>ERZ791931.903-NODE-903-length-27339-cov-37.258173_pt1 | contig 27339 bp, 21 predicted proteins | sample MGYA00510127_ERZ791931 | MGnify/ENA primary metagenome ERZ791931 (study PRJEB30046, sample SAMN00792067) | human gut metagenome | study: EMG produced TPA metagenomics assembly of the A metagenome-wide association study of gut microbiota in type 2... | reverse complement strand
ATTCCGAAGAAGTGGGCTCCAAGCAAAAATGCTGGAGATTCACGCCATTCGGCGTGAAGATCTCTTAACCGCATTTTCGCTCTCCGCCGTTTTACGGCTTCGCCGAAGATTTCAGGCTTTCGCAGAACTTTACCGTCAGCAGAGAGGTAACACCAGCTGCGGAGCAGCAAATCGGAGAAGTGAGAAAAATGCGTTTAGCGAAGCGGCTAGCATTTTTCCACTTCGACTTCCCCTTCGGGGTCTGAAAGGGGCGAGCAGCCCCTTTCTCGTGGATCCAGCGCGTCGAAATCGCTGGTGGTTTTCTGGTTCTCTTTTGACATCAAAAGAGAACAATCAGCCTTAATGAAAAAGCGCTCTGCCCCGCGCACAGCCGCGAGAACCATTTCTGGTTCTCTTTTGGCACGCAAAAGAGAACTTAGCCCCAATGCAAAAGCGCTCTACCCCCGCGCCACCGGCGCGACAACCAGTTCAAAGTTTCTTCAAGAACCCATCCAGCTCCCGCTGATTCCGGATCAATATATAGTTCTCCGGGTACTTTTCCCCGATCCTCTCCATCTTCGCCCACTTTTGCTTTGTGCGCCCATCGTGGAGGATCCAGCGGACGAATTCGGCATCTATCTTCTCTTCGCACCCGGGCGCAGACGACTCCCTCACACGGCCTTTGTTCTGCTGCCAGCGCCGTACCGCCCGCCAAAGGCAGACCAGCGGTGAAAACCAGAGCACGATGATTTTATCCGCTTCTTCCAGCCGACGGGCATAGCAGGTCTTTGTATAATTGCCGTCGATGACCCAGCCGCCTGCGTTCTCGTCGAGAAACTGCCGGACCATGGCTTCTTCCTCGGCGAAGGGCCGCTCCACCCAGCCGGGCAGGAAATGCACGGTATCCATATAGAGCACCGGCAGGCCATATCTCTCCCCCAGGCGCTTTGCCAGCGTGGATTTTCCGCTGCCGCTGGTGCCAAGTATCGCTATTTTCATCTCTTCCTCCCTTTACCTTATATAAGATGTATCAGACAGTATACGCTGACCGTCTGATAACGTCAAGTTCCGGCTTGACATTTCGTCTGCCTGCTCGTATGCTATAACCATAGAGTCTATGACAGGAGGTCTTGCAGATGGCATCTCCAAAAAAACGTGTCAATCCGCTTTTTGTTGCTTTAGCGGTCGTGCTGGTGGCCGTAGCGGCCGCTGTGGGCGTGGTCTTTTTCCAGCTGCACAGCAAAATCTCGGCTCTGCAAACCGGTGCATCCTTCACATTCCGGTATGAGATAGCGCCCAACAGCCCGGATAAGCCGCCGCTGCTGAACATCCTCGAGCGGGTGAACGCTTCCAGCGGAAGCGTCAGTGGGCAGTATGCGCCCGGAAAGCTGCAGCTTTCCTTCTACCAGCTCAACGAAGACGACTCCGTCAAGACGTCTCCCTTCACCCGGGTCTATATCGACTCGGAAGAGACGCTTTTCGACATCGGGCAGCTCTACACTGTTCTGCGTCAGGATGTCACCGATAAACTCTCCCTCGCAAGCGTTCTTCTGCCCGAGTGGAGCCTCGGAGACTACATCTCCCAGACGCAGGCTGCCGCCGTGCTGGGCGTCGAGACGAACAAGGTCGAGCTGCAGGAGCTTTCCGGCTTCACCCTCTCGCTCAAGGGGCTGAAAAAAGTCTCTCCTTCCGCCGCGCGAGACGGCTACCGCTACTATCAGTTCCCCGCCGCAGCCGACGGCACGACCCTCGTGCTCGGCTTTTCGACGGACGCTCTCTTCTCGAAGACCACGCCCATCCATGTGCTGCTGACCATCCCGGACCACAACGTCCACATCCAGCTCACCGGCACGGTGACTTCTGCCAAGACGGTGCTCTCTCCCCCGGCTTCCCGGATGAGTGACGAGGACATCGCCACGCTGGCTCAGATACGCCAGAGCATCGAGTCTGTCTGGAAGATGATACAGTCCGCCGCCCAGACCACAAACTGAATGATACAAAAAAAGCAGACGCTTTGTGCAGCGTCTGCTTTTTTTGGTTTGCGCTTTTCGTTGTCATGACCACAAAGAGAGAGGAAGTTCTTCTCAGTAATGCACGACATTGCCCGCATTGCGGATGCGTGCCAGCACCGGCTCTGCCTCCGGGCTGCGGAAATAGTCGAGGCTGGTCTTGGGCAGCAGCGTCTCGAGGGTATCCCAGTCGCCGCTCTGCAGGCACTGGCGGACGGTGGAAGCACTGATGGCCTTGCCGTTTGCTTCTTTGCGGGGTACAACGACACACTCGATGCCCGCTTTGGGCAGCTGCTCGCACATGATCTGGTTGTAAAGCCCCGTCACCTGACTGGCAGGCTCCTCGCCCACATAGCGGGCGGTGATGTTCAGCGCCGCCGCGATTTTCGTAAAGACGGCGAGGTCCAGCCGGGCGTGGCCGTCGATGACAGCTGCCTCATCCTTCAGGAAGTAGCTGGGGAAGGTGGCATTCGAGATGATGTAGGGGCCGCTGTCGTGGAGCACGACGTTGGGCAGATGGGCCACGCCCGCCTCCACCAGCTTCCTGCGCACGGCGAAAGGCACGAGGCTGGCGTCCTCACTGACCACGAACAGGTGGAGCGTGTCGCAGGCGGCAGCGGCTTTTTCCACAAGATACTGATGACCGAGGGTAAAAGGGTTCGCGTTCATGACGAGGGCCGCACTTTTGCCCTCGGTCCTGGTCTTTTCCAGATCGCGCAGATAGGCCCCGAAACCGTCGCGGCGGTTCTCCATGAAGACAAGGGTATCCTCCACCTGGGCGATCTCGTAGAAGCCGAGGTCGCCGAAAAACTTGGAGCTTTTCACCTTGGTGTAGAGAAACAGGTGCATATTCCCCCGCGCACACTGCACCTCGATGAGGTGGGTGATGATCTGGTTCAGCAGACCCTCGCCCTGATGGGCGCTGCTGACGGCGAAGCACCGCAGGGTGTTGCCGAAGCAGCTGCCGGTGCCGATGACGTTGTATTCCTCGTCGAACATGGCGCAGATGTAGTCCAGATTGCCGTCGCGGCGGATGCCCTCCTGACTCAGCAGTGTGTCGATTTGGGCCAGAACGGTTTTATCGGTCGGATAGACCCGCGAAATTGTATATTCACTCATCGATATTCCTCTCAGTAGTAACAAAATGGAGCAGCCAGGTCAGCGCCAGCAGGTCGGCACTGCCGCCGGGCGAGAGATTTTCCGCAATGAACCGGTCATCCAGCGCCGCGAGGGCATCTTTATCCGGGTAAGGTGTCTGGGCGAGAAGGGCTTTCAGCTCTTCGGTGAGGGCCAGCTGACGCTCCCGGCTCGAGCGGGCAATGATGTTGGTATCGGTGCTGTTGGCCAGGATGGCCAGCAGTGCGCCTCCGCCGACGCGGTCGAAGTCGTAACCCTTGGCAAGGCCCTCTTCCAGCACCGGCAGACCGACATTCAGCACTGCGGGAAGTCCGGCTTCCACCTGCCCGCGCACACCGGTGATGCCGTACTGGATATAAAGCTTCTGGCCCACGGTGGCGGCGTTCTCGGCAGTGACGCCTGCAAAATCCTTCTCGGTCAGGCCCGCCGTCATTGCAGATACTTCCGCCAGCACCCGGGCAGCGTCGCCCCAGAGGGAGCGGTCGAGGCGTCCCAGCGCCGCGCAGACGATGCCCACCGAAAAGACCGCGCCCTTGTGGGTGTTGACGCCGCCGGTGGCGTCCAGCATCTCGCCCTCGGCCTCACAACCCAGAGGCCGCAGGGCCGCGAAGGTCTCGGGCGCGGGCTGTTCCGCCGTCTCGCGGCCCGTCCGGGCGCAGGCTTCAAAATAGGGGTAGAGCGCCGCGGCGCTGTCCATGAAAGTGAACACATCCATGTCCCTGTGGCTTCCGCTGTTGCGCCGGTCCACAAGGCCGGGCTTCGGGGTGGTGGTCACTTCGTAGAGCAGGGCGCGGACGGCCAGACGGGCCGCGTCGGCGATGTCCTGCGCGTCCCGGGCCTCGGTCAAGATCTCCGTCGTCTTTTCCTGCAGTTCGGCCACGGTATGGATGCGGCGGCTGCTGCACACCTTAGCAGGCCCGCCGCAGATAAGACAGCGGCGGCCTTCGAGGTTTAGCTCTTCTCTGTCCACTTTGAGGCCGTCCGGGCGGATAACGTCCATGTCGAACAGCCGCCCCAGCGGGGTGGCGTCCTCGATGTCGGTGGTAAATTTCTTGATGGTCAGCGGGTCGGCGTCCAGCACATAGAATGCCTCGCAGCCGGTCACTTCCCGGACGGCGTCCTGATACAGCGGCGTCAGCTTTGCCCGCAGAAACTGCTGGCGCAGCAGCTGACGCCCCCGCGCAAAGCCTCGCCGGATGAGGGGCGAATCCTTTATCGGGCCGCAGATATTCATGGTAAAGCAGATGAGAGGCTTGTGGTACCGGGCCAGCAGCTCCTGCTGATGCTGCACCCGGCGCTCCCGTGCATCCAGCATCTGGACCAGCGAAACAGTCGTTTCCATGTTTTTCTCCTCTCAGCGGTGCTTTTTGAGCATGTCCATAAAGAGCTTCACCTGCGGCAGGGCGGCTGCGTCTCTCTGGCAGAAAATATAGGTGCGCCGGACGAAGGGCTCGCCGTTCTCGAAGGTGCAGGGCTTGACATAGCCCTTGAAGTTATCCAGCGCCACTTCCGGCATCAGCGCCCAGCCAAGGCCCCGCTCCACCATCTCGCGGCAGACCATGATGTTATCTACCACAAAATTGCCCGCATCGTTGGTCACGCCGTTCTCATAGCGCCAGCGGGCCATCTGGGCGCTGATGGTGGCGTCGCTGCTGTGGTCGATATAAAGGTAATCGGAGATGGGCCTGTCCTTGTTCTCCTCGCTGCAGATCAGGCAGATATTCTCCTGCGAGAGCAGGAACTGGGTGCCGTCCCACGGATACTCGCCCCGCAGCACTGCCACGTCCAGCGAAGAATCCAGCATCTGCTGATAGATGTTCCGGCTGTGGCCGGTAGCGATGTCGAGGCGTACCTTCGGGTAGGCTTTGTGGTACTCGGTCAGCACCTCGGGCAGGCGGTAGTAGGAGAAGTTCACCGAGATGCCGGCCCGCAGGGTACCGCAGGCTTCGCCCTGGATGGAAGCCAGCTGGCGGCGCATCTTTTCCATCTCGCGGGCGGCGGCAGCGCTGTGGAGCAGCACCTGTTCACCGGCCGGCGTGAAGCGGATGCCCTGCCGCGAGCGCAGGACGATCTCCACCCCCAGCTCCTGTTCCAGCGCCTTGATGCGCTTGGAAAGTGCCGACTGGGTCATGTACAGTTTGTCCGCTGCGTGGGTGATGTTGCGCGTCTCGTCCAGCGCGTGCAGCAGCTCGTAATCTTTTTCGTCCATCGTAGCTCTCCCCCTATTGCCCTTTATTTTTCTTATCATTCCCGTTTGCGCTTCATCCAGGCGCATTTTGCTCAGATTCCATATCCGTTATTCATAATACAACAGATTTCAGCAAATGAAAAGGGGGATATTCGCCTTGATTTTCCCGAAAGTCCATTCCAAGATGGAATAACTCTGCACTTTTCTTGCAGTTTTCTTAACCCTGCCTTAATTCCATCTTAATGCGGTGTTGTTGTACACAACATCTTCATTTTTTCTCTGCCGACAGACGGTCTCCCTCCCTCAGCACAGCAAACGCAGTTCTCTTTTCATTTTTGCCTGAAAAATAAGCAAAAGTCCAGTTTATCGGACAGCATTTGCATTATCATAAAAATAAGAAAAAACTCGTTTCTTTCGTCTTTGTCACATTGCAGATTTTTCCGTCTGCTTTTTGTGCAAAGTCCCAGAATTTTTCGTTGAAAAGCGCGTTTTGTTGACAGCCGCTTTTTCAAAAGCGTATCCTTATTGCAAACCAGAGTCAGGAGGTCATTTTATGGAGCACTCCACACGTCTTGCCCACATCAGCGAGGACGGAACCCGCACCCAGACCGTCTACGACCATCTCGCCGGCACTGCCAGGCTGGCCGGTTCCTTCGCAGCCCCCTTCGGGGCGCAGAGTGAGGCCGAATTTGCCGCGTGGCTCCACGACGTCGGGAAGTACAGCGACGCCTTCCAGCTGCGGCTCAAAGGCGGCCCCAAGGTGGACCACTCCACCGCCGGGGCGCAGGAGGCCTGGGTCCGCCACCATCCCCACGCCGCCTTTGCGGTGGCCGGACACCACAGCGGCCTGCCCGACGGCGGGAGCCCCGCCGATGACCCGGGCGACGCCACCCTGTTTGGCCGGAGCAAGAAGCCAGTAGCCTCCTACGACGGCTGGCAGGAAGTAACGCTCCCCGCCTCGACGCCGCCCGCGTGGGCCTGCGCCGACCCGCTGAGCCTCGCATTCTTTACCCGGATGCTCTACTCCTGCCTCGTGGACGCCGACTTCATCGACACCGAGACCTTTATGGACGGCAAGGCCGCACCCCGGGGCAGCGGCACGGACATCGCCGCGCTGCGGGACATCGTTTCCGCACAGGCGCAGCGCTATCTCGGGGCCGAGTCGCCCTCGCCCGTCAGCGTCCAGCGCAACACCGTCCTCCGCGCCTGTCTCGAGAAAGGCGCTCACGGCCCGCAGGGGCTCTACACCCTCACCGTACCCACCGGCGGCGGCAAGACCTTCGCCTCCCTCGCCTTTGCGCTGGAACACGCCGCCGCCCAGAAGATGAAGCGGGTCATCTATGTCATCCCTTATATGTCCATCATCGACCAGACCGCCGCCGTCTTCTCGGGCCTGCTGGGCGCAGAAGATGTTCTGGCCGACTTCTCCAACGCCGAGTACAAGACTGTTGAGCAGGACGACCTGACCCCCGCCCAGTACCGCCAGATGCTGGCCAGCGAAAACTGGGACGCCCCCGTCGTGGTGACGACGGCAGTGCAGTTCTTCGAGTCGCTCTACGCCAACCGCAGCAGCCGCTGCCGCAAGCTCCACAACATCGCCGACAGCGTCATCATCTTCGACGAGGCGCAGACCCTCCCGGGCGACTATCTTGCCCCCTGCGTCAGCGCCATCGCCCAGCTCATCCAGCATTACCACTCCACGGCTGTCCTCTGCACGGCCACCCAGCCTGCCCTTGAGCCGCTGTTCCGGCGCTTTGCGCCGGAACTCCACCCGCAGGAGATCACGCCCGACGCGGCCCGCCTCTACGAAGTGCTCCGGCGCACCACACTGCAAGACCTCGGCACCCTGCCGCAGGAGGAGTTCGCCGCCCGGCTGGCCCGGCACCCGCAGGTGCTCTGCGTGGTCAACCGCCGCAAGACGGCCCAGCAGCTCTACGCTGCTCTGCCCGCCGAGGGCAGCTACTGCCTGACCACCCTGCTCTGCGCCGCCGACCGCCGCCGTCAGCTGAACGACATCCGCCAGCGGCTGAAAGTGGGTCTGCCCTGCCGGGTGGTGTCCACCTCTCTCATCGAGGCGGGCGTGGACGTGGATTTTCCCGTCGCTTACCGGGAGCAGTGCGGTCTTGACTCGCTCTTACAGACTGCCGGGCGCTGCAACCGCGAGGGGCGGCGGGGCGCAGAGGAAAGCACCGTCTACCGGTTCCGGCTGGACGAGTGTTCCACACCCCAGATGCTCAGGCAAAATGTCAGCGCGCTGGACTACACCGCCCGGCATCAGGACACACTGGACACGCCCCGGGCCATTCAGCTCTACTTCAACGAGCTCTCCGACCTGCGCGGCCCCGACGCCGTGGACAAGCACGGCATTCTGGACGCCTTTCTCCGGGGCATCCGGGGCTGCCAGTTCCCCTTCGCGCAGGTGGCGGAGGAATTCCGCCTCATCGAGAACGCTGCCCGCACGGTCTATCTGCCCGTCGGCGAGGGCGCGGCCCTCTGTGAGCAGCTGCGCAGCGGTCATGTTACCCGGACGCTGCTGCGGAAGCTGGGCGTTTACAGTGTCTCCTGTTATAAGGACCAGTTCGACAAGCTCGACGCCGCCGGGGCGCTGGAACTGCGGCCCGATGGATCGGCCATCCTCACTGATACCAGCTGCTACAGTGAAAAGACCGGCCTTGCCATGGATGTGGAGACCGGCATCGGCCTTTACTTCTAAAAAGAGAGAAGCGGCAAAGCATACACCGCCTTACCGCTTCTCTCTCAACGCATTTGACACTAATCAAATATTTCAACCCGCATCGGCGGCATAAATACCGCCAACGACACAACTAGTATAGGTCAGAACCGACCTGTCCGCAACATTTTTTTGCACATTTTATTGACAAGCCCTCTACAAAGTGCTATATTGAAGTTAAGGAGACATGTCAAACGCATTTGAACTAAACAAATGAAATAATTTTTGAAAGAGGTGGTTGCAATGGCTAACATTCATCTTAGTCTGAAAATTCAACTTCACCCGGAAAGGAGGCGATGCTGATGTCCATGCTCATTGAAGTATGGGGCGACTATGCCTGTTTCACTCGTCCGGAAATGAAGACTGAGCGTGTGAGCTACGACATGATCACTCCGTCTGCCGCGCGGGGCCTTGTGGAGGCCATCTACTGGCACCCCGGGCTGCGTTATACGGTTGACCGCATCTATCTGCTCAAGCCCTTCGGCCTTGACCCCGAGGACGAAGCGTCCACGGAGGAATACACCCAGCGGCCCATCCGGTTTACCAACATCCGGCGCAACGAGGTCAAGTCCACCCTGCTGTCCTCCGCCGCCCTCAGTGCGGCCAAAGGCGGCACGCCGCCGGTGCTCTACACCTCGGAGGACATCCAGCAGCGGGCCGCGATGGTCCTGCAGGACGTCCACTACGTCATCGAGTGCCACTTTGATTTGACGGACAAGGCCGCCCCCAGCGACAATCCCGGCAAGTTTCAGGATATCCTGCGCCGACGCCTGCGCAAAGGCCAGTGCTATCACCAGCCCTGTTTCGGGTGCCGGGAGTTCCCGGCCAACTTCCGGGAGTGGCCGGGCGGCGGCATTCCGGCGCTGAAGGTCACGCAGGACCTCGGCTTCATGCTCCACAGCCTCGATTACTCTGATTCGGCCAACATCCGCAGCCAGTTCTTCCGCGCAAAGCTGGTGGACGGCGTGATGGAATGCCGGGACGTGGAGGTGTTTACATGATACTCCAAGCACTCACCGCCTACTACGAGCAGCTTCGGGAACAGAAAAAAGTAGAGGCCCCCGGCTGGGACAGTAAGTTCAAAGTCAGCTATGAGCTGCGCCTCGGCCCGGACGGCCAGCTCCTCGCCCTCAACGACCTGCGGCAGGAGGTCCCCAAGGACAAAAAGACCGTCATCGCCCCCCGTGAGCTCCCTGTCCCCCACCGGGTCAAGCGCGCCTCCGGCGTCGCCGCGAACTTTTTGTGCGACAATACGTCCTATCTTCTGGGCGCAGACGAAAAGGGCAAGCCCGAGCGCTCCCGCCAGTGCTTCGAAGCCTGTGCCTCCCTTCACCACAAGGTGCTCGACGGCGTGGACTCCCCTGCCGCCAAAGCCATCCTCGCCTTTTTTGACAGCTGGAACCCCGCTGCGGCATCTACCCACCCGCTGCTGGCAAAGCAGTGGGCCGACCTGAACAACAACGCGAACCTTGTGTTCGGCTACGAATCCCCCGACAGTGCCCACTGGCTGGCCACCACAGATGACGCCATCCGGGACGCCTGGCAGTCCGCCTTTGACACCTCTGATGCAGACGCCGAGACGGCCCGCTGCCTCATCACCGGCAAAGAGGCCGGCATCGCCCGCATCCACCCCGCCATCAAAGGTGTGATGGGCGCACAGGCCGCCGGTGCGGCACTGGTCTCCTTCAACGCACCCGCTTTCTGCTCCTATGGCCATGAGCAGGGTGCCAACGCCCCCGTCAGCGAGTACGCGGCTTTCGCCTACACCACGGCCCTCAATCTGCTGCTGGCTGACCGGAACTGCTGTCAGCGCATCGGCGACACCACCATCGTCTGCTGGGCCGAAAACGCCGCTCCCGCCTACTCAAACGCCATGCTGATGTTTTTCTGCGGCGGTTCCGAGGCGCGCGGCGTCTCGGAAAGCGACCTTGCCGCCGCACTGAAAGCCCTTTCTCAGGGACGTCCCGTCTCCTTCCTCGATGACAAGCTGGACCCGAACCAGAACTTCTATGTGCTGGGCATCTCGCCCAACGCGGCCCGGCTCTCCGTCCGGTTCTTCCTGCACAGCAGTTTCGGACAGTTTGCCAAAAATCTGCAGGACCACGCCGACCGGCTCGAAATCACCCGCCCCGCCTTCGACAAGCGGGAAAACCTGTCGGTCTGGGCGCTGGCGCAGGAGACGGTCAACCAGAGATCTCGGGACAAAAATCCATCGCCTCAGCTGGTGGGCGATCTGCTCCGGGCCATCCTCACCGGCGGACCCTATCCCGCCACTCTGCTCAACGGCGTGACCCTCCGCATCCGGGCCGAACGGGAAGTCACCCGGGGCCGCGCCGCCATCCTGAAAGCCTACTATCTCCGCAACTACCCCACCGAGCTCAACAAGGAGGTATTTACCGTGAGCCTGAACGAAAGCAGCAATGTCCCCTATGTTCTGGGGCGTCTCTTCTCTGTGCTGGAGACGATCCAGAGCGTCGCCAATCCCGGCATCAACGCCACCATCAAAGACCGGTACTTCAACTCGGCCTGTGCCACCCCGGCAACGGCCTTCCCTACGCTGGTCAAGCTGGCTCAGAAGCATCTGCAGAAGATGAGCACCCCCAACGAGGTGCATTTCAGCAAACAGCTCACCGAGCTGATGGCCCAGCTGCCCGAGACAGGCTTCCCGGCGCGGCTCAGCCTGCCGGAGCAGGGTGCCTTTGAGATCGGCTACTACCACCAGACCCAGAAACGCTACGCCAAAAAGAATGAGGAGGAATAAACCATGTCTGAGCCCATCAAGAACCGCTATGATTTCGTCATCCTGTTCGACGTCGAGAACGGCAACCCCAACGGCGACCCCGACGCAGGCAACATGCCCCGTATCGACCCCGAGACGGGTTACGGTCTGGTGACCGATGTCTGCCTCAAGCGGAAGATCCGCAACTATGTCGAGACCCTGAAAGAGGACGAAAAAGGCTATCGTATCTACATCAAGGACGGCGTTCCCCTCAACCGCAGCGACGCCGAGGCCATCAGCACGCTGGGCATCGCCCCCGACCTGAAAGCTGCCAAAAAGGCCGACCCCGACATCGATGCCAGGCTGCGGGACTATATGTGTGAGAACTACTTCGACATCCGCACCTTCGGTGCTGTCATGACCACCTTCGTCAAGGGTGCGCTGAACTGCGGTCAGGTGCGCGGCCCCGTCCAGCTGAGCTTTGCCCGCTCGGTGGACCCCATCGTCCCGCAGGAAGTCACCATCACCCGCGTGGCTATCACCACCGAGGCCGATGCCGAGAAGAAGGGTACCGAGATGGGCCGCAAGCACATCGTGCCTTACGCCCTCTACCGCGCCGAGGGCTATGTCTCGGCCAACCTCGCCCGGAAGACCACCGGCTTCTCCGAGGATGATTTGAAACTTCTGTGGACTGCTATTCTGAATATGTTCGAGAACGACCACAGCGCCGCCCGCGGCAAGATGGCCGTGCGGGAGCTCATCGTGTTCAAGCACGATTCTGAGCTGGGCAATGCCCCGGCCTATAAGCTCTTCGACTCCGTCGCTGTCCAGCGCAAGCCCGATGTGGACGCCGCCCGCAGCTACCGCGACTACACCGTCACGGTGGCAGACACTCTGCCGGAAGGAGTCACCTGCGAGAGGCTGTCCTGATGGGCGGCCCGGACGACTGGCTGCCCCTGTCGGGCATCCAGCACTTCTGCTTCTGCCGCCGCCAGTGGGCGCTCATCCATCTGGAACAGCAGTGGGCGGAGAACCGCCGCACCGTCGAAGGCCAGCTCGACCACGCCCGCTGTCATGACGCAAACCAGACCGAACGGCGCGGCGGCCTGCTCATCACCCGAGGGATGCAGGTGGTCAGCCGTCGGCTGGGCCTGAGCGGAAACTGCGACGTCGTCGAGTTCCGGGCCGACCCGGAGGGCATCCCCCTGCAAAACGCGGAAGGGCTCTGGAAGCCCATGCCTGTCGAGTACAAGCATGGCCGCGCCAAGGCCAGCGACGCCGACCGGCTGCAGCTCTGCGCACAGGCCATGGCGCTGGAAGAGATGCTGGTGTGCAGCATCCCGGAGGGTGCGCTCTTCTACGAAGAGACGCGGCGGCGGGAGGTCGTGCCGCTGACCGAAGAACTCCGCCAGGCCACCCAGAAGATGGCCGACGAGATGCACGCCTATTTTGCCCGGGGCTATACCCCCAAGTCAAAGCCCGGCATCCACTGCAGCGCCTGCTCCCTCAAAGAGCTCTGCCTCCCCGTGCTGTATCAGCGTGCCGACCCGAAAGCCTATCTCCGCGCCCATCTGGACGAGATGCAGGAGGCCGCGCCATGAGAAAGTTTTTGAACACGCTCTACGTCCTCAACAGGGACGCCTACCTTTCCCTCGAGGGGGAGAACATCGTCCTGCTCTGCAACAAGGCTGAAATTGGCCGGGTCCCGCTCCACAGGCTGGAAGGCATCGTCTGCTTCAGCTATCCCGGCGCAAGCCCTGCCCTGATGGGCAAATGCGCCCGCCTCGGGGTCGATTTGAGCTTTTTCAGCCCGCAGGGACGCTTTCTGGCCCGGGCTGTAGGCGAAGAGCGGGGCAACGTCCTGCTGCGGCAGACCCAGTACCGCATCGCAGACAGCGAGGCAGAGAGCTGTCTCTATGCGCGCAATTTCATCCTGGGCAAAGTCTATAACGCCCGCTGGGTGCTGGAACGGGCCACCCGCGACCATCCCCAGCGGGTGCCGGTGGAACAGCTCAAGCGCACCAGCGCTCAGCTGGCGGCAGCGCTGCCCCTCATCGAGCAGTGCGACGACCTCGACCAGCTTCGCGGCCTGGAGGGCGAGGCGGCACAGCGGTATTTCGACTGCTTTGATCCGCTCATCCTGCAGCAGCACGATGATTTTTCTTTCGCTGGCCGAAGCCGCCGCCCGCCTCTGGACAACACCAATGCCCTGCTCTCCTTCGCTTATTCGCTTCTGGCCTCCGACTGCACAGCGGCTCTTCAGAGTGTGGGCCTCGACCCCTACGTCGGCTTTCTCCACCGCGCCCGGCCCGGGCGCAGGAGCCTCGCCCTCGACCTCATGGAAGAACTGCGCACTGTTTACGCCGACCGCTTCGTGCTCTCCTGCATCAACCAGAAAATCATGACGCCGAAGCATTTCCAGAAGCAGGAGAACGGAGCTGTCCTTCTCACCGATGAGGGCCGCCGCGCCTTTCTGGGCGGGTGGCAGACCCGCAAGCAGGAGACCATCACCCACCCGTTCCTGAACGAAAAGCTTCCGTGGGGCCTCGTGCCTTATGTGCAGGCTCTGCTTCTGGCCCGCACCCTGCGGGGCGATATGGAGCTTTACCCGCCATTTTTCTGGAAGTGAGGGATGTGTATGCTGGTCCTTATCACCTACGACGTCAATACCGAAACTCCTGCCGGGCGCAAACGTCTGCGCAAAGTCGCCAAGCGCTGTGTGGACCACGGCCAGCGGGTGCAGAACTCCGTGTTCGAGTGTCTGCTGGATGCCGCGCAGTATGCCGTTCTCAAGGCGGAGCTGACGGCCCTCATCGACCCCGCGCTGGACAGCCTGCGCTTCTACCAGCTGGGCAACAACTATAAGAGCAAGGTGGAGCATATCGGCGTTCATCCGCCCTTCGAGCAGGACGGCCTGCTGTTGTTCTGAGTTTCCCGCCCCGGTGCGAAGGGTGAGTTCTCAGCATTTTTCCGGCACCTTCGCACCGGATTTTTGTGTCGTTTTGCATGATTTGGATCGTTCTTTGACCCGTTGTAAATCAAGGCTCTTCTAAATTCGTGCAGAATGTTGTATAATTTATAAGAAAATAGAGATTTTGTCTCTGTTTTTGCTGTCGCCCTCCTCGCGGAGGGCGTGGATAGAAATATATTGACATGCACGCGCACGCACGTAATCGCGCACGTCGCCCTCCTCGCGGAGGGCGTGGATAGAAATAGGAAAAAAGCAGCAGCAAACAGCATTGAGGTGGAAGTCGCCCTCCTCGCGGAGGGCGTGGATAGAAATATTTTTGCCCGGCGGCGTATCAACCGCACACAAGGTCGCCCTCCTCGCGGAGGGCGTGGATAGAAATCAGCGCACCCGAAATGGCTACACAGCACAGACAGCGTCGCCCTCCTCGCGGAGGGCGTGGATAGAAATTTCTCAAGCGCAAAGTGATAATGCTGCTCCGGTCGTCGCCCTCCTCGCGGAGGGCGTGGATAGAAATGGCGCAGGCTTTGCCCATGCCGGCCGCACGTTCGTCGCCCTCCTCGCGGAGGGCGTGGATAGAAATGTGTCCGGGAGATGTTACTAATTGTATCAAGTCTGTCGCCCTCCTCGCGGAGGGCGTGGATAGAAATCGTCAAAGCAGAAGGCTGCTCCTTCCGGTACGTTGTCGCCCTCCTCGCGGAGGGCGTGGATAGAAATCCGAACGGCTTTGAGCGGAACGGCTGGACGATTCGTCGCCCTCCTCGCGGAGGGCGTGGATAGAAATTTCTCGCCCAGCGCCACGCCGCTCTCGCCTGCACCGGTCGCCCTCCTCGCGGAGGGCGTGGATAGAAATTTCCACGCCTCCCTCGCTCAGCTTGTCGAGTGCGGTCGCCCTCCTCGCGGAGGGCGTGGATAGAAATCAGAACGCCACCCGGGAAAGCTCCGGGCGCTGGAGTCGCCCTCCTCGCGGAGGGCGTGGATAGAAATTTCTCCCCCAGCTCTGCGCCGTCCGTGGTGACTGGTCGCCCTCCTCGCGGAGGGCGTGGATAGAAATAAGACCCTCAAAACGGCCATGACCGCCATCAGCGTCGCCCTCCTCGCGGAGGGCGTGGATAGAAATCCACTGCTCTCCGCCTACCTTTCTGGCTGGTGGAGTCGCCCTCCTCGCGGAGGGCGTGGATAGAAATTCGTTCTGCACCTCTCAAACGGTGCAGAAGTAGGCGTCGCCCTCCTCGCGGAGGGCGTGGATAGAAATCTTATTCAGCGCTGCGTCCAGCTCACACAGCGCGGGTCGCCCTCCTCGCGGAGGGCGTGGATAGAAATTTACAAGCCTTTCGGCTTTTCCTTACGCTATTATGTCGCCCTCCTCGCGGAGGGCGTGGATAGAAATTGGAAAAGCTGGATGCAATTTATCACGCGCTGCAGTCGCCCTCCTCGCGGAGGGCGTGGATAGAAATTATCGCGGTGGTGAAGGCACAGGACGGCCACAGGTCGCCCTCCTCGCGGAGGGCGTGGATAGAAATACCACACTGCACCACACCAGCGCCTGGCTCACCGTGTCGCCCTCCTCGCGGAGGGCGTGGATAGAAATATAATATGCAACTCGTTTTGGATAGTCTTTGTCGGTCGCCCTCCTCGCGGAGGGCGTGGATAGAAATTGAAATATCTCTCGAATCAATTTCCAGCTTTGTTGTGTCGCCCTCCTCGCGGAGGGCGTGGATAGAAATGATTAAAACACCTGCGTCACGAAGTAAAAAATCGTCGCCCTCCTCGCGGAGGGCGTGGATAGAAATTTTGCTTTTGTGTCATTTTGTCGAAAGAGGGGTAGTCGCCCTCCTCGCGGAGGGCGTGGATAGAAATATGCGATGGACGAATTGACGAACGAGGAATTTGGAGGTCGCCCTCCTCGCGGAGGGCGTGGATAGAAATATTGCGTCCCCCTTAGCTGTTGAGCCATGCCAGCATAGTCGCCCTCCTCGCGGAGGGCGTGGATAGAAATCTGCGACCTGATTGAGCCGTCCGGCGGACATCCAGTCGCCCTCCTCGCGGAGGGCGTGGATAGAAATCAGTCGGAATTTATGACCGCTCACGACACCGCATGTCGCCCTCCTCGCGGAGGGCGTGGATAGAAATTACTTCCTTGACGAGAAGCACCAGTCGAAAGAGTAGTCGCCCTCCTCGCGGAGGGCGTGGATAGAAATCGTTACAACGAGAGCCGCAAGAGCATCCCTTGGCAGGTCGCCCTCCTCGCGGAGGGCGTGGATAGAAATTGTCTCAGCTTGACTGGACATCTGTGCTTAACGCCGTCGCCCTCCTCGCGGAGGGCGTGGATAGAAATGTAAAAATCATTAAACTTGGCAACAGCGTTAGCAGTCGCCCTCCTCGCGGAGGGCGTGGATAGAAATTGGCAGGAGAAGAAAGAGGAAGAATATCACGAGGTCGCCCTCCTCGCGGAGGGCGTGGATAGAAATCTCATCCGTACCAATCAGCACATCGAAGTCCAAAAGTCGCCCTCCTCGCGGAGGGCGTGGATAGAAATGACAACTGTGTGATGGGCTACATCACCATCTTCAGTCGCCCTCCTCGCGGAGGGCGTGGATAGAAATGAACTACAAGGTGACGATTGCCCGAGGAGCTTCCGGGTCGCCCTCCTCGCGGAGGGCGTGGATAGAAATGACCAAACCGTTCTTGCACAAACAATCTTTCTACGTTGTCGCCCTCCTCGCGGAGGGCGTGGATAGAAATTCCCAGCAGGATACCTCCCGTTCTCTGGCGGGCGTCGCCCTCCTCGCGGAGGGCGTGGATAGAAATAATCCGACTTTGAAGATTGAAGGCCTGCTTCTGAAGTCGCCCTCCTCGCGGAGGGCGTGGATAGAAATACGCAGGATAAGATTGCCACTCTGACCGCTGAAGTCGCCCTCCTCGCGGAGGGCGTGGATAGAAATCTGTGATTGCACAGAGCATGGGCACAACCCTGCTGGTCGCCCTCCTCGCGGAGGGCGTGGATAGAAATATCGTGGGTGAGGTGCTTGCGTGGCATCTTGATGGTCGCCCTCCTCGCGGAGGGCGTGGATAGAAATACCTTTGATGCTGACGCAATCAAGGCACTCAAGACGTCGCCCTCCTCGCGGAGGGCGTGGATAGAAATCTTAGCAACAGCCGTGTAGATGGAATTGAAATAATCAGTCGCCCTCCTCGCGGAGGGCGTGGATAGAAATTGGCAAGCGTGGGCGAAGTCGTGACTGAGGTGTAGTCGCCCTCCTCGCGGAGGGCGTGGATAGAAATGCCAAAGACAAGATATTTGCACAGGGCTACCCCTGTCGCCCTCCTCGCGGAGGGCGTGGATAGAAATGATATTGTTATAGCAAATTACGATGAGCAGTTCAAAGGTCGCCCTCCTCGCGGAGGGCGTGGATAGAAATAAGAAGAGGTTTACGAAGTAGACTTGGCCGCGACCGTCGCCCTCCTCGCGGAGGGCGTGGATAGAAATTGACAGGTCTGTGCTCAACAGCCTGTTTCTAGAAGTCGCCCTCCTCGCGGAGGGCGTGGATAGAAATCAAAGAGCTTGTTTGCTGCTGCTCCCGCAATGCTCGTCGCCCTCCTCGCGGAGGGCGTGGATAGAAATAACCAAGTGCCGCGCTTGGACATCACGCGAAGTCGGTCGCCCTCCTCGCGGAGGGCGTGGATAGAAATATCAAAAGGCTCAGAAAGGCCGTCAAAGAGCCTCTAGTCGCCCTCCTCGCGGAGGGCGTGGATAGAAATACCCTCGCCAGCGACACCGGCCGCAAGACCAAGGAGTCGCCCTCCTCGCGGAGGGCGTGGATAGAAATAGCTTGTAGTAATTTAGCGCTTCCACAATGAGCTTCGTCGCCCTCCTCGCGGAGGGCGTGGATAGAAATTGCTCGCATCATGATGTTCTGGAGTTCGGCCAGATGTCGCCCTCCTCGCGGAGGGTGTGGATAGAAATCATCCACCATCACCTCCGGCCCTTTTTCTTCCCGGTCGCCCTCCTCGCGGAGGGTGTGGATAGAAATCATCCACCATCACCTCCGGCCCTTTTTCTTCCCGGTCGCCCTCCTCGCGGAGGGCGTGGATAGAAATCTCTAGGAACAAAATCAGGATGGAAGTCAATTCGGTCGCCCTCCTCGCGGAGGGCGTGGATAGAAATGCGTATACAACGGAGATCTTCGGAGGTAATCGAGTCGCCCTCCTCGCGGAGGGCGTGGATAGAAATGATACGCTGGTTGAGGAGCTGGACGCAACGGCCATGTCGCCCTCCTCGCGGAGGGCGTGGATAGAAATGCGTATACAACGGAGATCTTCGGAGGTAATCGAGTCGCCCTCCTCGCGGAGGGCGTGGATAGAAATGATACGCTGGTTGAGGAGCTGGACGCAACGGCCATGTCGCCCTCCTCGCGGAGGGCGTGGATAGAAATCTGACAAAGGCCGGCTTGAAGCTGCTGCCGTATCGTCGCCCTCCTCGCGGAGGGCGTGGATAGAAATCATCAGGTAGACATATCCGTCCCCGATGGCCAAGGTCGCCCTCCTCGCGGAGGGCGTGGATAGAAATGCGTTGTAATGCGTCCAGTTGCTTTTGCTTTGCCGTCGCCCTCCTCGCGGAGGGCGTGGATAGAAATCCGTCTATGGTGGTCATCTACAACGGAAACAAGGAGTCGCCCTCCTCGCGGAGGGCGTGGATAGAAATAGCGATCCAAGCCGCAGGCTGCAAGCGTGCGGGTGGTCGCCCTCCTCGCGGAGGGCGTGGATAGAAATTGAGAGAGGACGTTCCATTTGGACGAGAACTCCTGTCGCCCTCCTCGCGGAGGGCGTGGATAGAAATTTCTACAACCCCGCCCTCGTGACCAGCGACTTCGTCGCCCTCCTCGCGGAGGGCGTGGATAGAAATAAAACGCCGGAAAAATATGTCGCTTCCTGTTCATCGGTCGCCCTCCTCGCGGAGGGCGTGGCTAGAAATAACGAGCGCGACGACAAGGTCGCCGAGCGTAATTTGTCACCCTCCCCGCGGAGGGTACGGATAGAAATCAGTTTCCACCGCGAATCGGGCATCGCCACAATTTTTCCAAAAAGGAGTTTTCCATGCATACAGTTTCCCTCACCCATCAGCTCGTCACCATCCAAGACGACTTTGACCTCGACAAGATCATCGAAAGCGGCCAGTGCTTCCGGCCACAAAAGCTGCCCGACGGGCGCTACCGCTTTCTTTCCGGCGGCGCACTTCTTTATCTGACTCCGCTGGGCGATGGTCAATACGACGCCGCATGGTATGGCTCAGATCGGGAGTACTGGGCCGACTACTTTGATTTGGGCCGGAACTATGCCGCGCTGCGGTGCAGCTTGGCGGGACAGAGCAGCTATCTGGACAAATCGCTCGATTTCGGGCAGGGCATCCGAATCCTGCATCAGGACCCATGGGAAATGCTCATCACCTTTCTCATCTCCCAGCGCAAGAGCATTCCGGCCATCCGCACCGCCGTGGAACACCTTGCCCGGTGCTGCGGCGAACCTCTCAGTGCCGAAGGCGATGAAGTTTTCCTCTTCCCTACCCCGCAGCAGCTCTGCGGCCTCTCTGAGGCGCAGCTGATGGGCTGTGGTCTGGGCTACCGCACCCGTTACATCCAGAACGCTGCCGCTCAGGCTTCCAGCGGCACACTCGACCTCGGTGCTCTGGCGGCGCTGCCCGACGACGCGCTCTTTTCCCGCCTCCTCGAGCTGGACGGCGTCGGCAAAAAGGTAGCAAACTGCGTCTGCCTCTTTGGCTATGGCCGTACCGCGATGGCTCCTATTGATGTCTGGATACAGCGACTCATTGATGAGGAATTCGGCGGCCACGACCCTTTTCCTTCCTATGATCAGCAGGCTGGCATCGTACAGCAGTACTTGTTCTACTACAAACGCAGCACCAGCCGCAGCGTCGTTCACAAAAAATAAAAAAAGTTGTTGACAACTCTCCTTTCAGCTGGTATAATAACACACGTCGTCAGGGACGACACAGGCTATGGGGGATTAGCTCAGCTGGGAGAGCGCTTGCATGGCATGCAAGAGGTCAGCGGTTCGATCCCGCTATTCTCCACCAAAAAAGCACCGTACTTCGTTTGAAGTACGGTGCTTTTCTTTTTGCTTTCTTAGAGGTTGCATCGAGAATCAGCCAAATGCCTGATTTTGCAGGCGCATGGACGGCAACCCCCAATTCTTGCTATTTCGTTGCTTTTGAAAATGCTTGTTCGATGTCCGACTGTTTTGCAGGTGGACGCATCACTCCCCCTCAATGTAAGGAGTGAGAGCGAAGCTGTTTGAGAATCTTCGTGGTCTCCACTTTCACATAGGCATCATCAGGCACCTTGGGGAGATACTTCATCAGGAAATCAACATCCTGTTGGATTCGCCGGACGGCAGCTTCCAGTGCAGAATAGTTGATTCCGTAGAATAGAAATTCTGCTTGCTTTCATAATCTGCTAAAAGTACGCAAGTATGAAGGAAAAGCAAGAAATACGCAATGTACCCTCTTTTAAAAAGAGGGTACAAAGAAAGGAAATTCAAAAAACTGTAGTTTGAGTTATAAATACTGGATAAAGAATTTCTGCGCGGCCTGCACTCGTTCCTTTTCACCAGCCTCATGGGCGAAGCCCGGAAGGATCGTCAGCTCCGTATGGACGCCGTGCTCCTGGAAATTTTTCTGCAGGCTCTTCATACGGGCTACGCGGTTATCGCCATACGGGGAGTCGCCGATAAACTTGTTGTCGAGCTCGCCGACACTGATGAGGACGGGTACCTTCTTTACGGCTTCGAGGTCGACATCATAACCGAAGTAATCCTTGAAATCACGGATACCCCAGAAGTAGTCCTCGTCTGGATTCAGGAAGGTCGGACGGCCAGGTGCACCGATGGAGCAGGCCTTCAGACGATCAGGGTGAGCGAGCAGGAAGCGGTTTACGAACTGCCCGCCACCAGAGTGTCCGAACATGAAAAACTGATCTGTGTGAACGCCTGGATAGCGCTTCGCCATATCCTCGATCATATCGAGGAGAATCAGATCATAGCGGATGCCGTCGCAGGAGAGGAGCTTATAGCTGTTGAAGTCATCGCGCTGAATGAGTCCACCCGGGAACATAGGTGCAAGCACAGCCATATGATATTTGTCGGCGAGTTCCTTCGCCTGCTTGATGTACTCTTCGATTGCACAGCCGGTTCCATGGATGATGACGAGGAGAGAGTACTCATGCTCCTCTTCGTCGTAGTAGTAGTCTGGGAGATGCACCCAGTAGTGGAAACGCGGGTCGGTCGGACAGTGCCAGAGCATATTTAAGTAAGCATTGCCGAACAGATTTTTCTGCTGCTCAAGCGTGAGATTCGTAGCCAAAGGATTCTGATTTGCCATACTGTACCTCCAGGATTACAGGAATTTACCGAAGACGAAGCTTGCGATGACGAGCATGATGGCACCACCGATTCTGGAAGAAATCTGAGCATAGGACATCAGCTCCATGCGGTGTGCAGCGCCGAGACACTGTACGTCGCCGGCACCACCGCCGTTTGCCATACAGAGTCCGGCAGTCAGCATTCCTTCTACAGGATAGAAGTGGAACAGCTTACCGACGATGAAGGTTCCGATCATCGCACCGATGACAGTCGCCATGATGATGACGATATACGCTGGGTTTGTGAAGACCTTCGCGTAGTCTGTGAGGTTCGTACCGATACCAACGGTAATCATCAGTGGGAAGGACATATACTTTACGAAGAATTGCTGCATGCCCCTTGCGCCGGCCTTCACGTTTTCCGGCAGGATATTCGTCATATTCAGAATCGCCATCAGGATGACCATGAAAGCGAAGGTATGAATACTGAAGCCGAGGTTTGCATGGTTGATGATGGAGATGTGCTTTGCGTAGAGGTTAGCTACATTGAAGCATACGACACCGAGTGCGAGACCGGTTGCGTAGTCGGCTGCGGTCGGCTTCACGTCACTGGACTTCGTGCTGACATTTTCTTCACCGACCATGAGACGACCATTACCCGTCATGGATGGCTTGATCTGGCCGAGCTTGTTCAGCAGTGCAGACATGAAGACGGCGCAGAGATTGCCAATGCTGATGATTGCAAAGGCAGATGCATACCAGGAGGAGGCATCACCGCCGGTTGCAGCAGCCCACATCTTGCTCATCGGTGTGATACCGGCACCATTGCCACCGCCCATGACTGGAATTGCATAGGTGGCGATCGCCTCGATTGCGCCGACGCCAGTGATGGCACCTACGAGACCAGCGAGGCCGAGTGCACCTGCAATACCTGCAAGAATCGTCGGAATGAATCCGGCGAAGGATTTGATGAGCATCTTACGATCAACCGAGAGCACAGAGCCGGTGATCAGGACGAGAATGTAGAGATCGAGGAAACCGGTGGAGCCGTTGAAGGTATTCAGGGCTTCCATCGAGCCTTCACCAATCAGGTGGAAGGTGTTCATCGCGCCGGCTACGAGGCAGGAGAAGAGCATGCCGCCGCCGAACCAGGTCTTCCAGACCGGGATATGGTCACCGACCCAGCCGAGCAGTGTGCCGATGATCATCGCGAAGGCGAGTGCGCCGACCATGTTGGTCAGCATCCAATCATTGGCTGCCATCACCATCATCAGTATACTGAATATAAGGTACATCCACAGAGGGAACCCAAGGATCTTCGTTTCTTTTAACTTATTCACAGTAAATCCTCCCAAAAAGTGATACCGAATTTTTAAAGCACTTTTATTTGCCGGCAAATTTGATAAATGTATTGTACAAAATTGGGAGTAATTGTGCAAGATTGTGACGATGGCGATTCCTCTATGGGACGATAACCATTTGGAATGGACATAGCGCCATAAAACAGAAAAAGAAGCACTCGCTCTGTACTGCAAATTGAATGACGAATGCTTCTCCTTTTTCTGTTATGAACCTGATTCCAAAATGTTATCGGTTTTTAGCAGATGCGCTGATCATGTAGCGCCAGACGATTTCTGCAGAAGGGGATAGGTTGCGGCCCTTCTTTCGGGCGACGATGACATAACGATACAGAGTATCGCCTTTTATCGTGCCATAGACCGGGTTTTGACCAGTAGATGAATTACGAATCGTCATGTGCGGCAACAGGGCGATGCCACAGCCGCTGCAGGCAACGAGATATCGTGTGTCAACATAATCAATGCGCTGCGGATGAATCGGTGTGATGTGATATTTTCTGAAAAAAGATTTTTCGGCATCATACAGCCCCTGACCTGGCGTCGCCAGAATATATCGGAGCGACGGATTACGGAAACGGCTGATGTCGATTTCAACCGGATGCTCGAGTGAATTATCGGAGATATCTAGGTCCTCCAGAATCGGTGATTCCTGTGGAATGACAAATACGAGCGGATCCTCCTGTACTGGCATATACTCGATATTTTCGGAGTGTACAGGTTCAGTATAGATGGCTAAGTCGATGGATTCGCTTTCCAGCTCTTCTTCGCACTGCTGAGAGTTGCGATTCAGGTAACTGAGATGTATCTCTGGATGTGTCATCATGAAAGGTGCTGCCTGAACAGCAGCGTAGGCGCCACCACGATGCGTTGTGGCGATCAGTACAGGCTCTGCTGGAATCTGATTAAACTGTCGAAGACTATCCATCATCTCGCTTTCGAGCTGCACATAGCGCCGAGCAAAATCGAGAAAAATCTCGCCCTGTGGTGTAACGCTGATCGGGCTGTGCGTGCGGTCAAAAGGCGAAAAGCCCAACTCTTTTTCGAGCTTATTCAGCTGTTTGGTCAGTGCCGGTTGCGAGATAAACAGTCGCTTCGCCGCCTGGGTAATGTTTCTGTATTTTTCTACCTCGAGCACATAACGGAAAATACTTGTATCCATGTGGACCTCCGAAATCGATGTCTTAACGATAGTATATCAGAATCAGAGCGAAAAATAATTAAAATTTCGGGTGATGCGCTGTTTCTGCAAAGCAATAAGGTCTAGCTTATCCATGCCGTTGAAAGAAAACAGCTATCGAAACTATAGATTCCAATTGCAAAAACATTGAAGAAAATGCCAAAAAAGAGACTCCGGATACTGAAATGAACCCCAAAAGTTAGACAAAAATGGGTCTTTCCCAAATTTTGTGTAAAGTCCAGACAGCTATAAAATAAGAGCGATTTTAATATGAGGCGAAAGACGGCGAAACCGGCTGTCGCCTTAACAATAACATAACGCCGGCAAGGGGGAATGTCAAGGGCGGCAGTGGCATTCATGCCGGGCATGAGGCTGCCGGTGTCGTCGATGCGGATGGTGACGGGGTAAGTGGTGGTGCCGCCGCTGGTGGTGCCTGCAGAGGAGATGCTGGTGACGACGCCCTCAAAGGTGCGGTCGCTGATGGCGTCGGCGGTGATCTCGGCCTTCTGGCCCACCGCGATGTCGAGGATGTCCAGCTCGTCTACGTCCAGGGTCATCTCGAGGTAGCTCAAATCGTAGATGACGCACATGGTCTCGGTGGTGGAAGAACTGCTGCCCACGGTGTCGCCGACCTTCGACCTTTTTTGTCAAACCATTCATTTTTAACAGAAAGGCTCATACGGTCAAGCAGGATGCCGTACAGAGTTTTTGCATCGGTTGACAGATCTTGAAACCGCTGTTCCTGAAAAAGAGCCTTTGGAATGCGGAAGAACGAAAATAGTTCTCCGGCCTGTCCGTAAAAGTAGTCAAGGGTCATACGGTTGTGTCAAGGGCTGAAAGCAACAATGAGATAAAAACATTGTATAAACCTCCGGTGAAAAAATTATTGAGGAATGAAAAAAGCGCAACTTCGATTTTTGGGGTCGAATTGCGCTATGTAATTTGAAATAGAAGGATATTGACTCGCTTTAGCGGCATGAATGACATGAAACATCTTGACAGCAGGTAAATCCGACTGTAGAATACAGCCAAATGAATTCTGTACCTAAATTGTTCTCATGCTACTATGCTGATTGTTGGACAGAAAATCACTTTTCAACCGAATTTGGCGTATCAACGCTAAATCGCACCCATTCGCACACGCTTTTCTGGGGGTGCGTTTCAAGGTGGTTCGGGAGAGCGCTTGCATGGCATGCAAGAGGTCAGCGGTTCGATCCCGCTATTCTCCACCAAAAAAGCACTGTACTTCGCAGGAAGCACAGTGCTTTTCTTTTTACTGAAGCCGATTTTTGAGGCTGCATTGCTTCGCCTGCATATCTTTTGGGCTTTTTGCGGAAAACCGAGATGTTCCCGCAGATAAGCGGTTCCCCATAACAAAAGAGACCGCCGTCCAGCAAGCTGCTGTACGGCGGTCTCTTCTTCTTTTTTCAGTTCCGCGGGATGGCCATTCGGCGCTCTGCTTTCTTTACGAGCCATGCTCCCGCCCATCCGCAGGCGGCTCCCAAAATGGCACCACCCAGAATATCCGTCGGGTAATGGACACAGAGGTACATCCGCGAGAATGCGATGAGAACGCCTACCGGCAGAGCCGCCATCGCCCACTGCTTTTTCCCGGCCAGCCAGAGGGCTGTCACCGAGGCGAAGGACGCCGCCGTATGGCCCGAAGGAAAGGAGAAATCGTCCGGGTACGGGATAAGTAGCTGTACCTCCGTAAGGATGCCGCATGGACGGACGCGGGCCACCAGCGGCTTGAGAAGAAGATTGCAGAGGACAGCGTCGATGAGGAGCGCCGCTGCCAGCACACATCCGACCCGCCGCGTTTTGCGGAACACCAGCAGCACCGCTGTCAGCGTCACCCAGAGAATACCGGAGTCTCCCAGACGGGTAATAAAACACATGCTTCCATCCAGCATGGGGCTGTGCAGGGATTGCAGGAATTGCAGGAAAGTGAGTTCGGCGTTCATAAAGCTCCCTCTTTCTCGTTTCGTTATGTACAGGATACCAGAAGTTTATGAACAGAAAACCACAAAGTCTTAAACAGTAGTTAAAACAGCCGGCTCCGCCGCTGAGTTTTGCAGCATTTCAGTTCCCGGCGTTCCTGATGGACAAGGGAAAAATTAAAAAGAAAAGCCGACTGAGAATGCCTCTCAGTCGGCTTCTCTATGCCGGTGGTGGGGGTCGAACCCACACGTGTTATTAGCACAAGGGATTTTGAGTTTTTATCCGCATCTTCCATCTGGTGTCATCCAGTGATATCTAGTGATATCTGGTTCCCACTGTGCAAAGGCAAAATTCACGCCTCAACGAACAATAATTTGAAATATCCACGATTTTTCGATGCGTTTTTCCTCTACTCTGTTTTTTCGGTTTGGACCGCCCAAATGGAAATTGGAGGGATGCAGGGCAAAACGCTCCTCTGCTTAGGCACAAAACGAAAGGAAAGTCAAGGATAATGAATCAAAATCAAGCAAAAGAGTATTATAAAAAATTATTTGTGAACTATCCTGATGTGCTGTCTGTCGAAGAAGCAACAACTTTACTCGGTTTCAAAAGCCAGACTGCCATCATCAGAAGAATCCATCAACATAGAATTCGCTGCCTGAAAGTCGGACGATCTTTCATGATTCCGAAAGAATATCTCATCGACTATCTTTTGGATAGCTAAATTATATAGCCATTATATTACATAGCGCACCACTTTTCAATAAGAAAAGAGTGCGCTTTTTATTTTCAAACGAAAGGCGGTTGATTTTTTGAACACAAGCTGGAGCAAAACGTTGAAAAAGCCACATGACCCTTGACTACTTTTACGGACAAGCCGGAGAACTGTTTTCGTTCTACCGCATTCCCAAGGCTCTTTTTCAGGAGCCACGGTTCCAGAGTCTGTCCACCGATGCAAAAACCCTGTACGGCATCCTGCTGGACCGCATGAGCCTGTCTGTGAAAAACGGCTGGCTGGACGAGCAGAACCGGGTGTTCATCATCTTCACGATAGAGGATGTCAAGAGGGCGTTGTGTTGCGCAGACAACAAAGCGACCAAGCTGCTCCGGGAACTCGAAAAGTTTGGTCTGATTGAACGAAAACGCAGAGGTCTGGGAAAGCCAAGTTTGGTGTATGTGAAGAACTTTTCAGCAGAATCGTCAAAATCAATATTCCAGAATCGTGATTTTCACGATTCTGGAGGCTTCAAAAACGCAAGTCAAGACCCTTCAAAATCACGATGTAATAAGACTAAAGAGAATGATACTGAAATGAGTGAGACTGATCCATTCAATTCTGAAGAAGCGGATGGGATGAGCAAACGCACCCAACTGGAAGAATATTTTTCTCAGTCTTTGGAGATAGACCTTTTGCTCCGGCTCTGCCCGGATGACAAGGACATTATCTACCAGATCGTAGACTTGCTGGTGGACACCTGCGCTACCAACCGTAAGCTGCTGCACATTGCTGGGGACGATAAGCCCGCCGAGGTGGTATGCAGTCGGTTTATGAAGTTGAACGCCGACCACATCCGCTTTGTGCTGAAGTGCTTTGCAGAGAACAGCAGCCCGATCCGTAACATGAAACAATATCTGCTCGCTTCTCTGTACAACGCGCCCACCACCATGCAGCTTTCCTACCAGAACCAAACCAACCACGACTTAGCGAATCGGAGGTGATGAAAATTTCAAAGAAAGCAACCACGATAGCCATCGT
>ERZ791931.890-NODE-890-length-27592-cov-6.194211_pt1 | contig 27592 bp, 43 predicted proteins | sample MGYA00510127_ERZ791931 | MGnify/ENA primary metagenome ERZ791931 (study PRJEB30046, sample SAMN00792067) | human gut metagenome | study: EMG produced TPA metagenomics assembly of the A metagenome-wide association study of gut microbiota in type 2... | reverse complement strand
ACCCTGGTGAGTGATTGTGCACCCTGGTGAGTGATTGTGCACCCTGGTGAGTGATTGTGCACCCTGGTGAGTGATCACAGGAACGGCGAAATGTGAAAATACCTTTCATAATAGTCTAAATTGTAAAATAGAGTTAAAATAATAAAGAAATATATACTACATTATTGCATATAAAGAAAAACATACTACCTTTGTAACAGAAACGAAAACAAAGCGTTTCCGCGATCATTGACTCCAATTTGGCGATATTTGTCGGCGTCACGTGTGGCGCCGGGTTAGCGGGAATAAAAAACAGTCTGTAGCGATAATTTCAAAACATACGGCGATAACTTCAATGTACAAAAAGACTGTTATAATAAAACGGTTAATAATATTGTATGTAACAACGTGAAAGCTATAGGGTTAGTAGTACCTGGCCGGAAGAAAGGTTTATCCTTTAATAGGTATGCTATGCACTTTTGTGTATGGTTTAGCGGTTCGATCCCGTTCCCGGCCTCTATATTAAATAATTGTATTACTAACTTAAAACATTACAACTATGGCAAATTTTAACGAAAAATTAAGTACAAAGAGAGCTTTAAATAATGAGTGTAAAGAAGAGTATAAAAGTTTTTCAGTATTGAAAAAGATACTCGAGGGCAAAAAAAATACTGAATCTATGAAACAGTATTTAAACGCGTATGATCTTAAGTTTGAAAACTTAATTGATATTGAATACCTAAAGCGCGGCCTTAATATGCATACTTTTACAACTCAAGACGGAAAAACCTATGAAACAATTTGTCGTAAAAATAAAGACGGCGAAATAGTTCCGGCTAAATGGTCTTTTTGGCTTATTCAAACTGCAGCCGAAAAAGTACGCAAAGAAGAGCTTAAAAAAGTATTTTTAGAAAAAGAAAAATCTATCAAAGCTATCGAAGCTACTGAAAAAAAGCAGCCTGCTAAACGTACTACTAAAAAAGCTGCTTAAAGCTTCAGGGTGTTGTGTATGGTTACACTTATAGTCTATGCTATAGGCCTGGGTTCGATCCCCAGCCACCCACTACCTACTTATCCTATAGCTACCTAAATAGTCTGACAGTATAGGCCCCCGCACGTGTGCACGGGCGAGACTGTTCGGACGGGTACGAACACGAAATCATAATTCATAATTCTATGGCATAACTGTACCCGTATGGGTGCGGTGTGTCCTGCAACGTGTTGAACGATCAGTCAGGGTGCGCCGTGTCCGTATGGAATCTGTATAGGTATGCTATGCCCTTTAAATCAGGGTGTATGCCGGGGTAGTTAGCCGGAACAGATCTGTACTTTCCTATGCGTATGTATGGACATGGACGGGGTACGTGTACCCGTGTCTATGAATTTAACGCTCCATGCGGCTTCGTGTCGTATGGCGGTGCGCCTGCAAAGGTCGTCTATGTGAAAAGTGTATCTATGAGCCTATGCAAATAGTGTATCATGGTGCATATAGGCGGGTATGCGTCAACGCAACGATAACCAGCTTCGGGGGGTGGTACGGAAAACCCCTATCTATGTAGTGCTATGCGCCTTTGGGTGCATGGCACTTCTTGTATGTATAACTATAAACTTTTTGAATTATGAAAAAAGTATTTAAGCTTATGGCGTGTGCCATAGTTGTAGTTTTAGTTTTAGGCTTAGGCGGTCGTTCAGATTGGAGCGATCAGGTAATTTGTGCTATGCCTCAGACCGCGTATAATAAAATCTCCCAAAAGTTGGGGAACGACTGTACAGAATATGACATAGCCAAAGAGTACATGAGTAACAAAAAGTACTATGATGCTTTGAGCCACTAAGTCTATGCCGGTGGGCGTTATGGTTCCTCCGGCTACGATTACTAACTATAAACTTAAGGAATTATGAACGCTACTATTAAAACTATCGCTGCTATTGCAGCAATGAACGCTGCAGGTTTTACTATTAATGCAGAAACATTACAACCTGTTACCTCTGGGTATGCAGTTGCTATACGTGAAACTCAAAACTCTTTTGGCAATGCAGGTATAGCATCCGTTTTGGATGTAGTGAAAGCAGGCAAAGCAAATGCTATAGGAGGATGGTATGACGAACAGTCAGGGTTGTATTACTATGACGCTACACTCGTTGTAAGTAATTTGGAACAAGCTATTCGTTTAGGAATAGAGAATGAACAGCTTGCAATATTTGATCTTAATACTATGACAGAAATAAGATTGAAGGATTCTATCAATTCAAATGTAGCTTAAAGTTATGGCCGGGCTTATTTATATATGTCCGGTCTACAATTACTAACTTAAAAATATAAGAATTATGACATTAAAGGAATTTAAGAGCATGGCTCAACGATTTGGAACAATTTATGACAACACTGAAAATGCTAAAAAAGTGTGGTCTCGTTCATGGGGCATGGATTGGTGGCGTCTTTTATGGAGATATAAGGAATATACATATAACGGTTATACTTATCGATCCGGCAAATACTATATGCGTCACTATAATGCTTCACATATAGAATATTGTCACAACGAGAATGAGATTTCCAAGAAAGAGTTTATGAAGGCTATCGCTGATATGGAATACAAAGAACCTGAACCGGTAGCCTATAAACCTGCTATATATGAGCAAAAGCATGTACCGCAATTTGTACAAATGGAGCTTGCATTCTGAATTATGCCGTCATCACCTTACAGTGGTGGCGGTTTCTATATGTCTAACTAAAACTATAGGAATTATGAATGCAATTGAAACAATCAACTACAATGGTCACAAAATCAATGTTTATTATGATGAATTTGCTGAAAGTCCACGCGCATGGGATAACTTGTCTATGATTTATAGCAATAGTCGTTTATATAACCCTGATAATTTGGATATATACGACCTTATGAGAGAAATCGGTATATCTGAATTTCCCGGCTTTGATGCTATTCTTGAGCGTATGGAACACGATTATATAGCATATCGTGTATGTGTTGTAGATCATAGCTATGTAGCCTTATCACTAAGCAGTCCGGTGCCTAATCCATATATGGGTTTTGACTCTGGTACGCTTGGAATCATAGCAGTATCAAAGGATGCTGTACGCCGTGAATATAAAGTGAAACGTATAACTAAAAAGATACGTGAAAAAGTGGAATCTATATTCGAAGGTGAACTTAACACGTTGGAGAAATATATTAACGGTGAAGTTTATGGCTATATGATTGATGATGGAGACATGGATTCCTGCTGGGGATTTTATTCTATGGAACACGCAATCGAAGAAGCAAAGTCTATTATTGACAGTAGTTCTGTTGTAGCTGCATAAAAAAAGCCATTCCGGTTTATTCCAGATCGGCTTTCTTATTAATACAAAGGTAATTGCAAACACAGAAAAGCTGAAAGCAATTTGATGTTGCTTCCGGCTTCTTTTATGTCTAACTAAAAATTATTTGAATTATGGAAATCAGAGTAAACATCCCACAAAACACTTATCAAAAACCAACAGAGGTAAGAGAATACATTGTTCAAGCAATATGTGACTATCTTTTAAGAGTAAAAGTATGGGAAGAAAAAAGAAGTAAATATCTATGCTACGATAAGGCGCAAGGGAAGCTGGTAAATGACGTGAAGGAGTACAATAAGGAAACTACTGAAAAGCCACATGAATGCGAAATGCAATGTGCTTTCGACTGTCTTATAAAAGCCGGCTATAACATATTCGGATGTTATTGTGTTGGCAGAGGAAGTGAATATCATGTATCGGAAAAAGATTTCTACAAAGATGAGTGGGGTAATCATTATGAAAAAGTAACAAAATTCAATTGTAGACTCGACTGATATTCTCCTGGCGGATTGTGACCGCCAGGAGATTCTATAACATAAACTTTAAACTGATTGAATTATGATGGTATTTGCAGCTTACAGGACTGATGCATGGCTCAGCTATGCCAGCCGAGATTTATTGGGACTATACACAACTCAGGAACTTGCAATTAAAAGAATCGAAAAAGAAACAGAACTGACAGAGACAGACCGATGGAATCTGATAAACTTAGGTCAGACTCAATGTAGAACAGTTGCAGACGATTATGTGCCTGATGTTGACGAGAATTTCATCATAGAACTGACAGAAATTGATGTTGATCTGTAAATCACATGCAAGCCGGAAACAATTTATTGTTGCTTTCGGCTTCTTTTATTCTAACTAAAAACAAAGGAATTATGAGAAAATATCATTACGAATACAATTTAGTATGTGTAGACTTACGTAACGGAGGCGCAAAACGTGGTCCGTACCGTTCATTTCAGAATGCAAAATTTGACAAACATTTCCTGGGTGGTATATGGGATATAAGAAGAGTCAGAGTCTACGAATAACATGCAAGCCGGAAGCAATTTACCATTGCTTCCTACTTCTCTAATGTCTAACTAAAACAAAGGAATTATGGAAAAATCAAAACTTATGCAAGCACGTGTCTATGTAGGCACATACAAGAAATATAACAGCAGTTCTCTTTACGGAAATTGGATGAATCTGGCAGACTATCAATCCAAGGAAGAATTTATGGATGCCTGCAAAGATTTACACAGTGACGAAGACGAACCTGAGTTTATGTATCAGGACTACTCAAACATACCGGATGGAATGATAAACGAAAGCTATATCGATCCGCGAATATTTGGTATCATTCAAAGTGCAAAAGATATGGATGATACAGAGACGGAAGCATTCTTTGTATTTCTCGATATGTACTTTTTAGATTATTCCTATATCAAAGATGGTGAAGAAATTGTAGAACGGTTCCGAGATAAATACGCAGGGCAATTTGATTCAGAAGAAGCATTTGCTACTTATATGGCAGAGTTAAAATGGCCTGAAGAACTACAAACAGAGTTCGGTCAGTATTTCGACTATGAAGCATACTCCAGGACATTGCTTACAAGCGGATATCGCCATCAAGGTGACTTCTACTTCTGTGTAGCTTAAACATTCCGGCAGGTTTTTAAAAGCCTGCCGGAAGCTATTGTCTAACTTAAAATTTATAGAATTATGGAATCAGGAAAAATGTACAGAATGGATTGGTCAAATGGTTGTCAAATGGTAGAAATCGGTAATAAAGTCCTCGAAGTAGGTCAGCGCGTTTATGGGTTTTTAGGTTATGGAGGAAGCGAAAGCGGAAAGTTTATCGTTACTTCTTCACCTGATATTCACGGACGTCAGCAAATGGCAGAAATCGGAGGATGGCATCGTTTCGCTTATTGGACAGTTGGCCAGGATAACCAACCGTTATCTAAAAAGTTCGGTATCGGTTATTATTGGGACGACAAAGAACCTGACTACCGTATGCCGGAACAGGAAATAGCAAAGCTGGTACATCAGTGTGAAATTCAGAAAGCATGGAACGAACGTCTGGAGAAAAACAAACGTATAGCCAGCCAAAAGCGTATTGAAGAACTCCGGAAAGAGTATGGCTCAATACTTACTGAATGTAATGGCTACGACGACAAGACAGCCAAACAGAACATGCTTGTACTTTTAAAACGTGCCTTCCCTGGTGTTAGATTCTATTGCAAAAAGAATAGTTCAAGCAGCTATAATGTAAGATGGACGGACGGTCCGACTCAAAAAATGGTCGGTAAAATCTGTTCTATGTTTGCAGACACTACCTTTAATGGATACCTGGACATGGAAGAAAATATTGGGGACGAGTTCACTTCGCTATATGGCGGCATCGGCTATATGCCGGATTTGGAACGCAGCTACTCTGAAAAAGTCTGGGGTGAAGCAAAAGAAAATTTCTATGCCAAACATCCTGAGGCTGTCGGTCTGAATGAAACCACTCAGTTTGTTCCGAAAACATATTCAGAGTTTGTCAAACACAACCAGTACACATGCGCCTCAAGTTGTATTCGTGGTTATCTGAAAGAAGTAAATCTTTATCAGGAGCCGGAAGAAAATCCTGTAAAACCTACTCTCAAAACCGTAGGAAATGAAGGTGACTTACAGCTTATATACTATAGCGAAAAGGCTGTAGCCATAATCGGTAATACTCGTGATCATGTGAATAGGCTGAAAGAACTTGGAGGACGATTCAACGGCAAACTTAAATGCGGTGCCGGCTGGATCTTCTCGAAAAAACGTGAACCGGAATTAAGAGAAGCTTTTTCTCTGTAATGTAGAGGGAAGCCGGAAGTGATTCCGGCTGTCTCACTTATTGTCTAACAAATAAAAACTTTGGAATTATGAAAAGAATATCATTGGGAAAAGAAATTTCCGAAATCGTTAATCAGGAAAGCATAGAAAATAAAAAGGTAAATAACTATTCATGGGGTAAAATTACTGTAAAAACAGTATCATCTGGTACATTCAAATGCACATTTCCCACAGGTAACGAAAAAGAAATTCTGGCGCGTGCCAAACGCTTGGCGCGAAAACCGGTAATAAAAGATAAAATTCCGGAAACACAGAAAATTCTTTCCTTTCTTTCAGCCTGTAAAGAAATAATACCTCTTTATATGGAAATGGTGAAAAAAGGTCATACCTCTTTATGGTTTAGAAGACGTGTATGGGAATCATTCCCGGAAAATGCAGACACGATATTAAATAAAGCTGCTTTCGGATGTTCACAAAACGATCGTGAATACGCTATTGCTACAATGCCACGCGCATGGGAGCCATACAAGACTGTAGCAAAAAAGAATACCGCTGTGAAGCAGGCAAGTTAAGTTAGTAATCCTGCCGGAGAGAAGAGTAATACTTCCTCCGGCTCTATTATGTCTAACTTTTAAATAAAATGGAATTATGAAAAGTATTTTTGAAGAAGAGTTTTATCCTACACCGAAAGAAGTAATCGACCGCATGATGATGGGTGTAAATGTATCTGGTAAAGTGGTATTAGAGCCATCTGCAGGTACAGGAAACATAGTTGACTGGCTGAAAGAAGCAGGTGCACGTGAAGTACTGGCATGTGAAAGAAATCATGACCTTCAACGGATAGTTTCACAAAAATGCGACCTTATATGTGACGATTTCCTGAAGCTGACAGCCGAAGAAATAAGTCACATTGACATGATTGTAATGAACCCACCGTTCAGTACTGCCGCTCATCATATACTCCATGCTTTTGAAATTGCACCGTCAGGATGTGAAATCATAGCTATATGCAACAGCCAAACAATTGAAAACACTTATTCTATGGAGCGCAAACGCTTGGCAGAAATAATTGAGTTCAATGGTGGTACGGAAGACCTGGAGCAGTGTTTTAAGAACGCTGCCAGACCGACAGACGTATGGGTAACTTTAGTGAAGCTTTACAAGCCAGGCGAGGGGAACCATGAGTTTGACGGTTATCTGTTTTCTGATGAAGAAGAGGAAGAATATAACGGTAGCGAAGGACTGATGCCGTATAACGTGATACGTGATGTAGTTAACCGCTACATTATGGCAGTAAGCAAGTTCGATGCAGTTATGGCCGCCTCACAAGAAATAAACGATCTGACATCGTTAATTGGAGGATGCAGTATCAAGTTTGGGGCTTATAGAAGTAATAAAAATTTCCATTCTACTGTAACGCGGGAAATGTTCAAGAAACAGCTGCAGAAAGAATCTTGGGGCTTTATATTCAACAAACTGAACATGAGTAAGTTTGTTACTTCAAAAGTCCGTGAAACGATAAATAATTTCGTAGAGCAACAACAAAATGTACCGTTTACCATGCGTAACATTTATACTATGCTCGACATGATTGTAAAAACACAAGGTAACAGAATGAACCAGTCATTAGTAGAAGTTTTTGAAATGATATGTTCATTCAGTGCAGAAAACTCTACTGCCGGTGAGACATGGAAAACAAATGCCAACTATATGGTGAACAGAAAGTTTATTGTTCCATATATGTGTTCTAATGATTCACGTTGGCCTAATAGCTATGTAGAAAGCAGTTATAGCGGAAATGCCAACAAAATTGATGACTTGAACACTGCATTGAATTACATTTCCGGAACTCAATTTAATCAAAATCTAAGGCAGTTTCTTTGGAATAAGAAAATATCCTGGGGCGAATGGGTTGAATGGGGTTACTTCCGTATCAAAGGATTCAAGAAAGGAACCATGCACTTTGAGTTCATCGACGAAAAACTTTGGATGGACTTCAATCAGCGTGTAGCGAAAATCAAAGGTTGGGCGTTGCCCAAGAAAACAGAAAAGAAATCACGAAGCAAAAAGGCTGCGTGATATAAGCCGGATGCAGGATTGAACCTGCACCGGTGCTATTGTCTAACTTAAATTATTGGAATTATGATAACATTACAGGAATTAAAAGACTTAAACAGAGCTTGGAACGGAAACGGTTATTACTCAACTGATAAAGATTGGGAAAGTAATTATCAGATTATAAAAAATATAGAAGAAAAATTCTTTACTCACTATGACAAGTTACTTATGCAACCGCAGAAAGGTGACATCATAGAGTTTGTAAATTACAACAGTATTTACCCTCATGCTCAAGTTGAAAGCGTTGATAAATACGGAATGATGTATGTATGTGAAAACGGCAACACATGGACTGATGGAAAGCATTTCTCCACATCAGGCGGTTCGTTTACTCATATCCACTCTTCAAAATTTGAGTTTGTGGGATATGATGAGCGTACTTTCTGGACTTGGGGGTGCTATGGTTCTGGTGCCGGACAAGGAATTTACTTTACAGTAAAAGTAAAGAAGTTCCGGCAAAAAGACATGAAGATAATACCTAAGCATAAAATATACTTCAACAGTCCTCACTACATGAGAGAACGAGGTTCAAAGGTAGTAATCATGCAGGACTTTATGTACATCTTTAAAGAGTTCTATACTATCAAGGCCTTTAAAGAATGGGCAGATTATGTAGGCCTTACTTACAGGAAAGACGATTCCGGTCAGTATTATGCAAATCAGTTTTTAAGAAGCGCGTCGTTCTGGAAACTTGAAGATCTTCCTGAAGGATGCAAGCCGGTAAAAGACTGGAGTAACGGTAGTAAGGTAAAATGTTTCGCTCATAACGACGGGAAAACACTGACTATCTATCGTCCCAATCCAAACGAGAAAGATGTTTACATTCCCATGAGTTAATCGAATGCCGGACGGAAAGTGATACTCCTCCGGCTGCAATGTCTAACTATAAAAAGATTGAATTATGGAAACTACAATGTACAAAGGGAAAATAAGAAAATTTCATCTGCAACAGTATTGCGAGGAACTCCGTCAGGAACAACGTAGAATATGGGATAGGTATGACGAAGACCTTAAAAACAAAAAAGAAGATATAGCCTTCTTTGGGTACCCCGGATGCATTATATGTGCGGACCGATCAGTAAGAGATTTTCGTGACAGAGACTATTTTGAAGTTGCACGGATATCTTATTCCGGAGAAATAGAATACAATTTGGACTATCAGGAAGTATCGGAAGAAACAAGAAAGCGAATCGAGCGGCGTGCAGAGAAAATCAAGCAAGAGTATAGGTTGAAATGCAAGCAATGTTAATCTACAGCGTATGGGAGTGATAAACTCCCTACGGCTGACATTATCTAACTATTAAAATAAATGAATTATGAGCAAAAATTACATCGTATTGGATGGTAAAACCATCAAAAAAGGCGGAGTGAAAGTAAGAATAGAAATCCGTTGCTTTGAAAATTCTGAAAGTGATATATACGAACTTTGGGAAAACTATGGCGGAGGTATAGAAATGCCAGTTGGAAGCGAAACATATAAAGAAATAAATATGGTAATGGATGCCTTTGAAAAAGTAGCTGGTATTAAATATACTCAAGCATTCAGAACATTTCTTTCATCGAGTTTTAAATAAAACCCATAAGCCATGTATATATCAGAATTAAGCAAAGATCAGTTATCAGAGCTCAAACAAAGCTATCTGATTCAACACAATGAAGAAATGGGAGAGGGTACTTCTTATGATGAACTACTCAGAGCAGACAGTATTATATCTGATGATGTGATATACGAAGCATATTCAGATATCAATTTCACAAATGATGATTTCTTCTGTTAAGATAAGCCGGACGGAGAGTGATACCCCTCCGGCGTCGATGTATAACTATTAAAACAAGGAATTATGAAAAATCAAAAATCAGGACTATTGGTAGTTGTCTTTAATAATGATGGTGGAAATGCTATTGCAGAATGGTTTGAATATTCACGAGAACAACCAGACGAAGTTATAAATCTACTCAAGTATATGCGTAAGAAATATAATGCACATTGGTGGGGAGAATATAAAATGTTTCGTCGAGACAGGGAAATAACACTTACACAATCAACGAAAGAAAAACCTGATTATAAAGGTAAGTTCAGAAAAATAAAAGCTTGCAAATCTGAGTAATCACAAACCGGTCTAAGCTTGTAATCTTAGTCCGGTGCTATTGTAGAACAATAAAAAATGAATTATGAGCAAAACACACTTCAACAAGAACAATACAGTAAGTATTATCGGGCTTACAAAAGACGAATATAATGCATTGCGTAGCATCGTGTATTCATCTAAAAGATGCTTCGATGAACCGGATGAAGACGAAGGTTATTATAGTAATGATGATTTCGTTTGCCTCCTTTTAAAAGAAGAGAAACAGGCATTAGATAATTTAGATATATAATAATCCCATCAGTCGCACATTAAATCGCGATATAATTAAAGTTAGTAATCCAGACCGGAGAAAAAGTGATTTGTCTTCGGTCGCTTGAGAAAAAGAATTATATTTACAAAATCAAATTATGAGTGTTATGGGAAAAGAATTTATACCGTTCTCTTCAAAAGAGAACATAAGCAGTGATATTCTTGAAGAGTATCACTATCAAGCCTTATGCAAAGCAAAAGAAATATACGGAGAAATGAAAGACATATCGTGCGACTCTTTGACTCTCGATGTTATAATAGGAGAGGAATATACATCGTTTGTATTAGGCATATACGAAAATAATGTAGCCATGAAATCTGCTACCGGGGAAGTAATCACCGTATGTGACATTATAGAATAATTCCATAAGTTAGTTTTAAGTTAGTTATGTCTGGTGGGGAGTGATACTCTGCCGGACTACTATTATTTAATTTAAAACGTGAGACACACGGGAAAACTGTATAGAGTTATGAGCAAGTATAGAATCACAGGCAGGACTAACAGTTGGATTGCTCAGAGAGATACTACATTCAATGGAGAATGTGAAATAACAATAGCTGACCAGTTGGAACTGAAGGAGGCATACAAAAAGTTGCTCGATATGTACAATTATGATAACAGCAATTATCCGTCAGCACCTAACTGGGGTATTGCTGTTCGTCAGAATAGAGGGGCGCAAGCTACATGTCCTGACGGTACAAGACGTTATGAATATGACAGTAGGGTGTACGAGATTGTGGAATTGCCGGAAAAGATTACAGATCTTCTTAAAGAAGAAGTTCAGAAATGTGCGGATGTTGAATTGTATGGCTATGCAGGAAAAAATCATAGCATTCATGAGGGTTATATTATTCCATTAGATTATAATTTGAATTTCAAAGAATTGTATTGTGAAAGCATCAACGAAATAGATTTTGAGATTATGGACGAAAATCATTATAACAATACCATTATGGCAAACTCATGCGATAGTGCAGATTTCGAGGAGCTTTATGGTGATAAGAATGCAAAGGTGCTTGTAGTCGTTCTGAAAAACTACGAGCAGTAAAGTTTTAAAGTTAGACAGGTCCGGTGGAAAGTAATACTCCATCGGACTACAAAACATTAAAGATGAAAGATGCAGTGAAATAAACATTATAAATGAAATATAAAACCATCATAATTCCAACGCTGTGAAGCGTGTATATAGTTAGATAATCAGGGCTGACAAAGAGTGATTCTCTGTCAGCCTTCTTTATATCAACTAACTTAAAAAATCCAAATACATGAACAGAGAAAGACGTAAAAAACTTATGCAGCTTTCAGAAAAGCTGTCGGAAGTGAGAACCTCTTTGGAAAACATTCTTGAAGAAGAGGAAGATGCATTTGACAACATGCCGGAATCCATTCAGGAAACAGAGCGTGGCGAACAGATGCAGGAATATATAGAGGCAATGGAAGAAGCCATTTCCAACATAGAGGAAATAGAAAGTAACTTAGAAGAGATTTACAATGTCTAACCAATAAAACAAAGGAATTATGGAAACATTATTTTGGAGCGCATGTCTACTCCTTCTTGCAGGAGTAATAGTGGTAAAGTATCGTAAGTATAATGTTCAGAGAGCATTGCAGATGCCAAAGAATCCACCACACTACCCTGATAGTGCTATCAAGTCCGCGAAGGAAATAGGAGATTTTCTGTTTGAACGTGCTCAGGCTGCCGGTGTACATTTCATCGCCAGCGGAGACAAGACAGGAATTTCGGTTACGAATCTTCGAAACTTGTCTGACGGAAAGGATTACGGAGTAATTAATCTTATCCGTATGGCTCACTATCTGGGATGTGAGGTCGTTGTGCGTCAGACAGGAAGTCAAGATACGGAAGATCCTGCCACTACTCCGCAGGCTTTTGCAGAATACATTTCAGACCTGGAAGAGGAGGAGCTTAGAAGACACAGATTGATGTAACACTTAAAAACATTTTGATCATGCAAGTATTCATACCTTCAGCAAGCTGCCTTCAGACCGCAAGGCAGCTTGACAGAGTTCGACTGAACAAACAGATAAGAGAAGCAGGTCAACTCTTAAAAGCAATAGACTATCAGGGTAAGGGCTGGCACAATCATCCTGCCACACGTATGTACCGCCCGCATAAGAAATGGCTGATATGCTATCAGGAATGTCTGAAAGCATTCTTTGAGGGACGTATGAATGATGCAGAGTCGTGGGATAAGAAAGCTGAAAAGATTTCTCCCAACTTCCTGACAGAAGAACTTTGCACACAGCATCGCAGACGACTTTACACAAAGAATCCTGTAAAGTATGCGGAGTTTTCGGCATACGGTACAAGCGAGGAAAACTGGTATGTTGTTGACGGGGTAAAGCTTGTCTATATCAATGGCAAGCAGATACGCCAGGCATAAACATACATTATCACCTTCTGCCGCATTGCAGCGACAGAGGGTACAATCAACAACCGAAACCGACAAACACAAAACAGTTACCTTGGCGAAGGAAAACCATGTTTTCGGACGGTTTTCTAAATTAAAATACATATTCTTTTCTTTTAAAGTCATTTTCATTATCTTTGCTCAATAATAAAAATCAATACTTTAAACATAAAAGCAGGGAAAAATAAGAAATGATTTACACAAATCGACGCAGGGCTGAACTTAACAAAGTTCTTTTCATTCTCCTGCAGAATCCAATGTTAGAAACAATAAACGACGGGGGATATATGTACCTGAAAGAACTCCCTCCGCGTGCGGAAAGGGTGGAAATGCTGAGCGACGTCAAAAATGAAATCAAGCATACCAACATGGTATGGGATTGTGTGGTGCCGGTATTCATACCCGTGATGCGCAACGGTGAGAAATGTTATTCGGTGGGCTATGTGAACCGCTCTGACGAGAGTCTAAGAATGGCAGCAGAGAAGATGGTATCGAATGGCATGTACTTCATTCCCGGAATGAAATTAGAAAAAGGAGTAGATTATGAAGGAGTATAAGAAAATGGCTATGCAGGGATGTCTTACACTGATAATTTTCCTGTCCGTAATAGGCCTGTCTCTTTATGGACTGTACAAACTGATTATGAATATCATATTAAATATATGAGCGAGAAACATTATTACTATAAAGTAAAACTCGACACTCACAGAGGACGATGTATAAGTGAGTTTATCGAGAAAGGTAAGAAAGCCGCCCAGGCCGCAGAGGAACTGATGACGGATCTGGGCGCGAACAGTTACACAGACAGCCCTCGTGCGCTTTATCCGGGCGTGGGTATAGGCAGTCTTGTGTTCAAAAATATGCCTAATCTATGGGAGTATGAATCTATCGGGAAGGGAGAATATATCCCAAACAGAAAGACTGATGCCGGTAAGGAGATAGCCAAGAGGATTGCAGCTCTGCCGGAAGTGTCGTCGGATGATTTTCGTCTGGCTTTCGGAATACCTATCAACCAATTCAAGACTCCTGCATGGTTTATATACAATGAGAAAGCGTATGTGTGCAGCTCTTACAGCCTGGGTGCGGAATACACTCCGATAGTGGAGAGTGAGTTCATTTCTAAGAAAAAGAAAGTGGAATGACGCTATCTCCCTGGAACCGCAACGTAAAGAGGTCCGCATTCGAAGTGAAGGATGTGGTCACTCGCTCGGAATACCGTGACATCCTACAGGCTCGCATGGCTGGGGGAGACCTGTATGCAGCGGAGGATCTGGCGAAAATCAGAAAGGTAGACATGATGCTCGATGCGTTCAGGGAAAAACCTATATATGGGAGGAAGTGATAAATGGTATAAAAGAAGTTATAGGATATTTATGACATGAGCATATTTGTATGTAGTAAATGCGGATGCGTAGACAACACGGCAACTTCATCGTACTGGAGCATAATTCATAATATTTTTCCTGATGCGGAATGGGATGAAAGCATTAAAGCGTACAAAGGTCAACCGCTATGCTCGGAATGTTGCAGCGTGGAGATTAACAATAAGGAGAACAAAGTGCGTTATGTTCCTGGGAAATGGCATGGGAGATTTCCTAAGAAAACACCAACTGAAGACCAGAAACGCCGCATTGGACGGAATGGGATAATAGAACCGTATTAAAATTAGTACAATGAAAAAACAATTTAAACACATAATGATAGACCTTGAGACATTAGGTCTTGAACCGACAAGTATCATCCGCTCGTGTGCTGCAGTGGAATTTGATCCGGAAACAGGAGAGACAGGTGAGCGAATGGAATGGAAAGTGGATATGAAGCAATCATTGGATGCAGGATTCACTCTCTCTATTGACACTATCAAATGGTGGATGAAGCAATCGGAAGAAGTCAGAAAAGAGTTCGTTGATGAAAACGAGACAGACCTTCCGTGCTTTCTTTACGACTTGAATAACTTTATTTTATCAAATGGAGACGATGTTACAATATGGTGCCTGCAACTTGACTTTGACTTGCCTATTCTTCGTAATCATTATTATTGGCTAAGTAAAGGCTCTATTTTACAGAAGGACTGTAACTACATTCCGTGGAACCGCCGCAAGATACGCGATGTACGTCCATACATGGATGCACTTGATGCTGCAGGACTACTTCCTCCGAAAGTATCCGACCGTCATACCCCTATGGCGGACTGTCTGGCACAGATAAACTATGTACACTTAGCTATTAAGAATAGTTTAGTCATAAGATAAATTCACACACGACAATTTAATGATTCACATACATCTTACTTTTAAAACACGACATAACAATGCCGGTAAGCCAAACATATCAGATGGACTGCATGGAATATATGAAGTCCATTCCAGACCAGTTTTTTGAACTGGCAATAGTAGATCCTCCCTACGGACTTGACAAGAAAAGCACACATGGACGTGGCAAACTAAAGAACAGGTGCTTGAACAGAGGAAATATACAACGTTGGGATATCCGTCCTTCCGAAGAATATTTTAAGGAATTGTTCAGAGTAAGTAAAAATCAGATTATATGGGGAGGTAATTACTTTCCTCTTCCACCGACACGTTGCTTTGTATGCTGGGATAAACAGCAGGTATGGGAAAATTTCTCACAATGTGAGCTGGCATGGACTTCTTTTAATAAGCCGGCAAAACATGTCACTATATCAAACAGAGGTGGACATGCCGACCGTGATAAATTTCATCCTACACAAAAGCCTATAGACCTGTATGCTTATCTGCTCCGCATATTTGCCCGTCCGGGAGACAAGATTCTCGATACACATCTCGGTAGCGGTAGCAGCAGAATTGCAGCATACAAGATGGGATTTGATTTCTATGCTACTGAGATAGATGCTGAATATTTTGAGAAGCAGGAAGCAAGATTTAGAAAGGTTTGCCTCGGAGAAGTGGAAACCAACAATGGAATTACATACAGACAGGGACAACTATTCAAATAAACACAAACGAAACAACATACTACAATGGTAACTCGAAGAGTCATTGACTCAATATACACAAAATGCCTTGCAAAAGACAAAGAAAAAATACTTCCGTGTATCCGCGTTGACGGCATGACCTGTGGGGAACACGTCTTTAACCGAGAGCGTTTGCAGAAAGAGTTTAACAAGATATTGTGCGCCATAACCAAACTGCCGGCTTCATTTAGATACAGCTCAAATCCGGGCGGAAAGGCATGGATAATGGCACGCACCGGCAACGGTTCACTAAGCGGAATGTCGCTCCAGACTACGGAAAAACTTGTTACCATGGCAATAGCTCTGGGAATAATGCGTATAGTTCCGCATGACGAACTCCCGTGCGATGTTCCTTTTGTGGTGATAGACGATTTACGGCTTCATCGAATAGAAATGACACTGCCACGATGTCAAAGAAACTGGATACTCGTAAAGTGGCCTGTGTTTGCTCATTAATAAGTAAAAACCATATTTTCGGCTTATTATTTATTTTATTTGATATTTTTGCTTCTCTAAATTTATTTTTTGTTATATTTGCCAAACCGTTATATAAGTTTATTGGTAATAAATAATAACCAGGCATGAAAGGTAAAACACGAAAGCAGAAATGCTATAACTCAGGTAAGATAGGAGGGCTGAACTACCTTGTGGCATACGACCATTTCCATAAGGCTGACGGAGAAATAGAGGCAATGGGATTTACACCTGTAAATCCTATCAAGCAAGGGTTGAAGCCCTCCGCTCCTTACTGGGCCCACATGATAGCAGACATTCTTCTTCTTGCCAGATGCAGACATATATACATGCAGCGTAATTGGAAGGAAAGTCGGGGAGCAAAAATAGAATACAAGGTAGCGAAGTTGCTTCGCATCCAAATATGGTATCAGGACAATCCTTGTTGTGAGAAATAGGCCACATTTTTTAAACTCACATAAAAGGTAACCGTGCAAGTGCGCAGTTGGGCGCAAAGGCTTAATACCATAGCACTCCAATAAGCTTTTATTAAGGAGGTTCGAATCCTCGGCACGGAACTCTAAAACGATAAAACAATGACCTTAGACGACAAAATAAAACACTCTATAGATTTGCTGCAAAAGAGTGAGAAAATGGCACTTAGAATGGATCCGGAAAATGGATTCTACCTGGCTTTCTCTGGGGGAAAAGACTCTCAGGCATTATATCACATTGCACAAATGGCAGGAGTCAAGTTCAAGGCTCACATGAATCTGACCAGTGTTGATCCGCCGGAAGTGATAAGATTCGTAAAGAAATACTATCCGGAAGTAGAACTTGTAAAACCAAAGATGAGCATCTACGATATGGCATTGAAAAAACACATGCTTCCGACAAGGGTAATGCGGTGGTGTTGTGCCGAATTTAAGGAAATGTCAGGTGGGGGGAAAGTTACTCTGATAGGAATACGCAATCAGGAATCTGCGCGCCGTTCAAAACGGAAGGAAATTTCCACGCAGATAAAAGGTACACGCACAGAAGAGACTTTTGACCAATGGAGTGAACATAAGGAAAAGATGGTAGCCTGTGCAAGTGGTAAAGACAAGATTCTCATATCTCCTATTATCAACTGGACCGAGCGTGACGTATGGGATTTCTTGAATACCAATAATATTCCTCACTGTTCGATGTACGATGAAGGCTACAAACGGATAGGATGTATCCTATGTCCGATGTCGAACAGAAAACAGAAAATACGAGACTGCAAACGCTTCCCTCATGTCCGCCACAAATGGATTCAGACTATACAGAAGCTGATTGATGCCGGTTATATTAACCATAACTTCCAGGATGCTGAGTTTGGATTTAATTGGTGGATAAGTGAAAAAAGTTTTGACAGGTTTTATGCAGACGAGGTCCTGCAAATGAAATTGGATTTCAAAGATTAAACAAAACGATATGATAAACAAATGTACTTTCATCGGAAATCTTGGTAAAGATCCGGAACTGAAACCGACAGAGTCAGGTCACAAGGTGACCAGTTTCTCGATAGCCTGTACACGAAGATTCAAGAACAAACAGACTGGCGAGACAAAAGAAGAAACAGAATGGGTGCCTATTGTGGCATGGGACAATCTGGCAGAAATGATTTGCAAGTATGCACATAAGGGTAGCCAGGTGTATATAGAAGGCGAGTTCCGCACCCGCAGTTACGAAATAGAGGGTAGCGGTGAGAAACGATACGTGTCCGAGATTTGGGCGAAGGACTTCAAGATGACAGGACGCAAACCGGAAGGAGTACCGCTGCCATCGTCGCCGGACGGAACTTCAACGGCTACACAGACTGCATCAACGCAAGCTGCTACAAAAGCTCCGGCTGTTCAGGGTAAAGCCCAGCCACAGCAAGGCACGCTGGATATGGGACAGGACGAAAAGGATGATTTACCTTTCTAACAAAACAAAATTTTAGCTTATGAACGAATTTACAAACCGAACAGCTGGACAAAAGCAGATACAAATGATTTCGCCTATCTGTTCACTTAAAAGAAATAATACCGTTGGCAATTCATACATATTGTCAGGAGGTAATAAATATAGAATGATAGCTCCTAAAGGAGAATATATCAGGAAAACCGTTACACCTGTTAAAAGAGCTATGAGCGCAGATATGACGAACGCGCATAAGATAATGGTGGAAATGATGTTTGCCAATCTTGTGGACAAATACATCTATTCTGTCGTATCACAGCTCAAAGAACAGAACATGATGCGACATAATATAAAACGGCTTGCAAACATACTACTTGAAAACACAACAGATCTGATAAAGAAATGCAAGCCCCACGACAAATATCAGGTTAAAGTTTATACGGAAGATATATTTCCAACACTCTCATTACGATATTACGAGAGCGATGGTTCGCTCGCATCATACCTGCAGACCATGTTCTATAATGAGTATAAGGACAGACTTGACAAGATATATTCCCTTACATATAACATGCTGGTGAATGTACAGGCAAATTATCCTTCAATAGTGACCGATCTGGAGATGGTCATCATGCTATGTCTCACAATCATAGACTATAATGAAGCAATTGCTAAACAGATTGTATATCTTACATCCGACATTGACAAGAGGAACGCTCCAAAATATAATCAGAATCAGAAGATAATAGCAGCATCAAACGAACTGATACGTCAGCTTATAGGTTCTATCCCATTTCCGGAAGAAGAAAGCAATGAAGTGAGGGAACTTACCAAAGAATTACAGACCAGTCTGGTGCAGCCTGAAATGTGGAATGTGACACAATCTGCAATTAGTGCCTTGAGGATGGACTATATAGAATACACAATGGCAGATTTATGTATCAGACTGAAAAGTAAAGAGCCTATACAACTGAAGGAATACAGAATGCTTTTCCTTCGTTTAGGTAATAAAGCGAGAGTGAGAGAGCTATTTAAGGAATTAGGAAATGTAAGTATACCGGAAGGAGAATATGACATTCTTGATGTAATGGATTTATTGCCGGAATCAAAAGGAGCAGGAGAAAGTGAAAACGCGATTGCTACATTCCGTCGCCTAAGCCTTGAAGACAAAATAAAAATCAATCCTGAAACTTATGAAGAAATAGAATACAGAAATCTCAGAAGAGAAGTTTATCGTAACGGAACTTTACCGATGTTCATCCTGAAATACTTGTATTATAAACTGAAGTCCAAAAAAGCCATTACAGGATATCTCAAAAAGATAGGAGTGGAAGTTATGGCAAGTACGATAGATGCATTAAAATCCATTAAGACTGACTCTCTTAAAATCAATCCTAAGAAACGCCATATTATAGTCATGGGACCGGCACTCCGTTTCCTCTATCTGTACAGAAAATATACACGTGAACAATTCGCAGAAATATTAGCGATGAAGGTGGAATATTTAAAAAGAATGGAGGATATATCGGAGATATCCATAAGCACCGAGTACGATATGGAAAAGGCAAAGGATTATCTCTACGATATGTCAAAAAGATTGTCTATTGATCAGCGGTATATATGGTTCTGTATGCTCGAAGAAACTGAAGAGGAATGCGAAAAAGGCATGGCCGTTCCTCCTGTATTCGATAAAATAATGGAAATGATTACTCCAAAAGAAAAACCAAGAGATAAAAGTAAAACTAAAGAATAATGTTATGCAGGAAATAAATAAACCGAAATTCAAAAAGGACCAGTCGGTAAGGCTGAAACCAAAAGAGGAATGCTATAAGATAGACAATATAACAGCAAAGGAACTTTTTGAATACCTGAGCGAAAATGATTTGAAAAGTGAGCAATACATATATGGCATCAAGAAAGCAAATATTTTCAAAAACATATTATATTCAGTAAACTTTGGAGAACGAAAAGTTATACATGACATACCGGAACCATTCTTAGAAGCTTCAGAAGAAGGTGTCAATAAAAATGATATTGAAACGGGTAATACAATGCTACTGGAACAAGTTCAGAATTATATAGAAAAAGCCACATTGGAGCAAGTATCAAACCTTTTATTCGACATAACAGGACGAGCTATGATAAAATACCCAAACGACGTTACCGTAGCAATACAGTTTGGTAAAGATAAAAATGCAAAACGGTATAAAGCAATAAGTGGTCAAAGATATTTGCCATATAATAAATTTACTCTATTCCTTGAACCGGCAAAACCAGAATTTTCAGGTACAAGTCATGAGAACCTGTGGAAAATAGACAAGGGGTTAATGAAAAGAATAGAAAAAGAGGAGGTACAGATTTCGCTATTTAAAGATGAATTGAAAGATCTAAATCCATACGATATAAGAGAAGCAGGATACCGCGATATTAAACTTATAGGAATAAAGGACTTCTATATAGAATGTTTTAAAAAAGTAACATGCGATGCAGATCGTATCGAATATCTCCGCCATATAACCAGCATCGCCCGCACTGGATATCAAGACTATTCGGAATGCCATCCGACTATGGATGAAATTAGTAGGATACAAACAGAAACCTACCGCAAGAAGAATGCAGACTATGGAGACAGCTTCAAGAAGTCAATGGACGAGGACGGCATCCTGGTAGCTAAAATCCGTATCGGAGATAAGATACGCCGCATAGAATCCTTAATGTCGAAGGGTGGGGAAGGTCAGGTAAAGGACGAAAGACTGCAGGACACATTCCTCGATCTTGCAAACTACTGTGTGATGACTATTCTCTGGATAAAAGGACGTGATTAATAACTTAAATATCAATATAAAAAATTAAACAATGGGAAGTAATATAAGTAGAGACCATATCGCTATGGAGGCGATGAAGGTATTGATGCAGAAAACAGTATCAAAAGACCTAACTTTAAAAAACAGAATAAGAAAATTCTTTGGGAAAGACTATAATGTACAAGTTGTATATAATAGTGAAACATTAGCAGAAGCATCATACGCTATGGCCGACGCAATGATAGCACAACGCGAAAAAATATTGGAGGATAAATTATGATGCACACATGGTTTGAAGGGAAAATCCGCTACGAGAAAACAGCGGAAAACGGAATGACCAAAAAGGTAACAGAACCTTATCTGGTAGACGCTCTCAGCTTTACAGAGGCGGAAGCACGACTGATAGAAGAAATGACTCCATTTATACAGGGAGAGTTCACTGTATCGGATATTAAGAGAGTGAACTACTCAGAGGTATTCCCTTCTGATGCAGAAGAAGCCGACAAGTGGTTCAAATGTAAACTCATGTTTATCACTGTTGATGAAAAATCCGGAGCTGAGAAGAAGACAGCAACGCATTACCTGGTACAGGCATCCGATTTCCGTAACGCAGTAAAACGTCTGGACGAATGCATGAAGGGAACTATGGCCGACTATCAGATATCGGCTATCACAGAGACAGCTATCATGGATATATATCCGTATGAAGCGGAAGCCGATATACAGCCTGAGTTTGAAGACTATGATTATAAGAAACTCTCTGCAGCGGCACGTCTATGTCATAAACTCGCAATCAGCGGCAATAATGGTAACAAGTACATTTCAAGCACTCCTATCACTGTACTGAACAGTGAATACGGATATGGCAACGGAACGAAACTTATTCAGCAGCTTGTCAGAAAAGGAGTCTTAGTACGTGAAAACGAAGCCATAAGAGTTGTTGACAAACCTCTTGAAACATTCGACTGGTACATTAAGCAGGAAGACAGTAATGAAAAGTGAGTGGAATAAGGATTTGGATATTCCGGTAGAGGTATTGTTCAAGTACCTCTTCCGGGACTATCGAAGAGAAAAGGCACATTGCAAGGAACTTGAAACCGAAATATCCAGGCTTAAATCGGAACTGAATGTATTGAAAAACAATATTCCTTGCATAAGCAAAATGAAACAGAAGATAGAATCCCTAAAAGCTTTTTCCAAGGAGCAGGGAGAAGCCATAAAGAGACGGAATGATACAATCAACGAACTTTCGGATAAAATAGCTTTGTTGATGGCGAGACTTGAAAAATACGAGGAAGTATAAATACATCTGCCTATGGGAGTAAAACACAAATATGAATACACAGAACAAAGCATACAGGCAGGGCTCAGGAGCCTTATGCCGTCAGCAGAGTTTTTCCTTTGCAATATGTATGTCTTTACGTGGGAAAGTGATGTACTTATCCTCACTAAATCTCATTACTGGTACGAAATAGAGATAAAAGTTTCAAGAGATGACTTCAAGAACGACCTGAAGCATAAGTCAAAAAAACACATGTTGCTATCCGATGCAGACAGCACCATCAAGCCAAACTACTTCTATTATGCCGTTCCGGCAGGATTGATTTCCGTCGAAGAAATTCCTCCATACGCAGGTCTTATCTATATGCATGGCTCACGTCCGGAGATAGTAAAGCCACCTCAAAAACTACATAGCGAAAAGATGCGTACCGATATAATAGGATGGGAACTTGCCAGTAAGTTTTATCACCACATGGAGGCGGCAAAGAACCAATATATAAGAGCAAAGAGAGAAGCGGAAAACCTTCGTGATCCATACCGTAAAGGATATAAAGAAGGAATAACAAAGGCTATGGACATCGCTCTGCTGAAAGCTCGCATTATGTGTCCGTACCACAAAGAGATAGATGAAAGAAGTTTCTATTGCGAAAAACAACAGAAAGAGTTTCATTATTTCTGCCATGGTGAATGCGGATTGCTTGACAAACTACAGGATGAAATGGAAAAATCCCTAAAGATTGGAGCCTATGTGGAACAAAAATAAAGCATTAATAGAGGACCTTAACAGAAATCTGCAACCTGGTATGCTGACATATCTGGATGACGATATCTATTCGCAAATTGTATCCCTGAAAGATATTACCAAAAAGGAAGTCAACGAAAATGACATAGCCGAAGCTATCCGTACTATCTCTGATGGCACTGGCATTCCGGTAGGAGAGATTGTCTTGTCATTAAAACGGCTACAAAGGGATAGGGTATCCGAAGATATACGGAATATATCATTGGTTACAGGTCTCCCAGAGAGTGAAGTCGAAATGCAATTTCTCATTCCCAAATTGGAGAAAGCTGCAAAAGAAATGAACAGTATGGCCCAATCTTTCGCCGATGTAACGAAAATGTTACAGGCGGCAACTTCTGAATATAAAAATGCAGAGGACATCATTCAGAACTTTGGCAAGGATTTGGGTAAAGGAGCGGAATATATCTTAACAAAAGATATGGCTGAAAGACTGAAAAAACAATTATGTAATCCGACAAAGGTTTATTTCAGCAAAGAGCCCATAAATATTAAGCCGTGTTCTAATGAAGTGTTCAGCGAAAAGCAGATTTTTGCAGATACTGCAAAAAGCGATAGTGTTACAACATACAGATTAGAAATAAACGGAAGGATTGTTAAAATTCAATCTTACTCAAATAATGCAGCTCTCCTAAGAGATATTCAAAATGATCCATTTTTAGGAGCAATTTCAAGATGGCCTCGAACCGAGTTATGTAGAGACGATTTGTTTGAAATAAGAGAACGCATGACAAGGATGTCAGTTTACGTTGCACGCCACACCTCACGCCACATCCCATTCTATTTTAAGATATTCGGTCAGAACCGTTTCGTACCCAAGAAGAACGGCACAAAAGACCATACAAAGTTTAACCGAAATGTGCGTCCGAAGGGTACACACTCACATTTCAAATTTTACAGATAAAAATGATACGTTTATTATATATTGATTTGTTTTGCGGAGCCGGAGGAACATCAACCGGAGTAGAGTCAGCTTCTTGTTTCAATGAACCATGTGCAAAGGTTATAGCATGTGTAAATCATGATGCGAATGCCATAGCCAGCCATGCAGCCAATCATCCGGACGCACTTCATTTTACAGAGGATATCCGAACACTCGATCTTACAGACCTGATTGCGCACGTAGAGAAAATGAAACTATTATACCCTGATGCCTACGTCGTTCTATGGGCTTCTCTGGAGTGTACTAATTTCAGCAAGGCGAAGGGCGGACAGCCTCGTGACGCAGACAGCAGGACACTCGCCGAGCATCTTTTCCGCTACATCGAAGGAATTAATCCGGACTATATACAGATAGAGAACGTAGAAGAATTTATGTCATGGGGAGACATGGACGAAAAGGGAAAGCCACTTAGCAAGGACAAAGGACGTTGCTATGAATTGTGGAAAAGAAACGTAATGCGCTATGGATATGATTTCGACTGGCGCATTCTCAATGCAGCCGACTATGGAGCATATACCACACGTAAACGATTCTTTGGAATATTCGCAAAACGAGATTTGCCATTCGCTTTCCCCGAACCGACACACTGTAAGGAAGGCAAGAAAGATATGTTTGGCAATCTGCAAAGATGGAAGCCTGTAAAAGAAGTTCTTGATTTCTCTGATGAAGGAGACAGTATATTCTGCCGAAAGAAACCTTTGGCCGAAAAGACTCTGGAGCGCATCTATGCCGGACTGATAAAGTTTGTGGCAGGAGGTAAGGACGCGTTCATCGTGAAATATAACTCGATGAACCAAAACGGGAAATACCAGACACCCGGTGTTGATGAACCATACCCAACGGTTACTACACAAAACAGACTTGCACTCGCAAAAGTGAACTTTCTGTCCAAGCAGTTCAGCGGACATCCGGAAAGCAAAAATATTTCAGTGGACGAACCGGCAGGAACTATCACATGCAAGGATCATCATGCTTTTGTGTCGGCATACTATGGCAACGGACAAAATCATTCGGTAGAACTTCCTGCACCAACAGTCACCACGAAAGACCGTCTGGCACTGATTAATACTCGTTTTATGTGTTCATATAATTTTAAAGACAATGCAAAAGATATTGAATTGCCATGTCCTACATTATTAACAAAAGACAGATTATCATTAGTAACACCTTTCTTTATGAACTATTATTCAGGTGGTGGCCAGTTGGGTAGTATAGAAACGCCTTGTCCGGCTATTACAACAGTGCCTAAGCAGAATATTATAACTCCTATAGTCACAGCCAACCGCAAATGGCATTATCTTATGAATCCTCAGTTTGCCAGCGCAGGTGGTTCGGTAGATAATCCATGCTTTACATTGATTGCCAGAATGGACAAAATGCCTCCTTACCTGGTGGAAGCTGAAGGCGGTTTCGGAATAAAGATAAACGATGATGACAGTCCTATGACAGTTTTAATCAAAAAGTTTATGGCGATGTATGGCATCATAGATATAAAGATGCGTATGCTCCGTATCTCTGAACTGAAAAAGATTATGGGATTCCCTGAAGACTATAAACTTATCGGAACACAGGCAGATCAGAAGAAGTTTATCGGTAATGCCGTAGAGGTTAATATGGCTCGTGTGTTATGCGAAGCATTGTGTTATAAACTGGATTTTATAAAGAAAAAATCAGCATAGTGTTATGGGAAAAGAAAAAACTAAAAAATGTGCTGAATGTGAACAGTTTTATAAATTAAGGATTAAAAATCTGTATCATAAAACAGCATATTGCAATATAGGAGAAAAATCAGTGAATGTAATATCTGATAAATCCATTGCATGTACAAAAATCCAGCCTATAAAACAATTTAAGGAGCTGTTAGAAAAATAACAATAATTGACATTATGTTTAATTTGACAAACTTGTCAAATTAAACATAATGACAAAAATACTGTTATGACAAATTTATATCTCCTCCTTCTGATTTTCAAATAAATATCATTATATTTTTGGTCATAAAAAATTTTTATTATTATATTTAGGAACTACAAATTTGTTTAGACTATTCAAAAGGTGTTTTGAGGAACATCAATAGATTATATAAACATGGGTCTTTTGATATATTGAGTATGCCGGCACCTATTAATAAAATATGTGTATAAAACTCATTAATCAACAAAAGAAAGATTTGAATTAATATCAGATATTATAAATATTCTTGGGGAAAAAGGAAGAGAAGTTAGAATTGATTATGTTAGTGATTTGTTGCAAAATAAATTTGCGAATAAATTTAAAAATAATTTCGATTATGAGTTGTATTTTGACAGTCAGATTAATATTCTAATAAATGATTATTGCTTAATTTATAAGAACAATAATCTTATGGGATTGACATCTAAAGGAATTGAAGTTTATGACTTACCTAAGGGTTTCCTTGATTTTATAAAACAAATAAAAGAAGAAAAGAAAAAAGTTTCTTTAGAATTTTCTATGAAAATAGCAGGAATTATAGTAACAATAATATCTGCATTTTTTACTGGATTTACTTTATGGTTGTCATTTTCAAAAGCATCAATTAATTCTAATATAATAGTATTTGGTTTATCCTGTTTTACTTTGGGATTTGTTTTAAGAGGGTTAATAATGAACCTAATAAAATACCTGATAAAAATGAGATTAAAATAAGTTCTATAACAATTTTTATAATTATTCTTTTTTTATGGCTCATAATCTTTACTTTTAAAAGCAAAGATATTTATATAAAATATAATTTTTGTCCTTCAATAGTATATTATATTCACATATATTTGTGAAAAAACAAATAAATATGTGGAGAGATATTCTGAGATCTATTAAGCTTATTTTAGAAGTTGTAATACTTTTATTAATTTGCTATCTTCTTCTATTATACCTAACAATATGAGTATAAAAAGAACAAGAAATACAATATAAACAATACTTTTGATAAAGTTTATTGTAGGGTTAAAAGACTTATTATAACTTTTTTTAGGGGTTAAAGTTTTCTGGTATTTCAAGTAACCATCAGACAATGCTAATCTTCCTTTTTGAGTTAAAGTAATCCATGAACTATTCTTAATTTCTATAAGTTCCTCCTTTTGCATTTTCTGATATAAGAAATAGACATATTGATCAAAATGAAGTTCGTTATAGTAATGGCCCAATTTATTACTATAAATCTTATTAAGATAATAATCAACATTCGATTTTTGTATTCCATTAAAGTTTCCTCGGCTAACTTTAAATAAAATATCATTTATAATTTCTACTTGGTATTTAGAATAATTGTATGACATAATAAAATCGCA
>ERZ791931.885-NODE-885-length-27667-cov-2.714218_pt1 | contig 27667 bp, 24 predicted proteins | sample MGYA00510127_ERZ791931 | MGnify/ENA primary metagenome ERZ791931 (study PRJEB30046, sample SAMN00792067) | human gut metagenome | study: EMG produced TPA metagenomics assembly of the A metagenome-wide association study of gut microbiota in type 2... | reverse complement strand
AGTTCCTGAGCGGCAAGAAGAATTAAAAGAGCAAAAAAATGGCTGGCATCCTGCCGGAGTTTTTTGATAAGATTCTGGTCGATGCGCCGTGCTCCGGCGAAGGTATGTTCCGCCGCGATCCGTCGATGGTAAAGAGCTGGAACGAAAAAGGTCCCGATTATTATGCGCCGCTGCAGCGCCAGATTCTCGACTGTGCCGTGCAGATGCTTGCGCCGGGCGGGAAACTGGTTTATTCGACCTGTACCTTTGACAGGGACGAGGACGAGGGAACGATCGAGTATATTCTGGAGAAATATCCGCAGATGGCGGTCGTGCCGCAGAAACCAGAATATGGCTTTGAGGGAAGCCGTGGCATTGAGGGCTGTCTGAGATTGTTTCCGCACCGTCTGGAGGGCGAAGGACATTTTGTTGCGCTGTTGGAGAAGCGGACGGAGAAACCAGACGCAAATGTCAAGGATTTGGAAAATGCCGGTGAGAAAGCATTGAGCGATCCACTTTTGGTAGAGGAAATAGAAGCGCGGTTGTGCCGTGTGGCGGAAGACGGTAAATCCAGACAGATGGCTTCCGGAAAAGCGAAAGGGAAAACGTTTGGAAAAGGAAAAAACGTGGCGCAAAACCAGACCGTCGAGGACTTTTCCCCCCTGTTTGAGTTTCTGCGCCAGCTTCCGGTAAGAACCTGGAATCCGGAGCAATTCTACCGTGACGGCGAGCGCATCTATTACCTCCCGGCAGCGCTGGCAGGCGACAATACACGTTATTTTAAGCCGCTCCGCTGTCTGCGTACCGGACTTCTGCTCGGAGAACTGAAAAAAGGGCGGTTTGAACCATCCCAGGCGCTGGCGATGAACCTGCGGATGCAGGAATTTGTAAATTACTTAAATTTTAATGCCTCGGATGAGCGCACGATCCGTTATTTAAAGGGCGAGACATTGACAGTCGCAGAGGATGAGGCAGCAGATGGTCTTGTACTAATCTGTGTGGATGGATTTCCGCTTGGCTGGGCGCAGAAACGGGGCGTTCAGCTTAAAAATAAATACAATCCCGGATGGAGGTGGCAGTGATGGGACAAGGTAAAAGTATACGTTTAGACCGTTTCCTGGCAGAGATGAAGCAGGGAACGCGCAGTCAGGTAAAAGAGATGATCCGCAAAGGGCGGGTTCTGGTCGATGGAACCGTCTGCCGCGAGTCTGACCGGAAAATATTCCCGGACGAAACCCGGGTTACACTGGATGGACAGCCGGTTGGCTGGGCAGACACGGAATATTATATGTTAAATAAACCGCAGGGCGTCGTTTCCGCAACGGAAGACGGGCGCTATCAGACTGTCATTGACCTTATTGATGAAGCAAAGCGAAAAGACCTCTTCCCGGTCGGACGCCTCGATATTGATACGGAAGGACTGCTTCTCATCACAAACGACGGTGCGCTGGCGCATGAGCTTCTGGCACCGAAAAAACACGTGGATAAGGTCTATTTTGCACGCGTAAAGGGAACACTGAAAGAAGGAATCGAAGCGCGCTTTCAGGCGGGACTGACGCTGAAGGATGGCACATCGGTACGGCCGGCAGAGCTTGTGATCGAGAAAAAATGGAACGACGCAGGAGAAGACCTCTGCGAGGCGCGCCTGACCATCCATGAAGGAAAATTTCATCAGGTAAAGCGGATGTTTGAGGCAGAGGGCGGCGAAGTTATTTACCTGAAACGCCTTTCGATGGGACCGCTTGCCCTGGATGAGGCACTGGCGACGGGAGAGTACCGGGCGCTGACGGAAGATGAAATTAGAGCGTTAAAAGAAAGAACGCTAACCTCACAAAATTGTGTATCAAATGACGAAAATTTGTCAGACACCCCAAATAACACACCTCCTGAAATCAACTGGAACACAGTAGACGCCGTCCTCTTCGATCTCGACGGCACCTTGGTCGATTCCATGTGGATGTGGAAAGCGATCGATGTGGAATTTTTAAAGCGTTACGGCTATGACTGTCCGGAAGATCTTGAGAAGGTGATCGAGGGCATGAGCTTTTCCGAGACAGCAATCTATTTTAAAGATCGCTTCCAGCTGCCGATGACCCTGGATGAGATAAAGGCCATCTGGATTGAAATGTCGATCGATAAATACCGCCATGAGGTACCGCTGAAATCGGGTGTTGCGGAATTTCTTTCATTTTTAAAGAAAAAAGGAATCCGCATGGGAATTGCGACGAGCAATGCACAGGATATGGTAGCAGCCGTGCTGGATTCTCTGGATATCCGTTCCTATTTCGGTGTGGTGGCAACTGCCTGTGAGGTGGCAGCAGGAAAACCGGCGCCGGATATCTATCTGAAAGTAGCGGCGGATCTGGGCGTACAGCCGGAAAAATGTCTGGTATTTGAGGATGTCCCGGCGGGGATTCTGGCTGGAAAACGGGCTGGTATGCGCGTCGGCGCGGTCGAGGACGTATTTTCACTTTCCATGATCGAAGAAAAGAAAGAATTAGCTGATTTTTATATCCGGGACTACCGGGAACTGATACAGGGGGCAAGATAAAATGATACATGATTTTTTACCGATCTGCAGGGCGGATATGGACAAGCGCGGCTGGGAGAGCTGCGATTTTGTCTACGTGTGCGGGGATGCGTATGTCGATCACCCGTCGTTCGGCCACGCGATCATCAGTCGTATGCTTGAAGCGCACGGCTATAAAGTAGGCATCATCGCCCAGCCGGACTGGAAGAATCAGGAATCCATTCAGATTCTGGGCGAACCGCGTCTCGGATGGCTTGTGAGCGCCGGAAATATGGACTCGATGGTAAACCATTATTCGGTTTCGAAAAAGCGCCGCGCAAAGGATTCCTACACACCGGGCGGCGAGATGGGAAAACGTCCGGATTATGCGACGATCGTCTATTCCAACCTGATCCGCACCTGGTCGAAAAAGCCGATCATCCTCGGCGGTATCGAAGCCAGCCTGCGGCGTCTGGCACATTATGATTACTGGTCCGGAAAAATGAAACGGTCCATTCTGCTGGATTCCCAGGCAGATCTGATTTCCTACGGAATGGGCGAGCGCTCGATCGTGGAGATCGCAGATGCACTGGCCAGCGGCATCGAGGCAAAGGATATCACCTTCATCGAGGGAACTGTTTATAAGGCGGAAAACCTGGATTCTGTTTATGACGAAATCCGTCTGCCGTCTTACCGCGAGGTTTCCTCCGATAAAAAGACGTATGCGGAGAGCTTTTACACCCAGTACAGCAACACCGATCCATTTTCGGGAAAACGCCTCGTTGAGCCGTACAGCGACCGCCTCTATGTGGTCCAGAATCCGGCGGCGAAACCACTGACCCAGGAAGAGATGGACGATGTCTACGCACTTCCATACATGAGAACCTGGCATCCGTGTTACGATGCAGCGGGTGGTATTCCAGCGATCACGGAAGTAAAATTCAGCCTGATCAGCAACCGCGGATGCTTCGGCGGATGCAGCTTCTGTGCGCTGACCTTCCATCAGGGACGCATCGTGCAGACCCGCAGCCATGAATCAATTATTCAGGAAGCAGAACTTTTGACCCAGGACCCAGATTTCAAGGGGTACATCCACGATGTCGGCGGTCCGACCGCAAACTTCCGGCACCCGGCATGCGAAAAACAGATGACCTACGGTGCCTGTCCGCACAAACAGTGCCTGTTCCCGCAGCCGTGCAAAAACATGAATGCCGATCACAGCGACTATATTTCCCTGTTAAAGAAGCTGCGGGCGATTCCGAAGGTAAAAAAAGTTTTTATCCGTTCGGGTATCCGTTTCGATTATCTGCTGGCGGAGAAAAACCGGGCATTCTTGCGGGAGCTTTGTCAGTACCATGTCAGCGGACAGCTCAAGGTAGCGCCAGAACATATATCGGATAATGTATTAAAACGGATGGGAAAACCGGAGAATAAGGTTTACCGCCAGTTCATGAAGGAATATGCAGCGATGAATGACTCGCTGGGAATGAAGCAGTACCTCGTTCCGTACCTGATGTCCTCCCATCCGGGTTCCACGCTCAAGGAGGCGATCGAGCTGGCAGAATATCTGCGCGACCTCGGCTACATGCCGGAGCAGGTGCAGGATTTCTATCCGACGCCATCCACACTGTCTACGTGTATGTATTACACGGGATATGATCCGCGCACGATGGAAAAAGTGTACGTGCCGACCAACCCGCATGAGAAAGCGATGCAGCGTGCGTTGATCCAGTACCGCAATCCGAAAAACTATGATCTGGTGCTGGAAGCACTCCGTCTGGCAGGCAGAACGGATCTGATCGGTTTTGATAAGAAATGCCTGATCCGTCCGCGGCAGATCAAAGGACGCGATTTCGCGGCTGGCGGATATAAAGGGGCGCATCATGGCAGCCAGACGGCAAAACCGGCTGCTGCCAATCGTGCAAAAGACACCAAACGACCGGCTGTGGGCAGTATGGCCGGGCACAAACAGACCGGCATAAATGGAAATGGACGAAATGCGGGGGGATTTGGCAGCGCTGGTGTTGGAAAGAGCGGTGGCAGCGGAAAGAAAAAAGCCATCCGGAACGTGCACAAGAAGAAATAAAACGTATGTACGCTCGGAATGCAGGAACGACTCCGAGCGTACATACTTGAGACGGGAGGAATTTCTCATGAAAATTGCGATAATTACAGGTGCCTCTTCCGGCATGGGGCGCGAGGCAGCCAGACAGCTGGCGGATCGCTTTTCGGGACTTCAGGAAGTCTGGCTGATTGCCCGCCGGATGGACCGGATGCAGGAGCTGGAACGGACGCTGCCGATCCCGGCGCGGTGTTTCGCCATCGATCTGACGGATGCATCCCAGCGGGAGACGCTGGAAAACGAGCTGGCGGCGCGCAAGCCCAACGTAAAGCTTTTGGTAAACGCTTCCGGCTTTGGTAAAATCGGAACGGTCGGGAACCTGCCGCTTGACGATGAAACGGGAATGGTAGAGCTCAACTGCAAGGCGCTGTGCGCGGTCACGCATATGGTGCTTCCCTATATGAGCGAAAACAGCCGGATTCTCCAGTTCGCGTCAGCAGCCTCCTTTCTGCCGCAGCCGGGATTTGCCATCTATGCGGCAACCAAGGCATTTGTCTTAAGCTACAGCCGCGCCCTGCGGGAAGAACTCCGCCCGCGTAGAATCGGTGTGACGGCGGTCTGCCCCGGACCGGTCAAAACCGAGTTTTTCGACATTGCCGAGACAACCGGGGAGATTCCTCTTTATAAGCGTCTGGTGATGGCAGATCCGCACAAAGTTGTAAAACTTGCCATCCGCGACTGTATGGCGGGAAAAAGCGTGTCGGTTTACGGCGTATGGATGAAGGCATTCTTTGTGCTCTGCAAGGTAGTGCCGCATGAATGGATTCTGCGCGCGATGCAGGCGTTAAACCATTAAATCAGACAAAAAGCTAGTATCATTCAATAAAAACATGATAGAAAGGATTTTTACACCGTGAAAAAGATAAAAAAAGGCGATTATGGCTACCGCAATCATTTCAAGCGGAAACAGCTTTTTATCATCGCACTTCTGGCATTATTTATCATCGCACAGCTGGTTGGGCGGTCTTTTACAGACAATGATTCCGTCAAAAAAATTCTGACGGTCATGGCGATCGTCACGGTACTTCCGGCGGCGAATCTCGCTTCCCCGCTGATTGCCATTTTCAAATACCATACGCCGGAGCAGGCGTTTCATGAGGCATATATGCCGTATGAGGAAAAATTTGAAGTTCTCTATGATCTGGTTCTGACGACACCGGAAGATGTGATTCCGTCCGATGTGACCGTCGTTCACCCGACCGGCATCTATGTGTACTGCATTAATCCAAAGCTGAATGTAAAGCGCGCGGAGGCAGGTTTAAATGAATTGTTAAAGGCTAACAAACTGGATCCGAACCTGAAAATCGTGACCTCACGCAGCACCTTTGACAAGCGGATTCACAGCCTGAAACCGGCGTCAGAGTATGAGGACGATGGAACTGTAGAGTACGGCGTGCGCGTAATAAAAGGATTATCGATGTAAAAAAGGGAGGCGGCAGCCATGCGGATGCTGACAGTATCTAAAAATGAGGCGGGGCAGCGCCTGGACAAGCTGCTGGCAAAATATCTGAATCTGGCGGGAAAAAGCTTCATTTATAAAATGATGCGGAAGAAAAATATTACCCTGAACGGAAAAAAATGCGACGGTTCCGAACATCTGACCGAGGGCGATGAGATCAAGCTGTTTCTGGCAGAGGAGACGATCGAGAAATTTTCGGAAGTGAAGATTCAGAAGGTTCAAAAGAAAAAGCTCGATATCGTCTACGAGGACGAACATATTTTACTGATCAATAAGCCATCTGGAATGCTGTCCCAGAAAGCGAAAGACACGGATGAATCGCTGGTCGAATACCTGATCGACTATCTGCTGGATTCCGGCAAATTAAAGAAAGAGGACCTGGCGTGCTTCCGGCCGTCCGTCTGCAACCGCCTCGACCGCAACACAAGCGGCATCGTGGCAGCTGGACGTTCCCTGCCGGGACTGCAGATCATGTCCGAGGTCATCAAGGATCGGAGTCTGGGAAAATATTATGTCTGCGTCGTGCGGGGAATCGTAAAAGGCGAAGCTCGCATCGAGGGATGGCTGACGAAAAATGAAAAGACGAATCAGGTGTCGATCCGAAAAGAGGAGACCCCTGGAAGTCTGCCGATCCGGACTGCATACAGACCGCTGGTATCTGGAAATGGATATACCCTTCTGGAGGTTCATCTGATCACCGGACGATCCCACCAGATCCGCGCCCACTTGGCTTCCATCGGACACCCGATCGCCGGGGATCCAAAGTACGGCGATCCCCGGGTCAATGAGGAAGTGAAGAAACGCTTCGGCGTCCGTTCGCAGATGCTTCATGCGTGGCGGCTGGTAATGCCGGAAACGATCTCCGAGCCGCTTTCATATCTGGCGGGCAAAGAATTTACCGCGCCTATGCCGGCGGAGATGAAACGGATGGAAGAGATGATGAAATCAGCTCCAAAACGCCCAGCCAATCATCGCCTGTAAATTTTAAATTGTGCGAAAAATCAAAAAAATAAGTGGAGGAGCAACAACATGGGGACTTGGAACAGCCGGGGACTTCGTGGTTCAACCCTGGAGGATATGATAAACCACACAAACGATCTTTACCGTGAGAAAAAGCTGGCATTGATCCAGAAAATCCCGACGCCGATCACGCCCGTCTCGATCGATAAAACCAGCCGCCATATCACGCTGGCGTATTTCGATCAGAAGAGTACCGTCGATTACATCGGCGCGATTCAGGGCGTCCCGGTCTGCTTTGATGCGAAAGAATGCGCGGCAGATACATTTCCACTGCAGAACGTCCATCCGCATCAGGTCGCATTTATGCGGGAATTTGAAGAGCAGGGCGGGATTGCTTTCTTAATTATATATTTTTCACAGAGGGATGAACTTTACTACCTGCCATTTTTCCATCTGGACGCATACTGGGAGCGGATGCAGCAGGGCGGACGAAAGAGTTTTACATATGAGGAAATGGATAAAACGTGGCGCATCAAAAGCCACCGGGATATATTAGTCCATTATCTGGAACCGCTGAGCCGGGATTTAGGAGAAAGAGAGGATGATTTTTCATGACAACAGCCGTAGAACGTTTTTTGAAATATGTATCATATGATACGCAGTCAGACGAGGCATATGACACCTGCCCGAGCACAAAAAAACAGCTTCTGTTAGCCAATGAGCTGAAACGCGAGCTGGAAGAAATGGGTGCATCCGATGTGCGGATAAGCGAGTACGGATACTTGTTTGCACGCATTCCGGATAATACTGACAGTACCTCTGCACCGCAAGAAGCGGAAGCTTCTTTTAGCACTGCGTCTGCTCACGGTGCATCCGGCGTTGGACAGAAAACCACCATCCCGGCACTTGGCTTCATTTCCCACATGGACACCGCGCCGTCCTTAACCGGAACAAACGTAAAGCCGCGCATCGTCCAGGCATATGACGGCAAAGATATCGTATTAAATGCAGAAAAACAAATTGTCATGAAAGTTTCAGAATTTCCGTTTTTAGCCGACTTAAAAGGTCAGGATCTGATCGTAACTGATGGAACCACGCTTCTGGGCGCCGACGACAAAGCGGGAGTGGCAGAGATCATGACGATGGCCGAATATTTCCTGACCCATCCGGAGATTCCGCACGGTGAGATCTGCATCGGGTTTACGCCGGACGAGGAGATCGGACGCGGCGCGGATCGTTTCGATGTGAAAGACTTCGGCGCAGCGGTTGCTTACACGGTAGACGGCGGTCCGATCGGCGAGATCGAATATGAAAATTTCAACGCCGCTTCCGGCAAAGTCCGGATTCAGGGAGCCAGCATCCATCCGGGTGATGCGAAGCTCAAGATGAAAAATGCCATTCTCATCGGCATGGAATTTCAAAGCCTGCTGCCGGTCTTCGAAAATCCGATGTACACAGAAGGTTATGAGGGATTCTATCACCTGGATGAAATGAGCGGAAATGTAGAAGAGGCGCAGTTAAATTATATCATCCGCGATCACGACCATGAAAAATTTGAACAGAAAAAGAAATTTTTCGCCGAAGCCGCCGATTTCCTGAACCGCAAATACGGTAAGGGCACCGTGATCGCCGAAGTAACGGACAGCTACTACAACATGAAAGAAAAAATTGAGCCGTGCATGTACCTGATCGATACCGCCAAAGAGGCGATGACAGCCTGCGGCATCGAGCCGGAGGTCGTTCCGATCCGCGGCGGCACCGACGGCGCGCGCCTCTCCTACATGGGGCTCCCGTGCCCGAATCTCTGCACCGGCGGATATAACTATCATGGAAAATATGAATTTATTCCGGTGGATTCGCTTCAGAAGACGGCGGAGATATTAGTGGAGATTGGAAAGCGGTTTGCAGCCCTGGCTGATTGGAATAAATAGTAGTAGGAGACTCTAACCATTTTTTCTGTTAAATACTGAAAAATGTTGAAGAAACAATCAGTGTGTGATAAGATTATATATAGGAAAAATAAAAAGCATAGCACCTGTCAATGTGCTCCAACACACTGACAGGTGTGATAAGTGTTTTGGCGAACACAGATCACAAGGAAGCTACCCTACTACGCTCGTAGTCTATTATAATGCAAGCAAGGCATTTAGGCAAGACAAAAAACGGGCTGTGGTTTATTTGCTGTACATTTAGGCAAGGTGTGACGTGATGCGCGGGACACCTTGCTTTTTGTATATCCGACAGGGGAAGAGCTGGAAGTTGATCAGGACTCCCAGCTCTTTTTCTACTTGTTTTACGGAGGACAAAGGGATGGACGAGCAGCAGATTACGGGATTATTAAGGCGATTTTACGCGGGAGACCAGAAGGCTTTGGAAGAGCTTTACCGGTTGACCGGTAAATTCGCCTTTTTTCATGCCCGGACGATGGTCCGGCAGGACGAAGAAGCATGGAAATTTGTTGAGACATTTTATACGGATTTATATAAAGCACAGGCAATACCCACATCGGAAGAAAAGGTTGATGGATGGCTTGCCAGCTGGATTCTGAAAGAAGGACAAAAGCTTCTGGCAGCCAGACAGGGAACGGTATCTTCGGTTCATGCAGGCAATGCCCCGACCCTTCCGGAGGAAGATAAAAGCGCGATCCTCGATGACAGCCTGATCCCGGTATTGGCGGAAGCATTGAATCAGCTGCCGCCGCTCCAGAAGACGGCAGTCTGGGGCTTCTATATGGACGGATTGTCATTTGATGAACTGGCAGACTGTTTTGGATGCCAGAGCCAGACTGTCGAGACACGGCTTTATTATGCACAAAAGGGACTTCTGACGCGGCTTAGAAGCAGTGTTCCAGAACAGACATTTCCGGAAATCCTAAATACAGCGACGATTCAGCGGGGGCTTCTGGCACTCTATGAAAATACGGAATATCCGGAATACATCAGCACCCTTGCCCTGGCAGAGATAGAAAAGAAGCTCGGTTTTATTTCGGACGAGGAACAGATGGAACATCTCAGTCAAGATAGCGAAGATACAGACGGCGACTATGAGGACGAGGAAGACTATGACAGAGAATCAAGAAATCTTCCCCACAGACGGAGAAAATCCTCATCCTTTAAAAAGAAAATCTGGGCGGCAGCCGCAGCTGTCCTCGTCCTGGCGGGGGCGGGCGGCGGATTTGCCTGGTATCAGCATCATACAACCATTGTCCGCCAGCAGAAAGAACTGGCAAGTCTGGTGGAAGCCAGCGGCGGACTCTATGGATGGCTGTCCGAACAAAAAGCCGTCCTTCAGGAATGCCCGCTGACGGAGGAAGAAAAAGAAAAACTGAATGCATTTCTGGATCAGGGAAAACAGATGCAGGAATCCGACTATAAGGGACAGATCGCATTTATCCAGCAGATGGCAGATTTTGAGGCAGCCGTCAAGACCCGGCTGGACAGCGAAGAGACATCAAAACTGGAAGAGCTGACCGCACAGGATCCGGGCTATGCGACGGATGAACAGCTTTCCCAGATGTCGCAGTATTCAGAACAGGCGAAAGAATTGATTCAGAATGGAAAATACAAACAATTCGAAGCTCTTGCAGCTGAGTGGAAGGAATACGCCGCACAGGCAGCTGCAAAGAAAACGGGATTGGATGTATCTGTCGTTCAGTACGATTTTTCGGAATTTCCAAAGATCCGCCTGTATCTGGATGTCCGCGATTCAGGCAGCGGGGAAAGTGTTAAAAATCTGGCTCCGAATATGTTCTATGTATCGGAGCGCGATGCAGCCACCGGCGATTTCCTGCGCCGTTCCGTGGAGAAAGCCGTTCTGATGAACGAGAACGAAGGCTTAAACATGGATCTTCTCGCGGACACCAGCGGAAGTATGCAGAATGGAAATATGGAAGCAGCGAAGGATGTCATGCATCACTTCATCGACACCGTACAGTTTGGCGCAGGCGACCGCGTCAAACTGACGCCGTTTAACAGTGATATCGATAAAACAGGCTATTTCACCTCCGATGCCGGACAGTTAAATTCTGAGATCAGCAGCTACGTGGCAGACGGAGGAACGAAGCTCTATGATGCGATCATCTATGGCGTACAGGATGTTTCCGGTCAGGAAGGTGCGAAATGCGTCATTGCATTTACCGACGGAATAGATGAACACAGCTACAATACGGCACAGGATGTCGTAAACGTCGTATCGAGATACCGGATTCCGGTCTTCATCGTGCGAATCGGTGATACATCCACCTCCGGCGCAGACGCAGAACTCCGCCAGATTGCCGAGGCATCCGGCGGAAGCTTTAAAAACATGGCGCAGTTCAATGCAGATATGAACGCATTTTACAGCCAGATTTACCGTCAGATCAAAGAGTACTACGTCGTAGAGTACGAAGTGGACGACGCAAAAACGATTCTTGACACCCGGGATGTCTCCGTCTATGTACAGGACGGCAGCAAGGGCGGCGAAAGCGAGATGAACATTAAAGCAGGCGATGAATTTTTCGAGTCGCTGCTCGGAAGTTATCTGAGAAGCTATATCACAGATATGAACAATCATCACTATGAGCAGCTCGAACAATATGTAGACAATACAGTAGCAGCCGACAACACATGGTCAATCCAGTGGCAGATGAAGAAACAGGTAACCGGCGGATTTTCCAACGTAGCCGAAGAGACGCTGATGGACTATGAGGTAACCAGTGTGACAGTGGAAGATGAAAATACGATTCATTTAAAAGCAAACGAAAACTATGACGTAGTTTACGATGAGGTGCTGGGAGATCTTAGAAAGAGCCAGCGGACGATGGCAGCCGATATCATCAGCTACCTGAATGCACGTGGCTATTCCAATCTGGACGATTCCACCACCGTGCGAGCATGGGCGAAAGTCAACCAGAAGCCGGAGTATATCCTTCGAAAAGGAAGCGATGGGAAGTGGAAGTTTTCGGAGTATGCCGGAAGTCTGACGCTGGATGAAAAACGGCAGTTGTATAGTGCTGAGATAACGGGAAGTACGTGGTAGGAGGCAGAAAATAAAAGGAGAATGATATGAAAAATGAACAAAACGAAAACTTCTTATATGACCCGGAAACGGGTGAACCGATTTACCCACAACCAGAGGACGCACCGCGTTTTGACCCGGAGACAGGTCGTCCACTTGGGAACAATCAGCCAACCGATGCCGCACCAGATCTTTTCGATCCGGAGACGGGGCTTCCAGTCGGACAAGCTTCACCAAGCAACGCAATTCCCGATCGCTTTGATCCGGAGACGGGACTTCCGCTTGGACAGAGTCAGCCAACGGACGCTGCCCCGGATCGCTTCGATCCGGACACAGGGCTTCCCCTTGGACAGGGCGCAGCCAGCCCGGACCGTTTCGACCCGGACACCGGTCTCCCGATCGGTTCAGCAGCCCCGGATCGCTTTGATCCAAACACCGGACGCCCAATCGGCAGAGGCGCTGCACGCGCGGCAGGCGCAGCCGGAAAAGGTTTTCTGCACGGCAAGACACTGGCGGCCGCAGGCGCTGGAATTATTGTGCTGGCAGCGGGCGGCACTGCCATCGCTGGCGGCGGACATCTGATGAAAAACAAAAAAGATATTGTCTCTGATGCCCTGACCGGAATCGTGGAGACGATGGATGACGGATACCTGGAGCAGACGTTTGGACTGAAAGATTTGCAGGAGCTGGCAGCGGGCGGAGATTGTACGATGGGTGTTTCTCTCGATTTCGACGGACTTTCACGCCTTGGCCTTCCAGATTCCCTCGCCGTCGATGTGAATCTGTCGAAAAACACCAAAAAGGATGCCGCTCTTCTGAATGCAGCTGTGAAAGCGGGCGGTATGGATCTGGGGACATTTTCCCTGTATGCGGATAACCAGATGTTAGCCGCTGCTGCCCCGGAGCTTATCTCACCGGTTCTCACATTAGACTATCAAAACCGCCCAGACAAGCGCGTCGAATCTTCTTTTATGGGGGAACAGCTGAATATCGAGTCCGGAGATTTCAAATATGCAGCAGAAGTAACTGGAATCTTCCATGATGCAGTTATGGGGAAAAAACGGTATTTTGATTTCAGCGAATTGTATGACCGTTATAAAGAGACAACCAAAGCAGCTGACACACTGAAAAATGCGATGGAAGTTGAAAAATTAGATTCCAAACGTTTTACCGTAGACGGAAAATCACAGAAATGCCGGGGCTATCACGTGGTTGTTTCCCATAAGGATCTGGCTGATTTTGTTAAAACTGCCGGAAAATATCTGGTATCCGATGATGAACTTCAGAATAACGAGATGGCTCGGCTCAAGGATGTATTAACAATTATCCGTATGCTCGAAGGAAATCATTATGATTCAGCGGATTCCCAGGCTGAAGAGCAGATGGATAAATTAAAAGATGCAATCCGCTCCGGCAGCGATGGAATCGAAGCGTTCTTTGACGACAACGTAGATGATCTCGACATGATCCTGTATGTCGATAAAAAAGGAAATGCCGCGCATCTGGAAGTTACCACCAGTATCGATAAGGGTAATCTCTATAATGTTGAAGCTGCTTTTGATTTTGAAGGCGGTTCCATTCCAACCCGTGAGATGAATGGCACGATAACCGCTGATTCCGGATCCAGCCGGCTTGGTCTTAAATTAGACAAGACAGAAAAAAACACAAAGGATCTCTGGCAGTCAGACTGGGATATTATCTTATCGGAGGATTCGTCGGATACATGTATATCGCTAACACTGGAACATGATAAGAGAGACGATGAATTTCAGCTGGAAGCAAATATAGATGATGCGAAACTGGAGTTGGGAGGAGAATTCCTTGATTACAGCAAGGGCAAATCGATCGAAATCGCGGTCGATACAGCGCGGCTGGACACAGGCTGGACTGAAACATGGATGAATGATCGGGATACTTTCAGCATGTTCCTGAAACCACTCTCTGAGAAGGTGGAGATTCCAAAGGGCAAACAGATTGATATTCTGGATGCAGATGAGGATGATTGGACTGACATGGAACATGAACTGGATCGCAATTTTGATATGATTCGGTCTTACTAAAACAGATAAAGGGGAGAAGATATATGGCATTTTGTGAAAATTGCGGTTCTCCACTCCCGGATGATGCAGCGCATTGTCCGGAGTGTGGAATGGCGGTAAGGATGAAACAGGCAGCAGAATCAGCAGACAATACAGTGGAAGCAGTGTTCTGCCCGGAATGTGGTGCCAAAAACGCAGGGGATGACCAGTTTTGTCAGGAATGCGGCGCGCCTTTGAACGGACAGGCACCGGTTCATACAAACGCGCCAGGAAAAGCTCCCGTCTCTGACGGAAAGAATCCGCGAAAAAGCTCCGGCGGCACCGGAAAATGGATTGCAGCGGGGGCAGCCGTCGTGATAGTGTCAGGCGCAGCTTTTGCGGTCCCCAAAATATTGGGCGGCAGTACTTCCGGTGGCAGCCCACAAAAGGGTTTTACCTATGAAAAAGACAATGTACTGTACTATACCGACGGAAAGAAAACATTAGAACTGACCGATCGGATCCGAAGCGACAGTTCCAGCACTTATCCGACTTCCCAGACTGCATATTCATCGGATGGAAGATATGTTTTTTACACGGGTAAGTATGGTTCAGGAAGTGAGGGGACTCTTTATCGCAGAGACCTGAAAAAGGACAGCGAAAAGAATGATACCGAAGAGAAGATCGCCAGCGACGTTACTCATGTAGGGCTATATGGAGATAATATTATCTATACCAAGGGATATTCCGTTTCCAACGGGTACCAGTCGGATATATATCTATGTACAAAGGAAGACAGTGAAAAATTATGTTCCGGTGCTTCCAGCTACTATGTCAGCAAAGATGGAACTTCCCTTCTCTGGCTGGACGATGAACAGCGCCTTTACCGCAGCGCAATTGGCGGAAAAGGGGAAAAAGAAAAGCTGGATTCCGATGTGACGGACATTTTATCCACAACGGATGATTTAAACACGGTTTACTACAAAACGAGTGACACCGACCTGTACTGTGCGATAGGCATGGAGACAAAGCGCGTTGATTCCGATGTAGAAGAAATATTTCCATGCAGTCAGAACAAATGCGTTTACTACACGGTAAAAGGAAAAAGCTACGAGATAAGGGACTTTGTGATTGATGACAGCGTATCATACTACGATTACTGGGCAGAGCAGCAGAGAGAAGACTTGAATAACGCAAGCCCGCTGGAAACCTATGAGCTATACTTGTTTGATGGAAAAGAAAGCAAGCGGATCATGGACAATGTCGATTATGTTTACCGCGTCGATCCTTGTATTTATATCGATGAAGAAAGCAGCAGAACCCAGGAAAAAGCGTATATAGCTGTGTCTGCTATCTATGACCAGTTGCCGCGCATCTCATTTTCACAGGTTTCACGCGATTCATCGGTAACTGCCGAATTTTTCAAATTGCATAGCAATTTTTACAACGGAGAAGTTCCTGCACGCATCGTGGCACCGGGTGCTTCGTTGGATGTTATATATGGAAGTAAATATAACTATCATATTGACACTGTCAATCATGTTATTTACCGGGATGTGTTGGAAGAACGGACAAAGGATGGTTCCTCCTCCTACCAGGTTGAACGCCTTGAAAAAATTCCCTACACGCAAAATGGTCTTAAAGAGGCTGTTGTCATCGATGATGATTATGATGGTGCATTCAGTGATAGTAACGGTGATCTCTCATACGCATTTTATGTAGATGATTCCCACCTCTACTATATTACAGATTACAACTACGATCGTTATCGTGGAAGCCTTCGCTGCGATGGAACCGAACTTTTGGATGATGTAGGATATTTAGAGAAAAACAATAACCGTCTGTTTGCGCGGGGAGCTGGAGCTGAGATGGGAAAGGATACCGATCTCTGGGAAATCTCTGGTACAAAAGTGACTGAATACGGTTCAGACATTTATGAATATTTTCCATTAAGCGATGGACGGATGGTACTTCTTCAGGATTACAGCGACCGCCGGTATGAAGGCGACCTGTATCTATGGAAGAATGGAAAAACCGAAAAACTGGACGAGGATGTCCGGATTCTCGAAGATAATTATTACTATATTGATTGATAAAAAGGAGAATGAGATATGGCAGACATCAAGAATACATTTTCAAAGGGACTTACCATTTTAAACGTAAAAACTGCAAATTTTTTGGAAATCAATAAGATCAAAACGTATATTACCACGCTTCAGACGGAAATCGACACCCTGAAAATGGAGCTGGGCAGAGAATTATATCAGAACTGGGCGGCGGAGGAAACGCCTGTTTCCGAAGCAATGGAAGAAAAACTGAACCTGATTCGTGAAAAAGAGGTACAGATTGCCGAACAGCAGCGCGCCGAAGCAGCACTTCTGGAACAGGAAAAGCAGATTCTCGGCGAAACCGCACAGCCTGCGGCACCGGTGTACAACAATCCGTCAATGCCGGAAAATCCGGTGCTCATCTGCCCGAACTGTGGTCAGGTGTACGAACAGCCGTCGCGATTCTGCCGTAAGTGCGGAACACGGATGAATTAAAGAAAGGGGGGATATCTATGTTTTGTCCGAAGTGTGGAAATCAGATAAAAGATACTGCTAAATTCTGCCCTAAGTGTGGACAACCGGTGCGGGCGGCGGGGCAGGCACAACAGATGCCGAGCCAGACGGCGCCGCAGCCGTCCATGCAGCAGCAGGCAGCCCGTCAGACAGCGGCAGCGCAGAGTCCTCAGGCACAGCGCCCTCGTCCTGAAAATCCTGCGTCTGTACAGAGACAGCCTGTACAGGAACCAGAACCGACACAGAAAAAATCGCCGGTAATCCTGATTTTAGGCGGTGTGATTCTTCTGATCGCCATCGGCGGAGCCGCCTTTTTCATCGGAAGCCAAAAAGGCAGTGATAAAGCAGCTGCTGAAGAAACCAGTTCTAGCGAGGATATCTGGGATGACTGGGATCAAGATGATAGCAGCGAGGATGAGAACGAAAACCGTTCCGGAGAAACCACGGATGCAGCAGAAGAAACAAAAGCGCTGGCAGAGACAGCTGCTCCGACGATTAACCTGCTCTCCGGCAGCAGTCCCGACCTGACCGGGTTGACGAAACTGAACATTTTACAGAGCAATACGACCCAGAGTTCCAATGCAGAAATGGTCGATGCTAACCACATCTATTATGCATGGAGTGCATTTGACGGGCTGCCGGAGACAAGCTGGCAGGAAGGACGTTCCGATGATGGAATCGGTGAGTCGATCACCGCGGGATTCGGTGCTTCTTATCCGATCAAGGCTTTAACCCTGCGTCTGGGTAACCACCGCTCCCAGGACTGGTATATCAAGAATAACCGTCCGAAAAAGCTTCGCATCACTATGGGTGGACAGGTATTCGAGGCAAATTTCAGCGATGAAATGAAAGAACATGTCGTTGTATTTTCTTCTCCGGTATGGGCGGACAGCATGAACCTGATGGTCGAAGAAGTATATTCCGGCACCACTTACCGTGATACGGCGATCGCAGAGGTAGGAGTGTACACAGCCAATGAGTAAGAAAAGCCGAAAGAAACAAGCAGTTACAGGACGAAGGACGTTCCCTATCGGGGGCGTCCTGATCCTGGTTATTCTGGGAGTTGCGATTGCCGCCGCCTTCTTTCATATGGGTGAGAAACAGGGAGAAGCGACCGAGATGGCAGGCAGAGAAACGGACACTGCCTCCGATGAAGATGAAAACAAAATAGCAGCGGGAATCGAAGAAGCGGGAGAGGGAGAGACACAGACGGAAACACAGGAAACAGAGCCAGAAACGAAACCCGCCGAAACAGAACCTCCATACCTACAGAGTTTGAGCGGTCTTGCACCGGGAACAATTTTGGATGAGTCGCAGATCGATTTTTCCCATTTAAGCCAGTATTTCTCCAGCTGGGAGATCGAGGAGGGCGATAACCTCTACAACCGGATCAATGGAAAGTCCTACCGTGCCAATGATACCGTTTCACTCAGCTCCCTGCGCTATCTTAAAATGCCGCATTACAACTTTAACGGACAGATTCAGGTGGGTGAAATGATCGTCAGCAAGGACATTGAAGCGGATATCAAGGCGATCTTTCAGGAGCTTTTCGAAGCCAAGTATCAGATTCAGTCGATGTATCTTGTTGATAACTACTGGACCGGAGATCCGGACACGACGGATTCTGCTTCGATCGATGTCAATAATACCTCTGCATTCTGTTTCCGGGCAGTTACCGGCGGAAAGAAACTTTCCAATCATGCATATGGAAAAGCGATTGATTTAAACCCACAGCAGAACCCTTATGTATCATACTCAACTGGCTCACCGAAGTGGTCGCATTCCAATGCCAATGACTATATCGACCGGTCAACCGGTCTGCCGCACGTGATCACCCACAGTGACTTAGCCTATCAGATATTTACCAAATATGGCTTCCAGTGGGGCGGCGACTGGAGAAATCCAAAAGATTATCAGCATTTTGACAAGAACAATCGATAAATAAGTGAGGAGAACAAATATGTTTTGCCCGAAATGTGGAAAAGAATTGAAAGGTACTCCGAAGTTTTGTACCTACTGCGGCGCAGCGATCGCGGAATGGTCTTCTGGTGCATCGACTCAGGCACCGCCGGTTCAGAAGCAGCCAGCTTACCAAAATCAGCCAATGTACCAGAACCAGACACAGATGAATCGTCAGCCGTTATTGTCGGAGAAAGCCGAATACGAAAAAAGGCAGGAATCACTGGATGAACCAGAAATTCCTTACAGCGGGAATTCTCCGAGAGGAAACGGACCCAAAAAGATCCTTCTGGCAGTTGCCGGGGTTGCAGCAGCAGCCTGTGTGGCGGGCGGCAGTATGGCAGCCGGAAAATGGTATGCATCGAAAAAGAATGCTTCCAGTGAATCCGAAACTTCTCTTGCCAGTGATGAAACGCAGATATCGGAGACAAGCGCCGACGGTGAAACTGTATCCGCCGAGGAGGAATCAGCCATTGAGACAGCTGCACTGTCAGACAGCGATCTGGCAAAGAAGATTGCAAAATATAACACCGGTTCCACCGCCGGTCAGGAACTGATGATCGACGTATTTGCCGAAAATTATACGCCGGGCGCCCGCGATACCAATTATGCGTGGGATAAGACGCTGTTCTATACACTGGAGGATGTCGATCCGAACAGTGCCAATGATGGACGGATCAACGGCTATTCCATCAGCAAAAAAATGATGAAGAATGCGGCAACCGGAAATAAGATGGAGTACGAAATCTATACAAATCCGGAAAATAACAAGGTAAATAAGATTGTCAGCATTGAATATTTCAGCGATCATCTGGAGATTACCGATTATTATTACGATGATGCCGGAAAAGTGAGTTTTATTTTTGTGCGTAATGATATCAACTATGTGCCGTCCTACGCCGTTCCGACGAAAGACGGACAGCGCTACTATTTTTACAATGACTGCATGACTAAATGGCGCGTTGTCTCCGGCGGCGTCCAGACAAACTATGTGATCGGGCAGAAATCCGCCCAGCAGGGAACAAATCCGGCAGGAAGTGTCCATCTCTATTCGTCCCTGGATGCACAGCAGCAGGCGAACTACGACACGATGGAAAAGCGGATGATCAACGCTGCTTACAATACCTATAACATCGTTCTGGCAGCCGAGGGACTGAGCGAGATCACCGGATATGTCTATAACGAGGATGGAACCCCGCTTCCGGATGCGGATGTTCTCTTAACGGACGGCAATAATCAGGAAAACCTCTTCAAAGCGAAAACGGACAGCAACGGATTGTACCAGATCGCGGTTCCGTCCGATGAATACAGTTATACGATCCGCGTTTCCTATGACTCCTGCGTATCGGTCAATATTTTCGGAATCGTTGTCAGCGGTCAGACCTTGTCTGATTATCAGAATCCGGTTTACATGGTTAAGAGCAGTGAGAGCGCCTTTTCCGTCAATCTGCGGCTGTTCGATGCACTCAACTATGCCGCCAACGGACAAGGCATGGAACGCCTGCGCAATGCGACGGTTTATATCCGGAAAGGTATTAACAATAAAAACGGAAGCGCCGATGCACAGGGAACGGCCGATGGCGAAGGTATCTTTTCGGTCAATCTGGATCCGGGTATGTACACGGCAGAAGTGGCAAAATCGGGGTATGACAACACGTACTATAACTTCGCGGTCCGTCCCGGCATGAACGACGTTCAGATCAACGCCTCCCCGAAGCTGGCCTCCGGCGAAGTGCGTATCGTCCTGACCTGGGGCGAGACGCCATATGATCTCGATTCGCACCTGTTTACCCCATATGACAGCGCGTTTGGGGACGACACGTATCATATCTGGTATGGAAATAAACAGGATGCCGTTGGGAATAACCTTGACGTCGATGATACCGACAGCTACGGACCGGAGACGCTGACGATCCCGGTGCTGAAAAATGGTCTGTACAAATATTATGTTGCTGACTTTACCGATTGTTCCGGTAATAACCCTACTTCCTATGATATGTCCAATTCAGGGGCGGTCGTAAACGTCTATACCTCCAATGGTTTAAGCGCGACTTTCACCGTTCCGACCAACCGCCCTGGTGTTATTTGGGAGGTATTTGAGATCCGAAACGGAGTTATCGTGCCGAACCAGCGGTATTACAGCAATATTGAAGATAAAGCATGGTGGCATAGCGATAAATAATGATTATATTCATAAATCATTCGCCTACCGCTCAGGTATGAAAAAGGAGCGAAACAGATGATTTGTCCAAAATGTGGAAGAGAGCAGATAAAACCTTCCAAATTCTGCACCTATTGCGGTGCACAGATGGATATAGCAGCCTCTACGGCTGTCAAAGCCGGAGCGGTCGGACTGACTACCAAGATTGCCATCGGCGCCGCCGGGGTATGTCTGGCAGCAGGCGTTGGAGCTGTGGGACTGCATATGGGGCATAACTGGGGAGCTGGGAAAGCGGTTGTGGCGGAGAAGGAGAGCGGCGAAAACAATGATGAAACCTCTGAGGAGAAGTTAGCTGAAAATGCAGACGAAACATCAGCAGAGACCGTAGATGCATCTGCGGAAAGTGATGAAACAGAAAATGTGGATGAGATAAACCGGGAGGCGGTTGCGGCTTATCGGAAATATGTGTTAGAAAAAAGAGAATTACCGATTGAAAACGGAGGAATAAGCACATTTTCTGTTATAGATCTCAATAACGATGGAATTTTTGAAATGATAGTTGATAATTCTAATATGGAAGGAAGCTGCACTGCATATAACAGAGATACTTTTATCTGGTATGCTGATGGAAAAATTCATGAATTATCATTATACCCAGGTGTCTTTTTTATTAATTCCAATGTATTTGCAGTTGACGGAGAAAGAGTATCTCTTGCAAAATGCCTTGAAAAAATCCGCTGTATTGAAACGGATCGTTTATACGAACAGACTTACAAGCCATTTACAGATGAGCGTCCGAATTTAGATGCGGCATTCCGTAAAGCGGGGTATCAAAATGCTACCATCGCATATTTTTATGATCCATCGGCGGCACCTAATAGCTATTCAGATCCGATTTATATTTATCTGATCGCAGATGGAAAACACTATCAGTATTACATCCAGAACGGAAAAGTCATTCGCCGAGTTGCGCCAGAGGCAATTACCAGCAATGTAGAAATTAATTTCTTCTTAAAAGCATTGATCGAGGATGGCGCTGCCTGGCATGAAGAAGGAGGGCTTTCGGGCTGAACCGGATGCCCAGTATAAAAATATAAAAGGAGAATCAAAGAAATGTTTTGTCCAAAATGTGGAAATCAAATCAGTGAGCAAACAAAATTCTGCCCGAAATGTGGGGCTTCCATGCTTTCAGCGGGACAGCCGGAACGAGCATCGGCTCTCTCTAAAATGCAAAAGCCTGCAACAGCACCTACGCCGAAACCTCCTAAAAAGGGATTTCCGATTATCGCTGTACTCGCAGGAGTTATCTTGCTGTTAGCCGCTTGCGGTGCAGCGTTTATCCTGGGAAGCAAGAAAGCAGAGCAGGTGCCGGAAGAGACACAGGAGAGTGGCGATCTCTGGGATAACTGGGAAGGCGAGACGGAAGAAGAACGTCCGGTAGAAGCAACCGAGGCAGCAGAGGAAACAGAAGCATTCGTCACACAGGCGTATGAAACAACCGCTGCCGCTGCAGCACCTACACCGGAGGCGCTTTCTTCTCAGACATATGAAACAATGTATGTGGTGAACTGTAATGAAAGCATTTCGCTCCGTACCAGCCCGTCCACAAGTGCTGCCGCTGTCCGTCAGATCCCGTACGGTGAGGCAGTCAGCTATATCGGAACCTCCGAGAATGGGTTTTATAAAGTTTCTTACCATGGTGATACGGGTTATGCATTGGCTTCATATTTGTCTTACCAGCCAGCTCCGCCGAAAACGAACACCTATACGACGATGTGGGTTGTGAACTGCAACGACAGCATTACGCTTCGCACCAGCCCATCGACAAAAGCGACAGAAATCTGCCAGATTCCGCTGGGTGCAACTGTTTCCTATATTGAATCTGCATCAAATGGGTTTTATAAGATTACATATCTCGGAAAAACGGGTTACGCTCTGGCATCTTATCTGAGTGATTAATGCGATGATAAAACGAACTTTATGCTGGAAAATCAAATGGCTGTGTTTGTTTTCTCTGCTTTTAACCTTATCCGCCGGACACAGGCTCCATACCTGTGCGGCGGACACAGCCTCTTTATCATGTGAGCAAAGCGCGCTTTATTCATATGAATCAATGGAGCACGATATTCATACCTTGATTATAAAATATCCTTCTCTTTTACATGGCGACAGTCTCGGGAAGACGCCCGACGGGCGTTATCTGTACCATTTGGTAATCGGAAATGAAAATGCAGAGAAACAGATTCTTCTGTTTGCTTCCATTCATGCGCGGGAATATATCACAACGCCGTTGCTTATGAGACAGACGGCAGCATTGCTGCAGAACCTGTCGGATCAGACAGCATCCTATCGCGGATGTTCCTATCAGGATTTAATGAAGAATATCGCAATTCACATTGTTCCAATGATAAATCCGGATGGTGTCTCCATCAGCCAGTTTGGCATGGATGGAATCCGAAGCGCCACGGTCCGACAGGAAATTTACAAAATTTACGAATTGGATCAAGCGGTTGAAATAGGAAGCTATCTGAGAACCTGGAAATCAAATGCACAAGGTGTGGATCTGAATCGAAATTTTGATGCAATGTGGGATTCTTACAACGATCATCTGGAACATCCTTCCTCCGATCACTATAAGGGGACATCTCCGGCGTCTACGGAAGAAGCAAAGGCGCTGATAAAACTGACTGAGCAGTACCCTTTCAAACGAACGGTAAGCTATCATACACAGGGCGAAGTAATCTATTGGTATTTCGCACAGACCGGCGATTTGTTGAACGAAAGCAAGGCGTTTGCGGAGTCGGCATCCGCCGTCACAGGATATCCATTAGATGCGGACTACACCAAACTCGATCCCGCCGGATATAAAGACTGGGCGCTCCAGAAGAAAAACATTCCCAGCCTGACAATAGAGGTAGGCAGAGGTACAAATCCTCTGGAAATGAGTCAGCTTCCTGCGATCTATGAGCAGAATAAGAATGTGATTGGAGAAATTTTGTATGGGTTGAGAGAGTAGTTGGATATAAAGAGATTGAATCCAAACATGTTATAAATTTTTATAATGAGGGCAGAGCGATATGGTTTTATGTGTTGTAAAATATAAAAATATATCCCTCTGCTCTTTTTGTACTATGTGGTTCTATATTTTTGCACAAATATATAGAATCGCTTTTAGCCATATTGTATGTATCATTTCACATACAGGAAATACACCCGTTATATGTTTGGGCGTATTTACAGAATAAATAGTTGCAAAATTCTTACTTGCATATCCGAACCAGATATGTTACATTTAACTCATCAAGCATATATATTTCTTTATCTGCAATTCAAGCAATCTTATATTCTAATTATTAATCTGAGAAATCTTATGCTTATCCAAATTGGCAATACGAAAGAGCAGGAGATTCTCAGAAAAGCCAGATTCTCCTGTCAGAAAGGGGAGAATTATGGGAAATTTAATGAGGGTGCGGAGAAATCACAAGGACACGCTGTTCCGGATGCTGTTCAGCACAAGGGAGAATCTGCTGAGTCTGTACAATGCAGTGAATCATTCGCATTATACAGATCCGAAAGAATTGGAGATTGTGACGCTGAAAAATGCTGTATATATGAATATGAAAAACGATCAGGCATTTTTGCTGGATATGCAGTTAAACTTATATGAACATCAATCGACATGGAATCCGAATATGCCACTGCGTTTTCTGTTCTATGTGGCAAAAGAGTACCAGATGCTGGTCCGGAACCAGACCTTGTACGCATCGGCATTGGTGGAACTGCCGACACCGCATTTTGTAGTATTCTACAATGGAGAAAAAGAGCGGGAGGCGGAGGGTCTGCTTAAATTGTCACATTCGTTCATGCAGAAGACAGAACATCCTGAGCTGGAATTGCTTGTGAAGGTTTTAAATATCAATTTGGATAAAAATCTGGAGATCCTGGAAACCTGCCGATTGTTGAAAGAGTATATGCTGTTGGTTCATAAAATACGACAGTATGCGATTGAATACAAAGATATCAATCAAGCGGTTGAAAAGGCTGTGACGGAATGTATCGATGAAAATATATTGGCAGAGTTTCTGAGGAAGAATCGAGCGGAGGCGATAGAGGTGTGTATTTTTGAGTATGATGAAAAACGGGAAACGGAGCTGATACGGAAGGCGGAGTTTGCAGAAGGGGAGAAGGTTGGTAAGGCAAAGGGTGAGGCTAAAATACTTTTAAATCTGATTGAAAAAGGCATACTAACAAAGAAACAAGCCCTTGAACAATTTGGTGGTACTTATGAGGACTTGGAAAAAGCAGCTTTATCCGTAACACTGGTTTGAAATTTTCTCCCAAATTCAAGAAAAAACCATTGACAGATCCATATTCCGATGCTAGAATATCTAAGTGTGCCGCACAGCGAGGCTAAAAGTGCGCAAGCCGCCATAGCTGGCGAGTAATGATAATAGGAGGTGCCATCAGATGTACGCGATTATTGCAACAGGTGGTAAGCAGTATAAGGTTGCCGAGGGCGATGTAATCAAGGTTGAGAGACTCGGTGCTGCTGCAGGTGAAGCTGTTACTTTCGATCAGGTTCTGGCTGTTAACAACGGTGAGATGAAGATCGGATGCCCGACTGTAGAGGGTGCTACTGTATCCGCAACAGTTGTTAAAGAAGGCAAAGGCAAAAAAGTTATCGTTTACAAGTATAAGAGAAAAACTGGCTACCATAAGAAAAATGGTCACAGACAGCTCTTTACAGAAGTTAAGATCGAAAAGATCAACGCTTAATTGAAATGATTCAAGTAGACGTATACTCCGATTCCAAAGGATGTACCACGGGAGTGGAAGTAAAAGGACATGCTGGATATGATGAGTACGGCAAAGATATTGTCTGTGCAGCTGTATCCGTTCTGACTGTCAATATGGCTAATTCGGTGGAGAAATTTACCGATGACGGTTTTAAGGGCAGTGTGGATGAAAAGACAGGTCAGTTTATTTTTCATTTTACCGGTACTGTAAGTGCGGAATCAAAACTCCTGATGGATTCGCTGATACTTGGACTTACCGATATCGCGGAGAGTTATGGAGATAAATACATTAAAATTCGATTCAGGGAGGTGTAACGCATGTTTAAAATGAACCTTCAGTTATTCGCTCATAAAAAAGGTGTTGGTTCCACAAAGAACGGTCGTGATTCTGAGTCCAAGAGACTTGGTGCGAAGAGAGCAGACGGACAGTTCGTATTAGCTGGCAACATTCTTTACAGACAGCGCGGAACAAAGATTCACCCGGGTCTCAACGTAGGCATCGGCGGTGATGATACTTTATTCGCTAAAGTTGACGGTGTTGTTAAGTTTGAGAGAAAGGGCAGAGACAAAAAACAGGTTTCTGTATATCCTCAGGCAATCAACGAATAATAACGATGAGCTCCATACTGGATGGTATGGAGCTTTTTTAAGATTTATGTGTAACAGTGAGACTTTGGATTCATGAAAAGAATAAGAAGCGGCACTGTTATATTTTTTAATTTTATTGAGAGGACGGTTTTCCATGTTTACAGACAGTGCAAAAGTATATATCAGATCAGGAAACGGCGGAAACGGACATGTGAGCTTCCGGCGTGAACTGTATGTTCCGAATGGAGGACCTGACGGCGGTGACGGCGGAAGAGGCGGAGACATCATCTTTGAAGTAGATGATGGACTGAACACGCTTGTGGATTTCCGTCATGTAAGGAAGTATGCGGCCGAAAATGGCGAAGAGGGCGGAAAACGCCGCTGCCATGGCGCTGACGGAAAGGACCTGATCGTCAGGGTCCCGGAAGGTACTGTCGTTAAGGACCTGGAAACCGGTAAGGTTATCACAGACATGTCCGGTGAAAACCGCCGGGAAGTGATCTTAAAGGGCGGTAAAGGCGGTCTTGGGAATATGCATTTTGCGACAGCAACCATGCAGGTTCCGAAATATGCCCAGCCGGGACAGCCGGGGCAGGAGCTCTGGGTACAGCTGGAGTTAAAGGTGATCGCTGACGTGGGACTTGTAGGTTTCCCGAATGTCGGAAAATCCACCTTGTTATCCCGTGTTTCCAACGCAAGACCGAAGATCGCGAATTATCATTTCACGACTTTGAACCCGCATCTCGGCGTAGTTAATTTAGGTGATGGCAATAGCTTTGTAATGGCGGATATCCCTGGCCTTATTGAGGGTGCGTCTGAGGGAGCCGGCCTTGGACATGAGTTTCTTCGCCATATCGAGCGCACGAAAGTCCTGCTTCATGTGGTAGACGCAGCTTCCGTTGAGGGACGTGACCCGATCGAGGATGTCCATGCGATCATGGACGAGCTTTCCGCTTATAATCCAGAGCTCTTAAAGCTGCCGCAGGCTATCGCAGCCAATAAGCTGGATGCAGTTTATGATGAGGGGGCGGATCCGCTCGCAGACTTAAAGAAAGAGTTCGAGCCGATGGGAATCCCGGTATTTGGAATTTCTGCTGTCAGCGGCGAAGGCGTAAATGATCTTCTCTACTATCTCTATGATGTGATCAGGAAGACAGACCGTACGCCGAAGATCTTTGAGAAAGAATTTGAGATCGAGTATGTGGGTGACCGTTCGCTTCCTTATACTGTTGAGAAGGATGAAGAGGGCATCTATGTGGTTGAGGGGCCGAGAATCGAGAAGATGCTTGGTTACACAAACCTTGATTCTGAGAAGGGCTTTGATTTCTTCCAGAAATTCTTAAAGCAGTCCGGAATCCTTGCCGATCTTGAAAAGGCGGGAATTCAGGAAGGCGATACGGTCCGCATGTACGGACTCGTATTTGACTACTATAAATAATGCATCGGATCTTCTCCGGGTGTCCGTATAAATGCCCGGAGACCATGCTTTTCCATATATGAAAAGGAGTTACTATGACCAGCAAACAGCGTTCCTATTTAAAGGGACTTGCAATGACCATG
>ERZ791931.765-NODE-765-length-31421-cov-2.721067_pt1 | contig 31421 bp, 61 predicted proteins | sample MGYA00510127_ERZ791931 | MGnify/ENA primary metagenome ERZ791931 (study PRJEB30046, sample SAMN00792067) | human gut metagenome | study: EMG produced TPA metagenomics assembly of the A metagenome-wide association study of gut microbiota in type 2... | reverse complement strand
TTAAATTTCCAGTAGAACCAACTTTATTAAGTACCCAGTTAACGCCCTTGATTACGCCGTTTACCAATGACTTAATAGGCTTAAATGCGTTCTCAGCAATCCCTTTGAAGAATTGTCCAAGTCCGTTCCAAATGCTTTTTACTGAGTCATAAGCTTTTTGAAAACCGCTTCGGAAAAACTCAGGAACCCCAGAAAATACTTTTTTAATTTCTGAATATCTATCAGAAAACCAAGAGCCTACGAACTTCCATGCAGTTTGAGCTAAATCTTTTGCCAATGTGAATCTTCCTTGTATCCATGTTGGAAATTCAACAACTGCTGTTTCTATTCCACTTATGCAATCTGCAAAAAAGCTCTTTGCAGCTGACCATGTGTTTTGAATCGTTTGCCATACACTCACTAACTCGTTACCTACAAAAATTCCAAAATCACGGAACCTCGCAAATTGACTTATTGCCCCATCAATAATATTGGTAAAAGCCATAAGTGGATTTGCGTTAGCCAAAAGCTTGAATGCCAAATCAGTAATATCGGAAATCCATTTAATTTCTGAAATATTAACATTATCAACGCCACAAATCTTATCAACAATTCCCTGCGCTATTCCTAGTGCAAAATCTTTCGGAAAATCCGTAGCTGCCTCAGCAAGTGCTTTAACAAATTTTGATAAATCCCAAGCTAATCCAGCCCAATCAATACCACATATAAAATCAACAAGCTTCTGTCCGATATCCTTGAACGTTTCGTCTTTTTGAAGTTTTTTAATTGCAGCTGTCATTGCCTTAAGGATACCTTTTGCGAAATTACTTAATGTTTCACCCGTCAATTTAGCATCCCAGTTCTTAAAAAAGCCTTTCAGGCTAGATGCTAAGGATGCACCCAAATTCGTCCAATCAAAATTAACTGCGAATGCATTTGCGAAATGAAACGCCGTATTGATTGAATTTGCAAGCGTAGCGCCTAAATCATAAAACAATCTCGGCGAAATCAAACCATTAAGGAATGTGGCTAAATCTTTACCAAAATTTTCAGCTTTCTTGTAAACAGAATGCCAGTCAATTGATTCTAATGCGTCACATAATTTCATGTTCAGCATTCTTCCGATTTTAGTAAAATCAGATTTAGCTACAGAATCTTCAAACATTTTCGCAAGGTCTTTCATGGAATTTGGAACTTCAATCGTTTCAAACATGTCTGAAATCGCTGGTTCATTGTTAGAACCACCACCGCCAGTTCCACCGGATCCACCACTTCCACTTCCCGAACCATTATCTGTGTTTGGCTGAATCACATTCAGTTCATCAATTCCAAGTGTATAATTAGCTAAATCCTTAACTGCTTTTGCAGTGTCCTTAACTGCCTTTCCTGTATTTCCAGCACTCTTTGTCGCTGTATCTAATCCGGAAGCGTAATCTTTCCAAGCCTTTTTAGCCTGTACAACAAATCCTTTTCCGGTTAATGCAGCCATAAACTGTCCGACCTTATTTATTGCTCCAGCCAGCATATCAATAAACGCTGACACGTAAGGAACAACTACATTTGCAATAGGAGCAAACGCAACAGCCCAGGCATTCTTCAGATAAAGTAAAGACGAAACCATGCTCGAAATGCTCTTGTTGTATTCAGAGCTGTATTGAGCCAAGTTATCTGACCCCTCTTTAATCGCATTCTTGATTTGACTAATCATGCCAAATACTGTTGAGAACAAGATGGATGAACCAATCATGCGTCCTAATGACATTCCACGATTATTTCCACCATCCTCAGATAAAGCAGATTTTAATGATTTTATCGGATGTAATGCGCTAGAAGCCATTTTCTTTGCATTCCGCATAGCTTTTGTGACATCATCGAAAGATTTCTTTAGCTTATTAATTTTATTTGCAGAACTTTTAACTGCATCAGATACTTTTTTGAATGCGGTTGCATCTGACTTTATATTTCCTGCATTCATGCTTTTTTTCAAGCGTTCATATTTTTTTAGCTCTCTTTCCAAATCCGAAAGGCTTTTCATTTCTTCGTCTATTGAATCTGGTTTTGCGGTGCTACTAGATGCTAATTCAAGAATTAACTCTTTCGTTCTGGTAATTTCTTGTTGAAGCCTACCTATTATAGCGTCTATTCCGGATGTGTCAGGAGTGTCAATCTGTGTGCTTTTCCGACTGATATTTTTTAGCTCAATAAGCTTTTCTTTGATTCGATTGATTCCGGTAATCGCCCCAGAATCATCAATCTTAAAGAAATCCAGAATTTTTCCAGCAGAACCGCTCATTGACTCTCCAAAAACATTCTTCAAATTCTTGATATTTGGAACGTTACCTTTTTCGTCCATACGGAAAGCGTCTAAAACACCTTTTGCAAATGACTGTTTTTCAATTTTTTGCGCTTCGCTCCCAACGGAAGTAATCTCCTTACGCGCTTTCTCTGCGCTAGACGAAATTTCATGAAATGATTCCGAAATATTCTGTGAAGCAGATTTAATCTCTGCCTCAGCCCCATCTACTTCATCAGCAATATCACTTATCCCATCATTAGATCTCTCGATAGTAAAATCCAGTTTATTTTTCTCAAGTCTTCCAATTGCTTTTGCTGCATCATTTGCAGCATTCTCATACTGGTTCAGCTTCATAACATCTTTATACCAACTCTTACCACCAAGTGCATCTGTACCGGCCAGAGTTATTTTGTCAGACATTGATTGCTTGAGATGGTTATAAGCACTTTCGTTCTTCTTAATTTCTTTTCGAAGTTCCTCGGAACCCATTTTCGAAAAATCTATATCAAGTTTAGAATCCTTGAACTGCTTCTGAAGCTCTTTCAGCTCTTTTGCTGGATATTTTAAATCAGAACGGTTTGTGCGTATACGGACTTCTCCGTTATTAACAGCCTTTTTCTCTTTCTGAATTTCATGGAACATTTTGCTAATATTTGTCAATTCAGAAAGTCCAGCAACGCCAGTAAAATCAAGTCCATGTGCAGATTTAGCACATTTATCAAGGGCATCAGCCACTTTAAGTGCCTTTTTCTCAACAGAAGTCAATGTACGACTAGCCTTATTTGCTTCGGTTTCAACAACTATTTCCAAGCTATCTACTTCATTCTCTGCCCTTGATATCACCTGCCTCTCTGATTATTAAACGCTTTCGCCCAAGCACCGAATTCAATCGATGCTATTTCTGTATTCTCAGCAATTATTTCTTCTTCACTCCGATTGTCAACAATATTATCCTTAAAGAATATGTGCTTTTCCGGATAGGAACTGTTTTTATTTACTACTTGTCCAATGGCTCTTAATACATATGCGCCAGTCATCCAAGACGTAAAATCAGCCATTTGCAATTGCTTCTTTTCCTGCTTTTCTTTTTCATCGCGATATACAAGCAAAGCTTTTGGAGACATCTTCAAAAATTCCGAATATCCGATACCGCAATAAGCAGCCATTGGAATCCAATAATCGTAAATGAATTGCGTGCAACTACTAAATCGAATTACTCGTCCACTTCCACATTCTGCTCGTCTGTTTCCGTTTTCGCTTTCGTGCCTTTCTTCTTCGGCTCTGCTACCCCCAGAACCTTTCGGAAAAAAGCTGACTCAGCTACAGCCTCATAAAATGAACGAACGATATCTTTTACATCTCCACCACCTAAAACGTGTTGTTCAACCAGTTCTTCTGCCCCAGTTCTATCAAGACCTGTTGCAACGCATGTGAATCCCATTGCAATCAACATGTACTGATTCTTAGCAAAAGCATCCGTAATTGAAAATCCCTGCTCTTCCATGTGTGTGAAGTCTCCAAATTTCATTTCTCCGACTTTGTACGTTTTTCCATTAATTTTTACATTTACCATATTGGCTATCTCCTTTTTCTTAAAAATAAAAAGTAAGGAAACCATTGACGGCTCCCCTACCATAAAATCATCTTACCTGTCTACGCAAACTGTGTAGCAGCATCTTTGTTGTAAACCTCTGTTGATGGCATGATTGAAATAGTCATCTCTCTCAAGCCATTTACAGCACCCTCGTTAATAAATACGCTGTGCTGACCTTTCCAGCAATACTTTCCATCTGCTCCGTCTTTACCGAAGTCAAGCTCATAAATCTGTTCTTTATCAGAACTTGCCTTGATCTCATCGAATTTCTCTTTATTATAGTTCGCTGTGAACTGCATAGCACTCATAGACTGAACGCCTGGAGCAAATGTCTGCATTTTATCTTCCATATCCGTTGTCTCAATGCTTTCCGGCTCACCACCCAATTGAGGGTAGCTCTTAATTTTGCATAACTGAGTTAATGCTGAGGCTGTAGTACCTGCCTTAAGTACGGTATTAATTGTACTCATTCCTGCTGACATGTTTACCATCCTTTCTACCGCTAACTAATGCGGTTAGCGAATACCTCTGCGGTATCCGGTGCAAAATAATAGGAAGCCTTAAGCTCCCCTTGTTTCAAATTTCTCTATTTCACCGACTGATGTTACGATTCGATTGAATCTTGCCACCATTCGATATAGACTTGTGTCCGCTGCATTTGTAATGGATTGTGGCCCGTATGTGCGAACGTAACCCATTTTTCTCATTGCATCGCAACACATATTAGCAATCTTTTTTGCTTCTGTAATACTATCACTTGAATAGCACTGAATCTCAATCACGGATTTTACGGCATTTTCCGAATTTTCCAAATCAATAGATGAATCTGCATTATCAATCTGAATGACTGATACGGCCGGAAACTTGGCTTTGGATTTATCCTCACCGCTAGAGACATTCTTACAAACATCATTGATATACGTTTTTACATTGGTAAATACTCTGTTTGATACATCAATCCTCGCCAAATACCCTCCTAGCAATACGTGTAATCGTTTCCATGTTCCTTAAAGCTGATGCAGTATTGTACATGAATGGTTTGGACGGCATACCTTTTGTCCAATGCCATTTGCCATTCTTGAAATAGAACCAACCTTTTTCTCCATGTTCATTCACATCATAGCGCCATCCTACTATTGAAATATCTGGGTGAGGATTATCCTTTCCAACAATTCCTGTACCAAACTCAACGAATTTCGCCCACGGACATGCTGTATAGATATGATATGAAGCACCATTAACAATAACGTCTCCGGGCTTTATATTCATGCTATTAAGCAATTCTCCGGTATAAATAGCATCTTCACTGAGGATATTTGCTTTTGCAATTGCAACTCCCTCTTCGGCAAGCTGACGCGTAAATTCATCACATTTTTTCTGTAATTCCAGCCGATACTTGCGAATATCATTAGCCAACTGTCGAAATCCTCCGGCAGATAAGTTCGTTGTGTACTTAGGCATTTTTCTTCCTCGCTTTCAAGGCGACTACCAATTGATTTAGTCCATCTGCAATTCCGGCAACCGTGTAATCGGCTGTTTTCCAGTCAAATGAATTGCCTGAGTTGATAATCGGCATTGAGCCACACCAAATCAATGATTCTTCCGTGATAGGAAGTTTCTGAGTTGTGGAAATCGAACGCGTATAGTCCAAATTCGTTCCAAACACATCAGCATAAGCATTCCCCTTTCCGGGGCTTACGCTTGCCATAAACGGAATTGGAATGCCATAAACAGGCTTTGTATCACCCGTTTCATCTCCATTTTCGTCAAGAACCGGCTCATTTCCAAGCAAATTGGAATACCATAATTTCCGTGAATTTTTCTTACAGTCTCTCATTTATACGCCACCCTCCACCATTAATGCGTATCCCTGCAACCATTCCGGTAAAAACACCGATTTGGTCACGCACAATCTTCTTTCCACTTAACCCAGTGAACGGGAGATAATTGGATCACCTGACCTCTCTTAAACCAGTGTGCATATAGCAACAACTCCTTCAAGATACTTATTTCTGTCAACCCATGTACGGCTTGTACCGTTTTCACCATGAGCGCTTTGACCCTCAACACCAATCTGATTGTAGTCATATAATGCGAGATTCTTTATATTGCTATAATATCTCTCCATATCGCTACAAATAAAATCATCTTCGTAATCCATTGGATAACTTCGAGCGCCCTTCACTTCTCTGTAGGCACTCCTTACTTTTGATAAAAGCATGGAACACTCCTCGTCCGGAATATCTAATTCTATTGAAAGGTCCTTAAATATTTCATTTATCAACTTATCCATGCGATCACCTTATTTCTTTACTGTTCTTGTAGTCTTTGGCTTCGGTTCTGTTGCAGTAGCTTTTTCAGCAACTTCAACTCGTTTCCAGCCACTCAGCGCGAATGCGGAAGCCTGAATCTCAGACTCCACATTCATTCTGACTCCATCTCTTTCAAATGTAATCATTATTCACCACTCCTAGTCTGCCGGATTCTGGCATACACCGATAGCATCTTTCTTCTGATTCAGAACGAAAGCATCGTAGCGCACACGACCTTCTACAAGGCTACCAGAGATACCAGGAGCATCATCATGAATCTTGTACTCAGCAAGTTTAATTGGTGATGGCATAACCACTGGATTAGTGATTACAAAGTTTGTTTTCTCCGGGAAGTAAGAAGCCGGTGCCTTAATGATAAGAACTCCGTCAACCTCACCTACAAGTCCTGTGATAGCAAGCTGTGTAGCCATATCACCTTTCTTTGTGAACGCCTCGTCAAGTTTCAGCATATTGTAGTAACCCGGAGTTACGATACAAACTCTTCCACCTGTCGGAACTTTTGCATTGTCAAGAATCTCCTGTACAGCAAGGAATTTCTCGTATGCGTTTGCTTTTGTTACAGCAACATCTTTAACAACGTGTGAAACGTCAGCTCCGGCAACCAGTTTAGCGATACGGTATGCATCAATCTCAGGGATAATAACCTCGTCAATCTGACGTCTCAGCGCAGCAGCCGCAGCCATTGTTCCCATTGTGTCATCTTCACTCTTCTTGTCAATTGTAAATGTGAAAGCTCTATCTTTTTTAAGTGTCATCTCCTGAGCTTCATTTCCAAGCTCAGTCGGTGTTCCGTATCTGTTAGCGCCCTCTGTTTTATAGTCTCCCATTGTTGCAGTCGGCACAGAAAATACCTTTACTGTGGAAACTCCAACCCAGTCATATGCGTAGTTTACAAGTGCGGACGTGAGCGCACCAATCTTAAATCTCTCATCCACGATCTGTGAATACTTCTCAGCGTAATTAATAGCCATTTTAAATCTCTCCTTTTACTAACTTTTTGTAATTAGCGAACGCGTTCTTTTTTTTGCGTCCGGTTATTGAATGGAAGATTAACCGTTAAAACCTTTTAGGAATAAATCAGTCTCTTCTCCTTCGCCCTGTCCAGCATTTACTGGAGGTCTGCTCTTAAGCCATTCAGATTCAGCTGCTTTGATAGAAGCATCTTTGAACTTGCTCATATTCTCAGTGACTTTCTCCATGTCATTTTCAAGCTCAGCCTTTGCAGTATCTTTTGCCATTTCAGCTGACATTCCAATAGCGAGATAACGATTTGTGGCATTGGTCATCCTAATCGTATCTTCCAGCCCTTTGACATACTTCTTATGCTCTTCCTCAGCTTCTTTTTTAGCTTCCTCTTCCTGTTCTTCAGCAGACTGCTTTTCTCTCAACTGCTTCTTTGTGTTAGCAAGTTCAGATGATGTCTTGTCAAAACTGTTTTTTAGTTTTGCATTGTTGGCTCTTTCCTGTGCTAACTGCGCCATAAGCTCTTCTACAGTAGGTTCTTTCTCTTCCGGCTTATTATCCGGCTCCTGGTTCTGCTGTGCCTGTCCTTCAAGGTTTTTGTTGTCATCCATAATTTACACGTTCCTTTCTTCGCGTTTAGAGTTCTCTCTCATAGTTACATTTCGCGATTATAGACTTCTCTGTCTTTCGCGTTTGATAAGGCACTTCTCTGTGCCAAAATAAAACAGCCACATTTCTGTGACTGTAATTTCTATAAATAAATTGTTACGCATCTACAATTCACGATTTGATTTGCAGATGCACCCAACGAGGTATCTTTGGCATGCATCATCCACGAATCACCAACACGGAAAGCCTGTCCAATCGGAATATACTTTCCATTTACCTCGATGTGGTCTTTTCTAGTGACTTCATCAATGATTGATTCCCACCGTTTCATTGTCTTTCCGGCATTCACAGCTTCCATATATCTAGCGTGGTTTAGTGCCGTATTTACTTCGTTTTCAGCCATGAACTTTGCTCTATCCAAGGAATAGTAGTAAGGCTCATTCTTATGGCTTTTCGTGCTGTCTATGACATCATAGGAAAAGCTCTTGACGTATGTTTCTAAGTGCTTATCCACGCTCGTATACTTTCTAAGCGTTTCCAGATAAGAATCTTCAATCTGCTTTCTGATAAGCTCATAATTAATTTTATTCGCTTGTGTCATTGTAAACAGAAGCGTCATTGTGACAATAAAATTTTCTTCCAGTTCTTCTGCCATCTGAATCCTTTTAGACTTTTCTTCTTCCGGAAGATTCATTTCTCCAAAATACTTCTTGAATGACATACTGCGCTCATTTTTCACAAGCGCATTCAATTCATCAAAACTAAGATTCGTGAACATCATCATCACCTGTCTTCATTCCATCAAGAATCGGCGAGTTTCCTGTCTGATCAGATAAGTCAGACATTTCTCTCTTTGATTCTGTTTGTGGAATACTCTTCTGAATTAACGATTTCTGAAACTCTTCAATCGTTTTCTTACTGTCAGCCCACGCCTGAGCTACATCAGGGAACAAATCAACCTGTTCCATTGCCACACGACCATTTACGCCAGCTTTAATCATTGCAACCATCGAATTAACCTTTGTAGCAAGGTCATAGGTCTTATTACGAATAAATTTCGGCTTGATATCTGAAACTTCCAATGAACGAAGTGGACTATCGAATGGAATGTCATTTGTGCTCTTAATGGCGATCATCTCAAGCTCAACGATCTCTGCTTTTCCACGGCGTAAAATCTGTTCTTCCTTGCAAGCACTATTTTCCGCAGCACTCCATCCTGAGGACATATTCATAGCTGAGCCAGTCGAACCACCACCCGGATCCGTCTGAATCGGCACATAAGCTTTCTGTAAAATCGTGTTTCGCTTGCTTACAATATTTTCCTGCACTCCTTGATAATCAAATGTACTGGAAATTGCTTTCAATGTTGGAGTCCCACCGTTGCCAGTCTGCTTCGCAACAATCCATTGTCCACCTACAGGCGATTGCGTCTTTCCGCTACCATCTTTTGGTAGCTCAAATCCAGTTCCAAAGAAAACTTCTTGCGTGGTTTGTGCTACACTATTTGCAAAATCAGAAACTTCAACGTTTAGCGCATTCATATCTGAAATCTGACGTTCAAAGCAACCCGTCCTGTCCGTAGCGCGATTAAATTCTACGATTGGAATTTTCTTGAATGGATTCTTTTCACCGCTTCTCTGCATGAATGACCACGGCTCTTTCACCTTGTCACCATTGATTACTTCGCGCATATCGCGGATTTCATATCTCCTGTCCGGAGTGAACACGGTATAATAAGTTGTTCCATCTTCCGTTCTCCGGAAAGTGACACCTGCCAGCTTCTCTTGAAGCGCTGAGTTTCTGTAGATGCAGAATGTAAACAAAGGATTCAGCGTCACAAGGTCAAACGGTGCAAGTCCATCATATGACTTTTTAATGTCAACAAATTGATAACCAATACCGTTAATTTCAACATATCTTCCAAGCTCTTGGTCTTTGGAAAATGCGTATTCAGAATCATTCAGCTCATTCAGCATGGAAATACCATCGTCCTGCAAGTTATTCTGATTATCCGTAGATTTTCTAAAATCTTTATTTCCACGTTGGACGTATGTAATCGGCTGTCCCCAAACATATCCAAGCTTAAATTCCGTAATTTGACTCGCAAGGTTATCTTGCACTCTAATATCAACTTCCTTACGAATCGTTTTCTTTCTTACAAGTGGCTGAATGCCTTTCTCATATCTCATAAGAAAAACCATTTCATTGGAATTCTGCATATGAACAATCATTGCTTTTTGCAAAACCTCAAAAATGTTTTCTTCTGTTATCTTATCAACGTCTGAATAAATCCGGCGCCTGCCAGTTAGTTCCGGATATACAAATTCTTCATTGTTGTTGCTCTCAGACACCGAATTCACCTACCTTTACACAAAAATAAAAGCGCTACATGAATTAACACATAGCGCTCTTTAAGGAGACTTTTGAAACGAATTACAAGTTCTTCGATTATAATTATAGCACTCTAAAATGTGAATTGTGTGAAACCTCACTGTGACACATATTTTGAAAGCCTTTTCGATACCGTGGAGCGTTCCATGCATAAGATATCTGCAATTTCATACTGTGACAACCCGTCTTTCGTATATTCCAGGATTGCTTTATCCTCAACATCTTTCGCGTTCGCAATCATTGTGTCAATAGCCAGTTCCAATTCATTCAATCTGCGAATGTCATCTTGAATCTTAACTTCCATCTCACGGCATTTCTGCTCCCAGTCTTTCAATTGCGCCATTTCAAAATCTGAGCATCCTGTAACTGTGAATCCTCTCGGTTGATACGGAAATTCTGGATTAGAACCATATACCTTTCCAGAATATGCAGATGGTTGATTCGCCACATACCTTTCAAGTTTCTTCTGGTCCTTTTCAAGAAGGACTTTTAACAATTTATAGTTTGCAATATCTTTTCTTGTAATTTTCATTTCATTCCTCCTTAAACTGGACTTGAATAAATTTCTGCCGGTCCGCCTATTTCTCCATAGATTTTCATTGCTAACTGAGTAATTCCATCTCCGGCATCGTCATGTTCGTTATCACCAATCTGAACTGTCATGTTCAGCTCGTCCATTGCGTCACTGTATTCTTGGTCTTGATGCTCAGAATCTAAAAATATAAAATGTTTCTTTACATCACCAGAATAAGCAACCATCTTCGTCATTTTTTCCATGTTTCCTGGCGCTTTTTTATAAGAACAACTACAGTGGTAATTATGTTTTTCCAGTTCTGAACTTACCTTATCGGAATACATATCGCCACCATTGTTAGCTTCGAATTGTATTTCTGTAAGTCGTTCTCCTATGATTTTTCCAGTAACAAGTGGAATCGTAACTTCTTTCGGACCTTTATTGAATATCCATGATGGGATATAGACATCTCCGTTTGGATATTCGTAACCAATAGGCATTGACAAGCTGTCTCCACCGCCCCACGCGACATCGCAAGCTCCAACAACGCGATGGTCACCTTCCGGCAGTATGCCATTGTAATATCTTAATCCGTCTGCCGGGAACAGTAGTCCTTCACGAACAAATGGAGTCTGCATAAATTTAGCCATCCACTCGTTCTTATCAAGCCTGTCGCGCATATTGTGGTAGTATTCCGTTGAGAATCCATGAACAGGATAATTAAAGTTGGATTCGCCTTTTTCATTAAGTGCTGGAAGTTTTCTGAATTTGTATCTCGGATTATCCTTGTACTGCTTTTCGATTCTTCCTAACGGGTCAGCAACATTCCATCGTGTACCAACCATTAACTCTTTTGAACCATCATTTTTACGGTCGACCAGGATATTCAGATAATCTTGATATCGTCCGTCTAATCGTCTTAGGCTTAGTGATTCTTTACGGTCACGTACCAAGTCATCTACATAGAGATAACCATCTTCGCTAATATCTACAGCACCAGTCCATGTACCATCAATACCACGGCAAGTTGTAGTTGCAAAACTTTCTACCGCATCATAGTACAATTCATTTTTTTCTGATGATTTGCTTACGAGCTGAACATCTGGGAAAATTTCATGGAATGTATACTCTTCATTCTCTGTCAATTTGATTAAGTCATTATGGAATCTATCTGCAAGAATACCGCTGTGCCCACTCATGGCATTATGGCTTGACGGGCGCTTACCGATTATCCACGCATAGAAGAAAATACAAATCGTACTCTTACCTACACGGGGTGGCATAGACAATCCATAGAAGTCATATTTGCCATCTTCCAAGTCCTGCAAGTCTTGAGCAACAATGCTAAGCGGATTCATTCTAGGCTCGTAAAATTTCTTCTTGTATGGTCTGTTCTTTTCCATATACAGCAAGAAACTTTCAAATCGGTTTGGAGCTTCCCATAACAGGACTTTCCAGTACAGAGCGTTTAATGAATTAGATTTTGGCAAACAAGGAATAACTTTCTTGATATATTCAGTGATTTTTAAGCAATAAGTAAGCTCTGAATTATCTTCATTGTATACAGCTCTTGCCATATCAAAAAGATCGCTCAGAGTTTCACAGCACACTGGCTTTTTCTTTATTGCATTTATAATCTTCCTGTTTCTTTCTGTTATCCTCTTAATACTCCTTAAATAAAAAGAGCCAATATCTGCAATTTCTCACAAATATCAGCTCTGGCTCTTAGGCTCTGGCACTAATTATTTTTCATCAATAGCGACTGTTCCTGTCGTGTAATATACTACATGACGCTTACCATTTTCATCATCAAATAATATTCTGTCATCATCGTATTCAACATCAAATTTACCCTCATATTGCTTTATGACTTTCCCGTTAACATCATAAATCGTCACAGTTCTTTCAATTCCTGAATTAAAATTTGATTCTTGAGACTTTAATGCTCTCTTCCCGCTTTCAGTATTGTTGTAATATGCATTCATACCTACAAATGCTCCAATACATAGTACAGCAGCAATTCCGATTGAAACAATCCACGAAATAGGACCGCCACCTTCATCAAACCAATACAATGCAATAATTGCTGCAAAAATCAAAATAACTAATGCAATTGTTCCAAATAAAATCCAACCACCTATTGTCATTTCTTAATCTCCTTTACCTTCCTGTCTTCGATTGCTGAACAATATGTTCATACATTCTTCTGCATCTGTCCGCATTTTTACAACGAATATCTGTAATATACATTTTTTCTCCGAATGAGCTAGCATCCATCTTTTCAACAGCTGCTTCAAAATCTCCGCACCTATCACAATATTCTTCTAGGTACAGATTAAACGTTTTATATGTACTCATTGTTTTATCTTTCCATCTTTAATCACCGGATAATACGCTTTTTTGCAGTGCTTACACCATATCGGCGTATTTTCAATATTGGAATTTTTTTCTATCCGCTGTCCAGTCTTGTGACCGGCCGGACAGTAATACCAACCATTAACAATCATATTATTCCTCTGTATAACAGGTGTTTGTAATCTTTCCGTACACATCTCCATACAATTCCTCTTTTATGCCATTGTATGTATACTCAGCATAAACACCGTCTCCGCTTATCGAGGTCGATGCAAGACATTTAAAATGATGCAAAGTCTTACAGCTCCACACAATAAATACATTGCTCAAATCGATTGGTGTCTCCGGTCTGTTCTTCTGATACCATTCAACAAGTTTCTTTTTACATACACTCTGAAAGTGATCCATTCCTGTGATAATCATGATTAATCCTCCTGTTCCCATCCATCTTGAATCATTTTAGGTTTATACATATGTTCTGTATATCCTTGTCCGTTGCAAAGGTCGCATTCCACATCGTAATACTCGTAATCATCGCAACATTCCCAGTACTGAGCTTTATTGCGCTTCTTTGTGATTTTTCCAGTCCCGCTACACTTTGGACATTTATGTACTTTGTTTCCTTGTATTTCTTTCTGTAATTCTGCTAAAGTTGTATCCTCTCCATAAGTTTTACACAATCTCACAACTTCACATATTTTCATCGGCTTCTCCTTACTATTCCGCAAATACCCAATCTTCTGCAAGCATATCCGCTTGTGTCGGAACATACTGCTCACATTTTGTGCAATAAGAATCATTTTTAGATTCACATGCTTTTACGATTGAGTATTCCTCGCTATTAAATTTGTCTTCCCTTTCACCATCAAGGCAAGCTCTGAAAGTGGCGAGTGCAAGTTGTAAGAACATGTCTGGCTCAAACGTCAATCGTCTTACACGTTTCTTATTCTTCACCTGCTTCATAGCTTCGTGAAATGAAAATGTATTCATGCCACCAAGTGCTGGACAGTTCGTGTCATCCGCAAAAATCCATTCATCGGAACAAATATTGGTAAATGTATAATCTACACACTCAGTGCTACGGACATCAATGTCCTTACCATCTTTCGTATGCATCAAAATTGACTGTGCCGGAATACACCAAAACCAATATCCGGCCCATGATGGAAGTTTTACCTTTGCCCCATGTTTCATTGCTTCAAATGCTTCTTTAAATGTCATCGTTTATTCTCCTTTCTACAAGCCCTCTCGCTCCGCTTTCCATTTCGCTACTCTATCTTTCATGATTTTTCTTGCTTTTTCTTGAGACATATCTTTTGGGAATGTGGCAGTTATTAAAATTCCGTACCCATGGCCCAAAAGTTCTCTTTTAATTTCATTTCTTGCGAATGAATAAAATGGTTCTCCCCAATATACATTCTCCAATGCCTTGTAATCGAACTTTGCCGTGTAGCATATCCCAACATCTCCGATAGACTCACATTGAATTTCGTCAGTATCGTACTCTTCAATTTTGGACTGGTCTTCACTGTATCGAATATTCCTATTGTTTATTGCACATATCAGCTCTGCTTTTTTTCTATTTAATGCAACTGCTTGAATGCAATAATCAGAATATTCTCCAGCCGTAATTACATACACTTTCATTTCATCACACTCCTAAATCGGCAAGGCAGGAATTGAACCTGCGACACACTGAATATTAGCCAGTTGCTCTACCACTGAGCTACATGCCAATAAGCTGAGCGGACCGCGTTGACATGTAGTCCACTCACTGTTACGGTTCTTTATGCGGAACACAATATCTATGATTGAGTGAAAAGATATTGATTTAAAAAGGCGTGAGGCGTTCACCTCACTTTCTTTTTTTGTTTTAGAGATACCGCAACTAAAACTCTAAGCTACCGCCCGGATTCGAACCGGGAACCTGCTGATTCGTAATCAACTGCTCTATCCAATTGAGCTATGATAGCATGTGTGCGGGAAGAAACCAACAACCCGCACAAACGGAAGGGGAAAACCATATCGCACGTACCTGCACAAACGTGCGAATAGCAGATACAGGAGTCGAACCTGTTATTTCTTGCTTAGGAGGCAAGCGTGGTTATCCGTTCCACTCATCTGCAATTGCTGTGTGTAGGATTTGCACCCACAAGCCCAAGCTCAAGGCTTACTATTGGTTGCAATCCGTTCCAAAGTCAATTGATACACAGCATACCTCGCGCCTTAAAACTACCTCAGACCGCTCAGCAGTCATTCCTTATTACTTCCAGCGCGACAATTTGCTGTATCCAGGCTACTGCAATCACTGAATTCGCTCTTATCTCCAACAAATAAGTTTTTACCGGTTTTATACTTGCAGACCTCAACCGGCCGTAATCGGTAGAAATTTCAGCCACGGGAGTCGAACCCGTTATTCTATGGATATGAGCCATATGTGGTTATCCGTTCCACTCGGCTGAAGCGCCGTATGAAGGATTCGAACCTCCAAGTCGTTTCCGACCGAATGCCTAGCAAACATCTCCAATACCATTATGGGAATACGGCTTATCAGAAGTGCGTTTTTACTGAACTGTCACTTCCCATAAAACAGGTTCCGTGATTTTTCATGCGTATACACACTACTGTGCTCACGTTCGGCTACAGCCTGTGACTGTCAATATCTCCACAAAGATACTGGGTTGAATTTCACAGAATGCCAAAGAATGGAATCGAACCATTTCCTGTCAGCCTTGTTGTCGCGCGCTTCTGACCGCTCTTTCCAATGAGCTACATTGACTCAACCGCCATCTGACGGTTAGCAACAATATTTATCGTGCCGTGCGTTGCACTAGGTTTTATAGTCTTTGCTGACTAATCGTATTCGCTAATAACGGCAAACAACATAAGTCCAATTACCGCCCATACGCAAATAACAACCGGCGAGCATAGAATGCTAAATATCGTCTCGGCAATTACTTGCGTTGTTAGAATTCCGGCATCACATAATGCACATGCATTGATAACTGCTCTGTAAATCATTTTATAAATACCATTGTACAAACCAGATACGCAGGAACTAATCAAGCATACCCAGGCAACCGTGTTTCTAAATGCTGTCATTCCTTATCACCTTTCCACATTTCTTACATTTCCATTTGTGAACTGTTCTCCAAGAACCATCATCTTGACGTACCAAGTCCGTCCTGTAATGAACCACTTTTCTATGACCACAGAACAGTTGTTTTATTTTCTTAACCATTTCTTCCTCCGCATTCGCATTCCGTGAAGTTTTCGCCAGTTATTTGAACCGAATAGCATTTTCCAGGCAAATGTATTTTTCAGATAAGCAGTATTGAAACTTAGCGAAACTTTAAATTCTCCATCATTCTCTCCATTCCCTATCTTCACGTTGGCATCATCAACAAGTTTTTCAGAAATATCGTGAATCAAATCATCTGCAATCAGCATTCTTCTTGCCATGCCATCAGATGTTGCATAAACATATCTGAGATTTTCGTCCTTCTCGCCCATCGCACATTCTCCTAAAGCGCATTCACACTCTCAAAAGCTTTTATCATCTTTGGAAATTGAATTGCGAACCAGTCAACAAGCGTTTCATCGTGTCCAAATTGCCTATAGTGTTCATAATTCGCTTGCAGTCCACTTTCAGCAAGAAAAGCATGTATAATTTCATGCCGTAGCTGCTTTCGCATCAGTTCATCAAAATCTCCAACTTCATTCACGTTATCATCTCTGATTCTGATTTCTCTTGATGTATAATCGCAACAACCATCAATGTCTTTATCTGCAAATGGTTCTCTAATCACCTTGTATTCAGTTCCTAGGATATTTACTGTTGTCATATTCTTAACCTCGCAACAATCCAATCAATTCATCAATCTCAGTGAACAGGAAATAATTACAGTGGATTTTCTGATCTATAAAGCTATTTACAGCTTCACTGCATTTCCCATTGGTCAAATCTATGATGCAGTTCGCAAAAAGCTCAGCATCTGAATAAATGCCAACCGGATTTATAAAGAGGATTTCGTAGATATCATTAACAACCAACCGATTCCCTTTAAAGCTTCCAGTCATATTAATGCCGGGATTCCGTAAATGATGTTTTATGTAACCTTGATGCCACACTGGCGTTTCCGTCAAACAAATAATCGTATTCACGTGATTCACTCCTACAGATATTCAAAAATCAATTAAATCACCCTCCAAAAAGAATCTATATTTTCAAGCTGAAACATTGCTTGTACTGAATCATTTTTGTAAAACAATATAATTCCATGTTCCGTATCAACTGTACATCTACTTGCTTCTACGTAATAAACACAATCGTTTGTTATTTGAACGAGATAGGTTGGAGTAATTGGTTTGATTCCTGTATACATTGCTATGCTCCTTTTTGAAAAAAATTTGCTTGAGGGGGTGAGGTTACGCCCCCGGGGACCTTTTACACAGAACCCCCGCCCCGGGTAGATCACTGGGTATCGAACATATGTATCTATACTACAAACTCTTGTTTTGCATACACATAAAATCAATATCTTGTGTATACTGAGCTCTTTTGCACAACATGTAGTCCAAATATCATTTACAAATCAAATTATCAGAAATCTAAATAAATTGTATTAAAAATCAACCTTTGGAAGAGCTTGTACATCAACGACCTTTTCCACTTGATCACCGTTATTCAAGTACTTTTGAGCAATGCCTGGAAGGTCAGGCGCTTTTTGCGCTGCTGTCTGCCCTCTTGGCTGCCCCATGTTCCAACCGTAATGCCTGTTAAGTATGCCGAGAATGCCAACCGGGTTGCCTTTTCCAGATGCTAATTTGTTGCTTAATGATTCCTCTCTCTCGACCTGCAAATTTTTGACTATCTCAGACGAACCGCGTTCAATTTCCGGGTTATTAAGCCATTGATATAACGTATCTAGTGTTATTCCAGTCATCTTACTAAACCCTAATACAGATACTTCTTTGCTATACTCATAACACATAGATATATATATATTACATACATTTTCTAATAACTCTTTATCGCTATAATCTATATTACTTTTCTCGTTATATCTTCTAGTTACTCCATCTTTCTTACATGGCTTGAATACTTGTTTATAAATATATAACAGTACACTATTCCATCTTTGCTGGTCGAATGTATATATATCTTTTATTTCCAGATCGTGATCCATGCAGTAGTTAGATATAGATTCTTGTATGCTGTCAGTATAAACTTCTGTTCTTTGCTCTGTAGTATTTAATTCTTGCGCTTCTACTCTTTTCAGCTCCTGCATCCTGATCACCTCCAGCCAATTGATAAATAAAAAAAGACCGCGCCCGTTGCAGTTTCGCAATTCTGCTTTACGGGTCACGGTCACTAAGGACTACCAAGAAAGTATATATTAAAGGTTGGCTATATACTGCCTATTTACTTGCTTGATTAATATTCTAGTGCAATTTATTGTAATTGTCAATAATCATTTGCGCATCTTTTTTGTGCGCATTCTTGTGCATTCCGTCAGGAAAATGCACGTATATATTATATATATTCTTTTTCTTATTCTCTTTCTTATTCTATTGCGTTACGTAGCGTTATTGTAACGTTACACAGATTTTACTTGAATCCAGGAACAGAAAAAGACAGCTGCTTTCCCATTGATTTATTTTTATGCTATTTTAATCCGCAAACTGTTCAAGAAATTCATTTACATCTTCCAGTGTTCCAAGCTCTACTTTTTCGCTGTTCGGATTGTCTGAATAATAAAAGTTGTCGCTATCTTTCCAAAATGTGAAAGAGCTATCACTGTACACTTGGAAAGCCTTTTTCGTTAGCTCGTTCGTTCCTGTAAATTCATATTTTTTCATTTTCTATTCCTCCATTTGCTTTTTCAATGCCAATCGTGCTATAATTAATTTACTTGAGAGCGGTGGCAAGTTCCGCCCTCTCTTGTGTGTCTGAGCTGTTGTTATACGGCTCTTTTTTAATCTTCCAGAGTGCTCTGGAGGTTTTCCAGTATCTTCTGGATCCTTGCGTTTTTCTTTTCGGTGTCTTCCTCTTCCTTGGCTTCTTTCAAGTCGTCAATTAGAAATCTTATGAACCCGTTGAATTGTTTATCTGTCATTCCCATTTGTTCCATGTGTTCTCCTTTCTCCAGCTTGCCACTGGCAACTTGTAAGCTTGTTCCTTACAAGTATTATTATATCACTATTATTTGTGATTCGTCAACCGCTTAATCACTTATTTTAGAGATAATTTTTTCTCTATCCTCTTCCGTTTCCACATATTTAATTATGTCCCTCGGTTGCATTTCTAATACTGCACATAATCTATTAAGATTATCCAATGAGATAGACGTATCTTTTTCCTTGAATTTCTTCATTGTAGCCTGTCCAAATATACCAGTTTTCTTTGCAACTGTAGTATTTATACCAACTTTATCCAGTTCCTTTATAATATCAAGTTTATATTCTAACATTTTTTCACCTCACTAATTTTATTTATATTATTGTACTCTGCAAATAGAGAAAAGTCAATTTAAAATATTCTCAAATATTTGTGATTCTTATATTGACAATCACAAATATTAGTGATATATTATAACCATAGAAACGAGATAGCAAATCACTAACAGGAGGATATAGAAATGAAAAAAGAATACTTTCAGGCAGTAAGCAAAGAATCAATGCTCTTTTTTATAAGAACATTAGAAGACCAGGGGTTCAGAATGATTGACTTTAAAGAAAACATGGCTGGCTTAAAACTTGGCGATAGGTTAATAATCGTATATGTTCCAGATTTTGAAAATCCAAAGAGCATAAAAAGATATTTGTTTTTGTTCAAGATTATGGACTTATTGCATTTATAAGGAGGGGAAGAAAATGAAAGAAGCAGAAAGAAAGTTATATGAAAAAGGTTACTACTTATCCAACCAGCTTGACGGATTCGAAACTATCCCAAATGAATACGAACTTGCAGACAGAAACGGGAACACAGTTATGGATCACTTGTCAGAAGCTCAGGTTGTACAGCTTGCAGAGATGTTATAAGGAGGAAATGAACATGAAGAAAATGATAATTATAATTTTGTTCGTGGCAGAGCTTTCAAGCTGGGCTACTCGCTCATACATGATTCACACAGCTGAGCCGGATACATCTTGCCGGATTACATGGCAAGGTGAGACGCACGAATATAGATAGTCGAAACGCCTCCGGGCGTCTGTAGGAACTGCCCTACCTGCACTGATGAGACAGGGCACGAAAGGAGAAAAGAACCATGACAAATAGAGAATTATCACAGGTAATTAGAAAAGACCTGAAAGAACATGGAATCACAAGTAAAGACGTATCTGTAAGGGTTCGCGATGCGCTATATGATACATCCGTCAATATTACTATTAAGAATCCGCTTGTAAGAGAAACGGACGTTGAAAGCATCACAAGGAAATATAGTAAAGTTGACTATGACCAGAGATCAATGGAAATCTTGGCAGGTTGCAACATATACGTGCATTGCGAATATGCTTATGGGATTTTTGACAATGTATCAGCTCCACTTATCCCAATAGCTGAAAAGGTATTTAATAACGAAAAATACAACGGCCGGAAAATTGCGGAAAATGAAGAAGTAGAAATACATATGATAAAAATGAATGAAGTGGAAAGCCGTTTATATGAATTCAAGAAAAGCGACAAACACCACAGCGCAATCAATGGCTATATCATCCGCAGCCCGAAAAGCCTTGCTATTGCAATGTGGCGCTTCAAAAATTTACATACAATCTACGCATAATCACCGCTGACAGCGTACCGGGGAGCATTGCCCCGGAGCGGTTTTATAAAATTAAAGAAAGGGGATTTTAAGATGATTAGCATTGATATATGGCACAAGAACAACCTGGAAGAAGTAACCGGAATAGATTGGAGCTTTAGCGATTTAGATTGCGTATACCGTGGCAACCTTTACAAGGGCGATAAAATGATTGGGTATTATACAGCCGACACGATGCAGGAAGTGCAAGAAGTATTTCCGCAGTTATCAGAAGCAATAGACAAGGCATTAAACTAGAAAGGACGGTGGACAACATGAAAGAAATTATATTGACAGATCAGGAAGCGCAACAGGTAGACACTTTTCTAGAATTTACCTCTAGCCGAATCACTGAAGAATTGAAGCTATGGGAAAGCCTGAAAGTATATACGGAAAACGCTGAAAATAATGTTGAATTCTGGAAGAGTACAGAACAGGCGGTAAATAGATTACGAGTGCAGTTACTATAAAAATATTAGCCGGATAACTTCTACGGCTTTTAGTGCTTCCATAATAAGCTATTTACAGACAGAAATATTAGTGCTATGATACAAGCGTATATATTCGATTTTAAGCTGTTTTACGCGTACTCAATAGAATTATGTCTTGCACTATTACAAGCCAATACAGGCAGAAATAGACGCGTACAGAGCTATTCTATACATCATACACCCGAACAGAATTGTCAGAAAAAGGACGCTAGAATGAACAATTTTTCCAGCGTCCAGATTTTTGACCTTTTTTATTTTGGGGTGACATCTTTTTTTGACGAAAAATTTCGGCTCAAAAATTTGTCCTAAAAACGCGCCCTAAAAACGCGCCGATTCCGAAAACTTTTCAGAAAAAAATTAAAATAAATTCAATTGCGAATTAATATAATTAACTTTTTCCTTTAGAACGTATGGCGGTTCATATGCTGCTATTATATCCAGTGCGATATCTACCTGCTGATGCTTAATCTCCTCATATTTTCTAACACCAAAGTTCCTTTTTAATGTAGATTGAATATCAGAATACACGCTTCCACGAACTCTATTGTCCTTGTAAGCATTGCTGTCCTTTCCACCCATAACCTCAATTCCGCGTTTTCTGACAGCACTCTGGATATTCTTAGCATCAATGGTAAATACTGGCATATCACGCTCCATTTTATCAAAACGTTCTTCCAATGCATCAACTTTTCCGATAGCATGATCTACCTTTTTATCCACCTGTTCCACTGCCTGGTAATGCAACTTGAGCATTTTCATTGGGTCCTTTGATGCTTCACGCATAGCAACAATCATTTCTTTTGCTTTGTCCTCGACAGATGTGAAATAGTCTCTTGCCTGCTCTCCACGTTCTGATTTCGACATCATGGACAACTTCTTCGCGAATTGAGCAGTTAGCTTATAATCCTGTGCGAAGTTCCCTCTACCTCGTTCACTCGTCATACATGAAGAGTGAAAATAATCTGTTCCTTCTTCTGCGAACTGATTCTCCGTAATATTGCTTTTGACCCATCTGGAATAGTTCTTGTTGTCCATTCCGAGAAATTCATACAACTTTCTTGCCGTAGTCATTCCATCTGCATCAATTCCAAGTGCAATTTCAATCGGTGTCTGTTCGGTTGCCTCCATAATCTCATTCATTATGCACTCGCCCCCTCACAGAGTTTCTGAGCCTGTTCACAATACGTTCTTGCGGTACGGACAAGCCACATAATACGCTTATGTTCACACAGGAATTCGCATGATTTTTGTCCTACACTACTATCTGTTTTTCCATTAGCGTATTCCAATGCGTCCCGTGCATTTAAAGTCAGATTGCTGTCATAATCATTTGTGATTTCGTCTAATGCCATTGCAAGGTCTCCAAGCTCTGCTTGAATGTCCCAAATAGCACGCTGTGCGTCATCAAATCTTGTTTCTAAAGTCTTCCCTGAATTCATGTTAGTTCCTCCTCGTAAAAATGATTTGCCAAAAGGAGAAACATCATGTTATAATTACACAAGCTCCTTTTGGAGTTACTGTTTTTGAGTAATCGTGCAATCGCCAAACTACAACGATTACTCTTTTTTTGCATCTAAATCTTGTTTTATTAAATCCAAGACATATTGTTTGAGAGATTTTTCCTCTTTTACAGCTTCCAGTTTAGCCTCTTTATGTAATGAATCATCAATCTCAATAACAAGCCTTTTCATTATTCTTCACCTCCGTTTCATGCTGTTTATATTATCATACCACGGGTATTACGTCAATACCAAAAGTTAATTTTATTGCATTTGTTTGCTTTGTGTGTTAATATACAAATATAAAGGAGGAACAAATACTATGAGTAATGAAAGCATACTTGCCTTGCGAATAAAAGAATTACGTTCCAGCATGAAGTTTACTCAAAAAGAGTTTGCTGATGCATTAAACGTATCTACTGTTAGTATATCTTCTTATGAAACTGGTGCAAAAACCCCATCTCTAGATATGATGATTAGTATTTCAAAAAAATGCAATGTTTCTGTTGATTGGCTTTGTGGACTAAGTAATATACAACAATTAAATGGCACATATAAAACATATGCTGATATTTTGAAAGCACTTGTAAAACTTTGTTCAACAAAATATGAAAGCAATACTATCGGCGAACAGAAAGAATTTATGAGACCTTCTCTTCATGAGAAAGCATCTAATAATATTCATTTTATTATTGAAGATGATCCTATTGTAAATTCTTTTTTTAAGAATTGGAAAAAAATGTATTCACTTTTACAGGATAACACCATTAATGATGATATATATACTCAATGGCTCGATGGTCAACTTGCCACATACAAAAATCATCCAATTGATAAATTGCCATTTTAAAAAGCACCTAGAAAGGTGCTTTTAATTTACGCAACTGCTCCATATTTCCGAAATGCTTGAATGACCTGTGCTGGATCCGTAGCTGCGTAATGCGTATTAAGTGTCTTTGTGTTCCCGTTCTTATGTCCAAGATAAAACGCGACCAAGTCACGCGGACAACCACGGCGGACCATATTCGTTGCCGTAGTTTTACGGAATAGATGTGGATAGATTCGCCTGTCAAGGATTGACTTCTCTCCGATTGTACGAATCACATATTCCAGTCCACTCTTAGCAAGTCTGTTATGTTCTCCTTTTGTTGCCACGAACAATGCTGGATTATTGTCTTTTCTACTATCCAAATATTTTTTCAAATGATACTTTGCTACATCGTCCAAACACACAGTTCTGTATGCGCGTGTTTTCTGCCCGTAAATGAGGATTTCTCCCTTTTGCCAGTCAATGTCCTGTCTATTGATTGGAACGCACTCAGAAACACGAATAGCAGTGCTGCGAAAGAATTCTAACACTGCCCTATCTCTGAGATGTTCCCGATATTCTTTAAAATTCGTTACGCCATTAACCTCGGTACGACATGCATCACGCAAAGCTTCCATTTCCCAGTCAGCTAGAAATTCAATTGGCTTTTCAATTTCGGCAAATGGTTCTACGCCATCTACTGGATTTTCATTTATCATCTTCTGCTTTCGCATCCAAGTGAAGAATGCTGACAGGTTACGTCTTTCGTTATTCACGGTTGATGCAATGTTTCCAGCTCCACGAAAACCGGTTGCATGATACCACTGTAAGTATAATTCTACATCCATATCATTTATATCCAGCAAAGATTTATTCGTGAATTGAATAAAATGCCTGATAGTCTCCAGATAGTATTTTGCTGTCTGTCTGCTCAGCTTCGGGACTTTCTTTGTCATATAAACATTTAATATATAATCATTCGTATTCTCATTTGTTGCCGGTAATGTCTCTGTCTCCACAACATCAACATGAGCCATTGCGCATACAATCGCTTGATTCAGAATATCCATAGTGACTGCATTCAAATACGGTCTCATAGTTGCCAATACACGATCTCTTACGATTTCTTTCTGTGTCTGCATAATTTATCCTCCTAGCAATTGCCTAAGAAGATGAACTATGCTATACTCTTCTTAGGTGAATGGGTACCGGAGATCTCGCCAAAGATTCTTGTCCGGTACCTGTTTTTATTTTGTTATCAAAGCTCACTCACCCATTATTTTATATTTTCTTTTCTACATCAAAATTGCGCTTTCGCAAATATTCTTCCACGCTAACACTCTGATACGCTTTGCGCTTGAATTTCTCATATGCATGTTGGTTAGGTGGATTTTCTGCCATTTCCGCATGGTGGTCTTCCATTCCATTGCGTTGCTCTTTACTAAGACTCAAATTGTTCAGTCCTCTCTTTGTATTTTTCAAGCTCATGTAGATGTATACTGCTTAATGCCTCATACAATTCACTATCCCTGTATGACGTACTATCATCAGAAATAAGTCCATCTACCTTGTCTAAATACACACCAGCTTTTTCAAGGTCCTCATATCCATTTTTATGCTCATGCCTCCAAAGGTATTTGATTGCATTCCCAAGGCAGAATCCTATAAATTTTTCTTTGCCAAGTGCCATTCTTAAAATATCAATGCATTCAAGGCTTGTCTGCTTGTAATGCTCCGGTCGAACATTGCTCATTTTACACATCTCCTTCTGCTCTATGGTTGGCTCTTTCCACGTCAAATCCATCTGGATGCCTTGCTCTTAACTTATCTACGTTCATCTGCATGATTTCATCAATATCCCATCCGAATGATTCACACATCATAGCCACATACCAAAGCACATCTCCCATTTCTTTCTTTGCGTGTTCCATATCCAGCTCTTTTTCGTGGAACACCCATTTCTTTATCATGTCATTGAACTCGCCGACCTCACCGGACAATCCCAGGCAAGCATTGAAAATACCGCCTAAATCTAAGTGCTGTTCGTCTTCAAACAAAAGATTCTGTGATAATAAGTATTTCATATCACATGTCAACATGCTTTCAAGTAGTCTCTTTGTTGCATCTCTATCATTTGTTCTCATTGCTAATTTCTGATATTCATTTGCATTCACCGCCCTATTCCTCCGTATTTCTTTTTCTTTTCATTCTCGATAAATAATCTAAAAACTCGTAACAAACTGGACTTCGGAAGCGTCTGCTTGCTTCTTCCGTTGGTGGCTTTTCTGCCATTTGATCTCGCCCGGATATTGCATCAAGGCGCTGGCATTTACTGTCGCTCATTATCCTCACTCCAATCTCCTCTGTGTAATATCAATGTCCCTCTCACGTATTCTACCTTCGTGTCTGGACTGAATTGTACTAACTGCTTTTTGCTAAGATCATAAGAATTGCTAAAATCATCAGTATAAGCCTCAGATATTTTCATAAATACCCGGTCATTGAATTTGAATATTGCCGATGGCGCAAGCTGATTATGCGGTAACATTAGCGGCTTACTGAAATCTTTAATCTGCATCGTTCTCGCCTCCCACTAACTCAAATCTATACTTCTGTTTCACATTTGGATATTTCACATAGTCAACCTCACTCACAAACATTCCGTAAGGTCTGCTCCAAATAGCTCCATCCTCGCATTCATACACTACATAAAATTGCCCCGGTGCTTCTGTATCCTGGCTAACATGTAAAACCTTAACTGTATGCCCCTTAAAATGTCTGTAGACTTGTCCTTCCGTAACATTTCTGTCGTTATCTACTGGAACTTTTCTCTTGAAGTATTTCTCACAATCTGCAAGGTCGCAGTTGTCGTAATTCAAAGGGCTTTCGTCGTTCCACTTTCCAATGTCAGCTTCTTCCACATGAAGATGATGCGAAAATAAATCTTCAAGCGATTCCAATTTGCCCTCAAATTTTTCTTTATCAACCACTCCATTTGCATCCACAAAATATCCACTTACTTTAAATATCTTCGCCATGTTTATTCTCACCTTTCTTTAATGATTCCTGCTTATCCGTTTCGATTACCTTAATTCAAAATACCTAATAACCTCTCCTCTATTAATTTTCTCATCTATATCTTTCAAAGCATCGTCTACACTTTCAAACTTGCATGGGCATATATGTTCTTTCGTGAGATTTATAAAAGAATATGTGCCATCTAATTTATTTTTCATAATCGTTACGACAACTTCATCTTTCGGTCGTTTCACCAACCATCTTCTCATTTCACTTTCTCCAATAATTCTGGATTATCAAATATGTTGCCTACAACTTCTGCATCAACCAACTTGATCCAATATCCCAAGTCTTTTCTAAAATCACGGTTTTCGTCCCAGTCCACATAGAATCCGACATGGCTCGTTGATGTGCTATCAAAACAACTCTGATATTCTCCGAATTTTACCGGCGCATAAACTTCTCCAAAATGGTATTTAATTATATCCCCTTCCCATATTTTCTTTCCGTTCTTGTCGGTTAATCCTGTGTACTGGCAAATGGTTTCTTTATCTACTTCATAGATTCCGTTATGTTCGCCAAAATCTTCAAAGCAGTCATATTCAGCCATGTCTGCATTCAGTATATATGGAATGCTTTCATTGTCTTTTATTGTATAGAATACGTCTGTAATTAAGCTTCCCAGAATCCATTCGCCATTGCATATACGCTTACCTCTAAAAAGTATCTCTCTATTCATATTCCTCAACTACCTCCAACTTTTTCAAGTCCTCAATAAGCCACGGTTCTGAGTCGCTCCATTTAACCATCGGAAAATCAATATCCAGTTTTGCGAGGCTTTTGAAAGAAGCATATCCCCAGCCGTCATATATTTTTTTCGGAATAGATACATATGCGCATAGCTTTCCGCCATAATCTATTGCAATATATTTATAACCTTTAAGATACTCCAAAAACGCTCTATCCATTTTGTTTATTACTGTCTTTTCGATGTACTCGGATTCAGCCCATTCTCTAAGTGCATTCGAGCATCCGTATTTTTCACTCAACGCACAATCTATACATCTGCAACCATCGCATGATACAGGTTTCCTAGTTTCTTTAGATATAGCAATCTCACCTCCATCACACGCAATCTCAACAATCTCTTTTGCAAATTTTTCTTTATTTTTCATCTCTTCCACCTCATTCATTTCTACGATACAGAGTGTACTTTTCTCTAAAATCCATAATGGCATTTCCAATTTTCACAGTTGGAAGCAAGTACGAATACAACTGGATTCGGTTCAACACAGCGTCTAGTTTATTTTTCATCTCTTCCACCTCGCTTCACAATTTCAATGGCTCTATCTAATCCTCGACAGAATAAATCATCATATTCTACATCCATATCATGTTTTTCAGCATAATTCTCATAATCTTCGTAAGAATAATCTCTTTCTTCCTCAAGCTGCTTAATGATATTCTCCACATCAAATGCTGTCGGTTGTTCTTTAACCATTTTCCTAACCGTTGCACACGTTATATTTTCTTCTTCCGTGTTGGCTTTTGCGTAGCTAAATTTCTTGATAAATTCGTCTGCATCAATTAGTCTCATTTATTTCATATCCTTTCATTCCATTTTTCTATTGCTTTTTTCTGTGCAATTTCCTTATTCCCGTTCAATTCATTCACTGACACATGAGGTCCGAGGCTTCCACACCTCGAACAGCAAATTCTATATCCATTCCTACCCATCCTACGGATTCCTACTCTCCTGTCTCTGCAACCGCAAAACGGACATGGTTTTAATTCACTCATATCATTCTCCCTCCTTGTACGGTTCAGGCAACGGCATCCAGGCAACAATTACTTTTGCCGTGTGTTCATAGATTCCTTGAAAGATTCCATTTCCCCAATATCTCATCTCTGTTACTGTTCCGCTGTAAAAGCATACAATTACATCCGTGTTATCCTCCGGCAACCTCTCACTACACGAAATCCACTGACCAAGCCTGTCATTTTCCTCGGCATCTTCATATCTTGCCAGCTTCTCCATAGCTTCAGCCAGCAAGCTCCTGTCTTTGATCACTGCTTTCCCAGCATGATATTCTGTATATCGCATTTGCCACACCTACTTTCCGAAATATAACCACCATTTCAAAACTTTTAAGTTTATCTTCTGTTCTTTCATTTCCCTTATTTCTTTATTATTTGATTCATATACCTCAATTTGCTTCTTTACCAGCTCATCTGATTTTAGATCAGGATACAACGATACAAGTGTGATAGAACTTTCATTTTTCAATTCTCCGTATGTATCCGTCTCAAATTTCATATACTGCGATACAAGTACGTCCATTTGGTTTTCTATTTTAGTTTTGGTACATTGCGATTTTTTTGTCTATAACCGACCCGTCTGTTACGCTTACGCACAAGACAATACCTACAATCAAACACACAAATGCTCCAAAAAGCGGGAAACATACTAAATCTACTTTATTTACTAATATACCTAAAACCGTCAAACCTAAAAAAATCAAAAATAATAAAATAATCATATTTGCACCTCTTCATCTTTCGGAAACTGAAATACCTTAGGCAATACCCAGTAATTAGGTTGCACGTAGCAACCGTTTACAACGTCATAGCCACCATCCAGCTCCATTCTTGAAAGATACTTCTCTCTGCACATTTCCATAGCTTTGATTGCTTTTTCTTCGGTGGAATATTCGCCTAAAATATAAACTCTATCTCCTTTGCCGAGGTCATTTCCTGGAAATGTTCCAACGATTGTTGCCATATTCCCTGAATACGGGGAAATTGCAATTAATTCATAAGGCACATCCAGTAATCCATTTTGACTAATGATTCTCATTATCTTCCACTCCTTAACATACAGAATAGTAATTCTGTCATAGATCTTTTTCTTAGTCCCATTCTACAAGGCTTTACTACCTTTAATTCCCACCCCATCACATTTGCATCATCTATCGGCGTTGGATTTTGGAATTCATCTTCTGGCTCTTTCATGTACGGGACAGCTACCATAATTCCCCAATATTTAGATGATTCCGGGTTGCATTGGTGTAAGTGTTCATCAAACTTACCGTTTTGTAAATCTGGTAGCAAGTCTTTGTAGCACTCCATCGTAGTTACTATATAGTTCTTTTCTCCATAGAAATTCAGTCCATTCCCGCTATAAACATCTTCCTTGCAGCTTTTAATTTCGTAACAAGTAAATATTCCTTTTTCCACCCCGGATATGGACATTTGGTCTCCGGGTGAAAACTGCATATAATCCACGCGTTTCGCCTTGGATGTCCACGGGTCAATACTCACTTCTTTTGCATAATGCTTTCCAAAAACGTTTAGTTTGGTGCGTTCAAGTGTATGCGACAGGAAAAGTGTAATTTCTTTTCTATTCATTTTTATCCTCCTTCACATAATCCGGACAATTCTCTACAAATTCATAGCTGTCCAAAAACTCACATTGAACCGGGCAACCATCAAAGTCCGGGCATTCCAAGCAACACATATGATTGTCTGGATTTTCTACACATTTAATCCTGCACCCCATCGACTTCACCCCTCTTAAAGTTTATTTCACCCTTTTGAATCAAGCTCCATGCATTGTCTTTTAATTCATTTTTCAATATATATAACTCTCCGAAATTTAAGTGAGAATCCGGAATAAAATAAACATTGCTTGGAATCTTATTCAAATTAACGGATTCCAAATCCTTTGTCCGGATTAACACGATTAACGAATGGTCTTTCCGTTGTTTTTCAAAGCCATCTACCAGTTTCTTTATATTTTCTATATCACAGAACATTCCGTTCACTATGCCACCTTCTTTTCCAAGAATTGCGCTGCGTCTTCAAATCCTCCAGCTCTCAGCTCCTCAAGAACCTTGTCCAACTTTACAGTTCGAAACTTTGCGTCCGTCTCATCATAACTACCTTGACAATTTCTCACACGGCTTACATCGATTCCCATGTCAAATTGTTCATTCAGCTCATTTGCATAGTCCTCAAGCGTCACATAATGACTTCCAAGGTAATCGAGATCCAGCGCGCTTTTAGTCATATTCTGAAATTCGTTTCTGAACTTAAGAAGTCTTTGCTTTCCGAATCCGAAATGCTCTCGCAATACCATTCCGGCAACTGTGGTCATTGTGGCATATAGGTTCGTTGATAATTCATCCCACCAACCATCAATCTGACCTTTGCTGTATACCAACGGTGCTTGCAGAAAACCACGCATCTTAATTTCTTTATCAAGTCCCTCAATACCGTCTTTTTCCACAACTTCTCTGGCGTGAAGGATACCTTGCATACGCCATTGAAATTCTTTATTTACCTTTCCCATTAGCTTTCTTCTCTCTTTCTTCTATCTGTGCTTTTGCTAACTTAAATGCAAGCATATACAGCTCAATAACGCCCGTTTCTTCTCTTCCAATCTCTTCTGCCAATTCCAAGCAATCCGGAACGAATTCTTCAAGCTTTTCTACACCTTCTTCAGTAAGTCCGCTATCAATGTCAAAATGCCATAAAATGTCGTCCACTTCATCTTCCATTCCCAGATCAATTCCGGCTTCTTCTAGAGTTGCCCACAAATCGTTTTTCGCTTTATCTTCATCCCAGTAATACAGACTTCTATTCATGCAATCTATTTTCCCTTTGAAATATCCAGTATTATCGACATAATCAGAAAAACCCTCATAAGTCATGTTTTTGTAATTTGTTGCTGTCAGCTCGCCTAAGTCACCGGAAATATGTAATCT
>ERZ791931.757-NODE-757-length-31652-cov-3.216856_pt1 | contig 31652 bp, 26 predicted proteins | sample MGYA00510127_ERZ791931 | MGnify/ENA primary metagenome ERZ791931 (study PRJEB30046, sample SAMN00792067) | human gut metagenome | study: EMG produced TPA metagenomics assembly of the A metagenome-wide association study of gut microbiota in type 2... | reverse complement strand
TGTTATTGGAATAGATTATTTTGAACCTTACAGTTATCAGGTGAGTAATGGTGAATATAAAGGTATTGATGTGGAACTTGCCAAGGAAGCATTTCAGAGGCTGGGATACCAGCCTAAGTTCGAGAATATAGTCTGGGAAGATAAAGACGAACTTCTGGCAGATGGAACAATCGACTGTCTGTGGAGCAGTTATTCCATGAATGGAAGAGAAGATAAATATCAGTGGGCAGGTCCGTATCTGTACAGTCGTCAGATGGTGGCTGTAAGAAAAGAGAGTGAAATCAATACTATTCAGGATCTGAAAGGAAAGAAGATTGCGGTTCAGGCGACCACAAAGGCAGAGGATCTTTTCCTTCATAAGATTGCATCAGATCTTCCGCAAATGGGGCAGGTAAACTGTTTTTCTACGACGAATGAACTTTATGCTGCACTTAGAAAAAATTATGTTGATGCGATTGCAGGTCATGAGGCGATGCTGGGCAGTCTGGTGAGAGATGGAGAGGATGCATACCGTATGCTGGACGAGAGTATCTATACTTCAGAACTTGGAATTGCTTTTAAAAAAGGAACCCACGAAGAAGTAGCACAAGAGCTTACAGAAACTCTCGAAGAGATGCGAAATGAGGGCATTACAGAAGAAATAGTCAAAAAGTACGGATTGGATGCGGATGAGATCCTGCCGGGAGGAAAAAGCAAATGAGCAGACAGGTAAGAACGCAGATGCCGCAGACGCAGAAAAAAGATAAGAAGAGTAAAAGCAAAGGAAAGAAATTTGATAAAAATGCATGTTTATTGATGTTTATTCTGCTTTTTTCCGGAATCCTGATTTTTCTTCTGTTGACAGCGAGTGATAATAAAAAACTGAATAGTACGTTGAATGAGACATTTGACTTTGCAAAAACCAGGATTGAAAGGTATGAGAACTATAATACGAATGACCAGGTGAAAAGTCTGGTACGCCTGATGGACAAAACAACAGAATTAAGCCGGGCCATAGCACAAGAAGACAATCTCAGTGAGGAGATGCTGGATGAATATGCAAACGAACAACGTCTGACAGGAATCCTTGTGTTGGATCAGAACCAGAAAGTGACAGAACAGACTGCAAAAGATGGAGATGCTATGCTATTATGGCAAAAGCTGATTGAAAGTGATTATGTGTGTGATATTGCCAAGCATCCCCAAAAGACTTATACGACCCGTCTGAGAAATGAAGGAAAGCTCTATGATTTTGCGGCAGTGGCAAGACAGGATGCAGCAGGGATAGTGATCACATATATGCAGAAAGAGGAAGTAAGTGAGTTAAACGGAGACCTGACGATGAAATCGTTATTTGCGGATTTTCCTTTTGAAATGAATGGAAGCATAGTGATCTGTGATGATGACAAGGTTGTCAGTACCAATAAACAGGAGCTTCTTTCGAGTTCTGTAGAAGAATCAAAGTCATTGTATAAAAATGAATTTAAGGCAGGGGGGGATGGAATTGTCTGCCTTCATTCAAAGGCCGGAAACTGGTATGGACGCAAGGAGAAGATTAAAGACTATGATGCATATATTTTTTTCCCGGAAAGCCAGGTTTACATCACACGAAATATTGTATGTGTGATGTATGTGTTACTTGCCTTACTTCTTTTCGCTCTTTATTGGGTGAGCAGGAATAGAACAGAAAAGAGAAGTATCCTTCAAGATCAGAAGAGACTTCGTGTGATCAATGCACTTGGCCATGCATATTCTTCTATTTCTCTTGTGAATATAAAAACAGAGAAAATCGAAATTGTAAAATCTTCAAGGAATATGAAGCCGGATCAGAAAGGGGATATTCTTTCCAAAGCGCACCTGGAAGAACTGATACAGCAGGTTATTACAGAGCCATTTCAGGAGAAATATCGTGAATTTATCAATATGAGTACGGTGACACAGCGTCTGGAAGAACGTGAGACGTTGAGCTTTACAGCCCAGACAGTAGAAGGAAGGTGGCTGACAATAATCATTGTGCCGCAGGGATATGATAAAACTGGGAAACTAAGTACAGTTCTGGTTGCGAACCGTGATGTAACAGAGGAAAAAGAACGAGAGATAGAGCGGGATAAGAATCTGAGAAATGCACTCGCAGCTGCGGAACATGCAAACAGGGCGAAAACAGCGTTCCTGAATAATATGTCCCATGATATCCGTACGCCGATGAATGCGATTATCGGATTTACAGCACTTGCGACAACGCATATTGGCAACACAGAACTAGTTCTGGATTATCTGAAAAAAATCCATACATCTAGTCAGCATTTGCTTAGCCTGATCAATGATGTGTTGGATATGAGCAGAATCGAGAGCGGTTCTGTTCGAATTGAATATACAACGGTACACCTGCCGGATATTTTGCATGATTTAAGAACGATCATTCAGGGATCTGTACATTCCAAACAGCAGGATCTTTATATTGATACACAGGATGTAATTCATGAAGATATCATTACCGACAAGCTGCGTCTGACACAGGTCCTTCTCAATATTTGCAGTAATGCTGTAAAATTCACACCGGTCGGCGGTATGATTAACATTCGTGTTTCGGAGAAGCCATGCAGAAGAGATGGATACATAACGGTCGTTTTCAGTGTGAAGGATAATGGAATCGGAATGTCTAGGGAGTTCCGAAAGCATGTGTTTGATTCTTTTTCAAGAGAGCATACTGTTACGGAGAATGGGATTGGAGGAACCGGTCTTGGAATGGCGATCACCAAAAACATTGTGGACATGATGGGCGGTACAATTCAGGTTGAAAGTGAAACCGGAAAAGGAACAGAATTTACAATTATGCTTGAATGCGAAACATCAGGAGAGACAGTGAAACGGGAACCTGTTCCAGAGCTAAAAGGTGCCAGAGCGCTTGTGGTGGATGATGATGCACAAACTTGTATGAGTGTGAGCAGAATGCTGCGTGAGATTGAAATGACAGCAGACTGGACAACTTCTGGAAAAGAAGCGGTACTTCGGGCAAAAGAAGCGTATGAACAGAATCAGGAATTTAAAGTGTATATCATTGACTGGCTGATGCCGGATATGAACGGAATCGAGACAGTACGCAGAATCCGTATGGTGGTTGGAGCGGAGTATCCGATTATTATCCTGACTGCCTATGACTGGTCAGATGTTGAACAGGAGGCAAGAGAGGCGGGAGTAACTGCATTTGTGTCGAAACCGGTGTTTCTTTCAGAGCTGCGGGAAGTTCTGATGAGTCAGGCGCAAAGAGAACTCCTTAAGAATGAAAAACAGAAGGCTCAGGCGGAAAACCGAAAGAGTTATGCAGGTAAAAAAGTCCTTCTTGTAGAGGATAATGAGTTGAATCGCGAGATTGCAACAGCAATCATGAAAGAAATTGGTCTGGAAGTGGATACAGCAGAGGATGGCACAGATGCTGTGAATATCATGTCATCAGCAGAAGGCAGGAAATATGATCTGATTTTTATGGATATTCAGATGCCGAAGATGGATGGCTATACTGCAACCCGGGAGATACGTACGCTGAACAATCACAAATGTGCGAATATCCCAATCATTGCGATGACTGCAAATGCTTTTGAGGAAGACCGTAAAAAGGCGGTCAAGGCTGGTATGAATGGTCACATTGCCAAACCAATCAGTGCAGATGTAATTCTGGAAAATCTGGATCAGATTTTTGAAGGATAAAGAAGAACAAAAACAGGTTTTGACAAATCACCTATATTTCCGTAAAATATAATTGGTTATTTATGCAAAATGGATTTTAAAATTTCTGAAAAATCAGGGAGAATGAAGAGAGATTATGATTAAGATCAAGAATTATAAAAAGGTAGAAAACCTGGAAGAAGCCTGGGAGCTGAACCAGAAGCGCACGAACCGGATTATTGGAGGTATGCTCTGGGTAAAGATGAGTGATGCTAATGTGCAGACTGCAATCGACCTGTCCGGACTTGGGCTGGATCAGATCGAAGAGACAGAAGAGGAGTTCAGGATCGGCTGCATGGTCACGCTTCGTCAGATGGAATTGCATGAAGGATTGTCTCATTATACAGAAGGCGCAGTGAAAGACGCATTTCGACATATTGTAGGAGTACAGTTCCGTAATCTTGCAACAGTCGGAGGAAGTCTGTTCGGCAGATTTGGATTCTCAGATGTGTTGACACTTCTGCTTGCATTAGATTGTGATGTGGAGCTTTACAAAGGAGGAATCATGTCCATTCAGGAGTTTGCGAAACTTAAAAGAGACAATGACATTCTGGTTCACATTGTAATAAAGAAGACGCCAGTTCATATTTGTTATCAGTCTGTGAGAAATACAGTGACAGATTTCCCGACACTTAACCTGACAGCAGCAATCTTTGCTGATAAGATGCGTATTAGTATCGGTGCCAGACCGGGAAAAGCTATGTTGTTCGAAGACGAGTCTGGATTGTTGAAGGGGCTGACAGATGGAAGTGTTACAGAAGAAGAGATACACACATTTGCCAAAGAGATAAAAGAAAAGCTTCCGACTGGAAGTAATATGCGAGGAACTGCTGAGTATCGAAGCCATCTGGCAGAGGTTATGACCGTTCGCGCACTTCGTATACTGGGAGGTGACAGAAATGCAGATTAGTATCGTACTTAATGGAAAGAAAATTCAGGAAGAGATCGAACCGGACCTGCTTCTTATAGATTTTGTAAGAAAGCATGGATGTAAAAGTGTAAAACGTGGATGTGAGACTTCAGGTTGTGGACTTTGCACAGTATTTTTAGATGACAAGCCGGTACTATCCTGTTCTATTCTGGCAGCCAGAGTAGATGGACATAAAGTCACAACGCTTGAAGGGCTTAAGGAAGAAGCAGAAGAGTTTGGCGCATTCATTGCAGACCAGGGAGCAGAGCAGTGTGGTTTCTGTAATCCGGGCATGATTATGAATGCACTGGCATTATTCCGTGAAAATGAATTTCCGAATGAGGAAGAGATAAAAGAGTATCTGGCAGGAAATCTGTGCCGTTGTTCCGGGTATGAGGGACAGCTTCGTGGAATCCAGAATTTCCTTGTCTGGAAGAAAGAAAAAAGAGGGGAGGAAGTATCATGCAAATTGTAAATCAGCCAGTCAGAAAAAAAGATGCCATGCAGCTTGTGACCGGTCAGCCAGTATATATGGATGATATGATCCCGGAAGATTGTCTGATCGTGAAACTGCTCAGATCCCCTCATGCAAATGCGGTGGTGCAGGAGATTCAGACAGATAAGGCAATGAAAGTTCCTGGAATTGAGGCCATCTATACATGGAAGGATATCGACCAGAACGGACGAAGATTTACATGTGCAGGACAGACTTATCCAGAACCCAGTCCATATGACCGTCTGATTCTGGATCGTCATGTCAGATTTGTAGGAGATCCGGTTGCGATTGTGGCAGGAGAGACAGAAAAAGCGGTGGACAGAGCCATTTCCATGATCAAGGTACAGTACGAGGTGTTGGAACCGATCCTTGATTATCATAAAGCTTTGGATAATCCAATTCTGGTGCACCCGGAAGATAACTGGGAGGCGCTTTGTCCGGTAGGAGCAGATAATAAAAGAAATCTGTGCGCACATGAGGCGAGTGAACATGGAGATATTGATCAAGTACTGTCAGACTGTGACATTATTATCGACCAGGTATATCATACAAAAGCGTGCCAGCAGACGATGATGGAAACAATGCGTACATATTGTTCCATTGATACATATGGACGTCTGAATGTATTTAGCTCTACCCAAATTGTGTTTCACTGCAGAAGGATCATTGCAAATGCACTTCATATTCCAAAATCACAGGTACGTGTCAGCAAGCCGCGTATCGGAGGAGGTTTTGGAACAAAACAGACAGCGGTCTGTGAGGTCTATCCGGCATATGTGACCTGGATGACAAAGAAGCCGAGTAAGATTATTTTCACCCGTGAGGAATGTATGACAGCTTCTTCTCCGCGACATGAGATGGAAATGCATGTGAAACTTGGAGCTATGAAAGATGGAACTATCCGTGGAATTGATCTGTACACCATTTCTAACACAGGTGCCTATGGGGAACATGGACCGACAACAGTCGGACTGTCCGGGCACAAATCTATTCCGCTTTACGGAAAAGCAGAGGCATTCCGCTTTGTTTACGACGTGGTTTATACGAATGTTATGTCTTCTGGAGCTTATCGTGGATATGGTGCAACACAGGGACTTTTTGCCATTGAGACAGCAGTTAATGAACTGGCAGAAAAACTCCATATGGATCCGATGAAACTTCGTGAGATGAACATAGTAAAAGAAGGACAGGTCATGCCTGCATTTTACGGTGAGACAAATACAAGCTGTGCCTTGGACCGTTGTATTGCAAAGGTGAAAGAGATGAGTCACTGGGATGAGAATTATCCGGTTCGCGAACTAGGACATGGAAAAGTCCGTGCTCTTGGTATGGGACTTGCCATGCAGGGATCTTGTATCAGCGGATTAGATGTAGGCAGTGCAGCACTGAAACTGAATGATGAAGGTTTCTACATTATGCGAATTGCAGCAGCAGACATGGGAACAGGTTGTGATACGATTCTTGCACAGATTGCAGCAGAAGTATTGGAGTGTCCGCTTGATAAAGTAATTGTATTTGGAGCAGATACGGATGCATCACCATATGATTCAGGATCTTATGCATCCAGTACGACTTATGTAACCGGAAAGGCAACTGAGCTGTGTGCGAGAAAGCTTAGAGATAAGATTTGTCTTGTCGGAGCTAAGATGCTTGGATGTGATGAGAAAGAAGTAGAATTTGACGGTGATAAAGTCATCTATAGAGGCGAAAAGACTCTGGAAAAAACAGAAGTTTCCCTGTTTGATATTGCAACAGCGTCTATGGCGGGCAACAGTATTGCTCTAGAAGAGACTGTGACCATGAGCCAGCCAACTTCACCACCGCCATTTATGGCAGGCGTGGCAGATGTGGAAGTGGATCTTCTGACCGGACAGGCAAAAGTGATAGATTACTATACTGCTGTTGACTGTGGGACTCCGGTGAACCCAAACCTGGCAAGAGTTCAGGCTGAGGGCGGAATCCTTCAGGGAATCGGAATGGCACTGACGGAGAATATCACTTATGATGCAAAGGGAAGACTTTATGAAAATTCTCTCATGCAATATAAGATTCCGACAAGAGAAGATATCGGTCATATTCATGTAGAGTTTGAGAGCAGCTATGAAAAGTCCGGTCCATTTGGCGCAAAATCTATCGGTGAGGTCGTGATCAATACACCACTTTCGGCGATTGCTCATGCAATTTATAATGCAACCGGACACCGATTCAGGGAACTCCCAATCATGCCGGAACAGATTGCTATGTGTGAAGAAAATCCGATGTGGAAAAAGTAGGGTTATAGTACAGATAAATGAGTTGAAAAGAGAAGTCGTAAGGGTAAAAGCTTAGGACTTCTCTTTTTTTGACGTTATTATTCTTTACAGTAAAATGCTTCTAAGGCATCCATCTTTGCGGACATATTTATCATCATCTGGTCTAAAATTGTGATTGCGACCATAGATTCTACAACAACAACAGCCCTTGGTACAACAACCGGATCGTGACGTCCGGTAATGGCAATCGTCGTATCTTCGAAAGCCGTATTGATGGTCTGCTGTTCCTTGCTGATGGAAGGAGTCGGTTTAAATGCAGCCCGCAAGATCAGCTCAGAACCATCACTCATACCTCCGAGGATTCCGCCGGCGTGGTTCGTCTTTTTTATAACGGTACCATTCTGACATGTAAATGCATCATTGTTGCTGCTGCCGTGGCTTTTTGAAGCTTCAAATCCGTCACCGATTTCCACACCTTTGACAGCGCCAATAGAAACGACAGCTTTTGCGAGAGAAGCGTCAAGTTTATCAAAGACTGTCTCACCGATTCCGGCCGGCATGCCTTTTACGCGGCATTCAACAATTCCACCGGAAGAATCCTGATTTTTCATGCAGGATTCCAGATAATCGGAAGCTTTTTTTGCATAAGCATTATTTGGCATATATAACATATTTTCGGCAATATCTTCATAACGATATTCCGTTTCAGGAATACAGATATCTCCAATAGAACGGGTAAAGGCAATCAGGTCGATTCCTAATTGTTCCAGGATTTTTTTTGCAATTGCACCGGCTGCGACCCGGCCAATTGTTTCACGGGCAGAAGAACGTCCGCCACCGCGGTAATCACGGATGCCGTATTTTGCATCAAATGTATAATCAGCATGTCCGGGACGGTAACAGTCTTTAATTTTGCCGTAATCTCTGGAACGCTGGTCCTGATTGTAGACAATGACAGAGATTGGTGTGCCGGTTGTCTTACCCTCGAAAACACCGGAGAGAATCTGGGCAGTGTCGCTTTCATTTCTCTTCGTTGTAAATTTACTCTGGCCAGGTTTTCTTCGGTCGAGCTGTTTTTGTATATCTTCTTCACTTAAGGAAAATCCCGAAGGACACCCATCAATCACAACACCGATTGCAGGTCCGTGAGATTCTCCCCATGTGGTGATACGGAACAATGTTCCATAAGTTGATCCAGCCATAATGTCAATTTCTCCTTTGATGTCATAGGTTTTGTTATAGATTTCTTTTTATTATAAAACAATCTTAATAAATTCTTCAAGAATTTTTCGTGAATTAGCTCTGTACTTTTAGAAGAGTGCATATTATAATGATAGCGTGTGAACTAGAAAAGGGGAGTTTGACGAACATGTTTGGAAAAAAGAAGAAAAACGAGTACGAAGAAGAAGTAGTAGAAGAAGGCAGAGACGAGTTTGACGTAGATTATAATGACGATGAAGATTTCGAGACAGACTTTGTATCTCTGGACGAAGATGAAGATGAAAAACCAAAGAGAGGCGGCATTGGCAAGAAGGTAGGTATCACGTTTGGTGTGATCTTAGCAGTTCTGGTAGTTGCTTATGTTGGTATGGCGTTTTACTTTGACAGTCATTTTATGTTCAACACAACGATCAATGGTAATAATTTTGCATTGAAGAGTGTTGAACAGGTGGAAAAATATATGGAACAACAGGTTGCGGATTATACTTTGACACTTCAGGAATCTGACGGCGACAGTGAACAGATTACAGGAAGCGAGATTTCTTTGGAATATGTGCCGGGAGATGAAGTTACAGAGCTGGCAAAGAAGCAGAACAAGTTTCTTTGGATTACATCTCTGTGGGAGAAGCCGGTGATTGAGGCAAAGGTTGGAGTGAAGTATGATGAGAATGCACTTGCAAGGCGTATTGAGAGTTTGAATTGCCTGAAAGAAGAGAATCAGGTGGCTTCTGTAGATGCGCATCCGGAATTCCAAAATACAGAGTTTGTGGTCGTGCCAGAGGTCATTGGTACGCAGATTGATACAGAGACATTTAATAAAGATATCAGAGAGTCGATAGAAGGATTCCAGGATACCTTGAATCTGACAGATACGAACTGCTATATCAAACCGAGATTTTTATCAGATTCTCAGGAAGTAGTGGCAGCAAAGGATACCATGAACAGCTATCTTGGAGCGAATGTTACATATGACTTTAATCCGAATACAGAAGTGGTAGATGCATCTGTCATTTCACAGTGGGTGATTGTGGATGCAGATATGAACGTTACATTTAATCAGGAAGCAGTAAAAGAGTATATTGCTGCTCTTGCAACAAAATATAATACGAAAGGAAAACCGCGTCAGTTTACAACTGCAACAGGCAATACTGTCACAGTTGAAGGTGGCGGTTATGGCTGGAAAATCGATCAGGATGCAGAGTATGATGCATTGATCGCCAATATCCAGAATGCTGAGACTGTAACAAGAGAGCCGGAATATTCCAGTCGTGCAGCCAACCATACTGCAATGGATATGGGAAATACATATGCAGAAGTCGATCTTACCACGCAGCATATGTGGTTTATTAAAGACGGACAGATTGCGCTGGAGACCGATATTGTAACAGGTAATCCGAACAAGGGAAATGCGACACCGCAGGGAACCTATTCTTTGACATACAAGTCAAGAAATAAGACGCTTCGCGGAACAAAGAAACCAGATGGAACTTACGAGTACGAGACACCGGTTGCTTACTGGATGCCATTTAATGGAGGTATTGGATTCCATGATGCAACATGGCAGTCTTCATTTGGAGGCAGCAGATATTTAAGTCATGGTTCTCATGGCTGTGTTAATATGCCGAAAGATAAAGCAGCAGCACTTTATGACTTGATTCCGGATGGATGTCCGGTAGTATGTCATTATTAAAAAAGAAAAGAGAGGGAAAGATCATGTATGAATTATTAAAGACAGATGGTCTTGCCAAAAGAGGAAGATTACATACAGTACATGGGGTCATTGAGACCCCTGTATTTATGAATGTAGGAACTATTGCGGCAATCAAGGGCGCGGTGTCAACAACAGATCTGCAGGAGATTGGAACACAGGTTGAATTATCCAACACATATCATCTTCATGTAAGACCGGGAGATGAAGTTGTAAAGAAACTTGGCGGTCTTCATAAGTTTATGGTGTGGGACAAGCCGATTCTTACTGATTCCGGTGGATTTCAGGTGTTTTCGCTGGCAGGGCTCAGAAGAATAAAAGAAGAGGGAGTATACTTTAACTCTCATATCGATGGAAGAAAGATTTTTATGGGACCGGAGCAGAGTATGCAGATCCAGTCCAATCTGGCCTCCACCATTGCGATGGCATTTGACGAGTGTCCGTCCAGTGTTGCAGACCGGGATTATATGGAAAATTCTGTGAACCGTACGACCAGATGGCTTAAGAGATGTAAAGCAGAGATGGACAGGCTGAACAGTCTTCCAGATACAATTAACAAGCATCAGATGTTATTCGGCATCAATCAGGGTGGCGTGTATGAGGATATCCGTGTGCGCCATGCACAGGAGATTTCAGAACTGAATCTGGATGGCTATGCAGTCGGCGGACTTGCTGTTGGAGAGAGTCATGAGGAGATGTACCGGATTTTAGATGCAGTTGTGCCGCATCTGCCACAGAATAAACCGACATATCTGATGGGAGTCGGAACACCGGCGAATATTCTGGAAGCTGTAGAACGTGGTGTTGACTTCTTTGACTGTGTATATCCAAGCAGAAACGGACGCCATGGACATGTGTATACGAATCATGGAAAGATGAATTTGTTCAATGCCAAGTATGAGTTAGATACAAGACCAATCGAGGAAGGTTGTAACTGCCCGGTATGCAGAACGTATTCCAGAGCTTATGTGAGACATCTTCTGAAAGCAAAGGAGATGCTTGGTATGAGATTTTGTGTACTTCATAATCTATATTTCTATAATAAGATGATGGAAGAGATCCGCGAGGCAATTGAGGCAGGAAGATACAAAGAATATAAAGAAGAGAAGCTTCGCAGAATGGCAGAGGGCGAGTAGATCACAGACAGATTAGAAAAATCGCAGCAAGAATGCCGAGGCATTCTTGAATTGGTGCAGGAACGGGCAGAATTTTCAGGTGAGAATTGTAAAAATAGAAAATATTTATAAAATCACGTAGAAATGATGAAAATATCTTGATGAAAATGTCAAATTCCTGTATAGTAGAAACAGTGTTTAATGAAATTTAGGAGGAAATATTATGTACGCATTAGCAGCACAGAGTGCAGGAACAAACTGGGTAGTACTGATTTTAGTATATGTAGTAATATTCGGTGGATTTTATATGTTATTCATGCGCCCACAGAAAAAAGAGCAGAAGAGAATCCAGGAGATGATCGCAGAGATGGAAGTCGGTGATACCGTACTTACAACAAGCGGTTTCTACGGAGTAATCATCGACATTACAGATGATGATCTTATCGTAGAGTTTGGTAATAATAAGAACTGTAGAATCCCGATGCAGAAAGCAGCAATCGCACAGGTTGAGAAAGCATCTGCTGAATAGGAAGATGAGGAGTGAAGAAGAATCCCGGGACCGGGGTTCTTCTTTTTCTATATGGCGATCAATCATTCTATGAAGAAGATTTTAAAGGCACTGTCGTTTGACGGGATTGAGGTGGAGGCAGCCAGACATCTTGCCAGCCTCAAAGCGATAGACCCAATGAAAATCTTTCACAAAACAATCGATTACAAGATATATAACGGAGATTATGAAGTGCCGGTGCGTATTTATCTGCCGAGAGAAAAGGTGCCGGAAGATCTTCCGGTCTTTTTGTTCTTCCACGGTGGCGGCTGGGTAACGGATTGTATTGATAATTATGAAAGAATCTGTGCAAGACTGGCATCCGCGACAGAACATATTGTGGTGTCGGTAGAATACAGACTGGCGCCGGAACATCCATTTCCAACAGGTTTTATGGACTGTTATGCAGTGGCCAAAGCCATTTATACAAATCGGTTTATTTTAAATGTGAATCCTCAACGCATTACATTGATCGGTGACAGTGCCGGCGGAAATCTTGCGGCAGCAGTTTCACTGAAAGCAAGAGATGATGGGATTTTTAAGCCTCAAAGACAGATTTTGATCTATCCGGCAGTGAATAATGACTACAGTGAAACATCCAGGTTCCAGTCAGTAAAAGACTGTGGAAGTGATTATCTTCTGACAGCGGGAAAGATGCGTGATTATATTGATTTTTATGCGTCCAGAGAAGAGGATAAGAAGAATAAATATTTTGCACCACTGGTGGAGACGGATTACAGAAATCAACCGGATACATTAATTCTGACAGCAGAGTTCGATCCACTTCGAGATGAAGGGGAAGAATATGGAAAACGGCTAAAGGAAGCCGGTAATTACGTGGAGGTTCATCGAATCAAAGATGCGCTTCACGGATATTTTGCGCTTGGGATCCGGTATTTCCATGTGCAGGAAAGTTTTGAACTGATCAATCAGTTCTTAAGTAGGAGGGAATAAAAGTGTTCCAGCAAAGAAGAGCATATTGGCGGAATCTGGACAATGCGGCAAAAATGTTTTCCGCTGCCAGCAGCCCGAAGGATACAAGGGTATTTCGCTTTTACTGCGTATTAAAAGAAAAGATTGACGGAAATATTCTTAAGATGGCATTGGATCAGACAATCCAGAAGTATCCGGTCTTTCTGTCAGTCATGCGAAAAGGACTTTTCTGGCATTATCTTGAGAAAAGTGATCTGCGGCCGGTCGTAAGGGAAGAGTACAAGGAACCGTGCAGCCATCTTTATATAAGAGATAAAAAAGAATTATTATTTGAAGTCACCTATTATAAGAACCGGATTAATTTTGAAGTGTTTCATGCACTGACAGACGGGACGGGAGCAACTGAATTTTTGCGTGAGCTTGTGAAGAACTATCTTTATCTGATGCATGAAAAGGATGGTCTGGAAAATGTGATCCTTACGGAGCAAGATCTGACAGTAAAAGATCAGGAGGAGGATGGTTTTGGCCGTTACTACAATCCAGATGAGCGTGGCACGAGAAAGAAAAAGAATCATGCATATCAGATTCGCCGGGAGAGTAAGGAATATGAAGAACTTCAGATTGGCGAGACGACTGCCTCAGTAAAAGAACTTCTGGAAGTATCAAGAAAACATGGCGTATCCATGTCTGTATTTTTGACGGCAGCGATGATCTGTGCGATTCATGAAGAACAAAGTAAGATTCAGGAAAAGAAGCCTGTAATTTTAATGGTTCCAGTGAATTTGAGAAAAATTTTTCCATCTGATTCTATGCTGAATTTTTTTAGTTATATTGAACCGGGATATCGTTTCGGGGAAGGCAAAGATTCTTTTGATGATGTGCTGGAAGCAACAAAGCAGTATTTTGAAGAAAATCTGTCAAAAGAAAAAATTGCGGAACGTATGAACAATCTGATTGCCTATGAGAAACATAAAATTTTAAAATGGGCGCCACTGGAACTGAAGAACCGTTGTATCAAGATGGGAGCGAAGCTTGCAGAGCGGGAAGTGACAGCAGTATTGTCCAATATGAGTGTGGTGAAGATGCCGCCGGAATATGCAAAATATATTGAACGTTTCGGAGTTTACACAAGCACCATGCGTACAGAGCTTTGTGTATGCTCTTTTGGAGATACATTGTCATTTGCGTTTACTTCCAGATATGACAGTACGAATATTCAGCGTAATTTTTATCGCATATTGAAGGAACAGGGAATCTTCGTAAAAAAAGTGGAAGCAGATTACCCGAAAGAGGCTAAACCCAATTATGAAGGAAAGAAAGTATTTCAGATTTTTAATTTCTGCTGTATTGCAGCAGTTGTTCTGTGTATCATGTTAAATCTGATCCTGACACCAGATTTACACTGGTGGATATTTGCGGTAGCAGGAGGATTTAGTATGTGGCTTGCATTTGCAACCGGATACCTGAAGCGTTATAATTTACTTAAGAATGCGATGTGGCAGTTACTTATTGTGAGCATAGGAAGTATTTTGTGGGACGTTTTCACGGGGTGGCACAGGTGGTCGGTAGATCTGGTATTGCCGCTGGTCTGCCTGATCGTGGAGATATTGATGGAGTTGATTGCAAGGATCCAGTCACATCCGCCAAAAGAATATATGATTTATTATGTAATGGCATCGGTCTACAGCATGGTACTGCCTCTGATTCTGATGGCGACAGGTGTGATCTTGTACCGCGCATTTGCAGTTATCTGTGTGGGCTTAAGCTTTTTATTCTTTATAAGATTACTTCTATTTAGAAAAAAAGAATTTAAAGAAGAAATGTATAAAAAGTTTCATGTGTAATGATGTGAAGGAGGTATGCCATATGATCAATTATTCAGAAGACAAAGACAGACAGTATCACGTACAACTGGAAAAAGGGGACGTTGGGAGATATGTGATCCTGACCGGAGATCCAAAGCGCTGTCAGAAGATTGCAGAACATTTTGAAGATGCTCTGCCTGTAGCAGACAGTCGCGAATTTACAACTTATACCGGCTATCTGGAAGGGGAGAAAGTCAGTGTAACGTCGACCGGGATCGGAGGTCCTTCTGCAGCAATCGCACTGGAAGAACTGGCAAATGTAGGAGCCGATACATTTATCCGGGTGGGAACAAGTGGAGGTATGCAGTTAGAGGTAAAAAGTGGTGATCTTGTCATTGCTACAGGAGCAGTTCGCATGGAAGGAACAAGCAAAGAATATGCGCCAGTTGAGTTTCCGGCAGTATCGGATTTTCATATCACGAATGCGCTTGTAGAGGCAGCAGAAAATCTGAAAATTCCTTATCATGTGGGTGTGGTGGAATGTAAAGATTCTTTTTATGGGCAGCATGCACCACAGACGAAGCCTGTTGGATATGAACTGTTAAATAAATGGAATGCATGGGTTCAGTGTGGCTGCCTGGCCTCAGAGATGGAATCAGCAGCATTATTCGTTGTGGCAAGTTACAGGAAAGTACGGATCGGAACGGTTCTTCTTACAATGGCGAACCAGGAGCGGGCAAAGAAAGGATTGGATAATCCAGTCGTGCATGATACAGAGGCACCGATTCGTACAGCAGTAGAAGCACTTCGTATACTGATCAGAAAAGAGAGGAGATAATGCTATGGGAACACCACACAATGAAGCAGAAAAAGGAGAGATTGCAAAACGAGTTCTGATGCCGGGAGATCCGCTTCGTGCAAAATATATTGCGGAACATTTTTTGGAAGATGCGGTATGTTTTAATACTGTGAGAAATATGCTCGGATACACGGGAACTTATAAAGGAGAGAAGATTTCTGTTATGGGAGGCGGTATGGGAGTTCCTTCGGTTGGAATCTATACTTATGAACTGTACCATGAATATGAAGTAGAAGAAATTATCCGCATCGGCTCGGCAGGAGCCCTTCAGGATGATGTGGAACTTCGTGATGTGGTCATTGCAGCAGGTGCCTGTACAGATTCGAATTATGCCGCACAGTATAATCTTCCGGGAACATTTGCACCGATTGCAGACTATGAATTACTGGAAAGCGCCGTGAACACAGTGAGAGAGAAAGGTCTGACAGTCCGTGCCGGAAATGTACTTACTTCCGATGTATTTTATAATGATGATCCTACAGTCAATGACCGCTGGCGCAAGATGGGAGTACTTGCAGTGGAAATGGAAGCAGCAGCACTTTATATGAATGCAGCAAGAGCAGGAAAAAAGGCACTCTGCATGCTTACAATTTCCGATCATTTATACAAAGATGAAAAATTATCTGCCAGGGAGCGGCAACTGGGATTTGATAATATGATACAAATTGCATTAGATCTGTGATTTTGATGGAGTATTTGCTCATGTTGTGGGTGCTGGAGCAGTTTTTTGATAGGTTTAGCGTATTAAAGTATTGAAATCTGTTAAAAAATAGGCTAATATAAAAAACATAGATTTTTTTGCAGCACTAGTCTAGGAAGGAAGATACATATGAATTTAAAAATTGGCGTGATCAAAGGGGACGGAATTGGCCCGGAAATCGTAACAGAGGCGATGAAAGTATTAGATAAAGTAGCCAAGCGTTACGGTCATAATATAGAGTACAGACAGTTACTGATGGGGGGAGCTTCCATCGATGTGCATGGTGTTCCTCTTACCGATGAGACAGTAGCAGAGGCAAAATCCTGCGATGCAGTTCTGATGGGATCTATCGGTGGAAACACAAGTACATCACCATGGTACAAATTAGAGCCATCTAAAAGACCGGAGGCAGGACTTCTCCGTATCCGTAAAGAGTTGAATCTTTTTGCAAACTTAAGACCGGCAATTCTTTACGATGAATTGAAAGGAGCATGTCCGTTAAAAGAAGAGATCACAGAAGGCGGATTTGATCTGATGATCATGAGAGAGCTTACCGGTGGACTTTACTTTGGAGAGAGAAAGACAGAAGAAGTCGACGGAGTGATGACTGCATTTGACAGTCTTACATATAACGAGAATGAAATCCGCAGAATTGCAAAGAGAGCATTTGACATTGCAATGAAGCGCAGAAAGAAAGTTACAAGTGTAGATAAAGCAAATGTTCTGGATTCTTCCAGACTCTGGAGAAAAGTAGTGGAAGAAGTTGCAAAGGATTACCCGGAAGTAACTTTGGAGCACATGCTTGTAGATAACAGTGCAATGCAGTTGGTAAAGGACCCGAAACAGTTCGATGTTATCCTGACAGAGAACATGTTCGGAGATATTCTTTCTGACGAGGCAAGTATGATCACAGGATCCATCGGAATGCTTGCAAGCGCAAGCCTGAACGAGACAAAATTTGGCCTTTATGAGCCAAGCGGCGGATCTGCACCGGATATTGCAGGACAGGGAATCGCAAACCCAATTGCAACAATTCTTTCTGCAGCAATGATGTTAAGATTTAGTTTTGACCTTGACAAAGAAGCAGACGCAATTGAGGCATCTGTGGCAAAAGTATTAAAAGACGGATATCGTACCATTGATATCATGTCTGAAGGAAAGACTCAGATCGGAACAGCCCGGATGGGTGATGAAATCGCAGCAAATATATAGAATACCAGTTTGGTGTATACTACACGACATTCGAATATTGCGTGGGACTGTAAGAGCGTGAAATGCGGAACAATCCGTGTGGTATGAAAGAATAATAAAAAAAGGAGAACAAAAACATGAGAAGTGATACAGTAACAAAAGGAAAACAGCAGGCACCACATCGTTCCCTTTTTAATGCACTGGGAATGACACAGGAAGAGATGGACAGACCATTAGTTGGTATCGTAAGTTCTTATAATGAAATCGTTCCAGGACATATGAATTTGGATAAGATCGTAAATGCAGTAAAACAGGGTGTTGCAATGGCTGGTGGAACACCAGTTGTATTTCCGGCAATCGCAGTCTGTGATGGAATTGCGATGGGACATATTGGAATGAAGTATTCTCTTGTAACAAGAGATCTGATTGCAGACTCTACAGAGGCTATGGCAATGGCGCATCAGTTCGATGCACTTGTTATGGTTCCGAACTGCGATAAGAACGTACCGGGACTTTTGATGGCAGCAGCCAGAATTAATATTCCGACAATCTTTGTCAGCGGAGGACCGATGCTTGCAGGACATGTAAAAGGCCAGAAGAGAAGTCTTTCCAGCATGTTCGAGGCTGTTGGGGCGAATGCAGCAGGAATACTTTCTGATGAAGATCTGTGCGAATTTGAGAACAAAGTATGTCCAACATGCGGATCTTGTTCTGGTATGTATACAGCCAACAGTATGAACTGTCTGACTGAAGTGCTTGGAATGGGACTTCGTGGAAACGGAACAATCCCGGCTGTATATTCTGAGAGAATCCGTCTTGCAAAACATGCAGGTATGAAGGTTATGGAATTATTGGAGAAAAATATCCGTCCAAGAGATATTATGACAGAGGATGCAATCTTGAATGCACTGACGGTTGATATGGCACTTGGATGTTCTACAAACAGTATGCTTCACCTTCCGGCAATCGCACATGAGATTGGTATGGATTTTGAGATTGATTTCGCAAATGGAATCAGTGAAAAGACTCCAAACCTTTGCCACCTTGCGCCGGCAGGTCCGACTTATATGGAGGACCTCAATGAGGCAGGTGGTGTCTATGCGGTTATGGCTGAGCTGAACAAAAAAGGACTGCTTCATACAGACTGCATGACAGTTACAGGTAAGACAGTAGGCGAGAACATTGAAGGAGTGCAGAACAAAGATCCAGAGGTTATCCGTCCAATCGACAATCCGTACAGCCAGACAGGCGGACTTGCAGTATTAAAAGGAAATCTTGCACCGGACGGAAGTGTTGTAAAGCGTTCTGCAGTAGTAGATGAGATGCTTGTACATGAAGGACCGGCAAGAGTCTTCGAATGTGAGGAAGATGCAATCACAGCAATCAAAGGCGGCAAGATCAACCACGGTGATGTTGTTGTTATCCGTTATGAAGGACCAAAGGGTGGTCCTGGTATGAGAGAGATGTTGAACCCGACTTCTGCAATCGCAGGAATGGGACTTGGTTCCAGCGTTGCTCTGATCACAGACGGACGTTTCAGTGGAGCTTCCAGAGGAGCATCTATTGGACATGTTTCACCAGAGGCTGCAGTTGGCGGACCAATCGCACTTGTAGAAGAAGGAGACATCATCAAGATCGATATCCCGAACATGAAGCTTGAGTTAGATGTATCTGATGAAGAACTGGCTAAGAGAAAAGAAAAATGGCAGCCAAGAGAGCCGAAGGTTACAACCGGGTACCTTGCAAGATATGCAGCTATGGTTACATCCGGAAACCGGGGAGCAATCCTGGAAGTACCGAAAGCTAAATAATGATAGAACAGGAGTTATAAAGTATGCAGTTGACAGGATCAGAAATCGTAATTGAATGTTTGAAAGAGCAAGGCGTGGATACTGTATTTGGGTATCCTGGCGGAGCAATTTTAAATGTGTACGATGAATTATATAAACATCAGAATGAAATCAAGCATATCCTGACTTCCCACGAACAGGGAGCAGCGCATGCAGCAGACGGATATGCCAGAGCAACAGGTAAAGTTGGTGTGTGTCTTGCAACGAGTGGACCGGGAGCTACGAATCTTGTAACAGGGATTGCTACGGCATATATGGATTCCATTCCGATTGTTGCAATCACATGTAATGTAGGAGTTTCTCTCCTTGGAAAAGACAGTTTCCAGGAGATTGATATTACAGGAATTACGTTACCAATTACAAAGCATAACTTTATTGTAAAGGATGTAAATAATCTGGCAGCGACGATCCGTAAGGCATTTGCCATTGCGAAAAAAGGTCGTCCGGGTCCGGTTCTGATTGATATTCCGAAAGATGTCACTGCAAATAAGGCAGAGTATGTAAAAGAAAAGCCTATAGCTGTAGAGCCATCACAGAATATCTGTGAAACACAGCTTGACACAGCAGTAGAGATGATAAAGGAGGCAAAGAAGCCTTATATCTTCGTTGGTGGAGGAGCAATTTTATCCGGAGCCAGCGAAGAACTTTATACATTTGCAAAAAAAGTGGATGCACCGGTAACAGATTCTCTTATGGGAAAGGGAGCATTTCCTGGAACAGACCCGTTATATACAGGAATGCTTGGAATGCATGGAACAAAAACTTCCAATTACGGTGTCAGTGAGTGTGATCTTCTGATTGTGATCGGAGCAAGATTCAGTGACCGTGTAACCGGAAATGCACAGAAATTTGCACAGAATGCAAAGATTATCCAGATTGATGTAGATGTTGCCGAGATGAACAAAAATGTGATGATTTCTGCAGGTGTTGTAGGAGACATAAAAGTCGTTCTTGACAGATTGAATGAGCGCCTGGAACAGCAGGATCATGCAGAATGGGTGACTAAAATTCAGAAATACAAAGAAAAATATCCACTAGTTTATCATAAAGATGTATTGAGTGGTCCGTTCGTAGTAGAAGAGATTTATCGCCAGACAAAGGGCGAGGCTATTATTTCTACAGAGGTCGGACAGCATCAGATGTGGGCAGCACAGTTTTATAAATATACAAAACCAAGAACATTCCTGACGTCAGGAGGACTTGGAACCATGGGATATGGTCTTGGCGCAGCTCTTGGAGCGAAGAGTGGAAGAGAAGACAAAGTGGTTGTCAATATTGCAGGAGACGGTTGCTTTAGAATGAATATGAATGAGATCGCAACTGCAGTCCGCCACAATATTCCAGTGATTCAGGTAGTCATCAACAACCACGTTCTTGGTATGGTACGACAGTGGCAGAATCTGTTTTACGGACAGAGATACTCTGCGACAGTACTGAATGATGCAGTAGATTTTGTAAAACTTGCAGAAGCAATGGGTGCAGAAGGCATCCGCGCAACAACACAGGAAGAATTTAAATCAGCTTTTGAAAAGGCAATGAATCTTGGAAGGCCAGTTGTCATCGATTGTCAGATTGACAGTGATGATAAGGTATGGCCAATGGTTGCGCCTGGAGCGGCAATCAGTGAAGCGTTTGATGAAGCAGATTTGAAGAATAAATAATAAACAAATTAACAGCTCAAAAAGAGCAAGGGAAATGGAGGCAATACTATGAGAAGAGTGTACAATTTTTCAGCAGGTCCGGCAATGTTACCGGTGGAGGTCCTTAAAGAAGCAGCATCAGAGATGTTGGATTATCAGGGTTCAGGAATGTCCGTGATGGAAATGAGTCACCGCTCTCAGGTATTCCAGAATATTATCGATGAGGCAGAAGCAGATCTTAGAGACTTACTGAATATTCCGGACAATTATAAGGTACTGTTCTTGCAGGGAGGCGCATCCCAGCAGTTCGCTGCAGTTCCTATGAACCTGATGAAAAATGGTGTCGCAGATTATATTGTGACAGGCCAGTGGGCGAAAAAAGCAGCACAAGAGGCAGAAAAATACGGCAAGGTGAATGTCATTGCATCTTCCGCAGATAAGACATTTTCTTATATTCCGGATTGTTCCGATCTTCCGATTGATGACGATGCAGATTACGTATATATCTGTGAGAATAATACAATCTATGGAACGAAGTACAAAGAACTTCCGAATACGAAAGGCAAGACGCTGGTTGCAGATGTATCTTCCTGTTTCCTGTCAGAGCCTCACGATGTAGAAAAATACGGTGTTCTCTATGGTGGAGTACAGAAAAATATCGGACCTGCTGGAGTTGTGATTGCAATTATCCGTGAAGATCTGATTCGTGATGACGTACTTCCAGGCACACCGACTATGTTAAAATATAAAACACAGGCGGACAAAGGTTCTCTTTATAACACACCTCCGTGTTATGGAATTTATATTTGCGGCAAAGTCTTCAAATGGTTGAAAAAACAGGGCGGACTTGCTGCAATGAAAGAACACAATGAGAAAAAAGCAAAGATTCTGTATGATTACCTGGATCAGAGCAAGATGTTCAAAGGAACTGTTGTACCAAAAGACCGTTCTCTTATGAATGTTCCATTCGTAATTGGTGACAAAGATCTGGAGGCTAAATTCGTCAAAGAAGCAGATGCAGCCGGATTTGTAAACTTAAAAGGTCACCGTACTGTCGGAGGTATGCGTGCTAGTATTTACAACGCAATGCCGATCGAAGGAGTGGAAGCATTAGTCGAATTCATGAAGAAATTTGAAAAGGAGAACGCTTAATATGTACAAATATCATTGCTTAAATCCAATCGCAGATATTGGATTGAATAACTTTACAGAAGATTATACAAAGATTGATACTGACAAGGGCGCAGATGCTCTTCTCGTAAGAAGTGCAGTTATGCATGACATGGAGTTTGACAAAAACTTAAAGGCTATTGGAAGAGCGGGAGCTGGAGTTAATAACATCCCTCTGGATACATGTGCGGAGCAGGGAATCGTTGTATTCAACACACCGGGAGCAAATGCAAATGGTGTAAAAGAGCTTGTGATCGCAGGTATGCTTCTTGCGTCCCGTGATATCATCGGAGGAATCAACTGGGTTCAGGAGAATGAAGAAGACGGCAATATCTTAAAAGATGCCGAAAAGGCAAAGAAACAGTTTGCCGGCTGCGAAATCGAAGGTAAGAAGCTGGGAGTCATTGGACTTGGAGCCATCGGTGTTCTTGTTGCCAATGCAGCCGTACATCTTGGAATGGAAGTTTACGGATATGATCCATATCTGTCTGTGGATGCAGCATGGAGACTGTCCAGAAATATTCATCATGCAAAGACTGTTGATGAGCTTTATAAAGATTGTGATTATATTACAATCCATGTGCCGGCTATGGACAGTACAAAAGGTATGATTGACAAGAATGCGATTGGTCTTATGAAAGATGGTGTGGTCATTCTGAATTATGCAAGAAATGTTCTGGTTGATGAAGAGGCAGTAGTAGATGCACTTGTTTCCGGACATGTTAAGAACTATGTGACAGACTTCCCAACACCGATCGTGGCAGGGGTGAAAGGTGCAATTATTACACCACATCTTGGAGCTTCTACAGAAGAGTCTGAAGATAACTGTGCGAAGATGGCAGTTGCAGAAGTAAGAAATTATCTGGAAAATGGTAATACCCAGCATTCTGTAAACTATCCGGACTGCGATATGGGAGTCAAAGGTGAAAATACAAGAATTACATTACTTCACCATAACATACCGAATATGATCGGACAATTCACAAAGATTCTTGCAGATGATAATATGAATATCGCAGATATGACGAATAAAAGCAAAGGTGAGTATGCATATACGATGATTGACATAGATTCTGATGTGACAGACAGTGTTATCGAAGACCTTACAAAAGTCAAAGATGTATTAAGAGTACGTGTGATTCGTTAAGTAGTACAATTGCAGGTTGATCAAACATAATTAAATTCAAGAATGCCGGAGGCTATATCGGCTGATATAAAGAGGAATAGTGATGAAATAGATTTTTGTTACTATTCCTTTTTTGACGTTTAAAAGTTCATAGCCTTATTTTCCATAATGAAAAGAACCGCCAGCTATTAACTGACGGTTCTATGAAAATACACATATATCCGATTATGATGATAAAAATCCTATAAATTTTTCTCTGCCAGATCTTTTCTGTGTCTTTCAAGAAGAGCGTGTAATCTGTCAGTCGGACTTAATACAGAACTGATAGATACATCGTGGTTCATGGAATCGATGATCAGCGCGATGAATTTACTCATATCTGCAACTGTGAAGTATTCTCTCTCATAGAATGCAGGCGGGAGATAAGTCAGGTTCGTAGTGATCACGCGATCGATGTAACCTTTCTCATGGAATTCGTCAAATTTTCCAAATCCATCTGTGAAAAGACCAAATGTTGTACATACAAAAACCTGTTTTGCGCCACGGTCTTTCATCTGTTTAGCTACGTCCAGCATACTTTCACCGGAAGAGATCATATCATCGATAATGATGACAGATTTTCCTTTGATATCAGAACCTAAGAACTCATGTGCTACAATTGGGTTCTTTCCATTTATGACTGTTGAATAATCACGTCTCTTGTAGAACATACCCATGTCAACTCCGATAACGTTGGAGAAGTATACGGCACGGGACATTGCACCTTCATCCGGACTGATGATCATCAGGTGCTCCGGGTCAACAGAAAGGTTTGGTTCTGCGCGAAGCAGTGCTTTCATGAACTGATATGGCGGGTTGAAACTGTCGAATCCGTAAAGCGGGATCGCATTCTGTACACGCGGATCGTGGGCATCAAATGTGAAGATATTGTCTACGCCCATGTCAATCAGTTCCTGAAGTGCCAAAGCGCAGTCCAGAGACTCTCGTTTTGTACGTTTGTGCTGACGGCTCTCGTACAAAAACGGCATAATAATGTTAAGGCGGTGTTCCTTACCATTAGCAGCGGAAATCAGACGTTTCAGATCCTGATAGTGATCGTCCGGCGACATGTGGTTCACATATCCGTTGACGGAATATGTCAGGCTGTAATTACATACATCTGTCATAATAAACAGGTCCTTTCCACGGACAGATTCGTTCAGGACACCTTTTGCTTCACCGCTTCCAAAACGTGGACAATGTGCATCTACCAGATAATTGTCCTGAAGATAAGTTGCATACATTGGTGATTTTAATTCTTCACGGTAAGAGGACTGTCTGAAGTTGACAATATAGTCATTCACTTTCTTCCCCAGTTCTTTGCAGCCTTCCATAGCAATGATCTTCAGAGGGGCTCTTGGGAAAAGCTTTTCCATCTCCTTGATATCATTACTGTTACTGTTAATCGTAGTGTTGTTCATAACGTTCTCCTGTTACATATAAATATTTCATTTCTTTTTTAATGATATTTTGTTCTAACATAACTCACATTACAGTTATATCATTTTTACCTATGTAAGGTCAATGGTATGTTTTCTATTTTATAAACTTTACAAGTTGAAGCAGATATTGTAAAATCAAGTGGATAAGATGAAAAATCGAATATTTACAGAAATGGAGATAAATATATGAGTAAACCAGTAGTAGCGATTGTGGGTAGACCGAATGTGGGTAAGTCCACACTTTTTAATGCGCTGGCAGGAGAGAAGATTTCAATTGTAAAAGATACACCGGGAGTTACCCGTGACCGAATCTACGCAGATGTCAGCTGGCTTGATAAAGATTTTACATTGATCGACACCGGTGGTATTGAACCGGAGAGCAAGGACATTATTCTGTCACAGATGCGTGAACAGGCCCAGATTGCTATTGATACATCAGATGTGATTATTTTTATTACAGATGTAAAGCAGGGACTTGTAGATTCCGATTCTAAAGTTGCAGATATGTTAAGAAGAAGCGGAAAGCCGGTCGTTCTTGTTGTAAATAAAGTAGACAATTTTGATAAATATATGGCAGATACTTATGAGTTTTATAATCTTGGAATCGGTGATCCGGTGCCGATCTCTGCATCATCAAGACTCGGACTTGGCGATATGCTTGATAAGGTGATCGAACATTTCCCGGAGCATGCAGGAGAAGAGGAAGAGGACTCTCGTCCGCGTGTGGCAATCGTAGGAAAACCAAACGTAGGTAAGTCTTCTATTATTAATAAGCTTCTTGGGGAGCAGCGTGTGATCGTCAGTGACATTGCAGGAACAACAAGGGATGCCATTGATACGGAGATCGTTCACAATGGAAAAGAATATGTCTTTATTGATACAGCAGGGCTTCGCAGAAAGAATAAGATTAAAGAGGAACTGGAGCGATACAGTATTATCCGTACCGTAACAGCGGTAGAGCGTGCAGATGTGGTCCTTGTCGTAATTGATGCAACTCAGGGTGTGACAGAACAGGATGCCAAGGTGGCAGGAATTGCTCATGAGCGTGGAAAAGGTGTTATCATTGTGGTAAATAAGTGGGATGCTATTGAGAAAAATGATAAGACCATGCGTGAGTACGAGAATGAAGTGCGCCGTGTCCTTTCATTTATGCCATACGCAGAGATTATGTACGTGTCTGCAGTGACAGGTCAGCGTCTTCCAAAAATGTTCGATATGATTGATATGGTCATTGAGAATCAGACACTGCGTGTTGCAACAGGGGTACTTAATGAGATTCTGATGGAAGCAACAGCAATGCAGCAGCCACCGTCAGACAAAGGAAAGCGTCTGAAGATCTATTACATGACGCAGGTAGCGGTAAAGCCGCCTTCATTTGTAATTTTTGTCAATGATAAAGAACTGATGCATTTCTCCTATCAGAGATATCTGGAGAATAAGATCAGAGAGTCCTTTGGCTTCAAGGGAACATCACTAAAATTCTTTGTGAGAGAAAGAAAAGAAAGGGATAATTAGAAAATGGAACGTTTTATATGTCTACTGATTGGGTATGCATTTGGACTGATCCAGACAGGATACATCTATGGTAAGATGAAAGGAGTCGATATCCGAAAAGAGGGAAGTGGCAATGCAGGAAGCACTAACGCTCTTCGCACGATGGGAATCAAAGCGGGACTTGTCACACTTCTTGGAGACTGCTTTAAATGTGTCTTTGCAGTTGTGACGGTTTACCTGATTTACGGAAAGACTTACGCAGACATTTTCCCACTCCTTGCCATGTATGCAGGGATGGGTGCGGTACTTGGGCACAACTATCCATTTTATCTGAACTTTAAAGGTGGAAAAGGAATCGCAGCGACAGCCGGACTGATTTTAAGTACGACAAATGTATGGATGGTTTTGATCTGTTTATTTGCATTTCTCGGAATCGTGGCAGTGACACGCTATGTGTCTCTTGGCTCCCTAGCAGTTGTGATCATTTATCTGATCGAAGTGGTTGTGTATGGCCAGATGGGCGGATTTGGTGTAAAACCGCCGTATCTTTATGAAATGTATGGAATTGCGGCATTTCTGATGTTATCCGCATTTTATAAACATAAGGCAAATATTGTAAGACTCATGAACGGTACGGAGAATAAGATCAGTATCGGAAAGAAATAATAAGGAGGAAGATTATGGCAAAGGTAAGTGTGATAGGGGCAGGAAGCTGGGGGACTGCACTAGCGCTTCTTCTGAGTAAAAACGGTCACGATGTGACTATGTGGTCAATTCTGGAAGATGAGATCCGGATGCTGGATAAAGAGCGTGAGCACAAATCAAAGCTTCCGGGCGTGAAGCTTCCGGATACAATGAAATTTACAACAGATCTTAAGGAAGCTGTAGAAGGAAAAGATTTCCTTGTACTGGCAGTGCCATCTACATTTACAAGGGGAACAGCGAAAAATATGTGCCCATATGTAGCGGAAGGTCAGATCATTGTTGATGTTGCGAAAGGAATCGAAGAGGCAACTCTGATGACACTATCTCAGCAGATCGAGGATGAAATTCCACAGGCTGATGTAGCAGTCCTGTCCGGACCAAGCCACGCTGAGGAAGTAGGAAGAGGACTTCCGACTACTGTTGTTGTGGGAGCAAAGACGGAAAAGACAGCCGAGTATCTGCAGCAGATGTTCGCAAGTGAAGTGTTCCGTGTATATACAAGCCCGGATATGCTTGGCATGGAACTTGGCGGTTCTTTGAAAAATGTCATCGCTCTGGCAGCAGGTATTGCTGACGGAATGGGATATGGAGATAATACAAAGGCTGCACTCATCACAAGAGGAATTGCAGAGATCGCAAGACTTGGTGTGAAAATGGGCGGCGCAGTTGAGACGTTTTCCGGACTTACAGGAATCGGTGATCTGATTGTAACGTGTGCCAGTGTCCACAGCCGTAACCGCAAAGCAGGTTATCTCATGGGGCAGGGCAAATCCATGCAGGAAGCAATGGATGAGGTCCAGATGGTAGTAGAAGGAGTGTATTCTGCAAAAGCGGCAGTAAAACTTGGCGAAAAATATGGAGTATCACTCCCAATCATCAATAAAGTCAGTGAAGTATTGTTTGATGGAAAAGACCCGAAAGAAGCAGTCAATGAACTCATGCTCAGAGATAATAAGGCGGAGCATACAGCACTTCCGTGGGAGAAATAATTGTAAAAGATATTAAAACAGGACGAACAACAAGAACATAAAATAGGACGAACACCTGGTATATCGAATACACTTGCTTCATGTACGAAACATTCCAATGAGCCTCTAAGGCAGTCAATCTTATCTGCAAGGGCAGTTAAGATTGACAGAGTCTCATTTCCATCGTACATAAGGCACGCGTGTTATTTGATATATCAGGTGTTCTGTATTTTTAAGAGTAAGTTTCATGCCTTCCTGCTTAAAAAGGTTCATCGGAATGTTCCTTGCAATGGAGCAAAACACACTACGATCCGTAAATCCATAAGCAGAAAATTCATACATAGTAAGCAGAATTCTATACATACTCGGAATGTTTCCTGCATAATCTGTTAACAGTAAAACAAGTTCATGCATGGGGGTATTTTGATGGATAGATTTCAGGTATACAAAGATATCGAAGCGAGGACGAATGGAGAAATCTACATTGGTGTTGTGGGACCGGTCCGGACGGGAAAGTCTACATTTATTAAAAGATTCATGGATGTGCTGGTGCTTCCGGAAATGGAAGATGAACATGCCAGAATGCGTACGCAGGATGAACTGCCGCAATCTGCTTCGGGACGCACGATTATGACAACGGAACCAAAGTTCGTGCCGAAGGAAGCAGCAAAAATCCGGCTTGCTGATGACGTAGATGTGAAGGTGCGTCTGATTGACTGCGTCGGTTATATGGTAGAAGGTGCTGCCGGTTACATGGACGGGGATTCCCAGAGACAGGTGAAAACACCGTGGTTTGCTTATGAGATCCCATTTGCAAAGGCTGCCGGGATTGGAACTAGAAAAGTAATTCATGATCATTCAACCATTGGAATTGTGATTACGACAGACGGTACCATCACAGATATTCCAAGAGAAAATTACAAAGATGCGGAGCGTATGACGATACAGGAATTAAATGGAATCGGAAAGCCGTTCATTGTACTTGTGAATTCAAAAGAGCCACAGGGAGAACGGGCGCAGAACACCGCGAAGAATCTGGAACAGGAATATGGAGTACGGGCGCTGCCGGTCAACTGTGAAAAACTTACCAGAGAGGATATCTGCCAGATTTTATCGGAAGTCCTTTTTGAGTTTCCGATATCTGAAATTCAGTTTTTTGTTCCGAAATGGGTGGAGATGCTTCCAAGAGACCACAAGATCAAACAAGATCTGATTGAACATGTGAGAGTGATTCTGGAACGACTTACCAAAATCCGGGATGCTCTTGGAAGTATAGATGTTTCTGAGAGTGAGTACATAGATTCCTGCAAAGTGGATCAGATTGGAATGGGTCAGGGCTGTGTGAATATCAACATTTCTATACCAGAAAGATATTATTACGAAATGTTAAGCGAGATGACGGGAACGAAGATTGCAGGACAATATGAGCTGGTTGCAACAATTCAGGAACTTGCGAAATTAAAGGAAGAATATGAAGGAGTCCGGGACGCATTTACAACTGTTCGAATGAAAGGATATGGGGTGGTCAGTCCGGTAAGAGATGAAATTACACTTTTGGAGCCGGAGCTTATCAAACAGGGAAATAAATATGGCGTGAAGATACATTCAAAGGCCCCGTCTATCCATCTGATTCGGGCGAATATCGAGACAGAGATTGCACCGATTGTCGGAACAGAAGATCAGGCGAAAGATCTTCTTACATTCATTAAGCAGGAAGCAGAAACCGAACATGGAATCTGGGAGACGAACATTTTCGGAAAATCTGTGGAAGAATTAGTGATGGATGGTATCCGGGGTAAGATTGCCATGATCGGGGATGAAAGCCAGGCAAAGCTTCAGGATACAATGCAGAAGATTGTCAATGACAGTAATGGAGGACTGGTGTGTATCATCATATAAAAATGATTTACCCCCTGCATAATTTGTGCTATACTATTTTATGAATGTCAAAAAGGAACTTAAGAAAAAAGATAAGATTTTGAATGAGATAGAAAAAAATGTATGGAGGTACAATTTGATGAAAGTAGCGATTATTACTGCAAGTACAGCAGTTTATAAAGGAGAGCAGGAGGATGCAAGTGGAAAAGTAATCCGCAAGATGGTGGAGGAAGCAGGGCTTGACGTTGTGTTCATGAAGGCTCTCCCGACAGACAAAACTGTATTATCTACTGTTTTTCAGAGAATGGCAGACGGAAATCTTGCAGACCTGATCCTGACAACAGGCGGAGCAGGCTGCGGACCGGAAGACTGCACACCGGAGGCAACTATGGAAGTTGTAGACAGACCACTTCTTGGAATCCCGGAAGGTATGCGTGCACACATGCTTACACTGACAAAAAGAGCTATGTTGAACCGTGCAGCGGCAGGAATCCGTGGAAATGTTGTGATTGTAAATCTTCCTGGAAAAGCAGGAGCTGTAAAGGAATGTCTTGGATACATCTTGCCAGAGGTCATGCATGCAGTTGAAGTGGCGCAGGGAATAAAATAATGATTAAAATTACTTACCTGGAACATAGCGGATTTGCTGTTGAGTGTGACGATTATGTATTGATTTTTGATTATTATAAAGGAAATCTGCCACAGTTTGATAAAGATAAAAAAATCTGTGTATTTGCAAGTCATGTGCACTACGATCATTTTAAAAAGAAAATATTTACGTGGGCAGAAGAATATGAGAATATCCACTATATTTTATCTGATGACATTGAGGCGGCAGGGCCAAAAGATCAGACAGAGCATATAGGTGCAGATGCAGATTTTAATATTTGGGATTTAAGGATTCATACACTGAAATCCACCGATGAAGGTGTGGCATTTCTTGTAAGGGTGAAAGAGAAAACATTTTTTCATGCAGGAGATCTGAACTGGTGGTACTGGGAAGAAGAGGATGATGAGACCTGGAATGAACCGATGAGACAGGCATATCAGAAAGAGATTGCAAAAATCGAGGGTGAAGAAATTGATTATGCATTTTTCCCGCTTGATTCCAGACAGGGAGAAGAGTCTGTACTTGGTATCAATTATTTTATGCGGCATACGAATACAAAGATTGTATTCCCGATGCATATGTGGGGGTATGACATTTTAGATAAGTTTTTGAAAAATTCAGTGTCGGAGCCGTATAGAGAGCGGATCATGAAGGTGAAAGAACCGGGTCAGAGCTTTTATTTCGAGGAGGAAAGATAGATGCTGGTCAGTATATACACCGATGGAGCAGCCAGAGGAAACCCGGATGGACCGGGAGGATACGGAACCATTTTAGAGTACGTAGATTCAAAAGGCGAACTTCATATAAAGGAATTGTCAAAGGGATATGAGAAGACAACGAATAACCGCATGGAGTTGATGGCAGTCATAGCTGGACTGGAAGCATTGAACCGTCCGTGTGATGTGAAGTTGTATTCTGATTCAAAGTATGTGGTAGATGCATTCAATCAGAACTGGATCGGCGGGTGGCTGAAGAAAGGCTGGAAACGTGGAAAGAATGAGCCTGTAAAAAATGTGGATCTCTGGAAACGGCTTCTGGAAGCGAAAGAGCCACACAATGTGACATTTATCTGGGTGAAAGGACATGATGGACATCCTCAGAATGAGCGATGCGATGAACTCGCAACTTCTGCGGCAGATGCAATGAGGTAAAAAAGTTCTTTCTTTTTAGAAAAAATATGATATAATAAATACTTGCAAGTAAGACAGGTGATCGCGGCTGTAATTGCCGAAAGGCAGCAGGTGAGGAAAGTCCGGGCTTCGCAGGGCAGGATGCCGGATAACGTCCGGTG
>ERZ791931.681-NODE-681-length-34354-cov-3.786583_pt1 | contig 34354 bp, 25 predicted proteins | sample MGYA00510127_ERZ791931 | MGnify/ENA primary metagenome ERZ791931 (study PRJEB30046, sample SAMN00792067) | human gut metagenome | study: EMG produced TPA metagenomics assembly of the A metagenome-wide association study of gut microbiota in type 2... | reverse complement strand
GGAAAGAGATCAATGATGACCATTATGGACAGAAGCATATCATATCAGATTAACGGTCTGGAGAAACCACAGAAAATCAGTGGATTTTTAAAAGAAAAAGGGTATTCCCGGCAGAATCTTGTGGATTTGCGCAAAGATGAACAGGCAATCTGCCTGAACGGGACGTATGTACATATGAACCACATGCTTGCAGAAGGGGATGTTCTGACGGTATGGATTCGGGAAACGGATAATTCCGGACAGATCCGTCCGGTAAAACTGCCATTTGCCATCGTTTATGAGGATGAGGATCTGCTTGTGATCAACAAACCGGCAGGAATGCCGGTTCATCCATCCCGTGGGAATCCGGACAATTCTCTTGGCAATGCACTGGCATGGTATTTTAAAGAGCAGGGGTTTCCCTTTGTGTTCCGCTGTATCAACCGGCTGGATCGGGATACCTCCGGGCTTACCATTGTGGCAAAACATGCGGTTTCTGCAGCGATTCTCGGGCAGATGGTGCGGGCAAAAGTCGAGCGGGGACTAAAAGCACCCGGGATTCACCGGACGTATCTTGCGATTGTGGAGGGAAAGGTTATGCCGGTTTCCGGTGTCATTGATGCACCGATTGCCAGACAGGAGGATCGCTGCCTGCGCCGCGTGGTTGATTTTAAGCGGGGAGACCGGGCGGTGACGCATTACCGGGTTCTGACCGGATGGCAGACCGGAAATGCACAGAAGTTCCGCAGTCTGGTAAAACTTCAGCTTGAGACCGGGAGAACCCACCAGATCCGCGTGCATATGGCATATCTGGGACATCCGCTGGTGGGAGATTTTCTTTATAATCCGGCATATGGGGAAAATCAGATTGACCGTCGGGACGATGAAAATTCCTGGGAGAGACAGATTTTTCAGGGAAAGACTTTTTCCTGTGGAAAAGAGCAATATGATATTGGCCGTCAGGCACTGCATGCATGGAAACTTTCGTTTCCGCATCCCATGACCGGACAGCCGATGAACTTTATGGCACCGCTTCCGGAAGATATGCAGCGCCTGCTGAAATCTTAAATCCGCTGTGCACAGATATCCTGCAGGCAGCAGTGTTCGCAGTGCGGTGTGGTGCGGGCCGTGCAGATGTCACGTCCGTGCAGTACAAAACGGTGGCACAGATCGTTGCCTTCTTCCGGAGGAATGATCTTCCACAATTCCATTTCTACTTTCTTTGGATCTTTGATGTGATCCACCAATCCGATCCGGTTGCTCAGGCGGATGCAGTGCGTGTCCGTCACGATCGCCGGTTTTCCAAATACATCTCCCATAATCAGATTGGCACTTTTGCGTCCGACACCCGGCAGCTTTAACAGGGCATTAAAATCGTTTGGAACATTTCCACCATACACATCCCGCAGCATCCGCATGCAGGCACTGATATCCCTTGCCTTGCTTTTTCCCAGTCCACAGGGACGCACGATTTCTTCGATTTCTTCCACGGGTGCATCTGCCAGGGCATTGACATCCGGAAATTTTTCATACAATTTCGGTACGATCATGTTTACGCGGGCATCGGTACACTGTGCGGCCAGGCGGACACTGACGAGAAGCTTCCAGGCTTCGTTGTAATCTAGGCTGCAGGCGGCATCCGGGTACGCCTGTTTCAGACGGCGGATGATTTCCAGCGCCAGTTCTTTTTTATTTTCCGTATGCATATTCCCAGTCCTCTCTTTTCGTATTTGCTTTATTTTACATAATAAATGACTGTTTTTCAAGTTGCGGATTGCCGAAAAAAAAGGTAAGATAATACGCATGACAATAAGTTGGTGATTTCGAAACTTTTTTCCGAGCCTGCAGCCTCTCACATGGTCGGATCTGCGATTAACGTTCAATAGTTTCTGCGGGCCGTCTGTCTGTAAGGACACCGTCTGAGTGATTTCGTGTGTGCCTTAGAGGGAGGCTTCGAATAAGCGCGCCCACGGTTCAATTTGCGCAGTCACAGAATAAAATATATAAACGGTTGTATATATCAAGACAAATGAGAGTGGGCGCAATAAACGTTTCGAAGGTTCCCTCTTAGGCAGACTAGAAATCGCGAACGGAGTCCCTTACAGACAGACGGCCCGCAGAAACGATCGAAACGATACCCGGACACAAAAACGAAAACAGGAGAGAATATTATGGAGCGTATACATGCAGTTACCTTTGCACCATTTTGTGCAAGAGGTACCTTTGAAAAAGAAGAAACCAGACAGAGTCTGAAACTGATGAAAGAAAAGACGGGAGCAAACTATGTGATTTTTGCACCGAACGGTGTGCAGAAGACAGCATTTTCCGAGAACATTGATTACCGGACCAAGCGGAATGTATCGGATGAGGAGCTGACTGCCATGATTGCTTACGCAAAACAGCTTGGCCTTAAGGTGGCGTTAAAGCCAACGGCAAACTGTGAGGACGGAACATGGCGTGCACATATCAATTTCTTTGATGAAGATGTCGTGTGTGAACCGAAGTGGAGCAATTGGTTCGCCTCTTACCGGGCATTTCAGGAACACTATGCCAGACTTGCGCAGCAGTGCGGAGTGGATCTGTTTATTGCAGGCTGCGAGATGGTGCAGACCGAGCGCCGCGAAGCGGAATGGCGGGAAGTGATTGCGGCAATCCGCCGGAAGTATGATGGACTGGTTTCCTACAATACGGATAAGTACCAGGAACATAATGTGAAATGGTGGGATGCGGTAGATGTGATTTCATCCAGCGGGTATTATCCGATTGACGATTGGGACAATCAGCTGGATCGTATTGAACAGGTGGTAAAGAAGTTTGATAAGCCGTTTTTCTTTGCGGAAGCCGGCTGTATGTCTGTGAAAGGTTCCAATCAGGTGCCGAATGACTGGGGCGTGCGTGGGGACTATGATGAAAAAGGACAGGCAGACTGGTTTCAGGCGATGTTTGATGCCTGCGAAAAGAGAGACTGGGTAGGCGGATTTGGCATCTGGGAATGGGCTGCATGGCATGGAGACGGCAGAAATCCTGTCAAAAGAGGGGATTATGAAGTCTACGGGAAAGCGGCAGCAGACATCATCTATCGTAAATTTTCACAAGTTTCAGAATGAAAATTTAGCTTAAATTCTGACTAAAAACATATTTACACAAACTTAAATTATGGTATACTTAAATAAAAAGCTGAATAGAAGGGGGACCTGAAATGAGTTATATGGATACATACAAGAAATGGTGCACAGACAATTATTTTGATGAGGATACCAAAAAAGAACTGCTGGCACTACAAGGAAATGATGCAGAGATCGAGGATCGTTTTTACCGTCAGCTGGAGTTTGGTACTGGTGGTCTGCGCGGGGTAATCGGCGCAGGAACAAACCGTATGAATATTTATACGGTTCGTCAGGCAACCCAGGGACTGGCAAACTACATCATTTCCCAGAACGGACAGGACAAGGGAGTTGCGATCGCTTATGATTCCCGTATCATGTCCCCGGAGTTTTCCGATGAGGCAGCGCTCTGCCTGAATGCAAATGGTATCAAAACCTACCGTTTTGAATCCCTGCGTCCGACACCGGAGCTGTCCTTTTCTGTTCGGGAACTTGGATGTATTGCAGGTATTGTAATTACGGCAAGCCATAATCCACGCGAGTATAACGGATACAAAGTATACTGGGAGGATGGCGCACAGATCACACCGCCACACGATAAAAATATTCTTGCAGAAGTGGCAAAAGTCACTGATTTTTCACAGGTAAAGACTATGATGAAATCTGAGGCCGAAGCTGCAGGACTTTATCATACCATCGGAAAAGAAATGGATGACCGCTATATGGAAGAACTCAAAAAACAGTCGATCCACCCGGAAATCATCAAAGCGATGGCAAAAGATATCAAGATCGTTTACACTCCGTTACATGGAACAGGAAATCTCCCGGTACGCCGTGTATTAAAAGAACTAGGATTTGAAAATGTCTATGTAGTAAAAGAGCAGGAACTTCCGGATGGAAATTTCCCGACCGTTTCCTATCCGAATCCAGAGTCGCCAAAGGCATTTGAGCTTGCGCTGAAACTGGCAAAAGAAGTAGATGCGGATATCGTTCTGGCAACCGATCCGGATGCCGATCGTCTGGGTGTTTATGCAAAGGATACCAAGACAGGAGAGTATGTAAGTTTTACTGGAAATATGTCCGGTATGCTGATTGCAGAGTACATTCTGCGTGAGAAAAAAGCAAACGGAACACTCCCGGCAAACGGTGCACTGGTAGAGACCATCGTAACCACCGACATGGCAAAGGCAATCGCAAAAGCTTACGGAGTAAAACTGATCGAGGTACTGACCGGATTTAAGTATATCGGTGAGCAGATCAAATTTTTTGAGCAGCAGAACAGTTATGAGTACGTCTTTGGCTTGGAAGAAAGCTACGGATGTCTGGCAGGTACTTATGCAAGAGATAAGGATGCCTGTGTGGCAGTCATGATGCTCTGCGAAGTGGCAGCATGGTGCAAATCCAACGGAATCACCCTCTGGGATGCCATGGTTTCCCTGTATGAGACTTACGGTTATTACAAAGAAGGTCTTGAGACTATGACCTTAAAGGGTATGGACGGAGCAGAAAAGATTCAGAGCATGATGAACGAGATGCGCAGCAACCCGCCGAAAAAGATCGGTGCATGGGATGTTTTAGCACTTCGTGATTACAAGAAAGATACAAGAACAGATATGACAAGCGGAGAAGTTACACCAACCGGACTTCCGGAAAGTAACGTTCTTTACTATGAACTGAGCAACAATGCATGGTGTTGTGTACGTCCATCCGGAACAGAGCCAAAGATCAAATTCTATTTTGGTGTTGTCGGAACGGATATCAAAGATTCCGAAAAGAAATTGGATGAGCTGCGCACCGCGATGCTTACATACGCAGGAGAATAAACTTTATGGATGATCAGAAGAATATAAAACCGGATTTTTCCAAAGCAGGAGAAGACAGCATCCTCTATAAAAAAGAGGAGCCGAAGACAGAAAGAGAAAAGTTAAAGGAGCTGCATGGAAAAGATAAAATATGGTATCTGGTTCATTACTATGGATTGCAGACCATTGTCGCACTTGCCATTATAGGAATCATCAGCTTTCTGATCATCCATTATGTTACGCAAAAAGATACCGCACTGGAAATTATGGCGGTAAATGCCATGCAGGCTGAGGACAATCCGGCTGGGAATTCCGGTTATTATAATGATTTCCTAAAAGAAAACGGACTGGATCCGGATAAAAGCGAAGTGCTTGTCAGCAGTAATCTGGGAGCCTCGGCAAATGAAAACGACGGGGCATCTGCAGAGAGCATTCAGATGATTCAGAGCCGTTTTATGACACAGTCGGTAGATGTCTTTTTTGCGGATTATGATTTCTTTTATTCACTGGGAGAGTTTGACTATCAGACATCCGGGAATATTTGCCAGAAGAATTGCTGGAAAAATATAAGGACGATCTGGTGTATGTAAAAAGTACCGAAACAGGGAAAAAATATCCGATCGGCATAAAGTTAGAAAAAAATGCCTGGGTGAAGGAAACCGGCTGGTATCCGGATACCTGTGTGGTAGGCCTGGCAGATGGCTTAAAAAACAAAGACCTGGCCGTGAAGTTTATAGAAGAAAAAATACTGGAGGAGTAACATGAGTATTGTATTTGATGAAAATCTGGATCTGTTTTGTCTGGAGACAGCGAATACCAGCTATATCATAGGTCTTGCAGACCACCGGACCTTTGTAGGTCATGTATATTATGGCAGGCGTGTGCGCGGGCAGGATCTGCGCTACCTGCTTCGTACCGGAGAGGCACCGTTTGTTCCATCGGAGAATGAAAGAGAGCGCTGCTCTTTTTATGATACGTTTCCATCGGAGTATTCTGGAAACGGAGTGGGAGATTATCGGGAAAGCAGCATTGCTGTGCGCACACAGGCTGGACAGCATGCGGTTATGCCGACCTATGTCTCTTATGAAATTACAGATCAGAAACCAGAACTTCCGGGACTGCCGTCTGCTTTTGACCGGGAGAATACCGCACAGACACTGATTCTTCACTGCAGGGATGAAGTGTTACAGCTGGATGTGGATCTGTATTATACCGTGTTTGAAGAAAATGATATGATTACAAGAAGCGTGCGTATCTGTAATCACAGCAAAGAGGCTGTTTATCTTACGAAAGCATACTCCGCATGCCTTGATATGGATGACGATGGATACGAGATGCTGACACTTCACGGTTCCTGGGGGAGAGAGCGCCAGATGGACCGCCGTCCGATCGGTTATGGAAAGACCAGCGTGGGAAGTATCCGCGGGGAGTCTTCCCATCAGGAGCACCCGTTTATGGCATGGATGAAATCATCCAGTACACAGACCGCCGGCGAAGTATATGCCATGCATTTTATTTATTCCGGCAATTTTATTGCGCAGCTGGAAAAGAGCCAGTTTGACAGCATCCGTGCAGTCATGGGGATTCATCCGGCAGATTTTTCCTGGAAACTGGAAAGCGAAGAAGTCTTTTATACACCGGAAGTGGCACTTACCTTCTCCGCAGAGGGACTTGGAAAAATGACGAGAAATTTCCATGATTTCTATCGTCAGCATCTGATCCGCAGCAAATACCGCAATCAGAAACGCCCGATCCTGATCAACAACTGGGAAGCAACCTACTTTGATTTCAATACTGAAAAACTTTTGGATATTGCAAAACTTGCCTCTCAGTACGGAATTGAAATGCTGGTTATGGATGATGGCTGGTTTGGACACCGCAACGATGACAGTACAAGTCTTGGGGACTGGTTTGTGAATGAAAAGAAACTGCCGGGCGGATTGAACTATCTGGTAGATGAAGTGAATAAACTTGGCATGAAATTCGGTATCTGGATGGAGCCGGAAATGATTTCCCCGGATTCGGAATTGTACAAAGAGCATCCGGACTGGGCAATTGCTGTGAAAGGACGCACCGGAACGCTTTCGAGAAATCAGTATGTCCTTGATTTCAGCAGAAAAGATGTGAGGGACTGCATCTATGAAAAGATCCGTGCAATTTTAAGCAGTGCCAATATCGAATATGTGAAGTGGGATATGAACCGTCAGCTTACCGATCTGGGAAGCCTTGCGCTTCCGGCAGACCGCCAGGGGGAGTTAAGCCACCGTTATGTGCTTGGTGTGTATGAGATGCAGGAACGCCTGACCCATGATTTCCCGGATCTTCTTCTGGAGAACTGTTCCGGTGGTGGAGCACGTTTTGATCCGGGTATGCTTTATTACAGCCCACAGATCTGGTGCTCGGATGATACGGATGCAATCGAGAGACTTGGCATTCAGGAAGGTACGGCACTGATTTATCCACTGTCCGCAATGGGAGCACACGTTTCGGACTGCCCGAACCATACCGTGGGCAGAAATACCCCGTTTAAGACAAGAGGGGAAGTTGCCTTGGCAGGAACCTTTGGTTACGAGCTGGATATCACAAAGATTGCAAAGGAAGAACAGGAGCAGATTCCACAGCAGACCGCGATGTATCACAAGTATAACGATCTGGTAAGAGAGGGGGATTATTACCGTATCGCTTCTTACCGGGAAAATCATTTCTACGATTGTTATATGGTAGTATCCAAAGATAAAAAAGAGGCATTGGTTACTTTCGTGACTGTACACGCACGCCCGAATTACCACAGTTTAAAAGTACGTCTGCAGGGACTGAATCCGAATCTGGATTATCGTCTGGAAGGCGGGATGGAGAACGAATGCGTATATGGTGGAGATCTGCTTATGAATGCCGGTATGCTGGTTCCTTCTGAGCAGGGGGATTACCGAAGTTATCTGTACCATTTTGTGGCAGATTAATTGACAGAAGAAAAAAAGAATGTAAAATTAACTTAAATTAGCCGGTTTGTGTGGCTGCATAAATGAATGAGTATAAAAATATCGAGGGAATTATGGCAAAAGCAGTAAAACTTGCAGATATTGCGGAACAGGTTGGTGTCAGCACCGTAACTGTTTCAAAAGCTTTGTCCGGACAAAAAGGTGTCAGCGAGGAAATGCGGGAGAAAATAAAGAATCTTGCAGAAGAACTTGGATACCGCAGTCCTTCAGAGACGAAACGGCAGTCTGCGGAAAAACAATATAATATCGGAGTCCTGATACAGGAAGTTTATCTGGACAAATATGCTTCCTTTTACTGGAAAATGTATCAGGAAGTAAACAAGAGGGCAGTTTCCCGTGGGTGTTTTACGCTGCTCGAAAGTATTTCAAGGGAGAGTGTGCTGGAAAACCAGATGCCGCTTCTGCTTCAGGAAAAAAAGGTGGATGGTCTGATTATTCTCGGAGATATGACAAAGCCGTACATTGAACAGATTGAAAAAGAGGGCGGCGTGCCAGTGGTCTGTCTGGATTTTTATAACGATGCCGTTGGTCTTGACACCGTGATTTCCAACAGTTTTTATGGAACCTATGCGCTGACCAATTATCTGTTTTCCATGGGGCATAAAAAAATTGCCTATGTGGGAACCGTTGGTATGACGAACAGTATTACAGACCGTTACCTTGGTTATCTGAAATCAATGATGGAACACGGCATGGATGTGCCAAAAGATTATGTAATGGATGACCGGGATACCAAAACCGGGCGGATGGATCTGGAAAAATATTATAAATTTCCGAAAGATATGCCGACGGCATTTGTCTGTAACTGCGATCTTGCAGCTTCGTATCTGATCCGGAAACTTGAAAATGAAGGCTACCGGATTCCGGAAGATGTTTCCGTCGTGGGATTTGATAATTTTCTTTATCCGGGGCTGTGCGATATCGGAATTACAACATATGAGGTGGATATATCGGAGATGGCACGCAGAGCCATTCATAAGATTGTCCGCAAAATTGCAAATGAAAACTATACAGCCGGTGTGTTCATTGTAGATGGACATGTGGTATTTAAAGATAGTGTAGCTCGGATATAGAAACCGGGGCATCCTGCTTAAATGCAAGTGGGGTTGCCCCGGTTTCCCGTTTAAACAGATTGATAAAATGATTGGTATTATGAATTCCTACCTTGCTTCCGATTTCGTGTATGGTGTCGTTGGTAGTCAGAAGCAGTTTTTTAGCCTCTTCAATCCGCTTATGGTTTAAGTACTGGACAGGAGAAGCCCCATAGTATTTAGAAAACTCGCGGCAGATCCGGTATTTGCTGACGGAATACGTATTTTCCAGTTCGTCCAGTGAATAATTTTCTCCGTATTGTGTGTCAAATAAATGATGAATTTCCCGCAGATAATCCGGGATCGTATCCCGGTGTGTGGCAGGATGGCAGGAATAGACTGCCATTTCCGTAAGAATATTGGTAATCCACATGGAGATCCGGCAGACGGACAGAGGATCATTAAAAGTGTCTTTCTGCAGATTCTGTAAATGCTCCATCGTATGGAACAACGTAAACATAGAAGAACTCTCTGCCGGATAGGCAAGAGGTGATGGGAGCAGTGTGTGAAACTGCAAGAGGGCAAGACCGGAAATATACATATGGAAATAGTGGCAGCGGCCTTTTAAAATTTCGATCGTGAGGGCACCGGAAATCGGAAGAAGTGCTGCGTGCCGGTCTGCCAGCCGACACGTATGATGTTCATCCGTTACAGAAAGAGTGCCTTCATATACATAAAAAAAATGATAAGGCGCGTTGATACGGAATGTCATGGAACAATTGTTCGGAAAGGAACAGATGCCTTTTCCGAGCAGATGAATAAAGCCGTCATCCGCTGGTGCGGACAGCGGAAAAGCCGTAAAGTTTTTCATGTTGTCAGATAATACATGCTTTGGCACCGTTCCTGTAATCCCATGATGCTGTAATTGTTCCATAAAATCATCCTCTTTCAATCATAACCAGTTTTTAATTAAGTATAATTGGATGAAAGGTAAAAAGCAATAATTTAAAATGAAATATAACTTAAAATTACTTTTTGGACAAAAATATATGGGCATAATACACAAAAAAGTAAATGTAAAATTGTGCATTATAGGGAATGTGTTTGAAAACGCAATATGGTATGATTAAAAGCAATAAAGAGTGATGATTAAATTAACAAAAAATGTATACTTAAATTAACTTAATAATTCACATGTTTAAGGAGGAGAACAACATGAAATTTAAAAAGTTTATGGCACTTGGTCTTGTGGCTGCAATGACCGCAACATTATTCGCAGGATGCGGTTCTAAGGGAAATGATTCTGCTGATACCACACAGAAATCAGACAGCGCTTCCGCAGATGGTCTTGTAAGCTATTCAGACATTGTATTGGGAGAAACAGGAAAAGACTTAAGCGCAACAATTACAATGTTCAACCACAGAACAGATATGGATACCGATGATTACGGCGGAAAGAACTGGAAATCTTATCTGGAAGACTTCAACAAAGAGTATCCGAATATCAAGGTTGAAATCACTACAGATACAAACTATGCCGATGATGCACTGACACATTTACAGTCCGGACAGTACGAAACCATTACCATGATTCCGGCAGTAGATAAGGCAGACCTCAGTACATATTATATGTCATACGGTACACTTGATGAGATGAGCCAGCAGATCAACTACGCAAACACATGGCTCTATGGAGATGATGTATACGGTGTTCCTTCCACAGCAACGACACAGGGTATCGTTTACAACAAGAAAGTGTTTGAGGATGCCGGTGTGACCGATATTCCAAAGACTCCGGACGAGTTCATTGATGCATTAAAGAAGATCAAGGACAAGACGGATGCAATTCCGCTTTACACAAACTATGCAGCAGGCTGGACAATGGGTGCATGGGATGCTTATATCGGAAACAATGCAACTGGTGACAATACATATTTCAACCAGAAACTCCTTCATACAAAGGATCCATTCAAGGATTATGGCGATGGCACACATCCATATGCAGTATACAAGATCCTTTACGATGCAGTTGCTGGCGGACTTACCGAGGATGACTATTCTACAACTGACTGGGAAGGCTCTAAGAGCATGTTAAACAACGGACAGATCGGATGTATGGTACTTGGATCATGGGCTTACCCACAGATGGAAGCAGCCGGTGAGAACGCAGATGACATCGGATATATGCCATTCCCGATTTCTGTAAACGGTGAGCAGTATGCATCAGCCGGAGCAGATTACTCTTATGGTATCAACGTAAACGCTTCTGATGATGAGAAGCAGGCAGCTTTAATCTTTGTTAAGTGGATGACTGAAAAGTCTGGATTTTCTTACAACGAGGATGGACTTCCGGTTGCAAAGTCATCTTCTGATACAAAGCTTGATTTCTCTGGTGTAACATTCCTTGAGGATGAACCGGCTGTAGAAGGCGAAGAGGATCTTTTAAATGCATTAAATGCTGATTCAGAGTTAAATGTTAACAATGGCGGTAATGATAAGATTCAGGCAATCATTGAGCATGCCGCAAATGGCGATGAGAGCTTTGATGATATTATGAACGAGTGGAACCAGAAATGGACAGATGCTCAGGAATCTGAGGGCGTAGAAATTACAGAGTAGTTCCACGCTGCATAAAGGTACATCATCCAGTTGCCGGGCCGAAAAACTGTTTTCGGCCCGGTGGCATGATTGCCTGTTTCATATGGGAGGAACGTAGTATGAAATCAAAATCATTTAATTTAAAAAAATGGGCAAAGAGCAGAGCCGGCCAGCAGGTATTTATCTGTATCGGTTTTATGATTATCCCATTGCTCTTACTCTTTTTATTTACTTATTTTCCATTTGCGGAAATGATCAAATTCAGTTTTTATAAGATGAAATATACAACGCCGATAGACAGGCGCGAATTTGTCGGATGGGACAACTATCTTGATGTATTCAGAAGAAAAGATTGTTTCGGGGCGTTGAAACTTAGTTTATTCTATATGGTCGGTGCATTGATCCAGCTTGTGCTTGCACTGTATCTTGCAACAATTTTAAGCTTTAAGGTAAAGGGTGGAAATCTTTTCAAAGGGCTGATGTTTTTCCCTTACCTCATCAGTGGTATTGCCATTGGTTTTATCTTTAAATTCTTCTTCACCAGAGGATTCGTATTTGATACAATCCTGCAGTGGTGTGGGTTTCAATTAGAAAATCTTCCATACTGGTTAAAGGATCAGAGTGTAAACAACTGGTCCCTGACGGCGACTTCCGTATGGCGGTATACCGGACAGAATATGGTACTGTTTATTGGTGCCATGATGTCTGTGGATAGCGAACTCTACGAAGCAGCGTCCCTGGATGGTGCAAATAAATGGGAGCAGTTTAAACACATTATTCTCCCGAGTATCAAGACAATTATTACATTAAATGTTATCCTTTCCATCACCGGTTCTTTAAGTGCGTTTGAGGCACCTTTCGTAATCACTACCGGTGCAAACGGAACAGGAACGTATTTCGTAATTATGAACAAGATCGCACATACCAGCCAGAAAGTAGGTCTGGCATCGGCAATGTCTGTTGTTCTGCTGATGATCATCTTTATCTGTACGATCTTACAGAATGTGTTCTTTAAATATGTGTTCAGGGATGCCGCGTCGGAGGATGAATCCTATAAGGCAAAGAAAGCCCGGCTGAAGGCAGAAAAACAGGTGATTAAGCAGATCAAAAAACAGGAGAAAATGAAGAAGGGGGCGGCGAAATAATGAGTAATACAGCAGTAGTAAAACGTAAAAAAGCAAAACATTATTCCGTAGGAAGCATTATCTGGACGATAGTGGAATATGCATCGCTGATCTTTTTCGGATTCTGTGCAATCATTCCGATTGTTTCCTGTATCACAACGGCATTTAAGACAGATGCCGAGTACCAGAATACCAATGTTATGGCATTTCCGGGAAGCTGGCTGAATTTTGACAACTTTGTAAATGCATTTAAGACGGCAAATATGGGACGTGCATTTTTGAATTCTGTAATCGTCATGATTGTTGTACTTACGGTATCCGTAATTGTCGGTTCCCAGCTTGCCTATGTATTAAACCGTTTTAAATTTCCGGGTAATGCATTTATCCGTAATCTTTACACCATCGCAGCATTGCTTCCAGCCGTAGCGATGCAGGTTACTGTATATCAGATTATGTCAGATTTACACCTTGTAAACAGTCTGGCTGGATACATCATCATGAGCTGTGGTACAGATGTTATCTCTATGTACATCTTCATTCAGTTTATGGAGAATATTCCGATCTCTCTGGATGAGTCAGCTATCATTGATGGCGCAAATTACTGGCAGATTTACTGGAAGATTATGCTTCCACTGTTAAAACCGGCAATCGTTACATCCTGTATTTTAAAGGGTGTTGGTGTGTACAACGAATACTACGCAGCAAACCTTTACCTGATGAGAAAAGAAATCCGTACCATGGCACTTTCCCTCTACACATTCGTAGGACCAATGGGAAGCAAGTACAATCTGATCTGTGCAGGTGTTATTATCTCCCTGCTTCCGGCGCTGATCGTATTTGTCTGCTGCCAGAAACAGATTTACAGTGGAATTACAGCAGGTGCGGTAAAGGGTTAATGATTTTGGAAAATAAGAGGTATCGGGATGAATAAGAGCATGATGAAAGAAGAAGTCACAAAGCATTTGACGGAAAATATCATTCCTTTCTGGAAAGCATTAAGGGACGATACTTACGGTGGATATTATGGATATATGGACTACAATTTAAACGTAGACAAAACAGCAGAAAAGGGATGTATTTTAAACAGCAGAATCACCTGGTTTTTTGCGAATGCCTACATACTGCTGAAAGATGAAACCTTGCTGGACGAGGCAAGACACGGTTATGAGTTCCTGCGTGATCACTGCATCGACAAAGAAAATGGTGGAATCTTCTGGTCCATGACTTATGACGGAAAGCCACTTGACACAACAAAGCATACCTACAATCAGGCATTCTGCATCTATGCTCTTTCTTCCTATTACGATGCATCCGGGGATGAAGAAGCATTAAAGCTTGCCAAAGAACTGCAGCTTCTTATTGAAAGCAAATGTACGGATGAGGTTGGATATCTGGAAGCATTTACCAAAGACTTCCAGCCGGAATCCAATGAGAAGCTATCGGAAAATGGTGTGCTTGCCGAAAAAACCATGAACACACTGCTTCATGTGTTTGAGGCTTATACCGAGTTTTACCGGGTTTCCCATGATGAAGAGGTGGGAGAGCGGTTAAAGTGGATTATGGATGTATTTGCAGATAAGGTATACAATCCGAAACTTAAGAGACAGGAAGTATTCTTTGACAAGAACTACAACACCATCATTGATCTGTATTCTTATGGTCATGATATTGAGACAGCATGGCTGATGGACCGTGGTGTGGAAGTGCTTGGGGATGATCATTACAAAGAAAAAATGTCACCGATTACCGAGACTCTTGCAGAAAATGTCTACGAGGTTGCGTTTGACGGTCATTCTCTGGCAAATGAATGCTGCAAAGGGGAAGTGAATGACCACCGGATCTGGTGGGTACAGGCAGAGACTGTGATCGGATTCCTGAATGAATACCAGAAGCATCCGCAGAAAACGAAGTTTCTGGAGGCATCGGAGGCTGAATGGGAATTTATCAAAGAACACGTCATTGATAAGAGAACCGGTTCCGAGTGGTTCTGGGAAGTACATCCGGACGGCAGTCCGATTGCGGACCGTCCAATCGTAGAACCTTGGAAATGTCCGTATCATAACGGAAGAATGTGTATGGAAGTAATAAGGAGACTTTAAACAATGCATGAAAGATATTATGTAGAACTGGCAAAGCAGGAAAAGCTGCTTTCACGTAAAAATGAAAAAAGTGACTTTTATAATGGTGTATTTGACCGTTATGTGAATCCCGTTCTTACAAGAGATATGATTCCGCTCACCTGGAGATATGACTTAAACGAGGAGACCAATCCATTCTTTATGGAACGTCTCGGAATCAATGCAGTCATGAATTCCGGAGCAATTTATTTAAACGGAAAGTATTATCTGGTTGCCCGTATTGAGGGAAATGACAGAAAGTCCTTCTTCGGCGTGGCAGAGAGTGATAACGGAATTGATAATTTCCGTTTCTGGGATTACCCGATCCTTCTGGATGATGTATGTCCGGAGGAGACAAACGTCTATGATATGAGACTGACACAGCATGAGGACGGATACATTTACGGAGTATTCTGTTCTGAGAGCAAAGATACCAGCGTGAACGATTTGTCTGCAGCCGTTGCAGCAGCAGGAATTGTCCGCACAAAAGATTTAAAGCACTGGGAGCGTCTGGAAAACTTAAAGACCCTTCGTTCCCCGCAACAGAGAAATGTCGTGCTGCATCCGGAATTTGTGGATGGAAAGTATGCATTCTATACCCGTCCGATGGATGACTTCATTGATACCGGAAGCGGAAGCGGTATTGGATTCGGTCTTTGCGAGGACATCACACATGCAGTCATTGACGAAGAAAAGATGACCAGCATCCGCAAGTACCATACCATTACCGAGGCAAAGAACGGTGCAGGTGCTACTCCGATCAAGACTGACCGCGGCTGGATTCACATTGCACACGGTGTAAGAAATACTGCAGCAGGTCTGCGCTATGTGATCTATGCATTTGCCACGGATTTAAACGATCCGTCTAAGGTAATTGCAGAGCCATCCGGACTGTTAATCGGACCAAGAGGTGAGGAGCGTGTCGGAGATGTATCCAATGTTGTATTTACCAACGGTGCAATCGTAAACGATAAGAACGAAGTATTTATTTACTATGCTTCTTCTGATACAAGAATGCATGTGGCGACTACAACGATTGACCGTCTGATTGATTATGTATTTAATACACCACAGGATCCGGGAAGAAGTGTACTGTGTGTACAGCAGAGATGCGACCTGATTAAGAAGAACTTAGAGTATTTAAAAAATCATAAATAAGAGGAGTGTTGATTATGAGTGAAGTAAAGATGCTGACAGCTCCGGTACCAAATGTACCATGGCAGGAGAGACCACAAGGACCTCAGAACGGAGCCCCGATCTGGAGATACAGTGAAAACCCGATTATCGGAAGAAATCCGTTAAAGGGTGTTGCAAGAATTTTTAACAGCGCGGTTATGCCATATGGTGATGCATTCATCGGTGTGTTCCGTGGAGAGCAGACCAATGGTATTCCATATATTTATCTTGGACACAGCAAAGATGCCATCCACTGGGATTTTGAAGAAAACAAGATTCCATTCGTAGATGAAAACGGCGAGCCGTTTATGCCAATCTATGCATACGATCCAAGACTTGTAAAAGTAGAAGACACCTATTATATCATCTGGTGTCAGGATTTCTACGGCGCAGCAATCGGCATGGCAAAAACAACAGATTTCAAGACGTTTACACGTATTGAGAATCCGTTCCTCCCATTCAATCGTAATGCCGTGCTGTTCCCTAGAAAGATCAATGGAAACTTCATGATGCTTTCCCGTCCGTCAGACAGTGGTCATACACCGTTTGGTGACATCTTCTTAAGTGAGAGCCCGGATCTGGTATACTGGGGCAAACACAGACATGTCATGGGCAAAGGAAGCGAATGGTGGGAGTCCTTAAAGATCGGCGGCGGAGCTGCTCCAATCGAGACTTCCGAAGGATGGCTCTTATTCTATCATGGGGTATCCGGTACATGTAACGGATATGTTTATTCCATTGGTGGCGCAATCCTTGACATTGATAATCCTTCCATCGTGAAGTATCGCTGTGAGAATTTCCTTCTGACTCCGGAAGAGTGGTATGAGGAGAGAGGTTTCGTTCCGAACGTATGCTTCCCATGTGCAACCATTCACGACAGTGCATCTGGTAAGATCGCGATCTATTATGGTGCGGCAGACAGTTACGTTGGCCTGGCATTTACAAAACTGGATGAGATTGTAGATTACATAAAAACAAACAGTGTTGTAACACCTGCAGACACTGAAATCGGAAGGAGATAACTATGCATATTTCACCGGACGACAAGAGATTACAATATTGTGGAAGAATTGATTTTGATGATCCGAAAGCACCGGTGCTTGTCTATGCGGCAAGTTTTGTACAGATTTGTTTTACCGGAACAGAAATTTCCGTGACACTGGCAAATAAGCGTGCTTACTGGTCGAGCCGGATGGGATATATATTGGACGGGAAGCAGGGGCAGTTCTTACTCACCTCGGATCCGGGGGCAGAAACGTATGTGATTGCCAGGGATCTTGAACATACAGAGCATACCCTCACTCTGTTTAAAAGAATGGACTCCTGCCATATCGTCACTTTACTGGGATTTGAATTGGGAAGCGATGCCGAGGTACTTACTCCGGCACCGCTTCCGTCCCGTAAAATCGAAGTTTTCGGGGACAGCGTTTCCTGCGGCGAAGTATCAGAGGCCGTAGATTATGCAGGAAAACCGGATCCGGAACACGATGGGGAATATTCAAACAGTTGGTATTCTTATGCGTGGATGACCGCGCGAAATCTGCATGCACAGTTGCATGACACATCACAGGGTGGTATCGCCCTTCTTGACAAAACCGGCTGGTTTATGGCGCCGGATTATCTGGGAATAGAATCCTGTTATGATAAAATAGAATACCAGCCGGAACTCAGTGAAGTAAAACCATGGGATTTTTCACGTTATACACCAGATGTTGTGATTTTTGCATTCGGGCAGAATGATAACCACCCGGATGATTATATGGCAGAAGATTATAACAGTGCACGTTCCGAAAACTGGCGGCAGCATTACCGCAGATTTTTAGAGCATCTCATGGAAGTATATCCGAAGGCAACCTTTATATTGACAACCACAATATTGGAACATAACGAAAACTGGGACATTTCCATTGAGGAAGTGTGCAAAACAGTAAACAGTCCGCGGGTACACCATTTCCTGTATTCACAGAACGGAAAAGGAACACCGGGACATATCCGTATTCCGGAGGCAGAACAGATGAGTAAAGAACTTACGGCATACATCGAAAGTCTTGGAGAAGGAATTTGGGAGGAGTAAACATGCAGATCGAATATGAAAGAGGTATTTCCAATCCGGGCAATCAGTACCGGATGAAAAAATTAATGGCAAGGGCAGAGGCCGGGGAAACATTAAGCATTGGTTTCCTTGGTGGTTCTATCACGCAGGGATGTCTTGCATCCGCACCGGAGCTGTGTTATGCTTACCGCGTATTTCAGTGGTGGGAGAAAACATTTCCACAGGCCCAATTTCATTATATCAATGCCGGAATCGGTGGAACGACATCACATTTCGGGACGGCTCGTGCCGAGTCCGATCTGCTTTCCCATAAACCGGATTTTGTTATCATTGAATTTTCGGTCAATGATGAATCGACGGAATTTTTCCGCGAGACCTATGAAGGACTGGTACGCCGTGTATGGCAGGATGAAAACGAACCTGCTGTGATGCTGGTGCACAATGTTTATTATAATAACGGTGGAAATGCGCAGATCATGCACGGTCAGATAGCCAGACATTATCAGCTTCCGGCGGTCAGCATGCAGAGCAGTATTTATCCGGAAGTCGTTGCGGGGCGGATTCCAAACCGCAGGATAACAGAGGATGATCTGCATCCAAATGACAAAGGACATGAACTGGTGGCATCTGTGATCACTTATGCCTTAGAGAAAATCCATATGACACAGACGAAGGATGCAAAACCAGAATTCCCAGAACCACTGACAGACAATTGCTATGAAAAAGCAGTGCGTCTGGATAATCGTAATTATGAACCTGAAAACCAGGGATTTGTCAAAGATACCAGAGTACAGGAAGAAGTCAAAGATTGCTTTAAAAATGGATGGTCCGCAAAAGAAAAAGGAGCATCGTTAACGTTTGCTGTAAATGGAAGTGAGATTGCAGCACAGTATAAGCGTTGTGTAACGAAACCGGCACCGGTGGCACTGGCCATTGTGGATGGGGATGAAGCACATGCGGTGACACTGGATGCAAATTTTGATGAGGATTGGGGGGATTCCCTGACGCTGACTCCGGTTCTGGTGCATGGAAAAGAAGGGGCACATACGGTGGAAATACGGCTGATTTCCGGAGATTCTACCATGCCGAGTGCATTTGAACTGATCTCTGTAATTGTTTCTGAAAAATAGAGAGGAAGAAAAATATGTTTCCAAAAGATTTTGTCTGGGGAGTGGCAAGCAGTGCTTATCAGGTGGAAGGAACCGATCCTGACGATGGCCGTGGAAAGAATGTGTGGGATGAGTTTGTGCGTTCCGGCAGGGTGTATGAACAACAGACTGCAGATGTTTCCTGCGATCATATGCACCGTTATAAAGAAGATTTTGCTTTGATGCGGTTACTTGGAATCAAAAATTATCGTTTTTCACTCAGCTGGTCAAGAATCCTTCCGGCGGGAACCGGGAAGGTGAATGAGAAAGCTGTACAGATGTATCGCGATATGATTCTTTGCATGAAAGAAAACGGAATTCGTCCGTTTATCACCATGTTTCATTGGGAGTTTCCATATGAGCTGTTTAAAAAAGGCGGATGGCTCAATGAAGATGTGGTAGAGTGGTTTGGAGAATATGCAAAAGTCGTTGCAGAAAATTTCTCTGATCTGTGTACCGATTTTATCACAATCAATGAGCCGCAGTGTGCGATTGGACTGGGACACTTAAGCGGGGTACATGCACCGGGAATGCAGTATTCCGTTCCAGAGACCTTTCAGATGGCACACAATCTGATGAAAGCACATGGTCAGGCAGTGATCAATCTGCGTAAATATGCAAAGCAGAAGATACGTGTCGGATATGCACCGACCTGTGGTGTGGCATATCCGGCATCGGAGGGTACAAAGGATATAGAGGCTGCAAAAAAGGTATATTTTGGTTTTGACAACCCAATGGATAATTGGACCTGGAATGTGGCATGGTTTTCCGATCCTGTCTTTTTAGGAGAGTATCCAAAAGAAGGACTGGAAAAATTTGCACCATATCTTCCGGAGATTACGAAAGAAGATATGGAACTCATTCATCAGCCGCTCGATTTTATGGGACAAAATATATATAACGGTTATATGATCCGTTGTGGAAAAGATGGAAAACCGGAATATGTAGACCGCGCCCCTGGGGCAGCTAAGACAGGCACAGGCTGGCCAGTGACACCGGAGGCATTGTATTACGGAATCCGTTTCTTGATGGAGCGTTACCATCTGCCGCTTTATATTACAGAAAACGGAATGTCCGATCTTGACAATATTTCCGCGGACGGACAGGTGCATGACAGCGAAAGAATCACATTTTTGGATGCATATCTGGGTGCTGTGCAGCGTGCGGTCAATGAGGGAATGCCGGTGATCGGATATTTCCTCTGGACATTTCTGGATAACTTCGAGTGGGCAGAAGGTTACAAAGAACGTTTTGGACTTGTTTATGTAGACTACACAACCCAGCGCAGGATTGCAAAAGATTCCGCATATTGGTACAGAGAGGTGATGAGAATGAATGGAGAAAATTTAAGTTGTAACCAGCCGTATAAGCAGATCCTTTTTATGGAGCCGGTATTTACCCACAATATCTGGGGTGGTACAAAGCTTCGTGAAGAGTATGGATATTCCATCGAGGGCGATGACATCGGAGAATGCTGGGGAATCGCAGCACATCCAAACGGAACCTGTACGATTGCAGACGGTGCGTATAAGGGAAAGAAATTATCCGATCTGTGGGAGGAACACAGAGAACTCTTTGGAAATACACAGGGGAAGGTATTCCCGCTGCTGATCAAGATTATTGATGCAAAGGCGGATTTAAGTATTCAGGTACATCCGGATGATACCTATGCTGCAGAGCATGAAAACGGTTCTCTTGGCAAGATGGAGTGCTGGTATATCCTTGACTGTGAGCCGGATTCCAAGCTTGTTATCGGACACAATGCAAAGACACACGAAGAACTGGAAGACATGGTACACAACGGACGCTGGAGTGAGCTGATCCGTGAGGTTCCGGTAAAGAAAGGTGATTTTATTCAGATTGATCCGGGTACCGTGCATGCGATCAAAGGCGGTATCACCATCCTTGAAACCCAACAGAATAGTGATATTACGTACCGTGTTTATGATTATGACCGTCTTTCCAATGGGAAGCCGCGTCAGCTTCACATTCAGCAGAGTCTCGATGTCATCAAAGTTCCGGCAGCACCGCTTTCTGAGTGCATGATAAAGACCGGTGAGGCAGAGGCAAACAAACTGCAGAAGCTGATCGAGTGCAAGTACTATCAGGTATTCCACATGAAAGTCGAAGGTCAGGCTGAATTTGAGCAGGAATATCCGTTCCTGATCGTCAGCGTGGTAGAAGGAAACGGACTCTTAAACCATACCAGCGTGAAGAAGGGAGATCATTTTATTCTTCCGTATGGCTATGGTAAGGTTGAGATTGAGGGAAATCTGGAATTTGTTGCTTCTACGGTTTCTACGAAATAAGACTGGGTAACGGTTTGTAAAGGCATACATGATCCTTTGAGGAATGTATGCCTTTTTTATGTGCAAAACTTTGTTTGACAAAGTAAAATATTTATGTAAAATAATTATAACAGAATTTATCAATAAAGAAATCCATGAAAACATTGGAGGAATCGTATGGCAACAATTAAAGAAATTGCAGAAATCGTAGGGGTTTCGAGCTCAGCAGTTTCACGGGTACTCAATTATGATGAGGGAATCTCTGTTAGTGATGAGACAAGAGAGGCGATCTTTGCCACAGCAGAGAAAATCGGATACAAAAAGAGAGTAATCTATCCCAAGATCGAAAATGTGGCATTGCTGTATTTTGTTGACCACGAGGATGAACTCGAAGATGTCTTTTACCACGGGGTAAAGGATGAGATAATAAAGCAGGCGAAAAAGATGAATATTCAGCTCAGCATCTATGACCGAAAAGACGGCATGGATCATGTTCCGAAAGATTTAAGTGCCTTTATTGCGATTGGATGGCTCACCAGAAAAGAAATCAATGCTTTGTATAAACGGTGCAAAAGGGGCGTGTTTATCGGCACATCCCCGGATGAAAAACTTTTTGATGCCGTGAAGCCCAATATGGATTCGTTTGTGACACAGATGGTTGATTACTTTGTGGAAAAAGGACATAAACGGATTGGATTTATCGGGGGCAGTGATAGAAATATTGACACCGGAAAACCTTCCATGGATATCCGGGAGTGGTCATTTCGACAGAGCGCTGCATACTATGGGTATCTCAATGAGGAGTACATTTTCATTTCCGAGAGATTTACGGTGGATGATGGCTACCGCATGGGAAAAGAACTGCTTAAAAAAGAGATACTGCCAACAGCACTTTGTGTGGCAAGTGACACACTGGCGGTGGGTGTGCTACAGGCTTTAAATGAAGGCAATATACAGATTCCGGAGCAGGTGGCGGTTTTTAGCATCAATGATGTGAATATTGCAAAGTATTTATCACCACCCCTTACTACTATTCATATTGATATTCCATGTATCTGTGAAACCGCGCTTGATCTGTTGCGAAACAGGGTACTATATGGCGGACGCGTAACCAAGCTGGTGTTTGTAAATGGAATTCCAGTTTTCCGGAAGAGTTGTTGAAAAAAGATGTTCGATTGCGAACATCTTTTTTTGTGTCTTTTTTGTATATATTGCATAAAATACAAAAATAAAAATTGGCAATATAGTGAAAAGTGTATTTGTGAGTATTGACATTATTAGGCTTAGATGATACATTCTTAATAAGTAAATAATTTACTTGAATATTAGTAAAGATTTAATTTTAGAAAAGGGGGAACATTTATGAAAAGGAAGTTATTACATGCAGTCCTTGTAGCGAGCATGGCAGTAGCATTGTCAGGATGTGGAAACACATCTGGTATTAATGCTGATGCGGAGAAAACACAAAAAGCTACAGAAACAGAGAACATTGAAGAGGAGAGAGGCACAGAAGTTGCTGCCGCAGAACAGAAGGAAAATACAACAGGTACGCCAGATGAAAACGGAAATTATCTGATCAACGGAAGTTTTGAAGAACCAGATTTTTCCGGATGGACGGTGACAAACAACAATGATGTTACAGAGGAGTTAGATGTTTATGATCGTGAGACAGACTGTTTTGCAGGTGCACAGTCACTGCATTTTTATTCAGGAAACAATCCGGTGGATTTTTCCATGAAACAGACAGTGAGTGGACTTGAGGATGGCACCTACAAACTAACCGCTCATATTCAGGGTGATGCAGCCGGGGATGAAAATCCGACCGTATATTTTTATGCGCTCGTGGATGGCGAAGAGGTAAAAGCAGATGGCAAATTGCAGGGGTATGTTAACTGGTATACGGTGGAAATCCCGGGCATTACACCAACGGACGGAGCAATCACAGTAGGAGCACACGTGGCAACAGCACCGGGCGGCTGGGGAACCATTGATGATATTACACTTGTGAAGGAGTAGTTATGAAATTTATTAAGGGTATGGATATTTCCATGGTGAAAGAACTGGAACAATATGGTGCGTCCTATCGGCTGAACGGGAAAAAAGAAGATCTGTTTGCAATTTTAAAGACATGCGGAACCAATAACGTAAGGATTCGGATTTGGCCGGATCCCTACGATGAAAACGGAAATTCTTACGGGGGAGGTGGAAATGATCTGGAGACCACCATTGAGATCGCAGAAAGAACTGTACAAAGCGGTATGGATTTTATGCTTGATTTCCATTATAGTGATTTCTGGGCAGACCCGGCCAAACAGGTAAAACCGAAAGCCTGGAAAGAATTAAGCGGAGAGGCACTGGAAACGGCGGTGTATCTGCATACTGTAGATACGTTAAAGGCATTGAAAAACCACAAGCTTGTGCCGACTATGGTGCAGGTTGGAAATGAGATTACAAAAGGGCTGTTGTGGCCGGATGGTTACATCGAACAGACCGAAAATATGGCACATCTTCTGAAGGCAGGGATTAAGGGGGTGCGCGAGGAGTGTCCGGATGCAAGGATCGTATTGCATCTGGATTTCGGAACGGATAATAAAATGTATCGACAGTGGTTTGATCAGGTTTCATCGTATGCGCTGGATTTTGATATTATTGGAATGTCGTATTATCCGCACTGGAACGGAAGTCTTTCACTTCTTCTGGATAATATGAATGATATCAGCAGCCGGTATGACAAAGATGTGCTTGTTGCAGAGACTTCAATTGGTTATACCACGGAAACATTTGGCTGTAACGGAATCGTTTATTCGAAGGAGCATGAAAAAATCACTGGATACCCGGCAACACAGCAGGGACAGGAAGCATTCTTGCGGGATTTGTTTGCAACGGTAAGAAGTGTAAACAATAAAAGAGGCATCGGTGTGTTTTACTGGGAACCGGCATGGCTGCCAATACCGGACTGTACGTGGGCAAGTAAGAGTGGCAGCAAGTACATGAAAGACAAGATGACAGCAGGAAATGCCATGGCAAATATGGCATTGTTTGACGAAAATGGAAACGCAAACAGCGCGCTGATAAACATGAAAACAATGTAAAAGGAGGATAATCATATGAAAAAAATAATAACAGCTGTGCTGGCTGTAACAATGGCAGTGGGAATGTTGACTGGCTGTGGAAGTGGAAGTGGAACCGGAAAAAAGGAAGCTTCCGGGGAAAAACTCGTGATTTGGACGAACATGAACGTGGAAGTGGATACCATTCAGAAATATGCAGATGAATGGGGAGAAAAGAACGGACGAAAGGTAGAAGTCATTCACCAGTCTCCATCTGTCCAGCAGTTTGCACAGGCAGTAAAAAGTGCTTCCGGACCGGATGCTGTGGTGGGTATTCCCAATGACCAGCTTGCAGATTATGTAAACGCAGATCTTACTGCAGAAGTGCCACAGGATCTGTATGCGGATCAGGATTTTTCCGATGCAGCCATCCAGGCATGTTATGTAGATGGAAAACGATATGCAGCACCACTTTCCGTAGAGACTACTGCACTGTTTTACAACACAGATCTTGTATCGGAAGTCCCAAAAACATGGGAAGAACTGGTCGATCAGGCAGCCGCAGACGGAGGTGTACAGTTTGATGCAACAAGCATATACTACGATCTTGGTTTTGTGAGAGCCTGCGGAGGTTATATTTTTAAATATCAGGATGGGGCATATGACACGGCAGACATCGGTCTTGATAATGAAGGCAGTGTGGATGCCTATGCCTTTATCAATGACCTGTGCAATAAATATAAACTGATCACGGCAGATGTGACAGCCGATATCGCAAGAAGTAATTTCCAAAACGGAAAATGTGCTTATTATATTGGTGGACCATGGGACATTGACGGTTTTACCTCTGCAGGAACTAAATTTGCTGTAGCAAAAATGCCAACTTTCCACGGACAGCCGTTTGTGACCCCGGTGGGTACACAGGTAAGTTTTGTGAGCAACAGCAGTAAAAATCAGGATGCAGCATGGGATTTTATTTCCTATCTGCTGGAAAACGGTGCACTTGGCATGTATGAGGCGGGTGACCGTATACCGGCAAAATTGGCAGATCAGGAACTTGATGAGATCCAGAGTAATGCATACACACAGGCATTTGTCGAGCAGATCAATGATGGAGAGCCGATGCCGACCGTATCAGAAATGGGACAGCTCTGGAGTATCCACACAAACAATATCCGTTCGATGTGGTCTGGGGAGCAAACACCAGAGGAAGCTGCCAAAAATATGGTTACGCAGTTGAAAGAAGCGATTGAATTGATGAATTCAGGAAAGTAGTGATGGCATGAGAAAGAAAAAGAATGCGCTTGGGTATACTTATCTGGCACCGGCACTGATCTCGATTCTGTTGGTGACATGTCTGCCAATTATTTATACGGTGATTTTATCTTTTACTAATTACAACATGTATCATCTGACAGATTACACGTTTGTGGGTCTGGAAAATTATCTGACCGTATTTTCCGGAAGCATTAAAAATGTGTTTTTCCCGGTACTTGGGTGGACGATTTGTTTTGCGCTGTTAAGTACGGCAGGTTCCTATGCAATGGGACTGATTCTTGCCATTTTGTTAAACAATCCGCATATGAAAGAATCAAAAATTTACCGTGCAGTGCTAATTGTTCCGTGGGCATTGCCATCTACGATTGCAATCCTCGCATGGCAGGGACTGCTAAATGAGCAGTATGGTGGAATCAATAATTTACTGCATACAATCGGTATTGCCTGGAATGTACCGTGGCTGACCAATCCATTCTGGGCAAGGGTTGGGTTGATTATCGTGAATGTGTGGCTGGGATTTCCCTATATGATGAATGTCTGTCTTGGTGGACTACAGGCGATTTCTGGTGAATACTATGAGGCGGCTAAAATGGATGGGGCATCAAAATTTCAGTGTTTTAAGAGCATTACATTGCCGATGGTGACAAAACTTTCCATTCCTCTTGTAATTTCCTCGTTTGCGGCTAATTTTAACAATTTTGGAAATATATATATGATTACACAAGGTGGACCAGCGAGAGTGGATAACCAGTTTGCGGGTTATACGGATATCCTTGCCAGTACCACCTATAAGATGACCACATGGTCGAACCGGTATGAACTGTCTGCAACGTTCAGTGTGCTGATCTTTATCATTGTCGGAACATTTACGCTGATTAATATGCGGCTGTCCGGCTCATTTAAGGAGGTTGATTAAATGAAAAATAAAAAGAAAATATCCGCCTCAGAACAACGGACACTGTGGGGAAGCAGAGTGGTCATATGGATCACAATGATCGTGGTGCTGTTTCCGGTCATATGGATTGTTATGTCCTCTTTTTCCGCGGGTGACAGCTTTTTCCTGTCCTCATTGTTCCCTGAAAAATTCAGTATTGAACATTATGTGGAACTGTTTCGGGAAACGGATTTTGGAATCTGGGTTTTTAATTCCCTAAAGTTTTGCTTTATTGTAGCAATCATACAACTTGTGCTTACTTCACTTGCAGCGTATGCGTTTGCAAGACTGCGGTTTGTGGGAAGAAAATATGGACTGATGGCACTTTTGATATTACAGGTGTTTCCAAACAGCATGGCAGTTGCCGGATACTATATTTTAATTTATAAGTTCGGGTTGGTGGACAACAGCTTTGCGCTCATTCTTGTGCTTGCAGGTGGAAGTGCTTACAATATCTGGTTACTTAAATCTTATATCGATGGACTTCCGGTGGAATTGGATGAAGCTGCAATGGTGGATGGAGCAAATGAATTCCAGGTTTTTTATAAGATCATCATCCCGCTTGCAATGCCACAGCTTGCCGTGATCTTCCTGTTTTCGTTTATTGCAACATACAGTGAATATGTGATTACCTCAATCTTTTTGCAGACACCGGGAAAAATGACGCTTGCACTCGGACTGCAGTCTTTTATCAGCGATCAGTTTGCTGCGCACTGGACTTTGTTTGCTGCAGCAGCAGTGATTTCATCCCTGCCGATCATGATCATCTTTATGTGCTTACAGCGATTTATTCAGAATGGATTGGTTGCCGGAGGGGTAAAAGGATAAAATGTAGCTAATTATTTATATAAAAAGGAGAATGTATTATGGTAAAAAAGAAAATTCTATCAGCAATGGCTGCAGCATTTGTAGCGGTACAGCTTTTGGGGACGACTGTAATCACAGCACAGGCATCCACCATCACAGGTGCGGTCAGCACAGATAATTTTATCAGGGGTGTTGACGTGTCGACATTGGATATGCTGGAAGATTTGGGAGCACATTATTATGAGAAAAATCAGGAGAGTGATGCAATGACTATTTTACATAATAATGGTGCAAATTATGTGAGATTAAAGTTATGGGTTGATCCATATGACGAAAACGGAAACCCATATGGTGGTGGAAACAACGATTATGATACGACATTAAAACTTGCTAAAAGAGCCAAAAAACTTGGCATGAAAATTTTGATTGATTTTCATTTGAGTGATTTTTGGGCTGATCCGGCAAATCAGATTAAACCAAAAGCATGGAAAAATTTATCTTATTCAGAATTAAAGCAAACACTGTATTCATATATGAAAACATCTTTAAATGATTTTGCAGCCGAAGGTATTGTTCCAGATATGGTTCAGGTTGGAAATGAAATATCATCGGGGATTCTTCATGAAGATGGCAAAATAGGGACGAATGAGGATTTTTCCGGATTAGCGGGCCTTTTAGAATCTGCAATTTCTGGAGTACGTGCTTCTGCTGCATCAAGTACCAAAATTATGCTTCATTTGGATCAGGGTGGAAAAAATCAGTTGTATACCTGGTATTTTGGTGGATTATTGAAAGAGTCACCAAACTTGGATTTTGATGTATTTGGATTATCTTATTATCCAATGTGGCATGGAACCATGGAGGGGCTTCAGTATAATTTGAATTACTTGGCGACCACCTATAATAAAGAAGTGTGTGTTGTAGAAACTGCGTATGCATGGACAACGGAAGATGGTGATGGTGAAGGAAATGTATTCATTAGTGGAGATGAAGAAGTTGGAGGATATCCTGCAACAGTAGAAGGACAATTTGAATTTATGAATGATCTGGAATCAATCATTTTAAATGTACCAGATGACAAAGGTATTGGATATTTTTATTGGGAACCAGAATGGATACCTGTAGAAGGCGGAACATATGCTACATCTGCAGGGGTTGCGTATAAAAATGATACCGTAACGCCAAGTAATACATGGGATAACATGACGTTGTTTAATTTTCAGGGAAATGCATTAGATTCTATTAAGGTGCTTAATAAACCGTGTGAAAATTTATTGACAAATATCAGTTTTGAACAGAATGGGATAACTACTTCACCGAGTGGATGGAATGTATGGACAAGTGATTCGTCAGATGAAAATACTGTAAGAACAGAATATGGTGATGCATATGATGGAGATTACAAATTAACATTTTGGGATGATAAAGAGTATTCGTGTTCTGTATATAAAACGTATACAAATATTCCGAATGGAACATATAAATTCTCAATTTGGGCAAAGACAAATGGGAAACAGGATGTTTTACAACTTTATGCAAAAAATTATGGAGGAAGTGAGCTTGATACCACGATTGAAACAAGTGACATTAATTGGAATATTTTTAGTATAGACAAGATTGTTGTTACAAATCATACGTTGGAGATCGGGGTTTATTCTGTAGCAGGAGCAAATGACTGGTGTAACCTTGACTTGGCAATGTTAAGAAAAATTGATTAATTATATTTAAAATTTTTAAGGGGATGGTTTTGATCGTCCCCTTAATTTTTGAATTGTTCTTTGACTGGTGGAATCTTATGAAAAAGAAAATATGGAATAGGTGCAGAAAAAATGGTAGACTATAAAAAAGAGTTTTTGTAGGGGTGTAATAAATGTTAACGGATATGATGAAAGACGAATTGGTAAAAGGGTTACTTAATCTGTTTCATGAAAATTTATCAATGATTATTTTGTATGGATCTGTTGCAAGAAATGAAGCTACATCAGAAAGCGATATAGATATAGCAATCATCACTAAAAATGATATGAATGAAGAAATAAGAAATAAATTTATTTGCTGGTCAGCAGAGATGGATATACGTTATGATAAGATTTTTTCTATCATTGATATTAAAGAAGAAAATATGAAAAAGTGGGGGGAAGTGCTTCCATTTTATAAGAATGTACAAAAAGAGGGGGTTATTCTTTGGAAGGCAGCTTAAAAGAACTAGCACGATATTAGCACCTGTAGAGCAGAACATAATCTGTTTTACAGGTGCTTTTTTCAATTAATAAGGAACTGGTACTTTCGTCTCTTGTGAAAATGTCTAATTAAAAGACTAAAAAAAGACTAAAAAACTTTAAATTAAGTAATACTTTACAAATGTTTAATTTTCTATTAACTAAATATTGACTTAAAATTACTTTATGATATACTGAATTTATCAAATAAATAAAGCAATTGCACACTGGTTCCCATATTTTTTACTGCACTCCCCAAGTATGTAGTACCCTCTCCCTGAAATATGGGAAGCAGCGTGCAATTGCTTTTTTATTAAGTGAAACCGGATAGATGGAGGGTGCTGGAAGGTTTTTGCAACTAAAATGGAGAAGAAAGGAAAGGTAGAGCAAAAACATGAGAAGGGTAGGAAAACAGATTGTTGCCATCACGCTGGCAGCAGCAATGATGGGGTCGCTGACACCGGAGGCGTGCACATTTTTACAGAATGAGGTGGTGTATGCGGCGGAAACAAATGAAGCGTCAGCACCAACAGTAACACGTACAGAACTGTACAAAAATGAGGGCGCAAAAACAACAAAAACCATTGATTTTTCAGAATTGAAAGAAGATGACTGGAATGGTGAAGGAAAAATTACTTTTGTATATGATGAATCCATCAATGGCTCGTCGGGAAATGTGAATGAAGAGTATGAATTAACTGCAAAGGTAACACTGGATGAAACATCCTATCAGTCGCTGGATGCAGATAAAGCGCATCTGAATATCCAGGGTGTAACAAAACTGGGATCAAAATGGGGATGGAACAACAGTACGGATTGCCAGTGGCTGCAGAAGGATTCTTTTATGAAAGTTGGGGAGAATTATTCAGCTGATCTGAAAGTAAAGTTTTCAGGAATAACACCGGATACATTGATGGATGTTGAATTCGTTCTTGTGGGAACCGGATTTAAGGGAACTGTGACATTTTCAAATGTAGTTCTCACAAATTTATCAAGCGATAAACAGGAACTGACCAAACAGGAGCCAACCGTTCTCTCTGATTTAAATGATGAATCTCAGTTTAATCTGTGGGCAGGCGAAACCGGATATCAGTATTTCCATGGCGGAACAAAAAATGCTGCTCCGGAACTTTCCTATGACGCAAATGGCGGAGACGGAAGATTAAAAGTAAGCCTGAATTATACTTCTAATTCCAAAGAGTCCTGGAGTGAGGCAAAAGTGAAATTCACACCGGAGACACCGGCTGATATCAGCAATTATAATCAGGTGAGTGTGGATTTGATTTATCCGGAAAGCAGTAATATTTCCAAGATAAAATTTTTCTCCAACAGCGGAATCAATAAAGATACCAGCATAGATTCGTCCGAGGCAACAGATGCAGGAAACGGATATAAGAAAGTTACAGTTACTTTAGGATTTTCTCCATCTGCCACACCAATGGATGATCTGACAATCGGACTTATCGGAGCCAACAGTTCCTTTGCAGGGGATGTTTATCTGGATAATCTGATACTTTCCCAGAAGGATGCCAGTGGTGATTTTGTGACAATTACCGCAACACCGAATACAGACGGAACACAGGCAAAACCAGAAGCAACAGATAAAACCCTGACCATGACAGATCCGGATGCCAGCAATAGCGCAAAGGCATTGTATGCATATCTGCAGGGACTGACCGAAAGTGATCAGGTACTGTTCGGACATCAGAATGATGTGAGCCATTCCGTAGGAAACAACGATCTGGGAGATGTAAAAGATGTGACCGGTTCCGTCAGCGGTATTTTCGGCATTGACTCCCTGGCATTGTTTGGAAGCGAGGCTGGTGGTACGGATGCGGCATCTGCACTGCAGAATTCCATTGACTACAGCAAAAAGGCGGCCAAAAACGGTGCAATCGTTACCTTATCCACCCATATGCCGAATTTCACCAACGCAAAGATTAAAAAGAATGCAGATGGAACCTACGATTTCTATAACTGTGATTTTAATGAAGCAAAAGATTTATCCGGTGATTCGTTAAAGAAGATTTTGCCTGGTGGAGAGAAGAATGAGGTATTTAAGGCATATCTTGATACGATTGCATTCTATGCCAATGCATTGGAAAAAGAGAATATCCCGGTGATTTTCCGGCCATTCCATGAGGATACCGGCGGCTGGTTCTGGTGGGGCAGTGCAAACACCGCAGAAAGTTACAGGAGTCTGTATGCATATACCAGAGATTATCTGGAATCCAAAGGCGTGCACAATATGCTTTATGTGTATTCGCCAAACGGACCGCTGGAGACCGAGGCAGAGTATATGTCGCGGTATCCGGGAGATGCCTGTGTAGACATTCTGGCATTTGATTATTACAACGACTTTAATACTTATCCAGCAGAGAGTGATACTTCATTCTTTGATCATCTGGATCAGACCTGTCAGGTTGTATCATCACTTGCAAAACAGCATAACAAGCTGGCTGCGATTTCGGAGACCGGTGTACGTGTGATGAAAAAGGATGGAAGTGATAACGAAGGGCTTCTTGTAAAAAATAATCCGGTCAGTGAGGCAAAGTCGGGTGTGAACTGGTATCAGAAAGTGAATGATATCGCAAAGAAAAACGACATGCCATATTATATGGTATGGGCAAATTTCAGCGATACCAATTTCTATGTGCCGTATAAATACAGTGATACCATGGGACAGGAAATGATCAATGATTTCATTTCTTACTACAACAATGACGATTCAGTATTTGGAAACGGTACTAATTTCTATGGAAATATCGATAAGTACGCAGGAGTAAAGACGGATAATTACAAAGATGTCAGCGGATACATGGTAGCACCGTTTGATATGGATACGATTTTAAAGCCAACTGTGTTAAAGGCAAGTGTTTCCAATGCCGGTGAGGTATCGTTTGTTGTAAAGGATACGGCAAAAGGCAAACAGTTGACATTGCCGGCTGCAAAAGGCTCCGATGGATGCTATACGGCGCAGCTGACACAAAAGGAAATGGATCAGATCGGAAAAACAGATGTAGCATCCATTACACTTGTTGCAGATGGAAAAGAACTGTCCACGATCACAAATCTGAGTATCGGAAAAGAAAAGGACAAAGCTCCGGCAGGTGTGCTGGAAAATTTTGACTACTATGTCGGGAGTAATGGACTTCTGGATGCAGCTTACGGTGGAAATTCTGCCGCTGGATGCAGTTCGTCCTTTACGCTGGATCAGGAGCATAAGGCAGACGGTACATATGGTGCTGCATTTCATTACAAATTAAAAACAACCGGTTCGGAAGTCTGGACGGGTCTGGTAAATGCAAGTCTGGGCCATACAGATTTTTCAGCCTATAATGCATTGAAATTCTGGACAAAACTTGATGGAAAAGGGCAGAAGGTTGTTGTACAGATCAAGGCAGGAGGAGAAGAGTATGAAGTATATCTGACCAATCTTGCGAAGACAGAAGATGCCTATGAAGTAACCGTTCCATTCTCCGCTTTTAAAGGGAAGACGGGTGGAAAACTTAGTGGGGATGCTTTAAAAGATGTGCAGGCATTCGGACTCTGGTGTAATTCCAACCCGGCAGGTTCCGCGGTAGATGTGGAATCGGTACTTTACTTTGATGCATTCAAAGGAACAACGATCAGTGATGCAGAAGCTGCAAAAGCAGATGCCGATGGCCTGATTGCGGTAAAACAGACCAGCCAGAGTGGAAATAATGGCGGAAATTCTTCCTCCGGCAGCAGCACCTCTGGTGGAAATTCCGGCAGCACAACAACACCGGATACAAAACCATCGGAAACCCGGAAAACGGACAAAACATTTGAGAATATTGCAAAAGATACAAATGCGACACTTACCGTTGAAAAGAACGATAAGGGAGAAGTGACAGGTGCCCGGGCAAAGCTGGAAAAAACAGTAAAGAATGTTTCCGAGACAAAGAAGACTACAATTTCAGCAGATGTGGTTGCAAAATTAGTCCAAGAGGCAGGAACCAGCGACATCTCGATTACCCAGACAACGAAGAACGCTTCCGGCAAAGTAATGAACAGCGTATCTGTCAATGCGAAGGATCTGCAGGCAGGCAAAAAGCTGACACTTGTAAAAGTTGATAAAAAGACAGGAGAAAAAGTCCTGATCAGCAGCAGGACTTATAAGGTTTCCAAAGACGGAACGGTTACAGCGGATACCAAAGATGCCGGTGATTATGTACTGCTGAATGAGAAGGATGCAAAAGCCCTGAGCAGTAAAATCTTAAAGAGTGTTGCATTAAAGGATACCAAGAAAACGGTTGCAAATGGAAAGAAGGCAAAAGTTACTTTTGATAAGAACCTGAACATGGAAAATGTAAAGAACATTACTTATACATCTTCCAAAAAGTCGGTTGTAACCGTGAATAAAAATGGTACAATTGTCGCAAAGAAAGCTGGCAAAGCAGTTGTGAAAGTAAAAGTCACTTTAAAGAACGGAAAGACAAAGACGGTAAAAATGACGATCAAAGTGACAAAGTAAATTTACAGGAGTTTCGTCAAAATTTTAATAAGAAAAAGACGGTTTCGCAGGAAATCGTCTTTTTTCTTACCCATAATTGTAAAGAGAAGCGTGTGCGTTTTTTCGGGGGAATTGATTGTAATTTCAGGAACCTTTGTTTATACTAAAAT
>ERZ791931.644-NODE-644-length-35632-cov-5.183236_pt1 | contig 35632 bp, 31 predicted proteins | sample MGYA00510127_ERZ791931 | MGnify/ENA primary metagenome ERZ791931 (study PRJEB30046, sample SAMN00792067) | human gut metagenome | study: EMG produced TPA metagenomics assembly of the A metagenome-wide association study of gut microbiota in type 2... | reverse complement strand
CACCTGCTTTGGGAGCAGGGGGTCGTGGGTTCGAATCCCGCTACCCCGACAGAAAATCAGCAATCTATTTTCTTAGTTTATCTGACTTAGGATGATAGGTTTTATTTTTTTATAGAAACTATCCAACACACTTCTACAATTTAAAATTCACTCAACATTATATCCAAAATATTTTTTTACACAATTCGTGAACCAAATGCGTATCTGTGTTGTTTATGAAGTAAATACAAGTGAAATTCTTTTTTAAGATAATTAATTTTTTAGTTTATTCGAGAGTTAAAAGGCCAGCTCATAACCACAAATGAGAGGGCCTTTATCTTTTTCTGATAAGATTTCCCCAACTCAATTTACCTGAAAGAAAGAGATTCATCAGCATCAATATAGTGTCATGCTTCTATCCGCTGATTTAAGCCGACGACGTCGGCTGCACAATCGACGGCGCCGACTATACAGCCAACAACGCCAGCTCTGTAACCAACGACGGCGATTAAAGTCTCCAACACGTTCCACTACCCTTCTATTCCTGTCACATTATACGCCTGTCAGGAAACACATAAAAAAAGGCCGTCTCAAAGTATTTTGAGACGGCCTCTTTCTATAGTATCAACAGTCTTATGCCATACTTCCTCCGACAATGTCCAGCAATTCGTTTGTAATTGCCTGCTGACGACTCTTGTTATAAATCAAAGTCAGCTCCTGAATTAAATCATTTGCATTGTCTGTTGCAATTTGCATAGCCATAGTTCGTGCAGCATGCTCTGCCGCATTCGAATCAAGCAAAACTGTATAAATCTTCATACGTAGCACCTTAGGCAACAATTCCTGCATCACTTCTTCGGCAGACGGCTCTATGATATAATCAGCTTGCACGTTGCTTTCCCCTGCTTCATCTGCTGTTTGAGCAGCAGACAAGTCGATAGGCAAATAGGTCTCTTGTGTCAGAACTTGTGTAGAAGTCGACTTAAAATGATTATACAGCAACTCTACCTGTTGTATTTCCCCGCTTAAGAAACGGTTTATCAAATCGGTCGATAAGTCAGATGCTTCCTTGTAATTCGGTTTTCCGCTCATATGCTGGAAATCACCCATCGGCTGAAATCCCATTTTCTTCACGGCATCGGCCACCTTACGCCCTACCGGATATACCAAGATATTCTCCTTACCAATCTTTGCACTGTATTTTTCTATGATTTCAGTCAAATGACGAATCACATTCATATTAAATCCACCGCACAAGCTACTGTTCGAAGCAAACACAACAACGGCAATCTTTTTCACATCACGTTTCACAATGAAAGGTGACTCTACACTAAGCCCCGCACTCAGAAAGTTGGTAAGCATACGATGCAGTCGTCGTTCGTAAGGAAGCATGTTTTCTATTGCCTCCTGAGCCTTATGTAGCTTCGACGAGGCCACCATCTTCATAGCCGAAGTAATCTTCAGCGTACCTTGAATTGAATTTATTCTTCCTTTTACTTCTTTCAGTGATGCCATGACAATTATCTTTCTTTAAATTGGCCTGCTGTATCAGCTGCCACCTTTTCTATTACTGCAGTAATTTCATCGCTGATCTTTCCGCTGGCCAATACATCCAGTACATCAGCCTGATGGTTTGCACGCATAGTGGTCAGGAAGGCATCCTGAAAAGCACGAACCTTACTGATAGGCACTTCACGCATCAATCCGTGTGTACCGCAATACAAGATTGCAACCTGTTCTCCTACAGGCATCGGTGAATATTGAGGCTGAATCAGCAGCTGGTTATTCTTGCGTCCTCTGTCGATAGCCATTGCTGTAACAGGGTCCATATCACTACTGAATTTAGAGAAGGCTTCCAATTCACGATATTGTGCCTGGTCTATCTTCAATGTACCGGCCACTTTCTTCATACTCTTAATCTGTGCACTACCACCTACACGAGATACCGAGATACCTACATTGATAGCCGGACGGAATCCCTGGTTAAACAAGTCTGTTTCCAGGAAGATCTGACCATCGGTAATAGAAATCACGTTAGTAGGAATATAAGCCGATACGTCTCCAGCCTGTGTTTCGATAATAGGCAAAGCAGTCAATGATCCTCCTGCTTTTACCTTTCCCTTCAGGCTTGGTGGTAAATCGTTCATCTGTTCGGCCACTTCCTGCTGAGAAATAATCTTAGCTGCACGCTCCAGCAAACGTGAATGCAAATAGAAAATATCACCCGGATAGGCTTCACGTCCGGAAGGACGACGAAGAATCAAAGATACTTCACGATATGCAACCGCTTGTTTCGACAAATCATCGTAAACTACCAAAGCATGGCGGCCGGTATCGCGGAAGTATTCTCCGATGGCAGCTCCCGCAAACGGAGCAAAATACTGCATGGCTGCAGGGTCTGAAGCTGTTGCAGCTACTACAACGGTATAATCCATTGCTCCCTTTTCACGCAAGGCGTTTACCAAACTAGCCACTGTAGAGCCTTTCTGTCCTACTGCCACATAAATACAGTATACCGGATTCCCAGCCTCATAGTTAGCACGCTGATTTATAATGGTATCAATGGCAATTGCTGTTTTTCCGGTCTGACGGTCACCGATAATCAACTCACGCTGTCCGCGACCGATAGGAATCATGGCATCAATAGCCTTCAATCCTGTCTGCAGAGGCTCGGTTACCGGCTGACGGAAAATAACTCCCGGTGCCTTACGTTCCAAAGGCATTTCGAACAGTTCACCGCCAATTTCGCCACGTCCGTCCAAAGGAACACCCAGTGGGTCGATTACACGTCCCAGCATACCTTCACCTACATTAATAGATGCAATACGCTTTGTACGTTTTACAATCATCCCCTCTTTGATCTGGTCTGTAGGTCCCAACAATACGGCACCCACATTATCCTCTTCCAGATTCATCACAGTACCCATGATACCGTTTTCAAACTGCAGCAATTCGTTGGCTTCGGCATTTCGCAATCCGTAGATACGCGCCACACCATCACTCACTTGCAATACAGTTCCCACTTCATCAAATTTCAAAGAAGTATCAATTCCCTGCAACTGCTGCAGCAATACTTCCGAAACTTCGCTGGGTTTTATTGTATTTTCTGGCATATTTTATATCTCCAACTTCTAATATTAAACTATTCTTCTATTTCTCGCCATAAACTGACGCTTCACCCTCTTGAGCTGATTGGCCACACTGGCGTCCATACGGAAACCGGCCAGTTCAATGATGTAACCTCCAATGAGAGCAGGATCAACTTTTGCTTCCAGTTCCACGCTTCCCTTTGTCCGTTCACTAGCCAATACCTCCAAATGCTTTACCAACTTAGGCGAAGGAATCGCAGTTGTTAATTTTCCGATGAGGATATGCTTATCTTCCCTGTACAAGTCTATATACGACCAAGTCATGAATTGCAGGAATTTCTCTCTTTTTTCCTCCAGCACCAGATTAAAGAAACGCTTCAGTTCCTCAGAAACAGTCTTACCTCCTGAGGCTTCGCAGAGCAGATTCAGTTTTTGTTCCACATCCAGTACCGGATTCTCTATGGCCCGACGCAATTCCGGCACCTCCGCATAATGTACAGCAAGCGATTTTACTTCTCCATACACTACATCTTCTTTACCTTGCGCCTTTGCATACGCCAGCAATGCCTTTGCATAGCGCATAGAAACAACTCCAGTATTCATAACATTTATTTTTTAGAAGATTCAAGCATTTCATCCAGCATACGGTCAATCAACTCCATCTGCTCTTTTTCATCAGCCAGTTTACTGCGCATGACCTTTTCTGCAATATCTACTGACAAGACTGCTACCTGGCGGCGAATATCACGAATTGCACTTTCTTTTTCAGTTTCAATTTGTTTTTTCATCTCATCCATCAGACGCTGTCCTTCCAGCATGGCACGCTCCTGTGCATCTTTGATGATACGGTCGCGTGTAGCAGAAGCCTCATTCAGTATCCGTGCCTGTTCTTCACGAGCCTGCGCAAGCACTTTTTCGCCTTCGGCCTTCACATTAACCAATTGTTCATTAGCTTCACGTGCAGCTTTCAGCGAATCGTCAATATATGCTTTCCGATCCTCAACCATGTCGATGATTACAGGGAAGCCATACTTTGCCAACACAAAAAAAACGACTCCAAACACTATAATCATCCAGAACATCAATCCCGGATCTGGAGTTAATAATCCCATAGTTTTTAAAGTTTTAAAGGTTTCAGGTGACGAGTTGACAAGGTCCTTGAATAAGTAACAAAGATATTTAAAGCCTTGTGCCCTATTACCTGATACCTCGTCATCTGAAAATTACAAAAATAAAGTCAACAAACAAACTACAATGGCAATCAAAGCCACACCTTCCACCAAAGCCGCTGCAATAATCATACTCATTCGGATATCACCCGATGCTTCCGGCTGACGTGCAATACCTTCCATAGCAGAGCTACCTATACGGCCAATACCAAGACCTGCACCTACAACTGCAATACCTGCACCAATAGCAGCACCCAATTTACTAATACCTACACCTGCAGCAGCCTGCAATAAAATTGACAATAACATAATCTTACAATTTTTAAATGGTTATACTTTTTAATCTTTTTAATCTCTACTTACTTGCTTCATGTCCCTTTACTCTCGACAAACCGATAAATACGGCCGAAAGCATTGTAAACACATAAGCCTGAATGAATGCCACCAGTACTTCCAGTGCATCCATGAAAATACCGAATATTACTGCTACAGCAGTCATCGAACCATTAATAACCGGTCCTACCTTTGCAGTAATAAAGATGATGGCTATCAAACTCAAAATAGCCGCATGCCCTGCCATAATATTGGCAAAAAGACGAATCATCAGTGCAAACGGTTTTGTAAATATGCCGAAAAATTCAATCAACGGCATCATAGGTACCGGAGCTTTTAACCAGGTAGGCACATCCGGCCAGAAAATTTCTTTCCAATACTCCTTTGTACCAAACACATTCGTAAAGATGAACGTACATATAGCCAAAATCAAAGTTACGGCTATATTACCTGTTACATTAGCCCCCCCTGGAAAAATCGGTACCAATCCCATCAGGTTATTTACCAACACAAAGAAAAATGCAGTCAGCAGATACGGTGCATAACGCTTATAGTCTTCTCCGATGCAACCTTTTATCACATCATCGTAAACCATTAGTACCAATGCCTCAATCATACCTACTCCTCCTTTAGGAGCCCCCTGCTCTACCGGGTGTTTTTTATACCAACGTACACAACTCATCATAATAACAAGCAACAGCGCGCTGTTTATAAACAACCCCAGCACATTTTTCGTTATGGAAATATCAAAAGGACGAACCTCTTCACCGGCATCATTTCGTTCTACTATCTTGCCGTCGTATGCCCCACCTTTGGCGATATACAATCCTTCGTATTCTCCCTCTTCCAGTCGGGAAGAAGAAAACATATGCCATCCGGTGCTGCTTTTTACAATAACCGGCAGTGGAATACTAAGCTCAGTCTCACCTAACGTCACGATATGCCATTCGTATGCATCACCGATATGCCCGAACACCAATTCATTCACATCAAGTTCTTCTCCACTTTCCTGTGGAGCCGTTCCCGCAGACTGAGCCCACACCATCCCCGGTATACTAACCAGCAGAAGCAGAATTATTGTTATGTACCGAAGTTTTTTCATTGTTTTTTTTCTCTTGTTTAAGTTTCTCTTCAAACAGAAGGAAAAAGCGTGTTTCAAAAATCAGAAAAGCAAAATAAAAAAAGATAAATGTACCGACAAAAGCTACAATTTCATGTCGCACTAAAAAGCCATAAGCAATCATGACAAACGCACTCAATATAAACTTTATCGCCTTACACACCATGTAAGTCATGGCTATTTTACCTTGCCCCAGCCGGAGGCTGAACGTGAACATACCTATATAAAATAAACCGAAAAGATAAAAGAATATCGGTATGGCAGGAAACCACAGAAAATACCGTTCCGGTATAAACAGATGGTATACTAAGGCCACAATCCCCGTTAGAACAACTCCTGCAAGAGTATGTTCTACTACAAACTTTTTCTTTACGGCTAACATTAACATAGTATTATGCAGTTTTTCAACCGAAAACTACCAAAACGTCTTTAGTTCAGCGTCCACTTTACTTTTCTCAAAGTTCAGCACAGACTGAAATCTGATTGTTTCTGACTTCTACAAACCCTTCAGTAATCTGTAAAACTTGTGTTTCTTTTCCGATAACATATTTCACCTCTCCGGCCACAAGCGACGATATAAGCGGAGCATGATCAGACAACACCTGAAACTCTCCGAGTTCTCCCGGCAATGTCACCGATTCTGCCATACCATCAAACACGATTCGTTCGGGTGAAACAATTACCAAATGAAGTTCTTTCATATTATTCTATTTTAATTGACAAGCCATTCTGTCCCGGTCCGGCTTATCCCTGAGCAGCTTCCAGCAATTTCTTACCTTTTGCTATGGCATCTTCTATCGTACCTACATTCAGGAAAGCTTGTTCCGGCAAATAGTCTACCTCACCATCCAGAATCATCTTGAATCCCTTAATTGTATCTTCAATAGATACCATCACTCCGGGAACTCCAGTAAACTGTTCGGCTACGGCAAACGGCTGTGACAGGAAACGCTGTACTCTACGTGCACGGTTCACAGTCAGACGATCTTCATCCGAAAGTTCATCCATACCAAGGATAGAGATAATATCTTGCAATTCCTTATTACGTTGCAGAATTTGTTTTACGCGCTGAGCAGTTTCATAATGTTCTTTACCAACAATCAACGGATCAAGAATACGAGAAGTTGATTCCAACGGATCCACAGCCGGATAAATACCCAACTCGGTAATCTTACGACTCAATACCGTAGTCGCATCCAAGTGTGTAAAGGTAGTAGCCGGAGCCGGGTCTGTCAAGTCATCTGCCGGCACATATACCGCCTGTACAGAAGTAATAGATCCGTTTTTGGTAGAAGTGATTCGTTCCTGCATCTGTCCCATTTCTGTAGCCAAAGTAGGCTGATATCCTACTGCAGAAGGCATACGTCCCAACAAGGCAGATACCTCAGAACCGGCCTGAGTAAAACGGAAGATATTATCGATAAAGAACAAGATATCACGCGGTCCATTTTCTCCGGTTTGTCTGTCTCTGAAAGATTCTGCCAAGGTCAAACCGGAAAGAGCTACAGACTGACGTGCACCAGGAGGTTCGTTCATCTGACCGAAAACCATTGCTACCTGCGATTTTTCCACTTCATTATAATCTACTTTGGAAAGATCCCAATTTCCTTCCTCCATACTCTTCAGAAATTCATCGCCATAACGGATTACCCCTGATTCAATCATTTCACGCAGCAGGTCATTACCCTCACGAGTACGTTCTCCTACTCCCGCAAACACAGAGAAACCGTTGTGTTTCTTCGCAATGTTGTTAATCAACTCTTTGATAAGCACTGTTTTACCAACACCAGCACCACCAAACAATCCAATTTTACCTCCTTTTAGATAAGGTTCCAAAAGGTCAATTACCTTAATACCTGTAAAAAGGACTTCCTGAGTAGTAGCCAGATCTTCAAATTTAGGCGGCTCACGATGAATAGGGAAACCGTCCGTTTTGTCCAGTTCCTTCATGCCGTCAATAGTTTCACCGACAACGTTCATTACTCGTCCTTTAATCTGAGTACCGACCGGCATTGTAATTGCCTGACCGGTTGGCACGACTTCCATTCCGCGCTGCAATCCATCCGTGCTGTCCATTGCCACGGTACGAACAGTATCTTCACCAATGTGCTGCTGCACTTCCACCACCAATGTGCGGCCATCGTGTCTTACGATAGTCATCGCATCGTGGATCTTCGGCAAAGCATGTTCCGCATCCTTGCCTTCAAGTTTGAAGTGTACATCGACTACCGGACCGATTACCTGCGAAATGTGTCCAACGATTTTTGACATAAGCTATACTTTTAAATTTTAAAAGTCTCCCTTCACAAAAGTTCCAATAAAGTTGGTCATTCAATTGTTAAAAGTTTGACTATTTGTGTTACGCAAATTTATAGAATAATCTTGCATGGGTGTAACTCCATATAACATTTTTTAGCCTTAAAACTATGTTATAAGACACAAATCAACTAATATTGAACATTTCATTTTACAATAGAGAACACGAATAAACATTTATTCACATATATACGATTCCATTCCCCTTCATAGCCTTAAAAAAATAACGCTACCCTCCATACAAAGTACTCCTCTGTACAGAAAGTAGCGTATTTTTCAACTTTCAATGAGAAAACTCTTTTTAAGATTTACTCATTTTCTCATCCATATCTCATTAATTTTCCGGCGTACAATAATGGCATTCAGTATCGTAACAACCACAAACAATATCCCTCCTACCAGACAAGATGGAAGAAGCCCACCAGGGTTCAAATCCGGGAATAATCCATTCACTACATCCAGATACTCTCCCCGTATGAGGCATACCACAACAAGACTCAATATAAGTACCAGTAAATTGACCGCGGCAGACAACACCTGATAAGGTCGTGCCACACGTGCAGGACTATATCCTATCAACAACAGATTTTCCAGCTTTTTGGTATTCTTTTGCAATAAAAGATAAATACTGAGAATCAGAATATAAAATGAAAGTATACTGATAATCAACCCTACAGACATCACTATACCCACAATCAGTTTCAAGAACCAGGCAGTTTTTCCAGCATCGGCCTTGTCACCTTCGGTTTCATACCCTTTTTCTTTCAGGAAACGTGCAATTCTCTCATCTGCCGGATTGTGTACCTCTACAATCAGTCTCGACGGCTCAGTCTGCTGTCCAGTCCCATACACTTTATTAGCCCAATCCACAAAAGTCTCCGGCACCAGAATTGTATTCAATCTGTCAGAAAATCCTACAATATTCCCTTTCATCATTTTCACCTGCCCGTTACCCATCAATCGGATATCCAAATTAACCATACCCACAAGTCCCTCCGATATCTTAGGCAAGTTTCTGCTTTGCGCAAACCCGAAGTTATACAGATTCAGATAATTACGTGGTACGATGATAGGAATCACCTCTTGCGAAGCATCAAATTTCCAGCGATCCAGTTTTGCATCTACAAAGCGGTCGGGCACCGATTCAAAAAACATATCGGTAGACATCTGCATCCCCTGTACTCCCATTCCTGCCGATACACGAAACTGAGTCGGCTTAAAAGCTCCGACCTCTGCCGTAAAAGGCTGTTTCTTAATTTCATCCACATCACCAGCCGAAAACGTATTACTTTTTCCCACCAGCGACCCCAATGTGCTTACCTTTTTACTCAGAATCAAATAATCCTTCTTCATAAAGCTATCCCCCTGCGTAAACACAGGCAAGACATCCTTATAAAACTGTACACTCAGCAGCACAATCACCATTCCACACAAATTAGCCAGAAAGAATCCAGCCAATTGCGCCACGCTAATATGCTGTTTCAATAATTTCCAAAGCATGATTTGTTTAATTTTTTATTTTGAATTTTTAGTTTCAAAGTCATCTTCTTCTACAGTTTCAATACCCTGTCATAATTCATCTCCGGATGCTTTCCTATAGAAGTCAGAATTGCACCGGCTCCACGTTTGTCTACTTCTTCCTTCAGAATATCAGCCATTATCCGGGCATTTCCATCGTCCAGATGACTGATAGGCTCATCCAGAAAAATAAAATCGAAAGGTTGGCACAAAGCTCTTACAAAAGCCACTCTCTGTTGCTGACCGTACGACATTTGTCCGATTTTCTGATTCCATTTGTCCGCAATTCCAAGCCGGTCAAACCACTCCTCCATCTGCTTTCGGCTGGCATACTTTGTCAATCCGTTTTTCAAGATTATATTTTCTCCTGCTGTCAACTCCGGAAACAAACGTAACTCCTGAAAAAGCATACTCAATTCTTTTTTTCTGATGTTTACCCACCGGCTGACCGTAAACTTTCTGACATTTTCTCCATCAAAAGAAATAATTCCCTGATAGTCTTTTCTGTATCCATACACAAAGCTGCAGAGCGAAGATTTCCCCGTTCCCGAAGCAGCTTCCACCAAACAAATCTGTCCTTTCTGAAACGCAATCTGTTTGTGCCATACATCCGACACGACACAATCCCTGTCTGCAAAAACCGCAGGCAAAGTCTGTTGCAATTCTATTGTATTCATTTTTCCAATTTTATTTTCCGGTTGTCAGATTTACCAATGCCGTCATCTGCTCCAGCACGTTTCTGTTCCGATCTTTAAAGAGCAGTTCCATATGCACCATTTTATCCTCTTCTCTCATTTCCACTGTCATCCTGTCCAGTCTGTCCAAGCCTATAAACACGGGGGGCATCTGCTGCTTGCGGAGTGTAGACGATACGGTCTGCATCAAAGAAATGAAGTTCACTACAGAGAACACTCTCTTTCCCTCTACTTCTTTTCCCCATTCCGTATTCTTCATCGACAACCCCAGCACTTTTCTCTCCACCAGATTCTCCCTATTGGTAAAATACATTTTACCATCCTTTACTCCAAACCACACATGAACCGGACCCGGACGCATATTCAATACACTACCATCCATCATATAAAATTCATACGCATGTTCTCCACGATTCATCAAGCGCATTTGTCCTCCAGTCATGGCAATCATCGGTTTCAGATCCTCAACAGTCTGCAGAAAATCCGTACTCACCACATCCGCCAATAAAATATAATCTCCATACAGCGGATTAGTCACAGTAAACGACACGTCACCTTTTACAGCAGAGAAAATGGCATGAAAATCAAGCGGAATCATCGAATGCTCAAACATACGCTTCACAGCAGGATTGCTATTCAACCATTTATATAACTTTGCTCCGTCTACGGACAATGTACTCCAACCGAACGTATTGGCAGGAAAATCATCCAAATGGTCTCCTTTTACCGGTGATGTAGCATTAAAATATTCTTCCGCCACCTTCATCATCACCTTATCGGTGGTAAGCGAACGTACATCACACACCAGCTTACCTGTCTCAAAATTCATTGTAGCCAAGGCCTTCACGTCCTCCCCTTTCAGTTCAGCCGACCCTCCCATTGTCAATGGATAAATCGCACGTTCCGGCAGCAAAGCTATTGAAGCCCAAACAGAAATATCTCCTTTTGCATCCTGAATACTTTGATAATCTTCAGTTTCAGCAAAACTATCCTCCCGTTTCTGTCTCAACCATTTTGCAGCCGAATGTTGCATATCACCGGCATTTCTTCCAGATGGGTCCATCACCAACAGAAAAGCATCTTCATTATAAGCGATCAGCATCTTTCCCATTACCGTCCAAGTACATCCGTCGCTTTCACGTAACGCCTCACACATTCCCTGTTCTTTCAGCATCTCCAGCAAATCTGTCAGTTTGTCCTCATCAGTTACCCGCATCAGCACACCAGCAGACACCGAGCGTTTTTCTACAAACAAGTACAGCCTGTCTTTCAAAGACAATCCGCTCTCATCGGGATTCGCCACAATTCTGTCAATCAGATTCTCCGAATCAGTCAGTCCACTTTTCAACAAGTCAGCCAGCCGGTTCATCGCCACCTGTCCCTCACTATTCTGTAAGCCAGCTTTAGCAGCCATCGCTTTCAGATCGACAGTCGCTACCGCAGCAGCATCCTTCGGCAACACACGTTCATAGTCTGCACCTCCCGAACAAGCCGTCAGTACCCATACAGCAGCTGCCCCTATCCAATATTTCAGTGTTTTCATTACTTTAAGAATTAAATAAATTCATCATATGCACAGCAACCAGCGCAGCCGTTTCTGTCCGCAGTCTCGATTTACCCAGACTGATTGGCTGAAAGCCCAGTGCTTCAGCTTTCTGAACCTCCTCCGGACTAAAATCACCTTCCGGTCCAATCAAAACCAGTGCATCTTCCCCAGGTTTCAAAACCTCTTTCAGCAACGGCTTCTCTCCCTCGTAACAGTGAGCGATAAATTTCTGTCCCTGAAAATCCCGTTGCATAAATTTAGCAAAGTCCGTCATTTCATTCACAATCGGCTTACGTGCCTTCAACGACTGCTTCATGGCCGACACCACAATCTTCTCAATACGTTCCGTCTTGATAACCTTCCGTTCAGAAAAACGGCAATTCAAAAAGCTCAATTCATCAAAGCCTATTTCCGTTGCTTTTTCGGCAAACCACTCTATACGGTCCATATTCTTGGTCGGTGCCATAGCCAGATGCAAATGTCCTTTCCAGAACTTCTCCTGCTCTATTTTCTCCACCACCTTCACCTGACACCTTTTTCCCGTAGCTGCACTGATGACCGCCTTATAAAAAAATCCTTTCCCGTCTGTCAGCATCACTTCGTCACCTACACCCAAGCGTAATACTCTCAAACAGTGTCCGGCTTCCTCTTCCGGAAGTTCCGGACAAGTATCAATATCCGGTGTATAAAATACATGCATATCTTTTTCTTTTTTAAAATTTTACTCGTGCAAAGATAGTGAAAGGCGAGAGCAGAGGCAAACGAAAACATAGTTTTCAAGTTTGAACTATACCGAGCCGCATCCTATCTTCTAGAAAGATAGCGAAAAGCAAACGCAGAAACAAACGAAAATAAAAAAAATTATGTCCGAACAGCAGCACCATTCCATGCAACCATTCGGACATAACTACAAAATATCAAAACCTCAATTAGCGGACAGCAAGCTCCTTACCCAACGCAATCCACTGCTTCAAGACATTTGTTTCCTTATCCTTCATACCCAGTTCCATACGTCCGTGAGTATCATCCTTTGCCTCTACTGTCATGTAATCCATAACACTCAGCATCCGCTGTGTCAACTGATCTTTCGAACTATAAACCTGATGATTAGCATTCATTATCTCATTCAGTGAATAACAATTCATCACAAAGAAGCACCGTTTACCCGGCACATTACCAGCCCACGATTCATTCTTCATTGAGTTATCGACCTCTTTCTGTTCGGCACACATCTTATCATTAGTCAGATAAAATACTCCATCTTTTACACCTATATATATAGACACGTTGCCTTGCACACCCATCATACGTCCGTCTGCCATCTGCAGCTCATACGCATTCTTTCCGGTTTCCACCAGCTTCATCTGTCCTCTGGTCATGTCCAACATCGGCTTCAAACTTTCAAAACTCTGCATAAAATCCGAGTTCTCCACCTCAGCCATCAATGCAAACGACAAAGGTTCCAGATTAGAAATACAGATTACTGTTTCTCCATCAATCGCGCTCAATGCCGACTTCAAGTCAAACATGGTCTGTACACCACCCAGCTGTGCTGCCATAGCAGGTTCCTTCATCAATGTTTCATACAATTTATCTCCTTTCAAGCCCATATCTACCCACATGAACGAACCTTTCGGGAACATCTTCAAGAACTTATCAGTAGTTTCTTTCGAATAAATAGGACGAATCTTTTCGTATTCCTTTTTCAGGGCATCATTGATAAGGGTTTCAATGTCAAGAACCATACGTCCTTTTTCAAAATGTACTCCTGCCACAATGTTCAGATCCTTCCAATCAACAGTTGCAGGCATAGACATTTTAGCCATCATCTTATATTCTTCAGGCAACATCACCATCGACATAAAGACAGAGATATCTCCCTTTATCTTTTCCATACTTTCGAAGCCCTTGCTATCACAGAAAGAATTTTTATTCTCTCCTCCCATTAGTTCAGAAGCCCAGGTCTGCAAATCAGCATCCTTTCCTTTGTCCGAGAACAAAAGCAAGCAAGAGCAATCGCTATACGCCAACACCCCTTGCTCTTGTACAACCTGACTATACGCTCCCTTATCTTCTATAGCTGCCGATGGCTGCTGTTTTCCCAGCAAACCAACCAGCTCATTCAGTTTTCCTTTATCCTGCACACATGCCAGCAAGCCCCCTTTTTCTCCTTTGTCATCCACAAACAGATACACTTTTTGCTTCAAATCCAGTCCACTTTCCGAAGGATCCGCCAACACTTTATCTATCAGTTCCGTACCCTGTGCATCCAATCCGTTACCCAAGGTATTCTTAATCTCAGTCACAACAGCCTTAGTATCTTCTGCAGACAAATCACTTTTCTGCACCAGTTGCTTCAAATCTACAGATACCACTGCCCCCGGATTCTCCGGCAACACGTTCACATACTTTTTTTCACTTGAGCACGATGCCAGCCATATCATGGCCAAACACATCAGGCATACATACACACTCTTTTTCATAGCTTTTATATATTAATTAATAACGTTGTCAAACTGTCCGTTCGTGTTTATAACGGAAAACCAAAGCAAACACAACCGCTACCACCAGTGCGTACGCAGCAAAAATAAACCACGCATTGCTCCACCCTTCAACCTGAGGAGCCGTACTACTAAAGTCTACAAACTGGTTTACTATCCACTGAGCAGCCAGTGTACCCACAGTAGCACCCACTCCATTAGTCATAATGATAAACAATCCCTGCGCACTGGAGCGAATTGAAATATCAGTTTCCTTATCCACAAACAACGAACCGGATACATTAAAGAAGTCGAATGCCACTCCATATACCAGCATGGAAAGAATAAACATCCACACTCCGCTTCCCGGATTTCCCAAACCAAACAAACCAAAACGCAACACCCAAGCCACCATCGCAATCAGCATCACCTTTTTAATACCAAAACGGCTCAAGAAAAACGGGATCAGCAAGATACAACACGTTTCACTGATTTGCGAGAGTGAAATGAGCAGATTGGCATGCTGTACTCCAAACGTATCAGCATATTCAGGAATAGAACTGAAACTTGTTATAAAAGGATTGGCAAACCCATTGGTAATCTGCAACGATACCCCCAATAACATGGAGAACACAAAGAATATCGCCATCTTTTTCTGTTTAAACAGCAGAAAGGCATTGAGTCCCAGTGCTTCCACAATTGTTTTTTTCTGAGAATGAGTCTTATTTACCGGACAGTGTGGCAATGTGTGTGCATACACCGCCAAAATCACTCCCCATACGGCACACGTATAAAACTGCATATAATTATTCTGGAAACCCATGAGATCGACCAGCCACATCGAACAGATAAAGCCGATGGTACCACATGTACGGATAGGCGGAAAAGCCTTGATTGTATCCAGCCCTTTCTTTTCCAAAGCAGTATACGCCACCGAATTCGACAACGCCAGCGTAGGCATATAAAACGCTACACTCATCGAATAAAAAGCAAACAAAACAGGGAAAGAAACCATATCACCCGCCGTCATTCCATAATAACCGGCTCCAGCCATAAACAAGGCGGCCAGTAAATGACTCAACCCCAGTAACTGCTGTGCCGGCATCCAGCGGTCTGCAATAATTCCGAGAATGGCAGGCATAAACAGCGAAACAATTCCTTGCATTGCATAAAACAAACCAATATGGCTTCCCAAGCCTATATTGGCAAGATAAGTTCCCATTGAAGTCAGATAAGCTCCCCACACTGCAAACTGCAGGAAGTTCATAATGATCAGGCGGATTTTTATATTCATAGCATTTTAAGTAAAATTTATTAGAAACAAAGGTAAAAAATAAAATTGAAAACCATCTTGGAGCTCCAGATTTTTTTATTCCAAGATATCACACATAGCTCCGGACACTTTTTGTCTATCCGTAAACCCGCCACCCTAATTTGTCATATTAATGAAATATGTTCATCTGTATACAGATATAAAAAAAGGGAATCTTCCCAGACTCCCAATCTTCATTAACCTTAAATCTAATACCATGAAAAACACGATGCAAAGATAGCTGTTTTATGTTATGTAACATAACAAACAGCAAAAAAAACGCTTTTAATTAACATGTATTAACCAATAAGAAAAAGTCCATTATTAAAAACAATAAAAGAATTACTTGTGATTTTCAACAACAAAGCCTATCTTTGCAACGTTGAGTTAGTAAATAATCGTAAAAAAAACTTTTTTTAAAGAGACAAACAAAGCATCATGGCAGATTATCACCACACCCCCCATTACAGTGGGCTGATTAAAGCCTGCGTAGTTTTTGGAGATTTATGCATTTGCGGAGGATTATTTATCCTATTTTACTATTGGGCAATCAATAAAGGAAGCAATGTTTTAAATGCCTCTCTACTTCAAGTAGATATCACATTAGTTTTGTGCTATTTCATCTGTGCGCTGAAAGGAGGAGTCGTTTTACATCTTCGTAAAGTCTTCACCTATCAGATTGTGACCCGTGTATTCCGCACCGTCATCTATTTCATATTTTTGTCAGGCATTCTTCTCAGCATTGGCAAATATATGAATGTTTTTTCCTGGTTTTTCGCCGGGTACATACTGACTTTATTTATTTGTATAATCACTTATCGCCTTATATTCCGATCTATCATCAAATTAGTCCGTCTCAAAGGCAAAAATTTGGATCACGTAGTACTGGTAGGCAGCACAGAAAACAATCGGGAACTATATCATGAACTTACCGATGATCCTTCTACAGGCCATCGCGTATACGGTTATTTCGATTTTGAACCCAATCCTGAATTTTCTAAAGAGTGTCCTTATTTAGGTACTCCCGACCAGGTATGTTCCTATCTGCAACAACATTCCAATATTCACTATCTGTACTGCTGTCTGCCATCCAGATACGGCCATATCATTCTCCCTATTATCAATTATTGCGAGAATAACCTGGTCCACTTCTACAGTGTCCCCAACTTGCACAACTATCTGCAGAACCGGGTATACTTTAACCTCATTGGTAATGTACCCTACCTCAGTTTGCGCCCGGACCCATTGAGCCGCATTGAGAATAAAGCAATGAAAAGAGCATTCGACATCGTATTTTCTCTGCTCTTCCTTTGCACCTTATTCCCTATTATATTAATAATTGTGACCATCATCACAAAAATTACCATGCCTGGTCCTATTTTCTTCCGCCAGAAACGAAACGGGCTCAACGACAAGGAGTTCTATTGCTACAAGTTCCGTTCCATGAAGGTCAACAAGGAAGCAGATACACTGCAGGCTACCAAAGACGATCCGCGTAAAACCAAGTGGGGTAATATCATGCGTAAGACCAATATCGATGAACTTCCACAATTCATCAACGTACTGTTGGGGGATATGAGTATCGTAGGTCCTCGTCCGCATATGCTCAAGCACACCGAAGAATACTCCAAACTTATCAACAAATACATGGTACGCCATTTCGTCAAACCAGGTATTACAGGCTGGAGTCAGGTAACCGGATTCCGCGGTGAGACCAAAGAATTGAAAGACATGGAAGGTCGTGTACACGGTGACATCTGGTACATTGAGCACTGGAGCTTCGGTCTCGATCTCTACATCATTTATCGTACCGTGGCCAATGCTATTCACGGTGAAAAAAACGCATATTAAGACACAGGTTTGTATTATTCTTATTTATGAGGCGTTCCCGAAAACTCAAATCTTTCGGGAACGCCTTATTTTTTCTTAAAAGCCTTTGCCGTACGGGGAATAAGATTTATTTTTGCAAAAAATATATTTCTATTATTTACCTTTCTACAAATAAAAATGTGACAGGTAATCGCGAAGCGTGCCCGGACCTGTAGTAAATCCTTATTTTTTTTATGATTATAGCTATTGATTTCGACGGAACACTTGTCGAACACAAGTATCCCGAAATAGGCAAAGAAATACCTTTTGCCTTCGAAACTCTGCGCCGTTTGCAACAGGACAAACATCGTTTGATTCTTTGGACTGTACGCGAAGGACGTCTACTCGACGAAGCCATTACTTTCTGCCGTGAACGAGGCATTGAATTTTATGCCATCAACCGAGACTATCCGGAAGAAGAGAAAGGAGCCAACCGACACTACTCGCGCAAGCTCAAGGCAGACCTCTTCATCGACGACCGCAACCTCGGAGGACTGCCCGACTGGGGAACCATCTACGAAATGGTCACCCAAAAACTTTCCTACGAAGACCTCATGCGCAAGTACGAAGAAGAAAGCTACCACGATATCCCCAAGAAAAAGGGGTTCTTTGCCAGAGTATTTGGAAAACAGAAGTAAAGGGAACAAGTTGACAAGGAAACAAGTTGACAAGGGGACAAGAGGTTATGAGTTTCTTAGTTCTTGAGTTTATGAGTTTGCGTATGAGGACATCAACAAACTTGCAAACTAAAAAACTAAAAAACTTAAACAACTGCCTCGTCAACTAACTTAAAAACTAAAAATCTAAAGAACTTAAAAAAATATGAAGCTAAAACATTTTATCGTAATCACTACAGCAGGCATCCTGTTTACCGGATGTACTTCTTACAAAAAAGTACCCTACATGCAGGATCCCGAAACTGTAAACGCCTACGGAAAAGAAATTCCTCTCTACGATGCCAAGATCATGCCAAAGGATTTGCTTAGCATCACGGTCAATACCACAGACCCACAGGCTGCAGCTCCTTTTAATCTTACGGTACAAACCCCACTCAACGCAGCTATTGCAAACATCAATACCACTACCCAGCCTTCTCTGCAACAATACCTGGTCAATAATCAGGGAGAAATCGACTTTCCTGTATTGGGCAGACTCAAGGTAGGCGGTATGACAAAAAATGAAGCAGAAGCCCTCATACGAGAAGGCTTAAAACCCTACTTAAAAGAAACTCCCATTGTCACAGTACGAATGGCCAACTATAAAATATCCGTATTGGGAGAAGTTACCCGGCCGGGTACTTTCACCGTATCCAACGAAAAAGTCAATGTACTCGAAGCCTTGGCCATGGCAGGAGATATGACCGTATACGGAGTACGAGACAATGTAAAGCTGATTCGTGAAGACGCACAGGGTAAACGTGAAATCGTCATGCTCGACCTTACCAAATCCGACCTTGTACTCTCCCCTTACTTCTATCTGCAGCAGAACGATATACTTTACGTCACTCCCAATAAAACCAAAGCCAAAAACTCCGACATCGGTAACACTACTACAGTAGCCGTTTCAGCCACTTCCATTCTGGTATCTATCGCCAGTTTGATTGTAAATATTGTAAAATAATTTTTTTAAGTCAACAAGGTATCAGGTAACAAGTTGACAAGGCCTTGTTTCCTTGTCAACTAAAACCTCGTCACCTGAAAAACAAACTTAAAAACTCAAAAACCCATATCAATCTTATGAACGAAAACAACCAATTCGATACACCGGAACAAAAAGAAGACGACTTCAATCTCTATCGTCTGATTTTCAAATACCTCATCTACTGGCCCTGGTTTGTAGCCAGTGTCATAATCTGCTTAGGCGCAGCCTTTGTATACATGCGCTTCCAGACACCAATATACAATATCACAGCCGCTGTACTGGTAAAAGAAGACGATCCACGCACGCATGCCATGAAAGCGGCTAATGGAGCCATCGAAGCTTTACAGGGAATGGGAGGACTCTCCATGACCAACAATTTCGACAATGAAGTAGAAATTCTTAAGTCGCGCACCCTCATCCGTAAAGTCGTAACCCATTTGGGACTCTACATTTCCACTTCAGAAGACCGCACTTTCGGTTACAACACACCTCTGTACAAAAATACTCCCGTACAAGTCTATCTTACACCGGAAGAAGCCGAGAAACTGGAAGGAGGAGCCAGACTGAAAATGATTTATACTCCGGAAGGAAAATTGAGTGTACAGGCGAAATACATGCTCAATGAAGAAGAAATGAAGGAAGAAAAAACGTTCGATGCACTTCCGGCCGTATTGCCCACCCCTGTAGGTGTCTTCAGTTTTACTCCTAACGACAGTATCTTGGCTTTAATGAAAGCAAAAGACAAGCCGATGGAAGACATCCGGCTCATTACCTACGTCGCCTCTCCTACTGCCGTAGCAAAAAGCTATGGAGAAGGTCTTAGCGTAGAACCCACATCCAAGACTACCACCATCGCACAAATTGCTTTAAAAAACAGCAACAAGCAACGCGCGGTCGATTTCATCAACACCCTTGTAGCTTTCTACAACCAAGATGCCAACGACGAGAAAAACGAAGTGGCACAAAAAACAGCTGATTTTATCGAAGACCGTATCTCTATCATCAATCGCGAATTGGGTACTACCGAAAGCCAGCTGGCCGACTTCAAACAGAAATCCGGACTCACCGATCTGGCAAGCGATGCCAAATTAGCCTTGGAAGAAAACTCTAAATACGAACAGCTCCGCATCGAAAACCAGACACAGATCCGTCTGGTGGAATTCCTGCGCGACTATATCAACAATCCTGCCAATGCCGATGAAGTCATTCCATCCAATGTAGGTTTGAAAGACCAAAATCTGAGCAGCGTCATCGATCAGTACAATACCATGATTATCGAACGCAAACGCCTGCTCCGCACCTCTTCAGAAAGTAACCCCGCCGTAGTAAACATGAAGACTGGCATCGAAGCCATGCGCCACAGCGTACAGACTACCGTAGCCAGTGTACTCGAAGGATTGCGCATCACCAAGGGTAATCTCGACCGTCAGGCAAGCAAGTTCGAAGGACGTATTAGCAATGCGCCCCAACAAGAAAAGGAATTCCTGACTATCGCCCGCCAGCAGGAGATCAAGGCACAGCTCTATATTATGCTACTCCAGAAGCGCGAGGAAAATGCCATCACCCTGGCTGCTACCGCCACCAACGGACGAATCATCGAACAGGCACTACCCGACAAATATCCAATATCTCCTAAAAAGAAAATGTTCCTATTGGCCGCTTTGGTGTTAGGTTTGGGAATTCCGGTCGGTATCATTTACCTGATCGACCTGCTGAAATACAAGATTGAAAATGCAGAAGATGTACAGAAACTGACTTCCGTTCCTCTGGTTGCCGAACTTCCTCACTGCCAAAAACCGGCACAGGGTGCCATCGTGGTACGCGAAAACCACAACGACATTATGGAAGAAACCTTCCGTGGACTCCGTACCAATCTTCTCTTTATGCTGGAAAAAGACGAGAAAGTCATCCTCGTATCCTCTACCCAGCCTGGTGAAGGCAAGTCTTTCGTAGCCGGAAATCTGGCAGTCAGTCTGGCCTTGCTTGGAAAGAAGACACTGATTGTAGGTATGGACATTCGTAAGCCCGGTCTGAACCGTGTATTCAACATCTCACATCGTGAACATGGTATTACCAACTACCTGAGCGATCCGGAACATACCGATCTCTTCTCTCTGGTACAACCTTCGGACATTCACTCTAATCTGGACATTCTACCCGGAGGAGCCGTACCACCTAACCCCACTGAATTGGTGGCACGCCCGGTACTCGACCATGCCATTGCTCAGTTGAAAGAGCGCTACGACTATGTTATTCTCGATACTGCTCCTATCGGCATCGTGACCGATACCGCCATCGTCAGCCGTGTGGCAGATTTCTGTCTCTATGTATGCCGTGCAGAAGTCACTCCGAAAGTGGCATACCAATATATCAACGAGCTGAAAGCCGAAAAGAAATTTGCCAAACTGGCCACCGTCATCAACGACATCGACATGACCAAGCGCAAGAACAGCTACGGTTACGGCTATGGCAAGAAATACGGCTACGGGTATGGATACGGTTACGGATTCCAGAAGAACAATAAAGCGTGAGTTTACGCGACTATTCACGTGAGCTTACGATACTTGAATCGTAAGGCAACGCGACTAATCGCGTAAGCCAACGATACAAGTCACGTAAAACGGCTAAGTTTGTCGGGGTTGTCAGGGTTGTCACCCTATTTTATAAAACTTATACGCGTAAGTGTGGAGAATATGAAATTGAAATCTCTCCACACATATATATAAAAAGTTTAGAAAATAGCTGTCAACCCCGACAACCCCGACAAGCATAAAAATTAAACAACAGATTTACAATTCTATACATTTCTATCAAAATGTCGGAGTTGTATATTTTTTCCTGTTCTCCACACCTCTCCGCCATGTGGAAAATCTGAAATTTTCACTCCATTTATGGGTGGCGGAGAGGTGGCGGAGAAGTGGTGGAGAGAAATTTGAAATGTTAAAAACATTATTATTTACTTATTCAAACGAATAAAATCCACACTGGTTCTTTATGACAAATACAACAGAGAATAATAAGCGAATAGCGAAGAATACGCTACTGCTATATGTAAGGATGCTGTTTATGATGGCAGTCAGTCTTTACACCTCTCGTGTGGTACTGAATGCTTTGGGAGTAGAAGACTTCGGTATTTACAATGTTGTGGGAGGTGTAGTAGCCATGTTTACAGTACTTTCAGGCTCACTTTCCGCAGCCATCAGCCGATTTATCACGTACGAATTGGGAAAAGGAAATCAGGAAAACCTAAACAAGATATTCTCGTCAGCGATAACCATCCAATTGGGGCTGGCAGGTATCATTATCCTATTGGCCGAAACTGTAGGTATCTGGTTTCTGAATGTCAAAATGAACATTCCGGAAATACGAATGGAAGCAGCCAATTGGGTATTTCAGTTTTCCATTCTAACTTTTGCCATTAACCTGATTAGTGTACCTTATAATGCCAGTATCATTGCCCACGAAAAAATGTCGGCATTTGCCTACATCAGTATTCTGGAAGCTATAGGAAAACTGGCCATTGCCTACCTCATTGTAGTATCGCCAATGGATAAACTGATATTCTACGCCATCCTGATGTGTATAGTAGCACTTATTGTACGTTTTACGTATGGTAACTACTGCAAGCGACATTTCAGCGAGTGCACTTACCATTTTATTTGGGACAAACAACTATTGAAACAAATGTTCGGATTTGCCGGATGGAACTTTATTGGAGCTTCTTCGGCTGTGCTCCGCGATCAGGGAGGAAATGTTGTAATCAATCTTTTTTGCGGCCCAACCGTTAATGCAGCCAGAGGAATAGCCTTTCAGGTCAATACAGCTGTCAATCAATTTGTGACAAACTTTATGACAGCACTTAACCCTCAGATTACCAAATCGTATGCAGCAGGGAACAAAGAATACATGATGACCTTGATTTTTCAGGGTGCACGGCTTTCCTTCTATATGCTACTTTTGTTATCCCTACCGATACTGATCAATACGCATTATATTTTGGGACTGTGGTTGAAATTAGTTCCCGATCATGCTGTTCTCTTTGTGCAATTGGTCTTAATTTTTGCCATGAGTGAATCCATATCTCAACCTTTGATAACAGCCATGCTCGCAACTGGGAAAATACGTAACTATCAGATTATTGTAGGCGGATTACAGATGATGAATCTACCTATCTCCTATCTACTACTACGTTTGGGATTCTTTCCGGAAATTGTCATTATAGTGGCTATCTGCATTTCACAGTGTTGCCTTGCAGCACGTTTGATTTTATTAAGAGGAATGATTGGTGTCTCCATACGGAAATACCTCCAAAAAGTTTATTTCAATATTCTAACCGTCAGCGTTGTTGCGGTCGTACTGCCTCTTATCAGTACACAGTATATCGATGAAACGTTTATTGGTTTTATTATTGTCAGCCTGATTGCTGTAATTTGTACTATTATCAGTATTTACTTCATAGGCTGCAATCGTCAGGAACGACAATCCATTCATCAAAAATTAAACGCAATTAGAACTAAAATTACTCGAAAATGATACAAATCACCAACAAAGCAGATTGCTGCGGATGTACGGCTTGCGCCAGCGTATGCGCACATCATGCCATCAGCATGGAACCGGATGCAATGGGGTTCCTCTATCCCAAAGTCGACACCGATAAATGTACAGAGTGCGGACTCTGCGAAAAAGTATGTGCTTTTAATCCCAACTATGACAAAAGTCTGAATCTACCGGAGCCACAAATCTATGCAGCACGTCATAAAGATATACATGAGATAGAAACCAGCCGGAGCGGTGCTGCTTTCATCGCTATTTCTGATTATGTACTGGAACAGGGAGGCGTAGTATATGGCGCAGGGTATGCTGAGCATTTCCGGGTAGTACACAAACGTGCAACCAACAAGGAAGAACGGAATGAGTTTAAAGGTTCAAAATATGTACAAAGTGATTTAAGAGATATATTCCCCCAAGTAAAAGCAGATTTAAAACAAGGTCTGATCGTATTATTTTCCGGCACTCCCTGTCAGACAGCAGGATTAGCGTCCTATATAGGTAAGCGTTTACGCGAAAAACTGATTCTTGTAGATATTGTTTGCCACGGAGTCCCTGCTCCTTACATTTGGAGGGATTATCTCGCCTATTTGGAAAAGAAATACAAACAACCTATTGTGGAAGTAAATTTCCGAGATAAATCACGAATTGGGTGGAATGGACATATTGAGTCGTTTATATTTCAAGATGGAAGTAAGAAAGAGTTCAACACCTATACTTATCTGTTTTACCGCCATATTATGCTACGCCCTTCTTGTAGTAAGTGCCATTATACTAATTTCAACCGCCCTTCTGATTTTACTTTAGCTGATTATTGGGGATGGGAAAAATTATCTCCATACTTCAATAAAGATAACAAAGGATGTTCCTTGCTTCTTGTGAATACAGAAAAAGGGAGGCACTTTTTGAAATATATATCAATAGATTTGAATTTAATTGTAAGTAATAAAATTCTATGTCTACAACCTAACCTACAAATTCCAAGTAAACCTTCAGATAAATCTTCACTATTTGAATATTTATACATCAAACATGGATTTAAAAAAGTAGCTCAAAAATTTAGTGATCTTAATTATAAAAGCAATATAAAAAAAATCATAAGAAAAATATTAAAAGCCATACGAAAATGAAAATAGGTATATTAACATTTCATTATGCACACAATTATGGAGCTTTGATGCAAGCATGGGCATTAAAAGAATATTTACAAAGCATAGGGCATGAAGTTTATTTCATTGATTATAAAAATCAAAAAATAAAACAAGAGTATAAAATTTTTCACTCTAAAAAATCGAATAACAAAGAATCATTAAATAAAATAATTATACACAAATTAGTTTATCCTATAAGAATAATCAAAAAAATTATAAGAAGCCAAAGATTTCATTCTTTTATACAAAAAGAACTTCCTCGCCTAAAGCCAACATTAATAAAATCTATGAATGTAGTTATAGTAGGAAGTGACCAAGTTTGGAATAGTAAATTAACTGATGGATATGATACATTCTATTGGGGAATGAAACAATATCCAAATCTAAGATATATCAGCTATGCTTCCAGCATGAATGCTGATATCACAACAGAAAAAGAAAAAAAAGAAATAAGTAAATTATTAAAGAACTTTTCCCACATTTCAGTTAGAGAGTCCAACTTAGTTCAACAACTCAGTCCTCTGACTAATACTCCAATTAATTTCGTTGGTGATCCAACCATTTTAATCAACAACAAAGTGTGGAATAAGATTATAAACCCAAAATACGTTCCCTCTTTTAAATATGTATTAGCATACCCACTGAGAGACGGCAAAGAAGTCATCGATATAGCCCGCAAAGTCGCAAAGGAAAAAAAACTTCAATTAATTATTTTATCTGGAGAAGTATTATTAAAACCATCAGCTAATGAGTTTACGACTAAAGGACCGTATGAATTTATATCATTACTAAAATTTGCAGAGTATGTTGTAACTTCCTCTTTTCACGGAACTATACTATCAATTATACATCATAAAGAATTTGTTACAATAAAATGTAAAGATGGTAATAACCTAAGAGTCAGTTCCATCTTGGATTATCTAAATTTAAATAAACGTTTAGTTAATAGCTACGAATCAATAAAACAATTAGAGGAAATAAATTATAATACAGTTGATACTCATCTGAAACAATTACAAAACTTATCATTTGATTTTATAAATAAGAGTTTAAATAATTTATAAATATATGATTCCTAAAACTATACATTATTGTTGGTTCGGTAATAAAGAAAAACCCACGACCGTAAAAAAATATATTGAAAATTGGGAATTATATTATCCTGATTTTACAATAAAAGAATGGAATGAAAGCAATTTCAATGTAAACACTATGCCATTTGTAAAAGAAGCTTACCAAAAAGAGAAATATGCTTTTGTTTCAGATGTAGCTAGAATATATGCTTTAATAACTGAAGGAGGAATTTATTTCGATACAGACGTTTTAGTTTTAAAAAAATTTCCTGATGAACTACTATCGAAACCTAGTTTTATCGGTTTCGAAGATGATTCTAAAGTAGGGACCGCAATCATTGCTTCGGAAGCCAATCACCCTTTTTGGGTTGAATTTTTCAACTATTATCAAAAACAACACTTCATTTTAGACAATAACATTCTAAATATGACCCCTAATGTAGACATTCTCACTAATATACTAATAAAAAGAGGATTATGCTGTACCAATACTCATCAAATTATTGAAAAAATATATATATACCCAAAAGATTATTTCAGTCCTAAATCTTATCTAACAGGAAAAATAAAGAAAACAATAAATACCTATACTATTCATGATTTTGCAGGAACATGGCTTCCTCAATCTCCATGGTATGTGCGTATTGAAAAGAAAGTGTGGAATTCATTAGGACTCAGTAATAAAAACATTATATCCAAACTTATAAAAATGATAAAATGAAATGACAATATCCACAAAAAAAGACAAAAACTTTTATTTTGTCTGTATTATCATATTTATACTATTAAAATTTTTCAGTATATATTATTTAAGAGATAATATATTCAATTATCCACTTACATATTTTTTATTATTTTTCTTTTTCACATATCGTACTAAGACCACATATAGTAATAAAATTAATACATATATATACCTTGTAATTTTATCTTGTTTATATTCTTCCTTAACTAGAGGACAAGAACTTTTTAAAATCTTAGTTTCTGGCTTTAACTATATCGGACTGATATCTTTCTACATTCTTGCACATTTCAAATTAACATACTCACAAAGTAAAAAAATACTATCTACGATAAGTATAAGTTTCTGTTTATGTTATCTACTACAATGGGCTATGTATCCGACCATAGTATTTGCTGGTGCATCAGATACAATAAATGTAAATGCAGACTTATTTAGATTGAGAATGCCTGCCAGTATTAGTGCTTTCTATCTAGTATATAACTCTTTAAGCGATTTTCTTAGATTTAAGAAGATAAAATCATTAATATTATTTTCATTAGGTATATTACCCATTATTTTAATGGGCTTTAGAACTTTAACTATATTAACTCTTTTGGGATGTCTAGCCCTAATTGTCGCTTCAAGTGCTAGTGTAAAAAAAAGTCTTGGATGGGTAATATTAACAGGAATATTTCTAGGAACTTCCACTCAAATCCCAATTGTTCAAGATAAAATTCAAGAAATGCAAGAAAGACAAGAAGCCGGAGATACTTTTCAAAATCAAGATTATATACGTTATATCGAATATGATTTCTATAATAACATGTTTTCCAATATTGATGATAAACTTCTAGGAGGAGGACCTATCGTATATGATAATAAAACCCAATACTCGAAAAATATGAAAACAGCAGAAGATGATTTCATATTTTGGGCAGACTTAGGATTAGTTGGTCTAAGTTTCATTATTGGTATACCAGCTATAATTGCATTATTAGTTATTATGATAAGCCTAATAAAAAAATGTAAATCGTTAGAGCTACAAAGTATTAGATTTACAATTATAACCGCCACTATAGGTTCACTTATAACAACAATGGAATTATACAGAGAAGGAAACCTTATTATTATCGGTATGTTTCTCTATACCGAATACATTTACTCTAAAGAATCTTCCAATTTATTACACTAAAAAAATGAATAATTCTCCCACTATATCTATAATCCTACCTGCATATAATGCAGAAAAATATTTAGCTTCAGCTATAGATAGTATTTTATGCCAAAGTTTCAAGGATTTTGAGTTCATCATTTTAAATGATGGCAGTACAGATAATACAGAAAAAATTATCTTATCATATACAGATTCACGTATCAAATATATTAAAAATGAGAAGAATTTAAAGTTAATCAAGACCTTAAATAAAGGAATAGATTTAGCAAAAGGAAAATATATCGCTCGTATGGATGCAGACGACATTGCTTTACCCACAATGCTTGAAGAATGTTATTCTTTTTTTAAAACACACCCCGAATACTCCATTGTAGCACCTTCTGTTTACAATATGGATAATGATGGAAAAACATATAGAAAAGGGAATAACCGATATTCATCCGAAGTACTTCCTTATATTCTACTCTTTGAAAATACAGTAACCCACCCAGGTATTATGCTAAAAGCTGATATTCTAAAAAAATATCAATATGAAGATACAGGATTAGTCCTACATTTTGAGGATCATGACTGTTGGAATAGAATTTTAGCTGATGAACATAAAATTTACGTATTACCCCATCCCTTGTTACTTTACCGAATAAATAAAGATGGAATAAATTTTAAATATGGCAATAACAGATCAAAACCTTTTAGAGAAAGACAAAGAAAATGGATTTCAACAAAAACTTCAATTTCATTTAATGTCTCTCTAATCGATTATTTTATACAACACCCATCATGGAATAATATTTCAAATTTAGACAAAGAACTCAATTCAATTATTTCACTAATAGCTTCTAACAAAGTACAAAAAGAATTTATTTACTGGAAAAGTCTTTACTTAATAAGACGTATAACTCACTCTTATTTGTACAAGTTAATTTTTCTTATTTACTGTCTAATACATAAGAACTTATCACTTACTGCAATATTAATAGAGCAAGTAAAAAAACATAAAACCTATAAAATACAATAAAATGACAAATAAAGAGCTAAAGATACACCTTAAGAGTAAAATCTATACAATACTGACTCCTTTAATAGGAAAAAAATGTATACTCCTTGATGCCCCATATTATCATAATATAGGAGATGTATTAATTTGGGAAGGAACAAAAAGTTTCATAAAAGAAAATAATATAAACTGTATCTACACAGCATCTTATGAAACCTACTCCTTCCCCAAAATAGATAAAACTGTTACAATATTATTCAATGGAGGAGGTAATTTAGGGGACATCTATCATGAGCACGTTGAGTTTTTATTGAAAGTTACTACGTATTATCCTAACAATCGTATTATTATACTACCACAAACTATTTATTATCAAGACAAAAACAAAGAGCAAGAAGATCTTAGTAAATTATTAAATCATAAAGATTTATATATATGTACTCGTGACAAAGAAGTATACAAAAATATTTCTCTTTCTTTTCAAGGCAAAACATTACTACTTCCTGATATGGCATTTTGTATTAATGATGAATTTTTAAGTGCTTTTATATTACCAGAGCAAAAGCGTAAACTTATCATTGACCGCAATGATTGTGAAAAGAACCACTCAAAGGCTTCTCAAATAGCATTAGATGGAGATATAAGCGATTGGCCTGTATTTGAACATTCTTTTAGAAGGACAACTTTCATAAATAAAATTCTAAAGAAAATTTCTGATGCTAAAATTCCACTCATAAGCAAATTAAATAACAAGGTATGGGATATATATGCTCAGAATATATTCTGCAAAGCAATGGTCAGAGAAGGGGTGAAATTTATATCTCCATATAGCATCGTCGAAACAACAAGGCTACATGGGTGTATTTTATCCATATTATTAAATAAAAAAGTTATTCTTGTAAATAACTCTTATGGGAAAAATAAGAATTTTTACGATACATGGCTCAAAGACATTGATACACTAACACTGAAACAACAATCATGAAATTTTCTTTAATACTCCCTGTATATAATGTGGAGAAATATCTTGAGAAATGTGTAAGAAGCTGTTTAAAGCAAGATCTTTCTCAAAATGACTACGAAATAATTATTGTAATAGATGGGTCTCCTGACAATTCTATATCCATAGCAAAAAATTTAAAAAAAGAAAATTCATGTATAAAAATAATAGAACAAGAAAATCAGGGTTTAAGTGGTGCTCGAAACACAGGATTGAAGTATGCTCAAGGAGAATATATATGGTTCATAGACTCTGATGATTATATAGAACCAAATATACTTTCTAATATATATATACAATTAAAACAGAACAACTTAGATTGTTTATGGATTCAATGGAAAAATATTTCAGAAAAAGGAGAAATTATTCCTCACTACGATCAAACTATAAACCAGATTTCTACAAAAATCTATGATGGTAAAGGATTTATGAAAAATGTATTAGGAATATATCTCTATGCATGGTCTTTTATTTACAAAAAAGATTTTCTTAAAAGAAACAGCTTAGTTTTCACGCCAAAAATGTTTTATGAAGATTCAGACTTTGCTTTCCATAGTTTGCCTCTTGTAAAAAGAATCCAGTTATACAGTCATAGTTGCTACTATTATCTAAACCGAACCAACAGCATTGTAAATACTTTAAATTCTCAAAAAATCAAAGATATATGCCATAATGCCTTAACGGCATTTTCCTTATCCCAAGACTCAACTGAGTTAAATACCTTCTATCAACGCTGCTATTCGTCGTTCATTTTACTAGCACTCCGAGGTTCTATCCTTGGAAAAAGTCAGAAAGATTTATTGTATTTAAACAAGATACTAATAGAGAATCAAATTACTTATTTATATCCAATAGGAAGCAGAAGTATGAAAATATTAAGCTATCTGTTTAATAAATTAGGCTGTAACTTTATATTCAAAACCATTTCATTATATCTCAAATTTTTAAAATGAAAGTTTTACTTTTCTTGCTTAGCCTTTTATTATCTTTAAGCAATATTAGTGCTAAAGAAAGAATGTCCTTATTATTAAAAAATAACAAAGGATGTTTTATAGGTAGGGAAAATGATTTATGCCTAGGAGTAAAAAATAATTCTGAAACATGGTCATATCAATTTAAATCTGACACAATACAAAATTTAACTTCTAGTGATATTTATCGGATAACACAAAAGTACCCAGCATTACTAGGTATGGATTTAGGAGAAGACGCCATAAATCGTCATCACAATCTATATATAGAAAATTTCAAAAATTGTATCAAATCCTATTACAATCTTACCCATGGAATAATAAGTATCAGTTATCATATGGAAAATCCATGGTGGTTTTTTGAAGGGAAAAAAGGAGCTCCATATAGACATAAATCTCCTAAGCATCCTAATATTGTAAAAGAAATTCTTCATGATTCTATAAAACTACCCAATAATATTACTGTAAGAGATTGGTATGATGAGCAAATTGAAAAAGTTATTAATATAATATCGGACTTAAAAGATAAAAATGGAAACGCAATTCCCTTAATATTAAGATTGTTTCATGAAGGTTCACACAATGCTTTTTGGTGGGGATATGATTATTGTACTAAAGAAGAGTATAAAGAACTTTTCATCTATACAACTCAATTAATAAAATCAAAATGCCCAAACAATATATTAATAGCTTATTCTCCTGATTGCAACTGGAAAACTTTAAATCCTAATGACAGGTATATGGACAGATATCCTGGTGACAGCTATGTAGATATTTTAGGTTTAGACAATTATCATATAAAATCTCCAAAAGAAGTGGAGCAATGTATCAGCCAATTGCAACAACTTTCGAAATACGCAAAAAAACACAATAAGATTGTAGCTCTAACAGAAACGGGATGTTATGGATTGAATATCTCCAATTGGTTCACCAAATATTTATATAAAGTTATAAATGCACCTCAAGTAAATGTTTCATATGTTATGTTCTGGAGTTCATGGTCAAGTAAAAACAATGGATATTGCATACCATATAAAAAAAATAGCCCAGAAGCTATGGACTTCTTAAAATTTACACAAAAAAAGAATATTATTCTTATAAACAATGGAAAAACTAATTCTTCAAGAACTCTCTAAACAAGTCTTATTTTTAGGAGTTTCAATGAAAACTAAAGGAGGAATGACTGCCGTTCTTGTATCGTATGATAAATACATAGAAAATATGCAGTTTATTCCTACATGGAAGTTAGGTAATAAACTGATAAAATCGGGATATGCATTACAAGCCATTGCCAGAATGTGCTTCAAATGTCTTTTCAATAAAAACATTAAAATTATTCATATTCACGGTGCTGCCAATGCTTCTTTCTATCGCTGTAGAATCTTTATCAACTTAGCAAAAAAACTGAATAAAAAAGTAATTCTTCACGAACACGCTGCTGATTTTATAGAATTCTACCAAAACAGCAATGACAAAATTAACATAAGTCAAACTCTAAATAAATGTGATGCTTTAATTGTCCTATCTGAATCATGGAAAGAATATTTCAGTTCAATAGGAGTTGACAGAAATAAGATTCAGGTTTTGAATAATATAGTATCACCTCCCGAATTTAAAAAACTTCCACGTAAAGACAATAAACTTCATCTTATGTTTATGGGAGAAATAAGCATACGTAAAGGAGGGTTCGACTTATTACAAGCCATCAGCGACAACAGAGAATACTTTAAAGACAAACTGTTATTAAGAATAGGAGGCAATGAAGTAGATGGGAATATAAAGCAATTCATAAAAGAACATCAACTAGAGGATTTTGTCAGTTACGAAGGATGGATTTCTGGAAATAAAAAAAATGAATGTCTTAATTGGGAGGATGTATACATACTGCCATCCTATAATGAAGGACTTCCTATAGCCATCCTTGAAGCAATGAGTTATAAACATCCAACAATATCGACTCCTGTTGGCGGAATTCCTGAAGTCATAAAGACACATGAAAACGGTATCTTAGTACAACCTGGAAATAAAAAGGAAATAGCAGAGGCGATTAAACATTATATAGAGCATCCAGAGGATATTAGAACACATGGTGAAAAAGCTTACCAAGTTGTTCAGAATTTCTTTCCACAAAAAGTATTTACCGATTTGACTCATATATATCAATCTCTATTAAAATGAAAACAACAACTTTTTTAAATACCAACATTCAAATAATAACTCAATCAGAGTTATTAAAAAGCTTGAAAAAAGGAACTCTTATAACTCCCAATGTAGATCACTTGGTAAAACTACAAAAAGATAAAGAATTTTATGATGTATACCAACAAGCAGAATGGATAATCTGCGATAGCAAAATTCTTTATCTTCTCTCCAAACTCCTTAAAAAACCATTACCAGAAGCTATACCTGGTTCTAGTTTCTTCACTGCTTTTTATGAATATCATAAAGATGATCTTAGCTGCAAAATATTCTTACTCGGAGCAGCAGAAGGAGTTGCCATTAAAGCAATGGAAAGAATTAACCAAAAAGTTGGAAGAAATATAGTAGTGGGTGCCCACTCCCCTTCCTACGGTTTTGAAAAGAAGCCGGATGAATGTGAAGAGCTTATTCGTATGGTAAATGAAAGCGGAGCCAATGTAGTTTTAGTAGGTGTAGGTGCCCCCAAACAGGAAAAATGGATAATGAAATATCGAGGCCAGATGCCTGGAGTAGATATTTTTATGGGACTAGGAGCCACTATCGACTTCGAAGCTGGAACCTTAAAACGTGCTCCTATAATTTGGCAAAAATTAGGCATGGAATGGCTGTATAGATGCTTAAAAGAACCTAAACGGCTATTCAAACGCTATTTTGTGGACGACATGCAATTCTTTTATTACTTTACACAGCAACTGCTCGGAGTTTACAAAAATCCATTCGAAAAGAAATAAGCCTATTTTCGGAATAATCTGCACAACAAAGCTAATGGCACTAATACCAATGCCAATAAATAAGATAAAATTAAGCGTACTATAGCTTTTATCAGATAAATATTATTCTTCTCTTTCATATCACAAAATTACAATAATAGAGAATATCACTCATAAAAAAACTACAAATTTATTAGCTTCATTATTTATTATCTAATAATTCTGTTAATATAAACAAAAATCGCTACAGTCTCTTCTGTATAGAAGCCGTAGCGATTTTTATTTATATATTTCTTTTATTTTATTCTTTTTTCGAACAATTCATTATTTTTGCACCGCACTTTAAAACGAACTATAAAATATAAGATTCGGGAAGTACAAATAATTATGAAGTAATAGAACGATTGTTTTAACCAAAGATTAATACACGATGATTACATTTACTCTTTGTCTGGTGGCTTTGATAGCCGGATATTTTATTTATGGGAAACTGGCTGAACGCATTTTTGCACCTGATAACCGCTTGACTCCTGCCGTGACTGATGCGGATGGGGTGGATTATATAGTACTCCCGAACTGGAAAGTGTTTATGATTCAGTTTTTGAATATAGCCGGAGTGGGGCCTATTTTTGGAGCAATTATGGGGGCTATGTTTGGAAGTGCTTCTTTTCTGTGGATTGTGTTGGGCTCTATTTTTGCAGGGGCGGTGCATGATTATTTCTCAGGAATGCTGTCTTTACGGAATCATGGGGAAAGCTTGCCGGAGCTCGTAGGAAGGTATCTGGGAAAATCTACCAAACAGGTGATGCGTGTATTTACTGTGGTACTGATGATACTGGTAGGTGCGGTATTTGTGGCGTCACCGGCTACCTTACTGGCGAAACTGACTCCGGAGCATCTGGATATCACGTTTTGGATTGTAGTAATCTTTATTTATTACATACTGGCTACGTTTCTGCCAATAGACAAGATTATCGGTAAGGTGTATCCGATCTTTGCTCTGGCTTTGATTTTTATGGCTTTGGGATTGCTGGTGATGCTGTATGTAAACCATCCGACGCTGCCGGAGCTGTGGGAAGGGCTGACCAATACGCATCCGAAAGCGGAATCGACTCCTATTTTCCCGATGATGTTTATCACTATTGCCTGCGGGGCTATCTCGGGATTTCATGCGACACAAAGTCCGCTGATGGCCCGCTGTATGAAAAGCGAACGCAACGGACGGCCGATTTTTTACGGTGCAATGATTACGGAAGGTATTGTGGCACTGATCTGGGCGGCTGTGGCTACATATTTTTTTCACCAGAATGGTATGGGAGTAAGTGATGCTTCTGTAGTGGTTTTTGAAATCAGTAAAGAATGGTTGGGAGCTATAGGTAGTGTACTGGCGATATTGGGTGTGGTAGCGGCTCCTATTACCAGTGGGGATACGGCATTCCGCTCGGCACGACTGATTGTGGCGGATTTTATGAATCTTGAACAAAAGAGCTTGAAATCGCGTTTGTATATTTGTATTCCGATGTTTTGCGTAGCAGGGGCTATCTTGTTGTATAGTCTTCGTGACGCAGACGGATTCCAAGTGATCTGGAGGTATTTTGCATGGGCTAACCAAACTTTGGCGGTATTTACTTTGTGGACCATCACAGTATGGCTGGTACGCGAAAGAAAAGGATTATCGTTTATGATGACACTGATACCGGCACTGTTTATGACCATGGTTTGTCTGACATATATTACTGTAACTCCAGAAGGAATAGGAATGAATAAGGGCTATATAGGATGGGTATCTTCCTTGTCTTTATTGATTAGCGTGATTTGCTTCTGCCGGTGGTATATGAAACAAAAAGCACAGAGATAGTACGGATATATAAGTCCGGCATTACCTTTGCTCAAAAACAAGCTTTTGGTTTGGTACCTGCACTTGCCTTCATGTATCTTTTCAGAAGACAGGAGACGGCTCGGCATAGTTCAAACTTGAAAACTATGTTTTCGTTTGCCTCTGCTCTCGCCTTTCACTA
>ERZ791931.632-NODE-632-length-36142-cov-14.093967_pt1 | contig 36142 bp, 35 predicted proteins | sample MGYA00510127_ERZ791931 | MGnify/ENA primary metagenome ERZ791931 (study PRJEB30046, sample SAMN00792067) | human gut metagenome | study: EMG produced TPA metagenomics assembly of the A metagenome-wide association study of gut microbiota in type 2... | reverse complement strand
GACCCCACCCATGTGTGCCACATGGATGGGGAATGCGCGGGGAATCCGTTCAAGGCGTCCGAAGGCGGGCGGACAATTCTTGTTGCACTTTTCACTGTATGCCCGGTTCTGGAAATGCGACCTCCTGACGGGAACTGAATTGATCGAGCACTGAACGAGTCGTTTTGTAGGAGGCGGGGGCGGGAAGGCAAGATGAGGCGAAATGCGTGCGGTTTCGTCCGTTCTTTTTGTGCGTACGGCAGTGAATCTCGTGAGCTCCAACGGGTTTCGCGTGTGCGATGAATTCTTGGTTTTTCTTGATGCAGAGTGCTTGAGCGTGAGCGGATGTGTGACCTTATGGGCGTCTCCTGCCCTTCTTGCATTGTCGGCTCCCGCTTCGTGTGAACGATCTGCAGAATCGTTTGCTTGACGAGGCGTTTGAGTTCGAACGCGCTCTGCAATGCGATGCTCGGGCCTGTTCCCGGGCGTCTGCAGCAGGCAGCATGCGTACCTCAGGAAACCGCTGAAGAAAAAGCGGGAATACCGTCATCCGGGATGGACGCACGAAGAAGCCTGCATGTTGTAGAATCTGTGGCCCTCGTGCTATCGGCTTGTGTGTGTCGATAGTTTTTTCAGACTTCGCTCATACGGGACGCCCATGGAATCGTTCTTCGAAAAACTCTTCTACAGCGCGCTGGATTCTTGCGCCGTTCTTTCTCGGCCTGTCGCTTGCGCTTCTGGCGCTGGCGCTCAAGTTCTTCCATGAGGTCTGGCACGTGCTGCCGCACGTCTTCGAGCTCTCGGAGTCCGACCTCATCCTCTCGCTTCTTTCGATGGTCGACATGGGCCTGGTGGGCGGCCTGATCGTGATGGTCATGTTCTCGTCCTACGAGAACTTCGTTTCGAGGCTTGACCTTGACGAGAAGGATTCGGAGCGTCTCGGCTGGCTCGGCAAGATGGACGCGGGCAGCCTCAAGAACAAGGCAGCCTCATGTTAGTTGGAATTTATTCCCGTTTCTTTTGAAGATGGTTTCAAAGGTGGAATTGATTCCAAGAAACATAAGTGAACGTGTTGGTCTCCAACGCGCTCGAATGAAGCGGCGCGGCTTGGCGGCCATCCATTGCGCGAAGGCCAGGCGAAGCGCGTAGCGCATGAAGTCGGCGGGCGGCGAGGGCTCAACCGCCTTTCGGTGAAAGAAGGAGACGGTGAGGGGAGAAAGCGGAAAGAGCGCAGGGTGAAGTGCGTCGAGGCGGCCTGCGTAGAGGCTGTCCTCAATGACGCTCAAGGGAGAGAGGGTCAAAGCGTCATTGCGTCCCTTGAGCGCATCGATGCCGAAGAAGTCGCAGAGCGTCACTCGCTCGGGTGAAATGCCGAGACCGCCGAGCTTTTCGAGAAGAAAGCCTTCGTCCTGCACGGTGGTGAGCCACTCGCTTTGGGCGAACACCGTTTTGAGATCCGCATCGGGCGCGAGCACCGGATGGCCGGGGGCCGCGACGATGCCGTGGTCGACCTCAAAGAGCGGCTCCTCGACGAGCGCGGAAAGTTCTGCAGTCTGAGAAAAAGCCGCTCGTGAAGACGAGCTTGACGGCGGGTCGGCGGCATTGAGCCTCAGGTTCGGAGCGCTGCGCTCAAAGAGCGGTGCGCCGAGATCCGACTCGAGCTGGCCGATGGATTTGGCGACCGTCGACGGCGTGAGACAGAGCTTCTTGGCCGCCGGGCGCACGCCGCCCGTGGACACGATGGCCAGAAACGCCTTGATTTGACGAATTTTTATGAAGAACTTCAGGGCGGCTGCCCGAGGCGATGGATCGAAGGATGACGGTACCTGCATCCATTGTCTCGAATATCGCGCAATGGGAGCCATGCAGGCCAGGTGCCGTCGCCGGCGGCGAGAAGAGCCTCACGGCTTTCGCGTCAGCAACCATTCCAACGCATTGCACTGCCGGATGCCGTCGTGATCCATGTCCGGGTCGTCGTCGAGGGTGAGCAGGAGTTTCGGATAATGGTCCTTGATATTCTGCAAGGGCCTCAATTCCCGTGCAAGGGTGTCGGGATCCCGCACGGTTGCCGACACTTGGATGTATTGGTAGCCGTCAGCCGATTTGGCAACGAAGTCCACTTCCGTCTGATCGACGCGCCCGACGTAGACTTCAAATCCGCGGCGCAGCAATTCGAGATAGACCACATTTTCCAGCGTGTGCCCAACATCCATCGCCTTGTTGCCGAGCACCGTTCGGCGAAGCCCAAGGTCAACCAGATAGTATTTCTCCAAACGGGCCAGCTCAGCCTTACCGTGAATGTCGAAGCGTCTCGCTTCATAGAGTACAAAGCAGTCCATCAACGCATTGAGGTACTTGTCGACGGTTTTGACGTCGCACTTTCGACCCTGTGCATTCAGGTAGTCCGCAATTCGTTTGGGTGCAACAAGGCTCCCAATATTCTCAAAGAGAAAGCGACAAATGCTCAGAAGGAGCGACGTGTCCGAGAGCTTCAGCCGCAGCGCCAAATCCTTGAGCAGGATTGTGCTGAAGACTCCCTCATAATAAGTGCGCACCGCCTCGGCATTGGGAAGAGAGAGCGCATAAGGGAAGGAGCCGACTTCCAGATATCGGCGATAGCTTTTACTGAGCGAACCATTGGCGTGAGTGCCTTCAACAAACTCGCCGAAGGACATCGGGAGCATCTTGATTTCGACATACCTCCCGCTCAACAGTGTGGCGAGGTCTGAGGACAGCATCGTGCCGTTTGATCCCGTCAAATAGATGTCGACATTGTCGCGAATGTAGAGGCTGTCGATGACGCGCTGGAAATCCGAAACGTTTTGGATTTCGTCGAGAAAGAAATAGACGGTCTTTCCGGGCTGTAGCTTCGACTTCAGATAGGCATGCAGGGCTTTCGGGTCGGTCAGCTCAATGGCGTCATAGTCTTCGAAGTTGATGCGAACGATCCGCTCGTCTTCAATGCCACCTGCCTTCAGCTCATTGATGAAGAGCGTCATCAAGGTGGTCTTTCCGCATCGACGGACGCCCGTGATGACTTTGATGAGCTGGGTGTCTCGAAATGTGCGCAGCTGGCGCAGATAGTCTTTTCTTGGAATCAGTTCCATCTTGGACGTGTTTTGCAAAGGAGTTGGACTAAATTCCAATATAACATGGGTCTGCATGGGTGGTTGGCTTTGGAGCCGTTCAGTTGCTTCTGTTTGTTCCAAGTCGGCATTCAGGTGGTGTTCGGGTCTGGGTTGCGCAAGCTTGGAAACGAAGCGGCCTTCCGTCTGCAGAGCTAACGTGCGAACGAAAGGCCGCGGAGGAGTCTTCAGATGTCGGCGCAAGCCTTATGCGGCGGCGAGTTCGCGGCCGACGAGCCAACCCCAGGTGGCGATCCTTCGCCTGCACGATACGAAGCGCTCGCTCGCCGATGCGCTTCTTGAGGGCGCCGACATGTCGAGCCGTCTCTCGAAGGAGGAGCTCCTCAAGCTCCTTTCCGACCAAGGCTGACAACCTCAGACACATGGCGATGGACGCCCCGCCGAACGACATGCGTTCGGCGGGCGCAGACGAACACGAACGGAGAAATCGATGGGCGATGCGACCTCGACGACGCTTGACCTCTCAGACCTGACGGACGTTGAGCCTAAACAACCTCTCCACTGAAGTGGGAGGGTTTCGATACAGTCGAGGCTTTTCGCCTCGGGGTTGCCCCCGATTTGCTGTCACTCCGACCACGAAATCCTTGCTGACGCAACCCTTGTACGGTAAGGGACGGAATCCCCCGCCGTCGGAACCTCCCGAACTCGCGCTCGGTGATCCCTTCTCGGGCTTGAATGACTACGACACCGGCGTCAAGCCAGGCTGTTACTCCGGCTAGAACGGCCTCACGGATCCGTTCCGGGTCGTAGGTTTGATTTTCAATATCGGCGTACAACAGGTTCAGACAAGCAGCTGCATCGCGGTCGATCCAGCGTTCGTCATCATCTTCACCCAGTCGCACGCGGCGCTCCCAAAGTTCGTGCTTGACAAACGTGTCCGTCAGCAGATTGTGCTGAGAGGGCTTGAGCTTCCTTGGCGATACAACCGTTACCTGCAAACCGGCGCTTTCAGCCTTGCTTGTCAGTTGGGTGTAGAACGCCGCCGGAGCATGTCGCCCGATGGTCTTGCCGAACCGTCCCCTCTGGAACGCCTTATAACTGTTGTCCTCCACAATGATGTGGCCCGCATGGCCGAGAAGCCAGTTGCAGACCTCGCCGTGCTCGCGCTTGCGAGTTGCGGCCGAAAGACGAAAAATCTCCGCTAGTTCTGCCCGCAGACTTTCATAGCGCTTCGAGAAACGCCACTGAAGCCTTCCGGACTTCACCTTCAGAGACTTGTGCTTCTTGCCGTGACGAACCACCTCAACCGTTTCGTAGTTGTCGGGATTCGTCGCTTGGCGGCTGCGCTCCATCGCACGCTGAAGCTTGCGCACGGCACGGTGATCCGTGTCCGCGCTTGGCGCAATCTGCACTTTGGCAATTGTCCCGTCCTCAGTCGCATAGGTGAGCGCCCCGAGTCCCAGATCAATGGCCATGCGCAGATCCTTGCCGGCGTAGGCGTGCTTCAGAGGTCCCTGCTCCGGGAGCAGTGGACGACTGCACAGACGCCATCCTCCGTTGCCTCTTCGGCATGCAGTCATTCGGAAGGGACGCACGAAGAAGGCTGCATGTTGTAAAATCAGCGGACCTCGTGCTATCGGCTCATGTATGTCGATAGCTTTTTTCAGACTTCGTTCATACGGGACGACCCATGGAATCGCTTTTCGAAAAACTCTTCTACAGCGCGCGCTGGATTCTTGCGCCGCTCTTTCTCGGCCTTTCGCTTGCGCTTCTGGCACTTGCGCTCAAGTTCTTTCAGGAGGTCTGGCACGTGCTGCCGCACGTCTTCGAGCTCTCTGAGTCCGATCTCATCCTCTCGCTTCTCTCGATGGTCGACATGGGCCTTGTGGGCGGCCTGATCGTGATGGTCATGTACTCTTCCTACGAGAACTTCGTCTCCAGGCTCGACCTTGACGAAAAGGATTCGGAGCGCCTCGGCTGGCTCGGCAAGATGGACGCGGGCAGCCTCAAGAACAAGGTGGCGGCGAGCATCGTGGCGATCTCCTCGATCCACCTTCTGAGGATCTTCATGAACATCAGCACGATCGAGAACGACAAGCTGCTCTGGTACGTGATCGTCCATTTGACCTTCGTTCTCTCAGCTCTCGTGATGTGCTGGATCGACCTGCTGACGCGCAAGGCACACCAGCACGACGGGCACTGACGAACCCTGACGTTCGGGGATCGCATTTCAGCTCGAGGAAAACGGCCGCTTCGGATCTTCCGGGCGGCCGTTTTTGTCCGTGTCCTTCCCGGCCTGCCGTCAGGCGATCGGTTCGATGCTGCAGGCCTGGAAAAAGGCGCTGCGAAGCGCGCCTTCGGCATCCCTGCGCCAGACGGCCCAGATCTTTTGGCTGTCCGCAAGCTCGGTGGAGGCGGGCTTCATGATTTCGACGAGGTCTCCCCTGAGGATCTCCTCGCGCACCGAAAGGTAGGGAAGGAGTGCGACGCCGAGGCCCGTGCCCGCCGCGCGCTTAACGGCGCCCATGGTGTCCATCGTGACGGAGTGGCGGATGCGGATGCCTCTGGCCTCGAGGTGCGCGAGGACCTCGCGCTGCGTGCGCTGCTCGCGCTCGAGCACCCAGGTGGCGTCGGAAAGTTCGCGGGCGGTGACGTAGGCGGACATCAGCGGACTGCCGAGGCCGACCACGAAGGCGAAGCGGTCCTCGAAGCACGGAAAGCCGTCGAGGTCGGGATTCGTGGGGCGTCCGCTGATGAAGCCGACGTCGATCAGGTGGCCAGCGACCGCGTCCTCGACGACGTCGTTGTCCTCGATCATGAGGCTTGTCTCGATGGCGGGCATCCTGCGCTTCATGTGCATCAGGCGTCTCGAGAGCACGTAGATGCCGAAGCGCCGGTTGGCGCCGACGGCTAGCGTGCCCGCACGGCCTTCGCCAGCTTCTGCAAAGAGCGCCTCCACCTCGTCGGCCTTGTCGACGAGAAGCGTGGCGTAGGGCAGGAGCGTGAGTGCGGCGGGCGTGGGCGTGAGGCCCTTGCTCTCGCGAACGAAGAGGCGGGCTCCAAGAGCGCTCTCGAGCTCCTTGAGCGACTGGCTCACGGCCGATGGCGACAGGTGCAGGCGTGCGGCGGAGGCCGAGACGCGGTGCGTCTCGTAAAGACTTCGGAAGACGGAGAGCTGTCGGAGCGTGATTCTCATGGGCTGCTGTCGGTTCGGGATGAAGACGTCGGGTGCGGACGTGCCGCAGGCATTCATCGTACACCTGAAAGGCCGCCGTCGGAGCGCTTCCGGCGGCGGCCTTCGGTTTGTCTGCGACTGGCTTTCAGTGTGACCTTCGCCTCTTTCAGAGGAACGGCCAGAGGATGACGAGGATGAGCTGGCCCATCAGGATCCTCAGGAACATGGCGAGCGGGTAGACGGTCGAGTAGGCAACGGCCGAGGAGTTGCGCTCGGAGAGCGTGCCCGCGTAGGCGAGGGCGGGAGGATCGGTGGTGGCGCCCGCCATCAGGCCCACGATGCTGTGGTAGTTGATGTGCAGGAAGCGCCTTGCGATCACGCCCACGATGAGAAGCGGGATTATGGTGATGAGGACGCCGAGCGCCATGTAGAGCGGCCCGTTGCCGTCGGTCATGGCGGCGACGAAGCCGTCGCCTGCGGCAAGGCCCACGGAGGCGAGGAAGAGACAGATGCCGGTCTCGCGCATCATCATGTTGGCTGACGGCGTCGTGAAGGTGACGAGCCGCATGGTCGGACCGAAGCGGCCGAGCAGGATGGCGACGATGAGCGGACCGCCCGCGAGGCCGAGCTTGAGCGGGACGGGCAGGCCGGGCACGGCAAACGGCACGCTGCCGACGATGACGCCGAGCAGAAGCCCGATGAAGATCGTGATGATGTTCGGATGGTCGAGCTTCTTCACCTGGTTGCCAAGCTTGGCCTCCATGCGCGCGACGGCCGTCTCGGGACCCACGCAGTAGACCTGGTCGCCCACCTGAAGGTGGAGCTTCGCGGACGGAAAGAGCGTCATGCCTGCGCGGAATACGCGCGTAATGTTGACGCCGTCCAGACGGTTGAGTGCGAGATCCTCGATGCGCATGCCGTTGACGGATTCGCGCGTGACCATGAGCGTGCGCACGACGAGCGGAGACTTCTCCTCGGCGAGGTCGATGTCGGTGCGCTCGCGTCCGAAGAAGGCGACGATCGCCTCCTTGACGTCGGGCTGGCTCACGATGCGCAGGCAGTCGTCCATGTGCAGGACGGTCGAGCCGTTGGGACTCGAGATGCTGCTGCCCGAGAGAATTCGGGAGGCGATGAAGCCGCGGCTGATGAAGTTCCTCACCTGTTCGATCGTGCGGCCTTCGAGCGCCCGGTTGCTGACCTCGACGTGGAAGAAGACGGGTTCCTGATGGTGGGCCCGCTCTTCGGCGTCCCACGCCTTGTCCTCTTCGGCAAGCTTGATCCGGAAGATAAAGCGGATGAGGATCGCGGAGCCGATCGTGCCGATGACGCCGAGCGGATAGGCGCATGCGTAGGCGACGGCGATGTTCTCACCCGTGTACTTGAAGAGCTCGAGCGTTTCCTGAGTGGCGCCGAGACCGGGCGTGTTCGTGACGGCGCCATAGTGGACGCCGAGCATCTGCGGCAACGACAGCGTGTCCCTGAAGAGGATGTAGAGCGCGATCGTCACGGCGACGCCAAGGAGCACCTGCAGGACGGTGAGGAGGTTGAGTACCATGCCGCCGCTCTTGAAGGACGAAAAGAACGAGGGGCCCACCTGAAGGCCGATGAAGTAGATGAAGACGGTGAGCCCGAAGTCGCGCAGGAAGTAGAGCACGGCAGGATTCACGGTGAAGCCGAAGTGCCCCGCGGCAATGGCCGCGAAGAGCACGAAGGTGACGCCAAGTGAGACGCCGAAGAGCCGGATGCGCCCGAGCAGCGCGCCTACGGCGATCACAAGCGAGTAAACGAGAATGATGTGAGGGACGGAGGAGACGTCCGTGAGCAGATGAGCCAGCCAGTCCATTGCAAGAAAACCCGATCGGTGAGGTTCTGTCCTGATGCCTTGGGAAAGGCGCGCATTTTACGCCAACGGAAGCGATACGAGAATCGGGTTTTCCCTTGGGCGGGGGGCCGTCGGCTCCCGCTGCTAGATCACGACGTCGAAGGAGACGCGGTCCGTGCGCAGCATCTCGAGCCCCTCGGGCAGGTCGAGGCTGCGGGCCGCATCCGCCGCCACGCGCTCGAAGCGGACCTTGCATTTCTGGCGGATGATGACAATGCCGAACTCGCGGTCGTAGAACTTGTAGAGCGTGTCGTCCTCAAGAAATCCCTTCGTGAAGCGCTTGGGCGTGAGGCCCGCAAAGCGCTCGGGGAGCAGATAGCTCTCGTCCACGGTGATGAGCTCGTCGGCACCCGCCTCGTTGTCGAGGAGCTTGCGCACCATGAGGATGACGGGCGCCTTTCTCGGTAGTCCCAGGGCGTCGGCCACGAAGTCGGGCGCAGCGACGGTCGAGATCGAGACGAGCTCCTTGCGCGTGCCGCTCGGCCTGCTGATGACGCCTTCGTCCTCGAGCCCGCCCAGGCGCGCGGACGCGTTCCATCCTGCAACCTCGTGCAAAAGCACTCCGAATTTCCATGTTGTCCATGATTCTGACCGCCTTCGGCGTCCTTGTTGCCGCTCTGCTTCCCGTTCTCAAGAAGCGCTGCGTGCCTCTCTGCGGATGATCCTCTCGAAGCCTGCGCGTGCCTTCGGGCACGCTTCCAATCGCTTGGGCGCGCACAGGCCTCGAAACCCATTCTGAAAATCGTTCCCTGTGCCGGTTGCCCCGGTCTGCAGCCGGCTTTGCTGCCCCGGTCCGTTCTCGGTCCGGGGTTCTTTTTATCTTTGGTGACGTCCTGCCTTTTATGTTGAGGCGGCTGCGCTCACTTCTGTTCGAGCGCGTACTTCGCAGCGTGTTCGCCTGCACGGCGGCCGAAGACTACGGTGTCGGCGACGGCGTTGCCGCCGAGGCGGTTGAAGCCGTGGACGCCGCCCGTCACTTCACCTGCGGCATAGAGGCCGGGCATCGGACGGGACTGGATGTCGAGGACCTCGCTTTCGGTCGTGACGGCCACGCCGCCCATCGTGTGATGGATGCCGGGCGCAACCTCGACGGCGTAGAAGGGTGCCTTCGCGACGGCGAGCGGCATGTCGGGACGCCCGAACGCGTCGTCGTGGCCCTTGGCGCGGTACGCGTTGTAGTCGGTGAGCGTCTTTTCAAGGACCTTCGGATCCATGCCGGCAGCCTCGGCAAGCCCTTCGATCGTGTCGGCCTTCTTCAGCATGCCGAGGTGGTCGTAGCCGCGGACCATCTTGGCCTTGGCGTAGAGATCGGCGTCGAAGACGAGCCAGGCGTGGCGGCCGGGCTGCTTGAGAATCGCGTCGGAGGCGCGGTCGCGGGTCGTAAGCTCGTTGACGAAGCGCGCGCCCGTTTCGTTGACCATGACGGCGCCGACGCCGCGGACCGTTTCGCTGATGAGGATGCGGCTCCCCTTGCCGACGGTCGGGTGGGCCTGGATCCAGTCGATGTCGGTCATGCTCGCGCCGGCTTCAAGCGCCATGCGCACGCCGTCGCCGGTGCTCGTGACGTTGTTGGAACTCGTCATGCCCTTGAAAGTCGGACGATAGAAGGCGACCATCTCCTTGTTCTGGCCGTAGCCGCCCGCGGCGAGCACGACCGCCTTCGCGTTGACGCGGTAGAGGCCGCTGTGCCTGCCTTCGACGACGACGCCTCTGACGGTGTGGTTTTCGTCAACGAGGAGCCTGACGGCGCGGGAGTTGAGGCGTGCGGGCACGCCGTCCTTCTCGGCCTGGGCGCGCAGTGTCTTGATGATGTGCGGACCGACCGTCTCGCCGCCCGTCGGGCGATGCGTACGGTCGACGCGGGCGCCGCCCGAGCGCTTCACTTCGGAGAGGTCCGCGCCCATGCCTTCGAGCCATTCGACGCCTGCGGCACTTTCCTTCGCGAGGATTTCAACGAGAGCGCGGTCGTTCTTGCCGCGGCCGCCCTTGAGCGTGTCCTCGACATAGGCCTCGACTGTGTCGTTGATGCCCTTGGCCTTCTGCTGCTTCGTCCCGACGGCGTTGTAGCCGCCCGCGGCGAGCATGGAGTTGCCGCCCGAGAAGCTGTGCTTTTCGAGAAGGAGAACGGAGGCGCCCGCACGCCTGGCGGCGATCGCTGCGTTGAAGCCCGCGCTGCCCGCGCCGATCACCACGACGTCATAGGATTCGCGCGGCTCGGCCTTCATTGCCGCCTCGATGGCCGCTTCGTCGGGGGAGACCTTCGGTGCGGCTTCGGGCGCATCGGCGAACGGCATCTTGTTCGGGAAGGTGTGGCAGTCGTTGCAGACGAGCTTCGGACGGGCATGCGCGGTGTGGCAGCTCGTGCAGTTGATGTCGCCGAGATGCGAGTGGTGCGGATCGATTTCCGTGCCCGTCTTCCTGATGTCCTTGTAGGAGCCGTGGCAGGTCTGGCACTGCGCGTTGAGCGCACGCTCGTCGTCGGGGACGGACGCCGCCGTCACCGCGTTCGTGCCGTGGCACGAGGCGCAGCCGCCCAGCTTCGAGTGAAAGTCCGCGAGCGCCTGGCCCGCCGCCGCTTCGCCACCGATGAGGGCGCCGCTCAGAAGCGCGCCGATCATCAGGCCGAGTGCCTTCTTCGTCAACATGATGTCTTCTCCTTTTGAGTGTTGTTGTGACGAGAGGCGGTTCATGCCGCCTTCCGATGAATCGAGTCTAGGCGCGGGGGAGGTCAAAATCTTGATTTGCGTCAAGTCGAAAACCGAAGGCGCCGCAAAGTTCTGCAGGAGTATTAAGAAAAACTGGAAATGCTTGGGTTTTCGAGTATGTCGATTCAGGTTTTTTGCGGGGTGCGGGGCGAAGAGTGCGGCGCAGAGGTGCATGCGGGAAGAGGGCGGAATGTGAGGGCGAAAGACGAGAGAGGGCCCGCAGACGCAAGCCAGCGGACCCTCTCGGGATCCGTCGGGATCAGCCGGCCGCGGGGGCAGGACCGGGCCGGTCTCGGACGTCAGTCGTCCTCATGCACTATTTCGGGCTGCTCCCAGACGCGCATGCGCGGGAGGTCCTGCCGAGCATCATCGCGACGTCGGTGCCGGGACGCGGCGCGATCCCCTGCGCCTTGTCGCCGAAGCATTCGGCCGTGTCGGGCTTGAGCGGGTTGATCGCCACGACCTTGACGCCGCGGGCCTTAATGGCTCGCAGGCCGCCCGCGTTCTCATGAATCGTCGTGCACCAGTCGATGTCGTTCGTGATCGTCGGATCGGCGCCCCAGAGGACGACGAGTTCGGTCTTCTCGTTGATGAGCTCCCAGGACGTCACCTGTTCGTAGACGCCGTTGGAGCCGATGACGTAGGGCAGCACCACTTGGGCGCAGCCCGTGGAGTAGTCGCCCGTATAGGTCGTGTAGCCGCCGTTGAGGTTGAGGACGCGCTGCAGGAGGTTTCGGGCGTTGCCCACGGAGCTCGTTCTCATCCAGCCGTAGGAACCGCCCCAGATGGCGCCGGGATCGTAGGTCTCGCGAACGCGCTTGAGTTCGCCCGCGACGAGCTTCGCGGCCTTTTCCCAAGAGACTCGCACGAACGGATCGGACCCGCGGCCTTCGCCGCCTGCGCGGAAGAGATTTCGGCGATTGGTCATGTCGCTTTTTCCTTGTTCACGGTTGGTCGGAGTGTGAATGCCTGTTGTCCCGAAGGCTGTTCGGAAGCGGACGGCGGGGACGTGTTACATGGGCTTGGCGTGCGCCTGCAGCCACTTGAACATCAGTTCGTTGGCGCCCGCGCTCGAGTGGCCGGTGCGGCCGCCGCGCTTGGGCAGCTGGCCCGCCCATTCGTTGGCGGTGTGGGCGGAGGCTTTGGGCGCGCCGTGGCAGGTGGAGCAGGCGTCGGCGTGACGCACCTCGGCCTTCTTCCAGAGTCCGTCGAGATCCTGAGTGAGCCCGGCGGGGGGCACCCAGGCTTCTGCGCTCGTGGCCTGCCAGGCGTTGCCCTGAACGGACTTTTCGGCGCCCGAAAGCTTCACGGCGCCGCCCGCGTTCGGCGAACGGGTTCCGGACGACACATTCGTTCACCATGCGCGCTTTTGCAACGGTTTTGCAAACGATGAAAATGAGATCGAAGTGGTATCCATACCGTGAGTGGCGGGTGTTCGGAGGAGGGCGGGAGGGGAAGTCGGCTTGCGGGAGAGGAAAAAGGAGGGGCGTGATGGGGAGATGAGGGGAAAAAAAGGGGACGGCGCTCTGCTGCAACGCCGTCCCGAAACCCCTGCGGCCTTTGCCGGACCGCATGGGACAGGAAATCAATGTGTGGATGAGGCCTTACCTGATGTCGTCCATGAAGGCCACGTAGGACTCGCGGTCAAGCTGGGGCTTGAAGGCGGTGCAGATCTCGTCGGCCTTCTGCGCGCCGTCGGCGAGCAGGTCGACGATCGTGAGGGCGAGGGCCTGCGGGATGCGGGTGAAGGCGGCCTCGCGGTCGCGAAGCTCGTAGTCGGCGCCGTGGAGAACGCCGTCGACGCAACCGACCCAGGGGTGGATGACGGGCATGAGGAGCGAGACGTCGCCCATGTCGGTCGAGCCCGAGCTGTGTTCGCCGAGCGTGACCTTCTCCTTGCCGAAGAGTTCGACGGCGTTGTCACGCAGGACTTCGCGGAAGGCGTCGTCGGGGGCGAGCGGGAGGTAGCCTGGCAGGTTCCTGATCTCGCACTTCGCGCCGATGGCGTCGCCGCCCGCCCTGAGGGCGCGGTCGACGGCCTTGTTGTAGCGGACCATGGCGTCGATGTTGGAGGCGCGCACGTAGCTTTCCATCTTGACGTAGTCGGGGATCACGTTGACGAGGTCGCCGCCCGCGTTGATGATTGGGTGGAAGCGCACGTGGTCCTGGTCGCGGAAGGTTTCGCGGATGGCGTTGACGCCCATGACGCCCATCATGGCGGCGTTGAGGGCGTTGATGCCTTCTTCAGGTGCAAAGGCGGCGTGAGCGGGACGGCCGTGGTATTCGATGAGCTTGCCGATGAAGCCGTTGCTCGAGGCGCCGAGATTGAATTCGTCGCCCGAGGCCACGTGCATCTGCATGGCCATGTCGATGTCCTCGAAGGCGCCTTCGGCGATGAGCTGCTGCTTGCCGCCGAGGTACTTGAGACGACCCTCGTCGCGTTGGGCGCTGCGCCAGTCGATCTCGACGTACTCTTCGGCGGGGACCGCGAAGAGGACGACGTCGCCGTCGAGTTCGGACATGACGTCGCGCAGGCCGCAGGCCACGGCGATCATGTTGGCGATCTGGATGTTGTGGCCGCAGCAGTGGGCGGCGCCCGTGACGGGGTCGGCGTTCCTGTGGTTGCGGCAGACGATGGCGTCGAGCTCGGCGAGCATCGCGACGGTGCGCTTCGAGTTCCTGCCCTTCATGCGGGCCTTGACGCCCGTGATGCCGTGGCCGGCCGTGAATTCGATGCCGAGCCTCTCGAGCGCCTCCTGCACCTTGCGGGAGGTCTTCACCTCCTTGAAGCCGAGTTCGGGCTCGGCGAGGATGGCTTCGGAAATCGCCTCGATGTCGGCGCGGTGCGCGGCGATGGCTTCGCAGACTTTCTGCTTGATGGCGGCTTTGTCCATGATCTGTACAGGGGACCGTTTCCGGCGCCTGATGGCGGCGCCTGCGGTCCGCTCCTTTCTATATCGGGTGATTGACGGGACCGGGTGCGGCCGCCCCCGCAGGGGCGGCGGGCATTCGGTACATTGTAGAACGGTTGTCGGAACGAGGATCAGAAGATGCCCTCGAGGTGCAGCATCAGCTCGGCGAGCGCGGTGGCGCAGAGGAAGCTGCCCGAGGCGACGGCCATGGCGACGGGGACGATGCGCCAGGAGAGTCGCTTGAAGGCCTCGAGGTCCTTGCCCAGGCACAGGCCGCCGTAGGCGAGGATCGGGGTCGTCGTGGCGAGGAAGTTGATGTGCTTGGTCTGCTCGACGATCCACACGCCGCCGGGGAAGCTCGGGATCGAGACGATGACGGCGGTGAGCGAGACCCAGAAGACGACGGGGAGCTTGTTGAAGCCGGGCAGCATCTGGATCACGACGCCGAAGAAGGCGATCGCGACGATGATGAGGATGCCCACGGCGCCCTGGGCGATGTCGCCGTTGTAGCCGAAGGTGTTGGCGACGAGGGTGTAGATGCCGGTGACGAGCAGGATGAAGAGGTAGTCCTTGAGCTTTTCAAGATGGGCGGCAATGGCGTTCATGATGTTCTTTCCTTTTGACATGTTCGGTGCGGTGTGTTCGGGGGGCTCTCAGGCGGCGCGCTTGTCGCCGGTTACGAGTTCGTAGATCTTGACCGTGACGGGCAGCGAGATGAAAAGCGCGAAGTAGATGCCGAGTACCGAGGTCATAAGGTTGGCGGCGGCCGCGTAGGCGCCGACGGTTTCGGCGGCTTCGGGGTAGGCGGCGATGATCGAGCCCGTGCCGGCGGCCATCATCGAGGCCGAGCCGATGCCCGCGCCCATGGCGAGGGAATGCGGATGGAAGATGTCGAGGCCCGCGACCACGCCCGCGAGGATCGAGATCCAGAGCGCGCCGAAGACGGTGCCGCAGATGTACATGCCCATCACGCCGCGGCCCTCGGGGCTGTCAAGGCCGTACTTCTCGCCGATGATGGCGACGTTGGGCTCGCGGTCGATCGAGTAGCACGCGCCGATGGCCTCGCGTTTCATGCCGAGGAGCAACGCGACGGGCAGGCCGAAGATCAGCGTGCCGAAGAAGTGGCCGAACTCCTGCATGATCAGGGCCCAGCCGGAATTGAGGAGCATCTCGAGGTTCGGCCCGATGCCCAGGCCGATCTTCGTCAGGAGGACCAGCATGGCGATCGGCATGAACTTCGCGGCGCGGTCCATTTCGGAGAACTTCAGGATCCCGAACTTCGGGAAGGAGAGGATGCCGCCCAGCACCAGCGCGTAGAGCAGCGGCAGCAGCACGACGAGGCCGAAGCGGTGCATGCCGATCGATTCGGCCACGATCACGACGATGAGGGCCAGCAGATGAAGCTTCCAGTTCTTGATGAGATCCATGTTGAGTCTCCTAGTTTTTCCTGTGGGGCGAAAGGCCCCGTCCATGGGTGCGGACGGTCTTCCGGCGGGGTTTTCCGGCTCTTTTGACGGATTTCGGGTGCAATGGGGCCTGGAGCCTTCAGTGCGCCGAAATGCAAAATCGGCCGGTCGGATTGTCAAAGGGGGTGTTGGGGAAGGGGCGGCGGACGTTCACGGCCGGGGAGGCCGCAGCGGCGCCTGATATCGCACGCGCGGGCTTAGAGGGAGCCGCGCGTGGATGTAGAGGAGGATGTGGAGGAGGAGGCGGAGGTGACGGACGTGAGCGCAAGCATGGCTTCAATCTCGTTCAATGGCTGCCTTGCGAGGCCCAGCGCCTCAATTCTGCATTCCGGCATTTTCCTGCTCCAGTGGTGTTCTTCAATGCCCGCCGCATTCGTCTGCAGGGGCGTGACAGAAAATACCCTAGCAGACCTGCAACAAATGTTCTCAAATTCAAACACGGAGTTTGACGAAAGTCAAGGCTTCTTGGGCGGAAGTACTTGGATTTCACGTGATTGCGCCCTGTGTGCGTGCTCAATCGGGTTCTGAATCCCGTGTCTTGACGGAGGCTCGTGCGGCAGGCGTTTCGGAGCGGCTAGCGAAATGAAGGCGGGGCCGTCCGTGTGGAGGACGGCCCCGCAGGGGAGCGATGCGGCTTTGTGATGCGTCAGCCGACGTGCTTGAGGGCGGCTGCGGTGAGGACCCTGACGCCCATGTCGAGCTGCGTTTCGTCGAAGGTCATGTTGCGGGCGTGGAGGCCCGGCGTGCAGCCTGCGCCCACGCCGAAGTAGGCGGCGCGGATGTGCGGGCGTTCCTTCTTGAAGAAGTGGAAGTCCTCGCCGCCACCGCCGCAGTCGCGGGCGAGGCATTCGTCGCCGAGGACCTCGCGGATCGTGCCGGCGAGTTCGGCGACGAGGTCCTCGTCGTAGACGGCGGCCGGGATGACGACGCCGGGGAGGATGACTTCGGCGGTTGCGCCGTAGGCAGCGGCGGTGCCCGTGGCGGCCATGCGGACCTTCTCGAGGAGTTCGTCCATGAGTTCGTTCGTCTGGGCGCGGATGTCGAGCTTGAGGGTTGCGGTGTCGGGGATGATGTTGACGGCAGCGGCGCAGGCCTGGATGTTCGTCACCTTGCAGGACCACACCTTGGCGGGGTCGCCCTTGATGGCGGCGACGGCCTGCGTGACGGCGGCGGCCACTTCGGCGCAGTTGACGCCGAGGTGCGGGCGCGAGGCGTGGGCCGTGCGGCCGTGGATCACGATGTCGGCGAAGGTGCTCGAGGTGTGGCGAACGGCGGCGGCGCAGGTGCCCGTCGGAATGTCCTGGATCGGACGCACGTGGCAACCCAGGGCGATGTCGACGTCGTCGACGGCGCCGGACTTCAGGACCTCGAGCGCGCCGTGGAGCGTCTCCTCGCCCGGCTGGAAGAGGATCTTGAGGGTGCCGCGGCGCACGCGGCACGCGAGCTCGGAGGCGGCGGCGAGCACCATCGCGCAGTGGCTGTCGTGGCCGCAGGCGTGGACGGCCTCGATCGAGCCGTCATCGTTCCTGAAGGGCAGGGCGTCCATGTCGGCGCGAAGCATCAGGACGGGGCCGGGCTCGGCGCCCCTGATGACGCCCATGACGCCCGTCTTCCCGACGCCGCGCGTGACGGCGTAGCCAAGCTTTTCGAGGGCCTCGGCAAGGTAGGCGGAGGTCTTTTCTTCTTCAAAACCGAGTTCGGGCGTCTTGTGCAGGTCGCGCCAGATCTCGACGACGTTGAGTGCCATGCTGGTCTCCATTGTGAAGCGTATGGGTCGGATGAATGATCTCTCAATATTACCGCTTCTGCGCAGGGCCGTACGCATGAGGTTTTCCTTCACGCCTGTAGCCGGATGGCGTCCGATGACCGAAAAAGCGCATCGAATGTCCTTCCTGAGGTTAGTGCGCCGAAGTGTTCCGTCGTAGCATGAAAAGGACGTCGGACGTGACCGGTCCGGCGCCGCTCAAGACAAAAGGAGAGAAATCATGCAAGCTGCACGCCGCAATCTGCTCAAGACCGGCCTCATGTGCACGGGTGCCGCCGCTGCCGCAGGCGTCTCGCTCCCGGCCTCCGCCGCAGTCGAGCCCAAGTCGAAGATCGCCCGCGAGGAGTGGGACGTCGTCGTGGTGGGCGCGGGCTTCGCGGGCCTCTGCGCCGCGCTCGAAGCCAAGGAAAGGGGGGCCAAGGTTCTTCTCATCGAGAAGATGGGCCGTCCCGACTGCACGTCCGCCTACAGCTCCGGCTGGATCGCCGCGACGAAAACGCGCTATCAGGACAAGGACGACGACGATTCCAAGGAACTCTATTTCAAGGAGATGATGGAGGTTTCGGGCGGTCGTTCCGACCCGGCCCTCATCCGCGCCTATGCCGAGATTGCGGGCGAAAGTGTCGACTGGCTCGGCGACCACGGCATGACGTACAAGATCTGGAAGCAGCACGCGCCCGAACGCATGCGCTGCCACATCGTGCCTGCAGTCAACGGCCTCACGGGCGGCGCCCACATGGTGAAGGTGATGCTCGAGGCGCTTGAGAAGGCGGGCGTGCCCGTTCGCTACAACACGAAGGCGGTCGAGCTCGTGACCGACGAGTGCTTCAACGTGCTCGGCGTCTCCTGCATCGAAAAGCACCGCCGCGTCGAACTGATGACCAAAGGCGGCGTGATTCTCGCCACCGGCGGCTTTGCCGGCAACAACGCCATGGTCGGCCAGTACATCGGCCCGTGGGCCTCCCGCATGGTTGTGCGCGGCGCGCCCTGGGCGACCGGTGAAAACATCCGCATGGCCGAACAGGTCATGGCCAGGATGGTGAACCTGGACCAGTTCTATGCGGGTCCGATTTCGCCCGTGGGTCACTGCAACCCTTCGCCGCTCATGCATGCGGGCTACGGCATCCAGATCAACACGGACGGCAGGCGCTTCGTGCAGGAGCACCTCGGCCAGATCGAGAAGGCCGTGGGCATCGCCAGCCTGACGAAGAACAACATGAGCTACCTGCTCATCGGTCAGGACGCCGACGCGAACAACAACATCCTCTCGAACACGCTCACGCGCTTCGAGAAGCTCGGCCTCAAGGTGGCCTCGGGCAAGACGATCGAGGAGGCCGTCAAGCAGGCGGGCCTGCCGGTCGAGGCCGTCATGGAGACGGTTGCCGAGTACAACAAGGCCGTGCGCGAAGGGAAGGCCGCCGAGCTGGTGCCGCCGTACCTCAACGAGCATCCGCATGAGCTCAAGACCGGTCCCTTCTATCTCGTTCCCGCCGTGGGCGGCATCGCCAACACCTTCGGCGGCCCGAAGATCGACGCCAACGCGCGCGTCGTCAACACCGAGGATCGTCCGATTCCGGGCCTCTACGCTGCGGGCGCCGCAGCGGGCGGCATCTGGTATGCGGCCGACGTCTCGGGCAGCCAGCTCGGCGGCTGCATGGTGTTCGGACGCCTTGCCGCGCGCCACGCCGCGGCTCGTGCGAAGAAGGCTTGATCGGGAGGAAAGGAAATATGTTCGACATTAAGAAACTGGCGCTTGCCGGCGCCCTTGCGATGATCGCCGCGGCCGCCACGGCCGCCCAGCCCGGCCACCTCGCCGACCGCCATGCCGCGCGCTCGGTCGACTGCGCCGCCTGCCATGAGGTGAAGGCTCCGGCCGAAGGCGCCGAAGTCGACACGCAGAAGTGCCTGGCCTGCCACGTCTCGCTCAAGGCCGTCTCCGAAAAGATCCACGCCCGCGGCAACGCCCAGTCGCCCGACCCGCACGTGAACCATAGCCTCGGCCTCAACTGCGTCGAGTGCCACAAGGGCCACGAACAGTCGGTCAACATGTGCAGCCGCTGCCATCTCTTCGAGTACAAGGTACCGTAGTCTCACGGTCTGAAGCCGCTCACCGTTGCCTCCGGGCGGCTTCAGACAACGTGAGGCGGCACACGCAGAGGCCGCGTTTTCCCGCAGACGGAAGACGTGGCCCTTTTTCTCGCCTATCCTTGAAAAATCGCGACCCTTCGATCCTTGCCACCCCCTCCATCCGGCATGACCGCACGTTCCTACGCCACCAAGTGGCCCGCAGCCTTCAATCCCGACGATCCGACCGTCCTGTCGATCGCCGCCGTCGTCGACGAACATGTCGACGTGAGCGCCGATTCGCCGCAGCTTCCGCTCCATACGCACCCGACGGGGCAGCTCGCGCTCTCCGTGGGCGGGCTCGTGGGCCTGCAGCTCGAGAGCGGCTACTGGTCGATTCCCGCGCTCTGCGCGATCTGGGTGCCGCCCGGCGTCCCGCACACGGGCGTGCTTGGGCTCGACGGCCGCTCGGTCTATTTTCACGTCGGTCCCTCGCAGCTCGAGGGCTTTCCCGACGAGGTCGTGCGCATGATGCTCAATCCCATGGCCGTCGAGATGGTGCTCTTTGCGGCCCGCGGGCTCGACAGAAGGCGCCCGGAAGCGTCAAGGCGCCTTCTCGCGCTCGCGACGATCGAGGAGGTGAGGCTCGCAAGGCGCCTGCCGCCGCACTTTGCGCCACTCCCGAGAAGCCCGCGCCTTCAGGCGATCGCCATGGAGTTCGCCTCCTTTGAGAAGGCCGAGTGGACGATGGAGGACTGGGCTGCGTTTGCGGGCATGAGCGTGCGCACGCTCAGCCGTCAGGTGCAGGCCGAGACGGGACTCACCTTCCGCAACTGGCGTCTGCAGCACGTGCTCCTCGTCTCCCTCGGACAGCTCGCGCGCGAGACGAGCGTCGAGGAGGCGGCGCTCACGGCGGGCTACCAGAACACCTCGGCCTTCATCTCGGCCTTCAGGCAGGTCTTCGGGATGACGCCCGGCGAATACAGGCGAACGCTCCAGGGCGCCTGAAGCGAAGCCGATGCATGAATGAAAGCAAGCCCCAGCAGGCGGACTGCAGGGGCTTGCTGTTGCGGTCTTGAAGCGGATCGGTGCGGGATCAGCGCATCGTCACGAGGACGCGGCCCGTCATTTCGGGTGGGATCGGCAGGCCCATGAGCGTGAGCACGGTCGGGGCGACGTCGGCGAGGACGCCGTTTTCAACACGCTCGACGCGGTCGGAGACGACGAGGATGGGAACCGGGTTGAGCGAGTGGGCCGTGTTGGGCGAGCCGTCGGCGTTGACGGCGTTGTCGGCGTTGCCGTGGTCGGCGATCTGGACGACCTCGTAGCCGTGGTCGCGCGCGGCGTCGATGACGGCGCCCGCGCAGGCGTCGACGGTGACGACGGCCTTTTCAATCGCGTCGTAGACGCCCGTGTGGCCCACCATGTCGCCGTTGGCGAAGTTGAGGCAGATGAAGTCGTACTGCTCGGTGGCGATGGCCTCGACGAGCTTCTCGGTGACCTCGGGGGCGCCCATCTGGGGCTGCAGGTCGTAGGTCGCGACCGAGGGACTCGGCACGAGGATGCGGTCCTCGCCTTCATACGGGGCCTCGCGGCCGCCGTTGAGGAAGAACGTGACGTGGGCGTACTTTTCAGTCTCGGCGATGCGCAGCTGCCTGAGGCCCTGGGCGGAGACCCATTCGCCGATCGTGTTGACGACGTTCTCCTTCGGGAAGAGGACGTGCAGGCCCTTGTAGGTCGGGTCGTAGGGCGTCATCGTGCAGAAGTAGAGCGGCAAGGGCTCCATTTCGAAATCGGGTCTGGCCTCCTGCGTGAGCACGGTCGTGAGCTCCTTGGCGCGGTCGTTGCGGAAGTTCACGAAGACGACGGCGTCGTGCGGGCGGATGCGGCCCACGGCAACGCCGTGACCGTCCGTGAGGTACTGTGGCTCGAGGAACTCGTCGGTGATGCCCTGGCGGTAGGAGACGCGCACGGCGTCGGGCATGTCGGCGACGGGATTGCCCACGCCCTTGACGAGCAGGTCGTAGGCGCGGCGCACGCGCTCCCAGCGCTTGTCGCGGTCCATGGCCCAGTAGCGGCCCACAAGGCTCACGAGTTCGCCCGCGGTGTCGGGCCTGGCCATTTCGGCGAGCATGTCCTTCACGAAGCCTTCGCCGCTCTTGGGATCGGTGTCACGGCCGTCAAGGAAGCCGTGTACGTAGACCTTTTCGAGGCCCGCGGCCTTCGCAAGGCGCAGGAACGCGTACATGTGGCTGTTGAGGCTGTGCACGCCGCCGTCGGAGAGAAGGCCCATGACGTGCAGGGCGCAGCCCTTTTCGCGGCAGTAGTCGATGAGGGCCTTCACCTCGGGATTGTCGCCGATCGAGCCGTCGGCGACCGCGCGGTTGATCTTGACGAGGTCCTGATAGAGGACGCGGCCGGCGCCGATGTTGAGGTGGCCTACTTCGGAGTTGCCCATCTGGCCGTCGGGCAGGCCCACGTTCTCGCCGTCGGTGCGCAGTTCGGCGTGCGGATACTTCGCCGCAAACTCGCCGAGGCGCTGCGGCCTGACGCTGCCGATCACGTCGGCCCTGTCGCCGCGGCCGATGCCCCAGCCATCGAGAATCATGAGCAAAACCTTCTTTCGTGCACAGGCCGTCATCGCCTTGTCTCCTTCTTCCTGAATCCCTGTCGTTGGTGTCTGTTGGGAGAGCCCTGCGGGGCTTACTCCTCGTCCTGCGGGTCGCGGACCTCGACCGGAGTTTCGCTCAGCGCCTGTTCGACCTCGCGGTCGAGCACGGACTCGACGAACTCGCTCACGGACTGGCCGCGGTTGGCGGCGGCATGAATCAGATTGTCATAAAGGGACGAATCGATGGCCACTTCAAGGGTGACGTAGTTGGTGTCTTCTGCCATTAGAATTCTCTCTCGAATAGTTGGAGGGGCGGACGTGGGATCGGGGCTCCGTGCTGCGCTTTCCCTTCACGGGGGCGCGGCGGGCGCCGTCTCCGCCTTCCTGATCAATCGGATGATTATCACGGATCGGCTCCCCATCGTCAACACCGCAGACCCTTGAAGTGCCCCTCAGGCGCGGTTTTGAGGGCCTTGGATTGGCCATTGGGGAGCGGAGACGGGCGGAGCGGGAGAGGGACACGCAAAAGGAAAGCCCCCCGCGGAAGGATCCGCGAGGGGCTTGGGTTAAGGTCCGATTCAGCGGTCGGAAGACCGCTTCATCAGCCGGTGACGCGTTTCAGATTAGAAAGCGTGCGTCAGACCCGTGAAGACTTCACCGACCTTTTCTTCGACTTCGACAGCCGTGGTGGTGGCGTCGAGCGTGGCCTTGTAGTAGCCGGCGGCGAGGTAGACGGACGTGCGCTTGCTCAGGCGGTATTCGTACTTCGTGGCGAGACCCATGTAGTCGAAGTCGCGTTCTTCAACGCCGGTCTTGGACGTTTCAGCCGTGCCGTCGACATAGTAGGCGCCGACCGTCAGGTCGCCGTTGCTGATCGGAACGATCGTGCCGAGGTGAGCGCCGAAGCCCTTGACGCCCTTGTCGAAATCGGTGTCAAACTTCGTGAGCCCGGCACCCTTGACCATGCTGGCGAGAGCGTTGGCGCCGCTGCCCTGGATGCCCTTGAAGTACTGGCCCATCACGAAGGTCTTGGCGAAGCCGCAGTCGTAGTTGCCGCCGAGGTAGACGATGTGGCCGTCTTCACCGCGGGAGTCCTTACCGAAGGACTGGTAGTTCTGGAATTCGTAGGCGAGAACCGTGTTCAGGGCGCCGAAGTTGCCCGTAAGAGCCGTGGAAGCGTAGCGGTTGACGGCGGAGGAGCCTTCACGGTCCTTGTCGGTGCTGGATTCATTGAAGGAGTACTGGACCGTAGCCTGCAGACCGGCGAACTTCGGGGTCTGGTACGTGACCATGTTGTCGTAGCGGGCGGACTGGAGGAGGCCGAGAACGTCACCGGAACCGCCGTCGAAGGCGTCGCCGTAGCCGTAAACGAGGTCGAAGCCGGCGCCGGAACCAACGCCGCCGACGCGGCCCATGGTGAGCGTACCGAAGTCGGAGGAGAGGGCGACGGTGGCCTGACGGTCAAAGAGCTTGCCTTCGGTCTTGAATTCGCCGGAGTCGGCCTTGAAGCCGTTTTCGAGCTGGAAGCTCACCTTCATGCCGTTGCCGAGGTCTTCAGAACCCTTGATGCCGAAGCGGGAGGCGGAGTTGCGACCGTTTTCCATGGAGAACGTGTCTTCATCGACCATGGTCTTGTCGCCGACGGTGACTTCACTGGTCTTGTACTGGAGACCCAGGTCAACCTTGCCGTACATCGTGACGTCGGCGGCCTGAACGGAGAAAGCGGTAGCGCCGAGAACGGCGACAGCGATAAGAGACTTCTTGAACATAATCTTGTCATCCAAATAAAAGGGAAAATTTGGGAGTCACTGCTTTTCGCGTGGCTAGGGAGAATACTGGGACAAGAGGGGGCGATTCGCAAGAAGCTCCCCTTCCGGACGACCTTCGTATTTAGTGCATCGGCCTGCGGGACAGGATATCCGGCCGGAATGCGGTGATAACCCCTATACTGTTGCGCAAACGCAACAAACGGGCGGAATCGCCCATGGTGCCTGCGTTTGGAGGCGGTCGTCATCCATGCGCGACTTTATGAGAACGGCATCGCCGTTTCCCGAATGTCGTGCGCGGGACGAGATGAAGAGAACGATGCAGAAACGGCGCCCCGCCGGATGAAGCGGGACGCCGTTTGGTTCAAGGTTTGTGCGGGGCGTGATGCCTGGAGACTCAGGCTGCGGCGGGGAACTTCGGGAGCATGCCGCGGAGGTTCTTCGCGTAGAGGGCCGCCACATAGAGGATCACCACGGCGGCGACCGTCACTTCGACGTGGGCGAGGAAGCGGATCTGGTGCGCGTAGTGAAGGGCGCCGGGGAAGCCCGCCACGAGGTTCGAGAGCTTGTAGAGCGCCGTTGCGCCGATGGCCATCGGGAAGGTGAAGGCCGCGTAGCCCGGCGAGAACTGAAGCCTCAGGAGGCGCCAGAAGGCGAAGTAGATCACGACCGTCATGAGGATCGCGATGCCGAAGAGGAGCGCGACGAGAAGAAGCGACGGATCCTTCTCGACCGTGAGGTAGCCTGCAAGTAGCAGGCTCGCGGGCGCGGCCAGAATCGCAATCGTGGGCTTGGCGCCGTTGGGGACCTCGGGGAGGAAGAAGAGGCGGTAGATCATCAGCGGCAGGAGCACGGCATAGGCCGCGGCGCCCATCCAGAAGAAGACCTTCGCGAAGGGAAGCAGCACGGCCACCTCGGGGAAGGTTACGTCGGCCACCACGATGCCGATGGGCGGCACGAACCAGGAGGGCACCATGAGTTCGAGCCTAGGTTCCTGCAAGCGGTTCACGACGAAGATGCCGAGCGCCGCCAGATGAAGGAGCACCGCCGCGCACCAGAGCACGACGCCCGCTTCGGGCATCCAGTGGCCCGCAGTCTTCGAGACCACCATCAGGCACATCGCGAACGTCGGGACGATGCTGCCCACGACGGGATGCTTCAGGTCGGCCCAGAGCGTGTCGTGGTGCGCCGTGAAGCGAAGCACCAGAAAGCCGATCATGACGAGGCCGATCACGGCACCCGTCGTCTGGCCCCAGCCCGCGAGCGGCAGGGCGTTCTCGAGGCACCAGCCCAGACTCGCAATGCCGAGCGCGAGACCAGCGAGCGGCGTGGGCAGGCCACGAACCTTGTAGTGAAGCTTTTTGAACATAGGAATTCTCAAGAAAAGGGCGGGATTACCCTTGGTTTGCGGGGCTATTTTGGCAGAAAATTCGTTCGGAAGCGTCGCTATTTTCAGAACTGATCGTTCGGAAAACGTGACCGACTCGACTTTGATTGTTCGGCTTTACCGAAAGCCCGGACATCCTGCGCCCTCACGACTTATTGCAGGCCTTCCGCAGAGGGAGGCCTTTTTCGGCTTCTTCGAATAGAATGTACCTTCTATAAAACATTTAATATTAAGGATGGAGCCTGCCCGTGGCAGCGCCCGCAACTGCGCGATGGACATGGAAGACAAGGAGACGGCCCCGGGAACGGTGCTTCTGGCGGTGGACGTTGCAAGGCGTCAGGCGGAATTGAGGCGAAGGAGCGTCATCATGACGGAGGATCCCGTCGAGGCGGCCGAGTGGCTTCGCACCTACAGGCATCCGATGACTGAGCTCATCTCGATCGGGCCCTGGGCGTCGTACAGCGCCTTTAATCAAGGTGCCGGCGTCGACCTGCCGAGGCTACTTCTTTCGGACCGCGTGCGCTCGGCCTGCGCCGAGGAGGTTGCCGGGCTCGACTACGCGGCGCAGCAGGCGAAGTATCTCTTTTCCTACGAGGATGCGGCTGAATGGATCGAGGCCAATGTGGAGACGCGCGTGATGAGCGTCGTCGTGCCGCTTTCGATTTTTGCGACCGATCCCGACGCCCTGAGGGCCGAATTCGAGGAGGAGAAGCGCCTGAGGTTCACGAACATGAAGACGAAGGAAGGCGCCGCGAAGCCCCGCCGCATTCTCGCCCGCTGGAACGTCGTGAAGAACCTCCCGAAGGAGGCCCGCGAGGCGATCGGCAACTGGTCCTCGGACTATGCGGCCGAGAAGGTTCGCCAGCAGGTGGCCTGGCCCGTGCCGCCCTCGATGGAGGTCGATTTTCCGGGATGCGTCTTCGCCCGCTACCGCACTTCGGCCGAGATCGAGCCCACGCGCCAGCGCACGCACAACACGATCCTCTTCACGGGCATGGCGGTTCACCGCGAGATCGGGCGCAACAGGCCGTACTGCAGGCGGCACTTCACGCCGGGCCTCCTGCTCGGCGGCCCTCGAAACTGGCCCGACTACGAGATCGGACTGGTCGACGTGATGAGCATTCCGAGGGCGGCCGCGCTGCTCGGAGAGAGCTTCATCAGGCACGCCGCCTGGCGTCTTTCGCCCGAGGACGTCGTCTGGTGCGGGGACGCTTCGGTCCTGCACGACGTGAAGCTCAGCGCCGACATGCGGATTCTGCTCGGCCTTTCGAGAGAGAGGCGCAGGCCCGCCGTCTGACCCTCGAGCGTGATTTCCTCACGGGTTTTCCCGCTTTGGGCTTGGGATCACGGAGCGTGCGTGCCATAATCATCGTTTGAGAATGCCGGCTTTCAGACGGTCCCTCGTTCGAGGGAGCCGGACCGTCATTCCCGCCAACCTTCCCACGAGGACCCAGTCATGCAGATTACGCTTCGCCAGATGCAGGTCTTTCTTGCAGTCGCCCGCACCGAGAACCTGTCGGTTGCGGCGCAGGATCTTGCGATGAGCAAGAGCGCGGTGAGCCAGGCCCTGACGGAGCTTGAGGGGCGCCTCGGCGTCACGCTCTTCGAGCGCACCCGCGGCCGACTCCTTCTTTCGGCCGAAGGCAGACGCCTCAAGCCCGCCGCCGACGAGCTCATGGAGCGCACCGACGACATCGAGTCGCTCTTTTCGGGTCGCACGACGGGCCAGCTCAGGCTTGCCTGCACGTTCACGATCGGCTCCTTCATGCTCTCGGACCTGATGCGCGACTTTCAGGCGCACGCGGGCTGGATGCCCGAAATGCTCATCGCCAACACCGCCGAGGTGGCCGAATCGCTCCTCAACTTCTCGACCGACATCTCGATCGTCGAGGGCCCCGTCACGAATCCGCACCTCATCACCGAGCCGTGGATTTCCGACGAAATGGTCGTGGTGGCGCCCAAGGGGCACCGCCTCACGCAGGGCGTCGCGACCTGGGAGCAGCTCTCGCGCGAACACTGGATCCTGAGAGAGGAGGGCTCGAGCACCCGCATCTTCTTCGATGCGCAGATCGGGCTTCACCTCTCCGAGCACAACATCGTCGCGAACGTCAACAGCTTCGAGACGATCGTTGGCATGATCATCAACGGCATGGGTCTCACCTTCATCTCCGAGCGCATCCTCCACGATCCGTTCTTCGGCCCGCACCTCAGGCGCGTCAAGTGCCCCGAGACCTTCACGAGGCAACTCTCCTTCTGCATGCACAAGCAGAAGTACCGCTCCTCCGACCTCCAGGCCTTCCTCGCCTTCTGCCGCCTCTGGGGCGAACGCCTTCTCGAGCGCGAGCACAGTCGCAGGCTCGAGGAGGAACGCGCGGCCATGGTCTTCACGCCTCCCGCCTGACCGTCGCTGCACTACCACAGTCATCACGGTCTTCGGGGCGCCGTTGCAGGGAATTCACTTTCCCGCCCGGCGCCCCTGCTGCATCCGGGCTTCCTGCCTCAGACACTCTCCTCGGAGTGCAAATCCGCCCGCAGATGAGGGGATTGCGCAAGAATCCGACGCCTTGCATCGCCTGAAGCCTTGCGCCCCCGTGTACAATGCCTGCCGCTTCACGTTAGGACGGGCCTCCCTCAGGCTTTCCGCAGAAGTCTCTCAAACCACCAGACCACAAGACCGATTTCATTTCCATGCACGTCACCGTCTATCTCATCTGCGCGCTCATCACGGCCCTGATGGCCGCCTACGGCATCTGGCGCACGATCCGCATCGCCCATCTCGGCACGACCTCGAAGCTTGCCGTCACGGCCTTCTTTGCGCTTGCGGGCGCCTTGCACTTCGCCTTCCTCGACATGACGGACCTCTTCGAGCGCACCTTCATCGTCGACACGCTGCCTGTCACGGGGCTCTTCGTGAGCTTTGCCTACTGGTTCTTCCTGCTGGCGCTCGCGCGCGACGTGATCGGCGGCGTGCGCGGACTCGTGCGCAGGAAGATGGGGCTGCCCGTCGAGAAGCGCGATCTTTTCACGATCGTCTCGACGTGCTTCGTGGCCGTCTTCGGCATCTTCTTCGGCATCACCTCGACCTGGAACGCGCTCTCCGAGCCTACGGTCGAGCCGATGACCGTGGCCGTCAGGAACCTGCCGCCCGAGCTCGAGGGCTTCAAGGTCGCCCAGATCACGGACCTGCACGCCTCGAACCTCTTCCCCGCCGCCCGCACCGAAGCCGTGGTGAAGGCCGTCAATGAGGCCAGGCCCGACCTCGTCCTCATCACGGGCGACTTCTCCGACGGTCCGCTCGACAGGGAGGCTGCCGTTCTTCAGCGCGACGCGGACCTCGCGCCTCTTTCCGGCCTCAAGGCCGCCTACGGCATCTTCGGCGTGACGGGCAACCATGAGTACATCCGTCCCGAGCGCGAGAAGCTCCTTGAGATCATCAGGCGCCACGGCGTCGTGATCCTCGAGAACGAGGCCGTCTCCATCGCCGTCAAGGGCCGCCGCGTGACGGTGGCGGGCGTGGACGACCTCGCCGCCGAGCGCACGGGCGCAGGCCGTCACGACCTTGCGGGTACGCTCTCCAATCTCGCCGACGACGACCTCCGCATCCTGATGGACCATCAGCCCCGCACGGCTCCCGAGGCTGCGAACCCTGCCTGGAAGGTGGACCTGCAGCTTTCGGGCCACACCCACGGCGGCCACACGGGCCCCGTCGCGATTCTCGCCTCGCTTGCCAACAACGGCTTCGTCAAGGGCTTTTATGAGGTGGGCGGCATGAAGCTCTACGTCTCCCAGGGCGCGGGCTTCTGGGCGGGCTTCCCCGTTCGAAGCGGCACCTTCAACGAAATCCCGCTCATCACGTTCACGCGAGCCAACTGATCGAGTAGCTTTTCGAGCATTCCCGGCATGAAAAAGCCTCCCGACTTCGGGAGGCTTTTTTGATGAGTTTGGGCAGGTGTCAGTATGTCGTTCGGTCGAAGACAGCCTTCTGCTGCGTGAATTCGAGCAGGCCCGCGAGGCCGCCCTCACGTCCGATGCCACTCTGCTTGTAGCCGCCGAAGGGCGCGGTGACGTCGCGCGGGGCGTCGTTGATGTAGACGTTGCCCGAGTGGATGCGCTTTGCGACCGCGACCGCCTCGGCCTTCGTCGGGGCGTGCACGTAGCCCGAGAGTCCGTAGGGCGTGTCGTTGGCGATTGAGACGGCCTCCTCGACGGTGTCGTAGGGAATGATGCAGAGCACGGGGCCGAAGATCTCCTCGCGGGCGATGCGCATGTCGTTTCTCACGTCGGAGAAGACGACGGGTCTGACGTAGTAGCCGCGGGACATGTCGGTGGGGACGCCGCCCATGACGAGTCGTGCGCCTTCGTCGATGCCGGCCTGCACGTATTCGGCGATCTTTTCGAACTGGGCCTTCGAGGAGACGGGGCCGATGTCGGTCTTCGGGTCGGTCGGGTCGCCGACGACGAGCTTGGCGGCGAGCTCGCAGAATTCGGACTCGATGCGCGCGAGGTCGCGACGGGGCACGATGAGGCGCGAGAGAGCCGTGCAGGTCTGGCCCGCGTTGAAGAAGATCGAGCTCAGGATCTTGGGGTAGGCGGCCGAGTAGTCGTCGGAGGGCAGGAACACGGCGGGGGACTTGCCGCCGAGCTCGAGGCTGATGTGCTTGACGCTCTCGAGCGCGCGCTGCGCGATGCGGATGCCGACGGTGGTGGAGCCCGTGAAGCTCACCATGTCGACGTCGGGATGCGAGGCGAGGCGGTCGCCGAGTCTGGAGCCGCGGCCGCTCACCATGTTGAAGACCCCCTTTGGGAAGCCCGCGCGGTCGAAGGCGTCGGCGAGCAGGCAGGCCGTGAGCGGCGTGTGCTGGCTGGGCTTGAGGACGACGGTGCAGCCCATCAGGATGGCGGGGACGACCTTCTGGACGACCTGGCCGAGCGGGTAGTTCCAGGGCGTGACGCAGGCGACGACGCCGACGGGCTCGCGGTAGACGGTGGAGTTCGGGAGCGTTTCCTCGAGGACCATGCGTTCCGCCGCCTCGATGTAGGAGCGCACGCGCACGTACTGGTACTCGCAGTGGGTCCTGGTCGTGAAGCCGACGGGTGCGCCGAGTTCGGCCACTTCGAGCGGGATGATCTCGTCGTGCAGGGCCTCGAAGTTCGCGAGCATGGCCTTCATCAGGCGGATGCGTTCTGCGAGGGGCGTCGTGCGCCAGCCTTCGAGCGCGGCCTTTGCGGCCGCAACGGCGCGGTCCGCGTCGGCGGGCGTGCCGTCGGGGATGCGGGCGAAGCGCTCGAGCGTGGCGGGGTTCTCGACCTCGATCCAGGCGTCGTCCTCCGAAGGCGTCCATTCGCCGTTGATGTAGTGTTTTTCAAAATCCCATGACATTTTGCGAATCCTTCTTCTTCTGTTTCTGTTTTTGCCGGCCTCGGGGCGCGTCAGCATCCGCGTCGGGGCCGGAAGCAGGGCACCAGATGTCCTAACTCTAGCGCAAAGCGAGGGGCTCTGCGGGCCTGCCCATAATGCTACAGCCTCAGGGAAGCCGAAGAGATAAGGCGTTTTGAGTAGGCGCATCTCTCGGGGCGGGCGGACCACACTCGGCTTTGCACGCCGTGCCGTTCCCGGATTTTTCGGCTTCTTTCCTGCTGCAACAGCCTCACGCAGTCGGACATGATTTGTTGCGCATAAGCGGCACGCCGACTGGCAAGATGTCTTCAACGGACGAACGACGGGAACCGAAGCGAAGGAAGCCCCGTCGGGCGGACCGCCATCCGAGAAACAGCATACATATAGGAGAGTGCGCGCAGGAGCAGGACCGACACTGCAAGCATCTGCACGCCGACGACATCATGACATTCAACGCCAAGCTTCTCACCGCCACCGCCGCCGCTCTCATCGGTGCCATCGCGCTCACGGGTTGCAACGAAGCCCCGGCTCCGGCCCCCGCCGCCGAACCCGCCGCGCAGACCCAGCCCGCTCCGGCCCCCGAGGCCCAGCAGCAGGCGCCCGAACAGGCTCAGCAGCAGGCTCCGGCCGAGGCCCAGAAGGCCCCCGAGCAGGCTCAGCCGGCCCCCGCGCCTGATGCCAAGAAGTAAGGCTTCGCCTTCATGACGGGAGAGAAGATCCCTCCCGACGCTTCGCCACGATCCATCAACCATATATTAAGGACGGACCCGCGCCACAACGCAGTCCGAACACATCATGACGAACACCATCAAGCTTCTCGCCGTCGCCTCCGTTTTCCTCGCTTCCTCCGCCTTTGCGGCGAACCCGCCCGCGGCTCCCGAGCGCGAGGCCCAGCCGGCCGTCAAGGCTGCGCCCGCCGACCTTCAGGCACCGGCGCCCGCTGCCGACGTTCAGGATCCCGCGCTCAAGCTTCCCGCCGATCTGACCCCTGCCGACAAGGCGCAGACGGCCGACGAGCCGCAGCCGCAGGGCGGCAAGCAGGCTCCGCAGCCCGAAGAGGCCGCCCAGCCTGACAAGGCCGCCAAGGCCAAGTAAACTCAAGTCAAGCCGACAATTCCAGAGAGAGCGGCGCGCCGAATCCGACGGTGTCGGGTGAAGGCGCGCCGTCGTCACATATGAAGAACGCCTCCAGAATCTCCATCGCCGCCCTCTGTGCGGCCGCCGCCCTCGGTCTCGCGGGCTGCAATTCGCCTTCTTCGGGCACTGCGCCCGAGGCTGCTCCGGTCCAGGTTCAGGCTCAGGATCTCACGCCCATGCAGAAGGCCGCCGGCGTCTATGCGGGCGAACTTCCCTGCGCCGACTGCTCGGGCATCCGCACGACGCTCTACCTGAGGGCCAACGGCGTCTACACGCGCATCTCCGAATACGTCGGCCGCGACACCTTCGAGGACGGCGGCCAGTGGACGATCGACGAGAAGGGCGTCGTCACGATGACGCCCGCCGTCAAGGGCGGACAGCCTTCGCTCGCTAGGGTTGAGGAGGGTGCCGTGAGGCTTCTCAACGCCGACGGCGATGCCGTCGAGGGGCCGATGGCGGACCTTTATGTCCTCAAAAAGGATCAGTGATATAAACCCTAAGGTCTATGGAACGCCTCCCAGAGGTCGTGTAGACTCATGAGCACGGACCATTGCCCGATCCCTCGGACACGGTCCGTTTTCCCAAGGACATTCCACAGAGACCATATGCAGACATCGAGTCCTCGTCTTGGCCCCAACGCTGCAGGAAGCAGGGGCGCACGCGATAATGCGCACGTCGTCACCCTGATCCAGGAGGCGCTCTGCTCGGGCGACGCACGATGCGTCGTCGAGGCCGTCGAGAAGGCCTGCCGACTCAAGGGCCTGCCCGTGCCTCACGAGCTTTACGGCGAAATGACGCTCGAGTCGCTCATCGCCGTCATGGCCGCGATCGGGCTTGATCTCAGGACCGAGAGACTCAACTGAGAGCCTCCGAAGTTCCTCAACTGCACCGACTTCAGGGCCGACCGCTCTCCGCGCGCCGGCCTTTCTGTTGCTTAAAGACAACGGATTCGCGCACGGACCACTGCGGCAGGGTTTCCGAGCATGATGTCACTTCCGTGGATCACGGACTGTCTCAAAACGCCTCGGCGAGCAGGCGTTCGAGCAAGATGCCCTGAGAGGCGCCCCTGCGGGCGGGGTTCGGCTGGGAGACGCAGCAATATTCTGCAAAGAAAGGGTGATGTTTCTGAACGCCAAGTGATTCCCGTTGTGGCTAGAATGAGTCCATGAGGGAGGAGATTGGTTTCTCCTGCAGGTCTCAAGGCTTCAAACGCATACGCATCGGGAGGTGCCGCATGCTTACACGCAGAAAGCTCATCATGGGTGCCGTCGCAACGGCGCTCGTCGGTCTGGGGGCGACGCCCGCGCTTGCGCGCGACGAGCGTCTTCTCGCCGACATTCTCTACGGGGTTTCCGACGCGCTCGTGCGCGACTACATCCGCGACCGCTACGAGGACGGCCGCTGGGACGGCCACTACTGGTACTACGGCGGACACCGCTACACGCCGCACGAGTACGGCCGCTACTGGGCTGAGGAATATCACCGCCAGCCGCCGAAGAAGCCCAAGAAGCGCAAGAAGCCGCATCCGCATCCCCGCGACTGGGACGATGACGACGATGATGACGACGACCGTCGCCGCCCGCACCACCGTCCGCCGCCCCCGCCTCCACCTCACTGGGGATGACGGGAGCCGAGGGGCCCGATCCTGGCGGACGGGGCCTTCCGGAGACTTCAAGAAGGCAGCGACTCCGACGAGGAGTGCGCTGCCTTTCTCTTGGCCGCCTGTGAAGCGTGAACTTCGTTACGGGGTCCGTCGGGCTCGGGCATGCGGATCGCGCACCTGATAAGATCGACGGACGACAATGCCTTTTCTTTCGGAGACATTCATGACCGAAACCGCCGACGAGGCCCGCAGGCGCCTCGTGCTCGCCGCGCTCATCCTTCCTGTGCTCTGCGCCGCGCCAGTCGTCCCCGCCTTGTCCGCCCGGGCGGCGGAGCCTGAAGCGCCCGATGAGGAAGAGGATGACGAGGAGCCTCGCGAAGATCAGGACGACGAAGAGGAATCTGAGGAGGGGCCCCTCCATGACGACGACGCCGACGAGGACAGCGACGTGAACCACGGGTTCGACGAGAGGGCCGGCGATCGCGGTGACGACCGCAGCGCCGAGCATTGAGCCGCATCTGCGGCAGGATTTGAGAAAAGCCCTTGAGAGGAGTTTTCATGCTTTCGAGACGACGGATCATCATCGCCATGGCGGCCCTGACGGCCGCATTCCCCGCAGCTTCCCTTGCCGCACGAGCGGCGGCTTCGTGCCCGAGGCTTCAGGCTGAACGACGCGCGCCCCTGCAGCAGGACTTCACGCACGCCTGCGGCCGCTGCTGGGACGGGCACCACTGGGGCTGGGGCGGTCATCCGCTGCACGCCCGTCCGGGACGTCTGCTTGAGGCGCGCGAGTCCTGACGAGAGGGCGCAGGGGAGGGCTTTGCAAACAGCTCTTGTCTCCCTAAAACGGCTGTGCCGCAGTAAATGTCAGTCTATATCAAGAGTGATGTCCAATTGTTGCGGTCGGTCTTTCCCTGAACGAGTGTTCACAAAATGGCCTCATTCGAGCAGCAACCGTTGATGACAGGCGGCCGCAGATGCTCAACAGAAGAAAGGTTCTTTTCGGCGCCGCCGCCCTGATGGCCGCGGCCCTTCCCGCGATGCCCGTCATGGCGTCCGACAGCAGGCTTCTGGCCGACATCCTCGCGGGCGTCTCCGACGCCCTGACGCGGGACTACATCCGCAGGCATTATCAGGAAGGCCGCTGGGACGGCAGCCACTGGAACTACGGCGGCCGCCGCTACACGGCCGCCGAGTACGGCCGCTACTGGTCGAGGCACTACGAGGAGCGCCGCGAGCCGAAGAAGCCGTCCGGGCCCGCGAAGCCGCCGCAGCATCCGCAGCATCCGCAGCAGAAGCCCGGGCCTCAGGCCGGCCGGAATCCTCCGAAGGGACCGGGGCACGACAACGGCAGGCACGAAGGGCGCAAAAACGACGGGAGGCGCGACAACTGGGACGGCCCCCGCTGACTGAACGCTGCATGATGCCTTGATGAGCGGTCGAAAACGGAGAAGTGCAAGGGTGTCTTTACCCTTCTCCAGAAGGGCGGAGCGTGAGCTTCGCCTTTTTTTCGCCTGCGGGAGTAGGAAAGACATTGGAAACCCCGGCTTCATCCGAAGGGGCGGGCGGCGTCTGCGTCAAGAAGCTTCACGAAATGTACGAGACGTGGAATCCTGAACGAGCGTTCAGTAAAATAAGGTCATCAGGTTCCAACAATGATTCCGTCTTCGTGAGGGAAACACCATGCTGACAAGAAGAAAGCTTGTGCTGGGCGCCGCGCTTGCGGTCCTCGTGCCTGCTGCGCCGGCGCTTGCCGCGCCGGATCCGCTCCTCGCCGACATTCTCTACGGCGTCTCCGACGCGCTGATCCGCGACTACATCTACCGCAACTACGAGTACGGCCGCTGGGACGGCAGGTACTGGTGGTACAGAGGCAACCGCTACACGCCCGCCACCTACCGCCGCTTCTGGATCGACGACTACTACAGGCACTATCCGCCGCCTCCGCCTGCGCACCGTCCGCCGCCGGGTCACAGGCCTCCGCCTCCGCCGCACTTCGACGGACCGGGCGGTCGTCCGCCTCCGCCTCTGCGGCCCCCGCACTTTGCGGGCGGAAGGCCTCCCGGAGGACCGGGCCCGAGGCCTCCGCAGCCTCCACACGGTCCGGGCCCGCACCCGCCGCATTTCGGCGGTCCCGGCCACAGGCCGCCGCATGCAGGCGGTCCGGGGCCCCGTCACCCGCACGGCGGCGGTCCGCGTCCGCCTCACTTCGGAGGTCCGGGCGGCAGAGGCCCGGGCGGTCCCGGCGGTCCCCGCTGACGCCGCTGCGCCTCAACCGGTCCCGCACTTCCCATCGGGATGCGGGCCCGAGCCCCATCCACGGACTCCCGACGGTCTCGATTCAGGTTCCCGTATTCGGATTGACAAACGTTCGGCGGCGAACTATCATTCTCGCCATGGAGGGGTGAAATGGCAGGCTGGTCATCCACAATGGCTGCCGAAACCTCCTCAGACTGGAGACGGGTCCATTTGAGCCGTCTTTTTTCAGAAACATATGGTTCGACGACGAACGAATATTTCAACAAAGGACAATCATCATGACCGAAAACTTCCGCAGGATTTCGCTCGAATGCGCTCCGCGCACGGAGCTCCACGACGCCCTCGGCCTCACGGGCTGCGAGGTCTCCGTGAACGCGCTGCCCGCAGGCGCGGCCGTTCCGTTCGTGCACCGGCACGTGAAGAACGAGGAGGTCTACGGCGTCCTCGAAGGCAGGGGCGAACTCTACATTGACGGCGAAGTGGTCGAGCTCAAGGCGGGCGACTGGTTCCGCATCTCGCCCGAAGGCCGCCGCGCCATCCGCGCCGCCGCCGATCAGGGCATCCGCTTCGTCTGCATCCAGACGAAGGCGGGGAGCCTCGAAGGATTCACCAACGACGACGGCGTCGCCTGCGACGAAAAGGCGCCCTGGCTCTGAGCCCGCTCAAATTCACCTTCGCGGCCGTCCGTGTACGCATCCTTTCCAGGCTGCGCGTGCGGACGGCCTTCTTCGTCTTCCTTCCGTCTTCCTTCTGCCGTCTTCCGTTCGCGCCGGCCCCATCGGCAATTTCCCGAGGACGACTTTTCTTAGCCTATCCTTAAGCTCCGGAGTGTCGTATAGTGTTGACACGCGCTCCGGGACCAGACGGGGCGTCGCCGAAACAAGAATCAAAAAGCCTCTTCGCATTGTTACGTGCTAAGTGTACCCCTTAAGTGGTAGCGGTCGTCT
>ERZ791931.579-NODE-579-length-38836-cov-9.599675_pt1 | contig 38836 bp, 32 predicted proteins | sample MGYA00510127_ERZ791931 | MGnify/ENA primary metagenome ERZ791931 (study PRJEB30046, sample SAMN00792067) | human gut metagenome | study: EMG produced TPA metagenomics assembly of the A metagenome-wide association study of gut microbiota in type 2... | reverse complement strand
TAGTACATTGTGCGAAAATAGCTCGTTGCCAGTTCCTTCTTTTTTTTTATGTTTTAAGAATTTTCCCTTAAGTGGTTTTTTATTTTCATATAATGAAAGCTTTTACATATTTAAAATAATTAGTCTAAACTATCCCTTGAGGTGAATATAATGGAATTAAGTATTTTGTTAATTCAACAAATATGTCAATTATTTATTATGATCTTTTTTGGCTTTTTGCTTGTAAGAGGTCGAGTTTTAACAGCGGAAAATAGTAAAGTATTATCTATTTTACTTTTATATGTTGCATGCCCTTGTGCCATTATCAATTCTTTTATGATTGATTTTACATCAGATAAGTTGATTGGTTTAGGAATATCTTTTTTAGGGGCTATTTTAGTACATATCATTTTTATTCCACTTGCTAATTTATTAGGAAAAATTTTTGGTTTTACACCTATTGAAAAAGCAACACTTATTTATTCGAATTCTGGTAATTTAATTATTCCTTTAGTAGGAGCCATCTTAGGGAATGAATGGGTCATTTATTCAAGCGGTTATATGGTTATACAAACTATTTTATTATGGACACATGCTAAAAGTCTTGTTTGTAATGAACCATCATTTGATATAAAAAAGATTCTATTAAATATTAATATTATTGCTATCATTATTGGAATTTGTCTTTTTATGTTTCAATTACAATTACCATCTTTACTTGATGATACTTTTTCTAAAGTAGGAAGTATGATGGGACCATTAGCGATGATTGTTATTGGAATGCTTATTGGAGAAATGGATTTAAGGAGTATTTTTGTAGAAAAGAGAACATATTTAATTTCTTTATTTAGATTAGTTGTCTTTCCATTAATTATGATTCTTATTTTTAAATTTACAGGTATGTCTCGTTTAACAGTTGATGCTGACAAAATTTTGTTGATTACAATTTTAGCTGCATCTGCACCACCGGCTGCAACGATTACACAATTTGCACAGCTTTATAATAAACATCCAGGATATGCAAGTATTATGAATGTGATGGGAGTTATATTTAGTATTATTACAATGCCACTCATGATTATGATTTACCAATTATTATAAAAAGGTAGAAATACCTTTTTATTTATATATTAATAAAAGGAGTTCAAATGAAAAAAATATTATGTGTTTTGTTATTATTTGTAATAGGTTGTACACCTAAAACAACAATGATTGAAATTCAAAAACATGTCTATGTAGAAAAAGAATTTAAAGACAGTTGGTTAGAAATGAATGAATTTGGAGATAGCTATATTGAGGAAGAACTACAAGGAGGATATGGTTATTCATATGATGATCAATATTTAGAAATCTTTTTTAATTCAGGTGGTAAAATTGAGCTTTATAATTATAGTATAAAAAAAGATAATTTGATCATTTCAGGCGAAATGATTCCTCCTGCAACTATTCGTTTAGTTCATCCACATCTTGAGAATGTCACAAGTGAAGGGGTAATTATTCATGAATTAGGACATTATTTTGATGAAAAGTATCATTTTAGTTCTTCTAAACAATTTATAAAACTTTATAAAGAAAATAAAACATTATTCAAACAAAAGACAAAAAAAGAATATTTTGCAGAATGTTTTAAAGAATATGTTGGAAATCATCAAGAAAAGGTAAAACCTTTTCAATCTTATATGGAAACAATTACTAAAAAAATACGACAAAATAATAAATGACTCATGCAAAAAGCGTGACTTATGGGTAAAAAAACGATATAATGTGTCTAAAAAAGAAACTAATAAATAGGTTTTGATTAATGATATAAATGCTTTTTAAAATATGATAATATGTTATGGTGAGGTGAAAATGATGGATGATTTTATTAGACCGCCAAAAAAAGAAGTAAAACAAGAAACAAAACAAAGACCAATCAAAGAAGTTTTAATTGTTATTTTGATTATTGTTTGTCTTGCAATTGGGTATTTTGCAGGCTATGTTTCAAAAAAGAATGTTATTGTTAAAAATACAAATGATAGCAGTATTATTAATGAAGTTTATGATACTTTAGATAAGTATTGGGTAAATACGAATGATCAGGATGTAAATTTAAATACCTCTGCTATTGAAGGAATGGTTGCAGGATTAAATGACCCTCATTCAAGTTATCTAACAAGCAAAGAAGCTGTTGAATTTAATCAAACAGTTGCTGGAAATTATCAAGGCATTGGTGTAGGTTTTTCTATGGTAGAACAAGGGGCCATGATTACTAAAGTATATAGTGATTCACCAGCAAGTAAAGCAGGCTTAAAAGTTGGCGATATTATCACGAAAGCGGATGGAAATGAATTAGCACAAGCAAGTACTGATCAAGTAAGAGACTATGTGCGAGGTGAAGATGGAACAGAAGTTACATTAACGATTTTAAGTAATCAAAAAACAAGTGATGTGACAGTTACAAGAGGCGCATTAGATACTTCTGCTTTTTATGAAATAAGAAAACAAGGAAATGTATCTTTTGGATATATTGAATTATCGACTTTTGGAACAGATACCGCTAAGCAAGTAGAAATAGCCTTAGAAATGTTTAAAAAGAAAAATATTCAAACATTAGTTATTGATTTAAGAGATAATGGTGGAGGCTATTTAACAGCTGCTACAGATATTTTAGATTTATTCTTTACTTCAGATGAAGTAATTTATCAAATGAAAGAAAAAAATAGTGCAGCAAAAAAATATTATGCAGAATCAGATAAAAAATATGAATTTGAAAATGGTTATATTCTTGTAAATGAAAATACAGCAAGTGCTTCTGAATTAACAGCAGGAGCTTTACAAAGTGAAAAAGGATATCAACTTATTGGTAAAACAACTTATGGAAAAGGAAGTGCACAAACTCAAAAAACGCTTTCTGATGGATCAGTTTTAAAGTATACGTATGCTAAATGGATGATTCCTAATGGAACATGTATTAATGGAAAGGGTCTAACACCTGATGAAGAAGTTGATAATGTTTCATTATCAGGAATTACAACAAAAGATGTAAAAGAAACCTTAAAAGTTGATTGTGTAAATACACGTATTAAATCTATGCAAAAGATGCTCAATATTTTAGGATATTCTGTTGATCGAGAAGATGGTTATTTTTCAGTTAATACACAAGCAGTATTACAACAATTTGAAACAGATAATCATTTAAATGTAGATGGAGAGTATAGTCAAAGTGATAAACAAATGCTGGTTGCAAGAATGATGATTTATATCAATAATCATGAAAATGATAAACAGTATGATCAGTTAATGAAAATCATAAAATAAGGTGGTGAAACTATGTCTCAGTTTAAACTCGTTTCTCCTTTTCAACCAATGGGAGATCAAGTTCAAGCTATTCAAGAACTTGTAGATGGTTTAAAAGCAGGTAAAAAGGAACAAGTCTTACTTGGGGGAACTGGAACAGGAAAAACATTTACTGTTGCTAATGTTATCAAAGAATATAATAAACCAGCGTTGGTTTTAGCACATAATAAAACATTAGCAGGACAATTATATTCAGAGTTAAAAGAATTTTTTCCTGAAAATAGAGTAGAGTACTTTATTTCAAACTTCGATTTTTATCAACCAGAAGCTTATATTCCAGGTAGAGATCTCTATATTGATAAAAATGCAAAAACAAATTATGAAATTGAAATGTTGCGTTCAGCAGCAATGAATTCACTTATTGAAAGAGAAGATGTCATTGTTGTTGCTTCTGTTGCTTCTATTTATGGACTTGGAAATCCTGAACAGTATAAAGAAATGATTTTCTCATTACGTGTTGATCAAGATATTGATCGTAGAGAATTATTGACATTTTTAGTCGATCGTCAATATCAAAGAAATGATATTGAACAAACTAAAGGAACTTTTAGGGTTCGTGGTGATGTTATTGAAATTGTTCCAGGACATAGTGAAAGTTATTTGATTCGTATTGAATTATTTGGAGATACAGTAGAACGTATTTGTGAAGTAGATCCCCTTACAGGACATATTTTAGGTTCTTATAATACGTATACTATTTATCCTGCTTATGGATATGTTACGAAAAAGGAACAAATGTTAAAAGCTTGTGATACGATTTCTAAGGAATTAGAAGAACGATTACAGTATTTTAAAGATGAAACAAAGCTATTAGAGTATGAACGTCTTGATCAAAGAACGAGACATGACGTGGAAATGTTAAGAGAAGTGGGAATGTGTCCAGGAATTGAAAATTATTCACGACATATCGATGGACGAAAAGCAGGTCAAAGACCTTATACATTGATTGATTATTTTCCTAAAGATTTTTTACTTGTCGTAGATGAAAGTCATGTTATGCTTCCACAAATTAGAGGAATGTATAATGGGGATCGTTCTCGTAAAGAAACATTAGTAGAATATGGTTTTAGACTTCCAAGTGCTTTGGATAATAGACCACTTGTTTTTGAAGAGTTTGAAGATTTGATTCATCAAGCTATCTTTGTTTCTGCAACGCCAGGTGATTATGAACTAGATAAGGTTCATCATCAAGTTGTTGAACAAATTATTAGACCAACAGGGCTATTAGATCCAATCATAGAAGTAAGACCTATTGATGGTCAAGTAGATGATATTATTGATGAAATTCATCAACGTATTGAAAAAAATGAACGTGTATTGATTACCACACTTACTAAAAGAATGGCAGAAGATCTCAGTGCTTATCTTGTAGAACTTGGGTTAAAAGTTGCTTATTTGCATAGTGATACTAAAACATTAGAAAGAACAGAAATTTTAAGAGATCTACGTCTTGGAAAATATGATGTTTTAGTGGGTATCAACTTGTTAAGAGAAGGATTAGACTTACCAGAGGTTTCTCTTGTTTGTATTTTAGATGCTGATAAGGAAGGTTTTTTAAGATCGGAAAGATCATTGATTCAAACTATTGGACGTGCTGCTAGAAATAGTCATGGTAAAGTTATTATGTATGGTGATAAAATTACTGATTCTATGCAAAAGGCCATTGATGAAACAGCAAGACGTCGTGAAATACAAGAAAAATATAATAAGGAACATGGTATTATTCCTCAAACAATCAAAAAGGAAATTAGAGAAGCTATCCATGGACAAGAAAATGTGGATGAAGCCATTTCTCTTGTTAAAAAAGGTAAGAAAGCGAAGAAGAAAGATAAAGAAACACTTATTAAAGAACTTGAAAAACAAATGAAAGAAGCAGCTAAAGCACTTGATTTTGAAAGAGCAATGGAACTTAGAGATATGATGTTGGAGTTGCAAGGTGAAGTTTGAGTTTAATCATTTAGAAAAAAGTGTTTTAGATTCTTTATCTAAAAAGGGTCGAGTTTATCTTGTAGGTGGTATTGTTAGAGATATGGTGATGTATCAAAAGGTGGATTACCATGATGTAGATGTAGAAATCTATGATCTAGAAATAGATGAGATTATTGATATTTTATCTCAATATGGAAAAGTAAACGAGGTAGGTAAAAGTTTTGGTATTTTAAAATTGGATTGTTTACCAAATTTTGATTTTGCTTTACCTCGTATTGAAAGAAAGAAAGGACAAACACATCGAGAATTTGAGGTAGAAGTTCATAAAGATTTAGATATGAAAACAGCATGTTGTAGAAGAGATTTTACAATCAATGCAATGATGTATGATTATCAAAATGGAAAGCTGATAGATTATTATCAAGGACGAGAAGATATTAAAAATAAATGTTTAAAAATGGTTGATGAAAAAACATTTTATGAAGATCCTTTAAGAGTATTAAGATTAGCTCAATTTATGTCTCGTTTTGAATTTCAAGTGGATTTAAAAACAAAAGAGATTTGTCAAAAAATGGTCAATGAAGGAGTTTTACAATATTTATCTTTAGAACGAATTCAACAAGAATATAATAAGTTATTGATGTCTTCACATCCATCAACGGGTTTAAAATTCTTATTAGAACTCAATGCTCTTATTCGTCCTTTAGAAACATTAGTAACATGCCCTCAAAGATTAGATTTTCATCCTGAAGGAAATGTGATGAATCATACTTTATTAGTTGTTGACTTAGCTGCTTTATGTAAAGATAAAACAAGTTGGCCACTTGCTTTCATGTGGAGTGCTTTACTTCATGATATAGGAAAACCATTAGTAACAACTCCTGAAGGAAAAGCACCAGGGCATAATGAAAGTGGTGTAAAAGTTTTTAATCAATATTTTAGTCATTTTTTTACAAATAAAAAAATGAAAAAATATATTCGTACAATGATCTATTATCATATGCATTTGATGAATATGGTAAGAAATCAAAGTAAAGATTATAGTTACTATAAATTATTAAAAGGAATAGAAGGAATTTTTCCTTTAAACGATTTAGTATGTATGTCGAAATGTGATAAGTTAGGACGACTTGCAAATCGTCCAGAAACAATTTCAACATTAGATACTTATGTTGAAGAAAAGGTTTCAAGATGTGGAAATCATGCATTAAAACCTTTTGTGGATGGTAAACTCTTAATAGAATTAGGATTTAAACCTAATCAAGATTTCAAAGAATTACTTGATTGGGCCTATGATTTACAAATGAGAGGGCATGACAAAGAAAGTGTTATTCAATTATTGAAAGGAAGAAAAGATGGAAGATAAATTAATTATTCGAGGAGCAAGAGAAAATAATTTAAAAAACATTAATATCGATATTCCTAAAAATAAACTTGTTATTATGACAGGTCTTTCTGGTTCAGGGAAAACATCTTTAGCTTTTGATACAATTTATGCTGAAGGACAAAGAAGATATGTAGAATCACTAAGTGCTTATGCAAGACAGTTTTTAGGCAATATGGAAAAACCAGATGTTGATGCGATTGAAGGTTTATCACCTGCTATTGCAATTGATCAAAAAACAACTTCTAACAATCCACGTTCAACTGTAGGAACAGTTACAGAAATCTATGATTATTTAAGATTGTTATATGCACGTGTAGGAAAAGCTTATTGTCCTAAACATGATGTTGTTATTGAAAGTCAAACAATTAAACAAATGGCAGATACGATTGACCAATACGCTGATGGCGATCGTTTAATGGTTGTCGCAAGAGTTGTTAAAAGAAAGAAAGGAACTTTTAAAGATTATTTTGCGGACTTATTAAAAGATGGTTATTTACGTGTGGTTGTTGATGGACAAAATTACATGTTGGATGAAGAAATTGAACTTGATAAAAATAAAAAACATGATATTGATGTCGTTATTGATCGTATTATCAAAAAAGAAGGTTATCGTAGTCGTTTAGTAGATTCTTTAGAAGTCGGTTTGAAACTAACGGGTGGAGAAGTCATTGTTCAAAACTTAACAACAAAAACAGAAGAACTTTTTAGTGAACATCTTGCTTGTCCAATTTGTGGTTTTTCTGTTCCTAAATTAGAACCACGTTTATTTTCATTTAATAATCCATTAGGAGCTTGTCCGGATTGTCGTGGATTAGGGATTAAAAATGAAGTGGATGATGATTTATTGATTCCAGATTGGAGTAAATCAATTAATGAAGGTGGACTTCGTTATTTTAAAACAGCAGTAGGAACAAATCGTATTGAATGGCAAAGATTTTTAATTCTTTGTAAGAAATATAAAATAGATTTAGATAAACCATTAAAAGATTTTACAAAACAAGAATTGAGTTATATTCTTGATGGTTCGAGAGAACCTATTAGTTATGAAATCGTATCAGATAGTGGAAATGTCTCACGTACAACAAAATTTATTGAAGGTGTGAGAACATTAATTGCAAGAAGATATGAAGAAACAACTTCAAAATGGTCAAAAGAATGGTATGCATCCTTTATGTCAGAACATACTTGTCCTACATGTAAGGGAAGAAGACTTAATGATCAAGTTCTTTCTGTAAGAGTCGGTGGTTTAAATATTGCTGAATTTACAGAACAATCGATTAGGGATGCTTTACATTTTATTCAAAATATAAAATTAACAGACTATGAAATGAATATTGCTCGATTAGTTGTTAAAGAAATCAATGATCGTCTTACATTCTTAAATAATGTTGGTCTTGGTTACTTAACACTTGCTAGACGTGCAGGAGGATTATCTGGTGGAGAAGCTCAACGTATCCGTCTAGCAACTCAAATTGGAACACGTCTTACGGGAGTGTTATATGTTTTAGATGAGCCATCTATTGGTTTACATCAAAGAGATAATGAAAAGCTTATTAAATCTTTACAAGATATTAGAGATTTAGGAAATAGCGTTCTCGTTGTTGAACATGATGAAGATACAATGAGGGCTTCAGATTTTATTGTTGATATTGGTCCAGGAGCTGGTGTTCATGGTGGACAAGTCATTTGTGCAGGAACACCAGAAGAAGTTATGAATTGTAAAGATTCTATTACAGGACAATATTTATCTGGAAATAGAAAGATTGAAGTTCCTCAAAAACGACGTAAAGGGAATGGCTTATTTATTGAAGTCAAAGGGGCTAAGGAACACAATTTAAAGAATATTAATGTTAAATTTCCTCTTGGTAAATTCAATGTCGTTACAGGAGTATCAGGAAGTGGTAAATCAACATTAGTGAATGATATTTTAGGAAAATCATTAATGAGATATGTTTATCAATCAAAAGAGAGACCAGGTTTACATAAAGAAATCTTAGGAATTGAAAATATTGATAAAGTTATAGAAGTTTCACAAGATCCAATTGGAAGAACACCACGTTCAAATCCAGTAACTTATACAGGTGTCTTCGATGATATTCGTGATTTATTTGCACAAACAAATGAAGCGAAAATGAGAGGTTATGATAAAGGAAGATTCTCATTTAACGTTAAAGGTGGTCGTTGTGAAGCGTGTCAAGGTGATGGACTAAAGAAAATTTCAATGCACTTTTTACCAGATGTCTACGTTCCTTGCGAACAATGTGAAGGTAAACGATATAATGAAGAAACTTTACAAGTGACTTATAAAGATAAAAATATTTATGATGTTTTAGAAATGACAGTAGAAGAAGCGTTAGATTTCTTTGATAATTTACCAAAAATTAGAAATAAGATCCAAACACTTTATGATGTTGGTCTTGGTTATATTAAACTTGGTCAAAGTGCAACAACTCTTTCTGGTGGAGAAGCTCAAAGAGTTAAACTTGCAAGTGAATTGCAAAAGAAGTCAACAGGAAAAACTGTTTATATTCTTGATGAACCAACAACTGGATTACACAGTCATGATGTTGCAAGACTTATCGATGTTTTACAACGTATTGTTGATCAAGGAGATACAATTATTGTTATTGAACATAATTTAGATGTTATTAAAGTAGCAGATCATATCATTGATTTAGGACCTGAAGGTGGAGCTGGAGGAGGAACAATTGTTGTTACAGGTACTCCAGAAAAAGTAGCAAAGTGTGAAAAAAGTTATACAGGTCAGTTCTTGCAATCAATGCTTTAAGGAGAAAAAAGATGAAATCAATTACAGTAGAAAAATTATTAGGGAATAATAAAAATTATCAACAAGTTACAGGAAATGAAGAATCTTTAAAAAGAGTTATTTTAACTGGTGAAATCAATCGACCAGGTTTTGAATTAGCAGGATTCTTTAAACATAGTGACTTTAGAAGAATTATTGTCTTTGGTGATAAAGAAATGGCTTTTATTGCTGAGATGACAGAAGAAAGACAAAAAGAAATCTTTCCGTGTTTAATTAATGAAGAAGTACCTTGTATTGTAATTTGTAAAGGACATGCTTGTCCTGAAGTATTAAAAAATATTGCTGATGAAAGAAACTTTCCAATTTTTCAAACAGAAATGATTACAGGTGTTGTATCAAGTGAACTTATGAATACCTTAGAAGAAAAACTTGCAAGAGAAACATTAATGCATGGTGTTTTTCTAAATATTCATGGTAAAGGTGTCATTATTAAAGGGGATAGTGGAATCGGTAAATCAGAAATTGCTTTAGAACTTGTTAAAAGAGGCCATTTATTAGTTGCTGATGATGCTGTAGAACTTTATCGTATAGGACAAAAAATCGTTGGTAAAGCACCTGCTGTTCTTGCTAATTTATTAGAAATTAGAGGAATTGGGGTTATTGATGTTTCTAAGATGTTTGGTATTTCTGCTATTTTAGATAGAAATGATGTTGATTTGGTGATTCAGCTAGAACGTTGGGTACCATCACGTGAATATACACGTGTAGGGGTTGAAGAAAATGATATTTCAGAAGATGTTTTAGGAATTAAAATTCCTAAAATAGTTGTTCCTGTATCAAGTGGTCGTAGTATGTCGGTTATTATTGAAGCGGCAGTTATGAATATGCGTTTACGTGACGTAGGTATTGATTCAAGTAAAGAATTTGTTGAACGTATTCTTAAAAATATTGATCATAATAAACAAGAACAATGAGATTCTTCCCAAGTTTTAATACCTTTATAGAAATTGGACCACTTTCTATACAATGGTATGCAGTTTGTATATTGACAGGTGCAGCAATTGCTTATTTTTTAGGGCAATATCATTTTAAAAAATTAGGTTATTCAAAAGAAATACTTTCTGACTATGTTTTTGGTTTATTATTTGTAGGAATCATTGGTGCTAGAATTTGGTATGTGATTTTTATGTGGAATGAATTGTATGCCAATAATCCGATGGAAATCATTATGATCAATCATGGAGGACTTGCTATTCAAGGAGGACTTATCACAGGACTTATTTATAGTTATTTCTTCTTTAAAAAAAGAAATATTTCATTTCTTGTTGCAGGGGATGCCATCATACCGGGTGTCCTTATTGCCCAAGCATGTGGGAGATGGGGAAATTTCTTTAATCAAGAAGCTTATGGAAGTGCAGTTGATTCAAGTTTCTTAAAAGCACTTCATTTACCACAGTTTATCATTGATAAAATGTATATTCATGGTCAATATTATCAACCTACATTTTTATATGAATCCTTAGGATGTGTGATAGGTTTTTTAATTATTTTCTTTATTATTAGAAAGTACCAACAAAAACAAGGAATTCAGTTTTTTACTTATTTTATTTGGTATGGAGTTATTCGTTTTTTCATAGAAGCATTTAGAACAGATAGTTTATATGTTTTTGGATTAAAAACAGCGCAACTTGTTTCTATTGTATTTGTTATTGTTGGTTTAATAGGATTTATTTATTGTCATTTTAAAGGACAAGATGTATTGGAGGAAAGATAGTGCATAAGACTATCTTTTTTTTGTAAAATAGATATAATAATTTACATTAAGGAGAAAAGTATGAAAAAAGCAATTATTTTTGATTTAGATGGAACACTCTTAAATACAGATTTATTAATAAAAAAATCATTTATACACACATTTAAAAAATATAAACCAGGTTATACTTTAAGTGAAGAAGAACTGCTTTCATTTCTAGGGCCTTCTTTAAAAAATACCTTTAGTCGGTATGTAGAAGAAGATCAAGTGGATGAATTAATTCAATATTATCGAGAATATAATCATGCACATCATGAAGATTATGTCACAATTTATCCATATGTTGAAGAAATGTTAAAATATTTAAAAGCACAAGACTTTCCTCTAGCTGTAGTTACAACAAAATATAAAAAAGCAGCTATATTAGGATTGGATTTATTTAATATAACACCATATTTTGATGTCATCATTGGAGAAAATGATGTGAAACATTCAAAACCTGATCCTGAAGGAATATTATGTGCATTAAAAAAATTAAATTGTCAAGAAGGTTATTACGTAGGTGATAATGTAACTGATATTCAAGCGGGTAAAAATGCGGGAATTAAAACAGTAGGAGTGAAATGGTCACCTAAAGGATATGCTCTTATAGAAAAAGAACATCCAGATTTGTTAATTAATGATTATCAAGAATTTATAAATTATATAAAGGAGAAAGAAAAATGTTAGATTTAATAATTATTGGTGCTGGACCTGCGGGGTTAAGTGCTTGTTTATATGCGAGTCGTGCGGGATTAGATGTTTTAATATTTGATAGTGCAGCTCCAGGTGGTAAATTAAATGTTACTGCCCAAATTGAAAACTATCCTGGACTTAAACCAACACCAGGCCCAGAAATTGCTTTTACAATGTATGAAAGTGCCTTGAGTTTTGGAGCAAAAATGGAATATGGTGAAGTTTTAGATATTAAAGATTACGGAGATTACAAAGAAGTTATCACTGCTAAACAAACATATCAAACAAAATATGTTTTAATTGCGACAGGTACAAAAGAAAGACAAATGAATCTTGAAAAAGAAAATGAACTTGTTGGACGTGGAATTTCTTATTGTGCTGTCTGTGATGGTCCTTTCTTTAAAAATCAAGAAGTTGCTGTCATCGGTGGTGGAAATTCAGCGCTTGAAGAAGCAATGTATCTTGCAACATTATGTAAAAAAGTACATTTAATTGTAAGACGAGATGTTTTTAGAGCTGATAAAATTATTCAAGACCGTTTATTAAAAAGTGAAAATATTGAAGTTCATTTTAAAAGGAAACCAGCTGAGATTTTAGAAGAAGATAACAAAGTAAAAGGTCTTGTTTTAGAAAATAGTGAGACAGGTGAAAAAGAAGAATTAATGATCAATGGTATTTTCCCATTTATTGGTTTAGATCCTATGACACAATGTGCAAAGTCATTAGGAATTGTTAATGCAGAGGGGTATATTGACGCTAATGAAAATATGGAAACAGCAGTTAAAGGAGTTTTTGTTGCAGGAGATGTAAGAAGTAAGCAATTAAGACAAGTTGTTACGGCTACAAATGATGGTGCTATTGCTGGACAATACGTTGCTTCATTAAAATAAAAGCTCAGATGTTCACATCTGGCTTTTATTTAGAGATGAATTTTGATAGAATAGATACGAAAATAGAAAGGGGAGGTATTATGGATAAAATTGAGATTGTCATTGTTACAGGTATGTCAGGTGCTGGAAAAACAACTGCAATGGCTGCTTTTGAAAATATGGCTTATTGTTGTATTGATAATTATCCTATTGCCTTGTTAGGTGCTTTTTCAGAATTTTTAAAAGATAATACGAATTATCAAAGAATAGCCATGGCAGTAAGTTTAGCTGATGCACCAAAAGCTATTCGTTTTTTAAACAATGTAGATTGGTTAAATGTATCAGTTGTTTTCTTAGATTGTGATGATAATATTATTTTAAAAAGATATAAAGAAACAAGAAGAACACATCCTATCTTGATTTCTAATAAAGCTTCTACATTAGTTGAAGCTATTGAATATGAAAGAAAATTAGCAAGACCTATTTCTAAAGAAGCAAATATGGTTATTGATACAACTCATTTAAAAGGAAATAAATTCCAACAACTATTAGAAAATCAATTTAATCATCAATCTATAGATCCATTTAGAATAAGTTTTGTATCCTTTGGATATAAACATGGAATTCCTAAAGATGCAGATTTACTTTTTGATGTGCGTTTTTTACCAAATCCTTTCTATATAGAGGAACTTAGAAATCTTACAGGAAACGATAAAGAAGTTTATGATTATGTAATAGATAAACCTGAAACACAAGTCTTTATTCAAAAAATGACAAACTTACTAGATTATTTATTAGAAGAATATGATAAAGAAGGAAAGACACATGTTGTTATTGGTATTGGATGTACTGGTGGACAACATCGTTCAGTGAGCTTAACAAATTATTTTGCAGATCACTATAGTCAAAAGTATCATGTTCATCGTCTACATAGGGATGCTGTTCATTAATGAAAGTATCATTTGCTAGACAAGTTAAAGAGGAAGTTGTTTTTAATGATTTTGATATTTGTTGTCAAAAAGCTATTTTATCAGCAATTATTAAAGTCAATGGAACACTTTCTTTATCAAATCAAGGTTTATTACTTACAATAAGAACAGAAAATGCAAAAATAGCATCTAAAGTTCATAAAATGTTAAAAGAAGTGTATCATCCTCATATAGAGTTTCTTGTTTCTAGAAAAATGAAATTACAAAAAAATAATGTCTATATTCTTAAAGTCTCAAAAGCAAGAGAAATCTTAGATGATTTAGGTTTAATGAATGGATTAGGTTTCCATACACTTCCTGATAAAAAAATAATTCAAAAAGAATGTTGTAAAAGAGCATTTTTAGCGGGTATCTTTTTATCTGGAGGATCTGTGAATAACCCAGAAACCTCTAATTATCATTTAGAGTTATCTGTTGATGAAGAAGAATATGCTTTATTTATTCAAGAATTAATGAATTATTTTCATTTAAATGCCAAAATGACAAAAAGAAGAAACAAATATGTTATATATTTAAAATCGGCAGAGAAGATAGGAGACTTTTTAAGAGCCATTGGTGCGAGCCAATCGGTGATGAATTTTGAAAGTACTCGTATTGATCGTAGTATGTCAAATACTGTAAATAGATGGAATAACTGTGATATTGCTAATGAGGTCAAATCAATGGCTTCTTCTAATAAACAATTAGAAGATATCAGTATTATTGAGATGTTTATGGGACTTGATATGCTTGATGAAAAAACAAGAACTGTTGCTTTGATTCGTAAGAAATATCCAGATTATACATTAAATGAATTGTGTAATGCTTATCAAGATGAAACAGGTCTGACGATTAGTAAATCGGGATTGCATCATCGTTTTAAAAAATTAAGTGAACAAGCAGCACAATTAATGCAAATGCAAAATGAATAAAGATATTCACATTTTATTTGGTTTACGAATTAAAGAATTAAGAGTGAGAGCACATATCTCTCAAGAAGAACTTTCATTTCGTTCAGGATTATCTAAAAATTATATTTCTGATGTTGAAAGAGGGACAAGAAATATTTCCTTAAAAGCTATTTCAAAATTAGCAGATGGTTTGAAAGTAGAAGTGAAGGAATTATTTAATTTTTCTAAATAGGAGTAAAAAAATGCCAATTTATCAAATTATTTTAGTTATTGCAGTTGTTATTTTAGTTTTAAGTTTATTATTAAATTTATTATTCAGTCCTATTACATGGATCATTATTGCTATTCTTGTGATTTATTCTTTTATTAGAAGATACTTATATGAAAAACAATTGAAAGAATATAATGAAAGAATTGAAAAAGAAATCGCAGAGAAAAAAGCTGCTTATCAATCAGGTCAAGCTTACCGTAATGGGAGTGACGATGTTATTGATGTAAATTATGTAGAAAAAGATGAAAATGAATAAAAACTATTGACATCTAATTCATAGAGGTATACTATGGTACCAACAATACAAAAAGACATTGAAAAGGAAAGTAATTTATCGAAAATGCCTAGAGAGTTCTTGGTTGGTGGAAAAGAAACATGGAAGATAAACGAAAATGGCCTTGGAGTTGCATACCGACCCAAGATCTTGGTTAGGCTATGACGGATTCACCCGTTAAAGTGATAGAGTATGATGGTACTCGATGAGGAAATAATCGTGAGGTTATTTTAAATTAAGGTGGTAACGCGAGGTAACTCGTCCTTTGTATAAAGGACGAGTTTTTTGTTTGTTGTATTGTAATAAAAGAAAAAGGGGAAAAGAAAAATGAAAAAGGGATTAAAATTATTATTATCAGCAGCATTTGCATTATCAATTGCAGGATGTGCTAATGGATCATCAAACGATGATAAAACAATTAAAATAGGAGCAACAGCTATACCGCATGCAGAGATCTTAAATGATGTCGTTAAAGATGAGTTAGAAAAAGAAGGTTATACATTAGAAGTGACTGAATTTACAGATTATGTAACACCTAATACTTCATTAGAAGATGGAGATTTAGATGCTAACTATTTCCAAACATTAGCGTATTTAAAAGAACAAAATAAAGAAAGAAAATTACATTTAAAAGCCGTGGCCGGTATTCATTATGAAGCAATGGCTCTCTATTCAGAAAACTTAAAATCATTAGATGATTTAAAAGATGGAGCTACAATTGCTGTACCAAACGATGGTTCAAATGAATCAAGAGCACTTGCTTTACTTGCTAAAAAGAACTTAATTGAATTAAACGATGATACACTTTATACAACATCAAGTATTACATCAAATCCACATAATTATAAAATCGAAGAATTAGAAGCAGCCAACTTATCAAACAACTTACCAGATGTAGATGTTGCTGTTATCAATGGAAACTATGCATTAGAACATAATTTAGGAGATAGCGCAAACGTTTTATTAACAGAAAGTTTTACAGATGAAGAAGCACAACCTTATATCAATTACTTAGTAGTTAAAGAAGGAAATGAAAACACTGCTAAAACAAAAGCTTTAAAGAAAGCATTACAATCTAAAAAAGTGAAAAACTATATTAAAAAATATAAAGGATCAGTGAAAGATGTCTTTACAGATCCAACAAAATAAGGAGATTTAAAATGAGTGTTATTTATTTAGCGGGAGGATGCTTCTGGGGCGTTCAAAAGTATTTTGACCAATTTGAAGGAATTATTAAAACAACAGTAGGTTATGCCAATGGACGTACAGAAAATCCAAAATATGAAGATGTTAAAGCGGGGAAAACAGGACATGTTGAAACGGTAAAAATTGAATATGATGAAAGTCTTCGAAGTTTAAATCAAATATTGGATGATTATTATAAAATAATTGATCCTACTTCTTTAAATAAACAAGGAGAAGATGAAGGAATTTCTTATCGTACAGGTATTTATTATACAAATGAAAGTGACTTAGAAATTATTCAAAATAAAACAAATGAAATTCAAAAAAATTATCAAGAAAAAGTGGTTGTTGAGATACAACCACTCGATAATTTCTATGAAGCAGAGGAGTATCATCAAAAATATTTAGAAAAGAATCCCCAAGGATATTGCCATATAGGAAAATGTTTCTTTGGTTGAGAGGAAGAGGTTTATGATTGAAATTCAAAATTTATATAAAAGTTATGGCTCTTTAGAAGTGCTCAAAGATATTTCTTTTAAGATAGAAAAAGGAGATATTTTTGGAATCATTGGACAAAGTGGAGCAGGTAAGTCAACATTGCTACGTTGTTTCAATGGTCTAGAGAATTTTCAAAAAGGAGAAGTGATTGTTGATGGACAAGCAATTTCATCTTTAAATAAAAAACAAATGAGTGATATTCAAAAAGAAATGGGTATGATCTTTCAAAACTTTAATCTTTTAAATAGATTAAATGTTTATGATAATATTGCTTTACCATTAAAGTTTTGGAAACAAGATCCTCATAGTTTAGAAAATAAACAGAGAATTGAAAAACTTTTGAAATTGGTGGGATTAGAAGAAAAAAGTCAAGCTTATCCTCGTCAATTAAGTGGAGGACAAAAACAAAGAGTAGCGATTGCTCGAGCACTTGTTTTAAATCCCAAAATTCTTTTATGTGATGAAGCTACATCAGCATTAGATCCACAAATTACAAGAGATATCTTAAATCTATTATTAAAAATCAACAAAGAGATGAATATTACGATTGTAGTTGTCACACATCAAATGGAAGTTATTAAACAAATCTGTAATAAAGTCGCTTTTCTTAAAGATGGACGTGTTTTATCAGTGGGTAAACCGGAAGAACTTTTTGTGGCACCAAATCAAGAAATTCAAAAATTTGTGGGCGATGATATTGAAATTCTGCCACAAACTGGTAAAAATATTAAATTATTCTTTACAAATAATAATTCCAAATCACATACGATTACACAACTTGCTAGAACACTTGATATCAACTTTGATATTTGCCAAGGAAAACTTGAAAACTTTAGAGGCTCCATGATGGGAAGCCTTATTATCAATATTGATGAAAAAGATCTACAAGCAGTAGAAAATTATTTAGATCAAGAAAAAATTACCTGGGAGGAAATTGTATGAGCGATGTTATTTTAAAAGCAACGTATGAAACGTTATATATGGTCATTGGATCAACTTTCTTTGCTGTTATTTTAGGTTTTATTCCTGCTATTATTTTAACACTCACAGCACCTGATGGATTAAAACCTAATAAAGTTATTTATACAATTTTAGATATTCTTGTTAATATTTTTAGAAGTTTCCCATTTGTAATTTTAATGGTCATCGTAATACCTCTTACACGACTTATTGCCGGTAAAGCGATTGGAACGACAGCAGCTCTTGTGCCACTTACAATTTCAGCTATTCCTTTTGTTGCTAGAGTCATTGAAAGTGCATTAAGAAGTGTTGATGTTGGATTAATTGAAGCAGCTAAATCATTTGGAGCCAGTGATTTTCAAATCATTTATCGTATTTATTTAAAAGAAGCAATTCCTGCTATTTTATCAGGAATTACGCTTACAATGATTAGTATTATTGGCTATAGTGCGATGGGTGGTGCCTTAGGGGCAGGAGGACTTGGAGATATAGCGATTCGATATGGCTATCAAGCCTACAAGATTCCTTATCTTGTTGTTACAAGTATCATTCTTATTATCTTTGTACAAATTATCCAAACAATCGGCAATCATTTATATAAAAAATTATCTTAAAAGACCAAAGCGGTCTTTTTTTATGATATGATGAAAAAAAGGAGGGGGAGTATGAAGTGTAAATATTGTGGGGTAGAAATTGGTAATAGTTTAGAATGTCATTTATGTGGGCATAAACAAATTGGGAAAACAACGTGTCCAGTATGTTCAAAACTTATTTATCCTTATCAAGAATATTGTTCTAATTGTGGAAGTCCTACAATTTATCGTAAGTCTGAGCCAATAAAAAAAGTAACCCCTGATACAAGTGTACATAGTGAAGCAAGTCATAATTATCATACAGTTTCTGAAAGTTATGATTATAAAAAGAATGCCTATGATTATAAAAAGCCTTTTAAAGATTTGAATAAGTATGTACCCATTCAAAAAAATAAAAAAACGTTTAATCATCCAAATGTAAGAAAAAATAAACGAATTGTTAAAATAATTATAGGAATTATTGTTGCTTTTAATTTAATTATTCCGATTGCAGGAGCAATTATTGGATTCATAGGAGATAGTTTAGAAACAGATGAAACGACATCTTTTGATGATAGTGGAAATAGTTCATTAACAGACTTTAACATTCAACAAGATACATCACGCAGTGATTATAATTATAATTTCCAAAAAAATAGTGGTGGAGTTTATATTTATCAAAATCATCTATATCTAGCAACAGGAGATCAACTTCTTAAATATGATTCAACACTTGAAAATAAAGAAGTTTTAGAAGAAGGAAGTTGTGATCATCTTTATGTAGATGATCGAGGTTATTTCTATTTACAATATGGAAATTTGATTTTTGCAGATCATCAAAATAATAAAAAGACTTTATTAAATGATGCTTATGATTGTTATGTTCTTGATCAATCTATTTTCTATATTCAAAATGATAATTTATATTGTTTAACGATAGATGATCAAATGAATAAAGTAGATAATAAAAAGATCAAAGAGAATGTAAATCATTTTAGTATTGATGATCAAAGCCAACGTATTTTATATGAAAATTTAAATTATAAAAATCAATTAATTGATTTTAATGGAAATGTTTTGAAAAAAGATGTTGATAGTTATGATGATTGTTATTTTTCTAATGGTTTATTATATTATCGTACTTATCAAGGAATCTATTATGTTGATTTAGATACACAAGAGGAAAAAGGACTTAAAGAAGTTGATAATATTTATCGTTTTGCACTCGCAAGAGATGAAGCAAATCAACAAGATATTGCTTATGTAGAAAGCTTTGATGATCAATTGGATGCATATGTAGGAGATGAGCAATATGCTATTTACGATGATGCAAGAGATTATTTTGTTGCTGGTCAATATGTTGTTTTTTATGCCTATGATGATGATTATAGTCAACATTATTTTATTGGAAATAGTGAAGGAATGTATACATCAATTGGAGAATGACAATTTAGTCATTCTTTTTATTTTCTTTGTATGGTAGAATAAGGACACTAGAGGTGAATAAAAATGTATTGTAGTCAATGTGGAACATATGTCGAAGATGATATGCTGTTTTGTCCTCAATGTGGAAAACAGCTTCAACCAATAAAAAAAGTATGTATTCGTTGTCATCTCCCTTTAAGCGAAGATGAAGAAATTTGTCCTGCCTGTGGAACGAGACAAACACAAGAGGAAGTTGTTGAAGAAGAGGATCCTTATAAAGGATATTGGAAAAAGCCAATTCTTTGGATACTTTCAGCTGTTTTATGTTTATCAGCTGTTTTTCTAGGAAGTTATATGACAAGTCATCCTTTACAATCAACGTCAAGTCAAGAAAAAAATTATGTCTTAAAAGGCAAAGTGAGTACGTATAATGTTTCTGCTAATAATCAAGCAGGTGGCCAATATCTAAAAGATAAACAACATCTTTATTATGTTATCAATAATCAACTTTTAGTAAGTGATTTAGATGAATTAGAAACAAGTGAAGTATTGATAGATGATTGTGTGGGCTATTTAAGTATTGAAAATCATGTTCTTTATTATTGTGATTCTCAATATAATTATCAAGCTTATGATTTAAAGACAAAAACAACGACCCAAATATTAGAAAATGTGTATTACCCAATTATAAAAAATCATGTTATTTATTATCAATTAGATCAAGATCATGAAAGTTTATATCGTTATTCATTGGATGATCAAACAAATCAAAAATTAAATGATGAAACATCTTATGATATTACAATAGATGGAAAATATATTTATTATTTAGCTAAAAATGATGAACAATATGCTTTAAAAAGAATGACAATTACAGGTGAAAATATTGAAACACTCTATGAAAAACAATGTACATTCGCTCTTGATAACAAAGATTTATATCTTACTGATAATTCACAAATTATAAAAATCAATAAAGAAACATTAAAACAAGAAACAATCAAAAAAGTAGAAAATAGAGCCATTGCTTTAGTCAATAATAAAATTGTCTATGCGACAGGGACCCAACTTAAAATGATGAGTTTAAATGGGAAAGATGATCAGATTTTATTTAAGAATATCGTTGTATTAGATTTACAAGTTTTAGGATCTGATTTATTTACCAAAGGATATGTTCAGGAAAGTGGAGTCAAATATATTGTTTTCAATATTAAAGGGCAATATAAAGCTTTAAATGAAAATACAGCACAAGAATTTGAAAATTTACAAGACGCATAGGAGAATAATATGAAAGTATATGAAATATTAGAGGCAACAAAAGGTATTTTAGTTTCTGGAAATAAAGAAGATGAGATTTGTTTCTTTAGTCAAGATAGTAGACAAATGAAAAATGGAGGAATGTATATTCCTTTAAAAGGTGAAAGATTTGATGGACATGATTTTATTGAAAGTGCTTTTCAAACAGGAGCAACAGCAATTATTACCGCTAAAGATGTAAGTTATCCAGATAAAATTGTGATTAAAGTAGAAGATACTTATCAAGCTTTAAAAGATATGGCCATTTATTTAAGAAGTCATCGCCCTGTAAAGGTTGTGGGAGTTACAGGAAGTGTTGGAAAAACAAGTACACGTGATATGGTCTATAGTGTTGTTAAACAAAAATATAAAACTTTAAAAACAGAAGGTAATTATAATAATGAAATAGGTCTACCATTAACAATTTTAAGATATCAAGATGAAGAAGTCATGGTCTTAGAAATGGGGATGAATCATTTAAATGAAATGTCAAGATTATCTATGATTGCTCATCCTGATGTCTCATGTATTACCAATGTTGGAACAGCACATATTGGTGAACTAGGAAGTCGTGAAAATATTTTAAAAGCAAAGTTAGAAATTACAGATGGTATGAAAGATCAATCCACTTTAATTATTAATAATGATAATGATATGTTACAGACTGTTGATTTACCTCGTTTAAATGTTGTAAGAGTTGGAAAAAATGAAGGAGCTTCTATTCAAGCAAGTGATATTGAATTATTTGAAGATCACAGTACATTTATTGTTCATTATCATGATCAAAGTGAAAAAATTTGGGTTCCTGTTCAAGGTGAGCATAATGTTTTTAATGCACTAATTGCGATAGCGGTAGGTATTGAATTAAATATTTCTTTAGAAGATATTAAAAAAGGAATTCAAGAATTTAAATTAACGAAGAATCGTATGGATATTCTTGAAAAAAATCATAAAACAATTATTGATGGAACATATAATGCAAGTGTAGATTCAATGAAATCAAGTATTGATGTTCTAGCAAATTATAAAAAACGTAAAGTTGCTATTTTAGCGGATATGTTAGAACTTGGAGATTATAGTCAACAACTTCATGAAGAAGTGGGAAACTATGTTGCTACTAAAGAAATAGATGTTTTGATTTGTATTGGAAAAGAAGCAAAGTATATGTATCAAAAAGCAAAAGAAAAAATGAAGAATGTTTATTATTTTACTTCTAATCAAGAAGTTATTGAACAATTAGATCAATTTTTAAAGAATGATGATGTGGTTTTAGTTAAAGGAAGTCACTCTATGAATTTAAAAGAAATTGTAGAAAAGATATAAGTTATGAAAAAAAAGAAAAAATTAAGATTAAAAAGACCCTTTCAGTTAATTCTTGCTGCATTATTGTTTTTATTGGCTTTTTCATTCTTTCAACTTATAAAAAATCAATTTAAACAAGAGAATCCATTGGTTTCAACTCAGGTATTGAATTATGAAGATTTAATGCTAAAATATGCTAGAGAAAATGATATAGAAGAATATATAGAATTATTACAAGCGATGATGATGCAAGAATCAGGGGGGCAGGGAAATGATCCTATGCAATCTTCAGAATGTGAATTTAATACACAGTTTGAAAAGAAGCCCAATGCCATCAATAATCCTGAATATTCCATTCAAGTAGGTATTCAATACTTTGCAAAGTGTTTAAAACAAGCAAACGTGACTTCAATAAAAGATGAAAAAGGCATCTTTTTAGCCTTACAATCTTATAATTATGGTATTGGATATATTAAATATGTTGAACAAACTGACAAGCAATACACTTATCAAAATGCTATAGCGTTTTCGCAAAAATGTAAAAAAGAATATAATGTATCCGTCTATGGAGATAGTAAGTATGTATATCATGTTTTACGTTATTATACAGATACTTCTCTTGTTGATGATTGGTTAGAATTATATCGATAAGGAGATTATTATGAAACAAAAATTAATGGTTGTTTGTGGCGGACAATCGAGTGAACATATTGTTTCTCGTATGTCTTGTACTTCAGTAATGAATAATTTAAATAAAGAAAATTATGATGTGACTTTAGTAGGAATTGATCAAGATGGTTCTTGGTATATTTTAGATCAAAATCAAGAAGATCTTGCTAAAGATACATGGCTAGACAATGCAAAAGCTCTTCAAGATGTTTTTGGTTTATTAAAACAACAAGATGTTGTTTTACCAATTTTACATGGAGCTTTTGGTGAAGATGGAACAATCCAAGGTTTATTTGAACTTGCTGGAGTTCCTTATGTGGGATGTCGTGTTTTAGCTTCAGCAGTATCTATGGATAAAATCTATACAAAGAAGATTTTAGAAACAGCAGGGATTCCTCAAGTAAAATCCTTATATGTTAAAAAAAGATATGATGGAAAACTTGTTGTTGTCAATAAACAATTTGATGAAATTGAAGATATTGAAAAAACAGTGGAAGAAGAATTAGGATTCCCATGTTTTATTAAAGCAAGTCGTTCTGGATCAAGTGTAGGATGTTATCGTTGTGATCATAAAGAAGATTTAATGACAAAACTTATTGAAGCTTCAAAATATGATCGTCATATTGTCGTTGAAGAATGTGTTGATTGTATCGAACTTGAAACGGCTGTTTTAGGAAATGATGATCCAATCGTTTCACGTGTTGGACAAATCATGCCTCATGGTGAATTCTATACTTTTGAATCTAAATATGAAGATGAAGAAAGTAAAACATGTATTCCTGCTTTAGTTGATCAAGAAATTCAAGATAAGATTCGTGAATATGCTTTAAGAGTATTTAAAGCAGTTGATGGACATGGTCTATCAAGAGTTGATTTCTTCTTAGATAAGAAATCAAATCAAATCTATTTAAATGAAATAAATACATTACCTGGATTTACAAAGATTTCAATGTATCCACAATTAATGAATGATTTTGGTATTTCTTATAGTGAATTATTAGATAGAGTCATTAAACTTGCTTTTGATAAATAGATAGTGTTCCTATTGTACATTCGTACAATAGGATTTTTTTATTTTCTATGTTAGAATATTAAAATGATTTAAAGAAAGAGGAATATCTATGAGAAATTATCGTCTTGTTGTTAGAAAACATGAATTAATTGAATATCAACAAAGGGAATTCTATGCGATTAATCATAGTTTTTATTATCAAGATAAAATATATGATAAACATTGGCATAATAGCATTGAAATAACCTATGTTGTTAAAGGTAGAAAAATTCAAACATCTTGGGAAAATGGTCAAGAAAATAAAGTGATTGCTGATGATGGAACATTGTTACTTGTTAATTCAGGAATAAGTCATAAAATAGAAGTTTTAAATGGTTTAGAGGGAATTGTTTTATTGATTGATAAAAGAGTTATTCGTGAATTTTATTCTGAATGGAATGATGAACATTTTAATTTATCTTTAAATTCAACTATTGAAAATAAAATTATTGAATTGATGTTATTATTGTCTCAAGCTAAAGATCAAGATAAAAAGATTCAACAACATATTTATGTTTTGCAAATTATTTCATTATTAGTAGAAAATCTAATTGATGTAAATGATCATTATCGTGAAAGACATGATGAAAATAGTGAATTGATTACTTCTATTATGGAATACATAAATTATAACTATTTTAAACCAATCTCTTTAGATGAAATAGCAACGTATACAAATTATAATAAATCTTATTTGTCTGCTTTATTTAAAAAGAAAATAGGAATTACAATATTTGAATATTTAAAAAATATTCGATTAGAACACTGTTTAAAAGAATTAAAAACAACAGATAAGAATATTGTAGATATTGCTTTGAACAACGGGTTTGCTAATATTCAATCATTCAATAAAGTATTTAAAGAAGTTTATCATCAAACGCCTTTACAATATAAAAAATCCAAATAAATATGAATAGTAAAACAAATAAATCACAATAAACAAAAAATTCTCTATGCTATCCTATTATGCGAGGAGGGAATAGAGAATGAAAAAATTATTCACATCAGTTATAGCTTTATTAGTAGCTATGGTTATGTCAGTATCAAGTGTTTTTGCTGCAACAACTAGTCAATTTGTGCAAAATCTTGATACTCAAAACACATTAGGGTACGTAGATCCAGAAGTAGATCAATTTGAAACGTATAGTGAAGTAAAAAAATCAGGAGATACTTATACAAGTATTGCTTCAAAAATTTATAAACCAGTTTCAGGAGATACACTTATTGTATGTTTCCATGGAAATGGTGAAGGTGGAGTAGATGGTAGTTGTAATAACTATTCTCCATTAGCTGGAAATCAAATGGCAACAACATTTATTTCGAGTGAAGTTCAAAAAGCTTATCATGGAGCTTATGTATTAGCTTTCCAAGCACCAGATTATTGGTACAATGATTATACAGCACAAGCCAAAGCAATCATTGATCAAGCTAAAAATGAATTTGGAATTAAACAAGTTTTTGTAACAGGTCTTTCTGCAGGTGGATTAATGACAGAAAGAATGCTTAGCAAATATGGAAATTATTTTTCAGGAGCACTTATTTCATGTGCAGCTATTGCTAAAAATGGACAAGCAGTTGAAGGTCTAGGTGGAGATTATTCTGCTGATAATGGTTATTTAGATGAAACATTAGGACTTAAAAAACCAGTTGATTATGATCAATATGTTTCTAATTATACAGGTTGGTTAGAAAAAATTGCAGAAAGTAATGTACCAATGTATTTAGTTCATTGCTTAAAAGATAATACAATTTCTTATACTTGGTCAAAACTTGCTTATGAAACAATTAAAACATATAGAGATGAACATCAATTAGATGGAGATATTTATTTCCAAACAATTGAAAGTACAGGTATCAACAAAGATACAGGAAATGAAATGTCAGGACATTGGGCATGGGTCAAAATGTACAATAATGAAATTTCAGTAAATGGTATTTCTACATTAGATTGGTTTGAAAGTTTATCAACTTCTACAAATTCATATCAAGAAAAAGAATATACACTTCCAACAGCTGGAGCAAGTCAACAAGAAAATACTTATAAATTTAATTTAATTGCTCAAGTAAGAGAAGATGGTGAAAAAGTAGTTGCTATTGAAATTGATATGAATGGTCAAAAAGTAGATGCATCAAAATTGACAAAAGATATGTTTAAAATTAAAGCGTACAATAAAGATGCTCAAGCTGACTTAGGTTCAACTGTTAATTATGGATTATTTGATGAAACTGAATTAGAAGTTGCTCAAGTATCTGTTAATGAAAGAGGAAATATTGTTTTAGACTTAGCTGTAAATAGTTACAAAGGTGTATTAAATTGGAGTGGAGATCTATCTCGTAATTTAACAACACAAATGATGTATTCTATTGAACCAGTTGCTTTACCAATTGTTGAACAAGTAACTGATAATAAACAATCACCAACAACATCAACAAATAAAAAAACACAATCTGTTAAAACAGGAGATAATAGTTTAACTGAAGTATTTGCAATGCTTTCATTATTATCAGCTGGAATGTTTGTTTATGTAAAAAAACATCAAATGAATTAAGCGCTTAGGCGCTTTTTTCTTTTTCAAAAAGAAAAAAATGATATAATACTTGTATATACAAATACTTTTTTTAGGAGGAAGCAAGATGAGTATTATTGTTAAATTAACAGAAAAGAAAGGTTTTTCTATTGCTGAAAGTAAAATCGCAGATTACATTATTGCCAATAAAGAAGAAATATTACATTTAACAGTAAGAGAACTAGCCAAAGCAACTTACACAGGCTCTTCTACTGTTATGAGAGTCATTAAGAAAGTTTATGATGGAAGCTTTTCTGATTTTAAAGTAGATTTAGCTTATGAATTCCATAATGCTCGTGATAGTGAATCAAAAATACAATTTCAAATTCAAAATCAAGAAACTGCCTTCTCTATTATAGAAAAGATTGCCTGTGTGGAAAAGGAAAGCATCAATAAAACACAATCAATGCAAAATTATCAACAAATTGAAAGAGTGACAAAACTTATTAACGAAGCAACGATTATTTATATATTTGCAGATGGAATCAATGAACAAGTAGGACATGAATTTAAATATATGATGGCTCGTATTGGTAAGGCAGTAGAGATTGCAAAAGATGATTTTTGGGTATCTTTAAATTGTTTAAGTGAAACATCTCGTCCACTAGCAATCTATATAAACCATCGAGAACATAATATTTCTCTTTTAGAAAAAGTAAAATTAAATCATAAAATAGGTATTAAAGGTATTGCGATTACTGGTTACACAAATTCAACATTTGAAACAGGATGTAAAGAAATTATTTCTATTCCTACAGGGGTTAGCTATTCGGATTTAGCGCCTGTGATTTATACAACAGCTATTCGTTATGTATTAAATATTCTTGTTAGTTGCATAATAGCTACTAATCATCAAAAAAGTATGGATAAATTAGTGGAATATACTGAACTTTCAAAAACAGTTAAATGAGTTAGATGGTACAATGTACCATCTTTTTTCTTTGTTAAATAATAAAATATAAAATATTGTACCAACTTAAATACATTTTATAAAAAAAGTAAATAAATATGTTAATAATAAATGTAGACAATAAATTTTTAATAATAATTATGGGAAAGGGATGAAATAATGAAAAAATCTAAAAAGATTTTAGCAACTTTAATTGCTACTATGACGGCAGTCTCGCAAATAGTACCAACAATTAAAGTTCAAGCTGCTACAGATAGTATTAGACTTGCAACATTTAACATAGCAGCGAATAAAAAACCAGATGTTGTTAAATTAAATGAATTATTAAAAAATAATCAAGTGAATGTTGTTGGATTACAAGAAGTAGATGTTAATACAACACGTAATCCATATGATATGTTAGAAAAATTTACAGAACAAGGTGACTATGAATATAGCTATTTTCAAAAGGCTATTGATATGAAAGATGGCGTAGGAGAATATGGAATAGGTTTATTGTCTAATTTAGAGCTTTCTAATAGTACAGGTGGTTCTTTAAATAGTGAAGGTATTAAAGAAGCTCGTGCATGGCAAAAGAGTGATATAGAATTTAATGGAAAAATAATTGCTGTTTATAATGCACATTTGACACATGAATCGACAGATGCTCGTGCTAAACAATTACTAGAGCTTAAACAAACAATGGATCAAGATCCAACTGAATATAAAGTGGCTTTTGGTGATTTTAATGTGGATCAAAGTCATGATGAAATTTATCCATTTTTAGAAGATTATAATATTGCTAATGGTAAAGATGGCAAATGGTATGATACATATAACGGTGTAGATGCTTCAATGAAAACGAATGCTATTGATAATATTATTACTTCTAGAAATATGGAAATTAGTCATATTACAATGGTAGAAACAACTTTATCAGATCATAATATGCTTTATGCAGATGCTAAGTTATTAGATCATGATGTAACTTCTAGAGAATACTTAGATTTAGTAATTAAACAAGCAAATGATTTAGATGAAGATCAATATAGTAATGCAACTTATAAAGTATTAGATGAAAAATTAACAGCTGGTGAATTACTTGATGAAAATGCTTCTCAAGAACAAATTAATCAAGCTATTAAAGATATCCAAGATGCACAAGAAAATTTAAAAGTTAAATATGAAAATCTTGCTTTAAATAAAAATGTAAGTGTTTCAGGACTTGAAGTCAATGATGGACGTTTTACGGCAGATAAAGCAGTAGATGGTGTTGTTTCTAAAGAAAGCCGTGTATCTTTTGCCAAAGATAAAGATGAACAATGGTTAGAAGTAGACTTAGGTAAAGTAGAAAATATTTCTCATTTTGTTATCAACTATGAATCTCAAGCACCTTCATTTAAAATTCAAGTAGCTGGAGAAGATAAAGTATATCAAGATGTTTATGAAGTCAGTGGTTTAGATGGACAAATTAGTAATATTCAAAATATTACTGTTGATCCGGTAGATGCGCGTTATGTAAAATATGTACAACTTAAACGTTGGAAACATAGTGGAAATGGAAGATATTATAGTGGTAGTATCTATGAATTTGAAGTTTATAAAAAAGATCCAAACGCTAAAAATTATGACAATCTTGCTTTAAAGAAAGATGTAAGTGTTTCAGGACTTGAAGTCAATGATGGACGTTTTACTGCGCCAATGGCAGTAGATGGTGTCGTTTCAAAGAAAAGCCGTGTTTCTTTTGCTAAAGATAAAGATGAACAATGGTTACTTGTTGATTTAGGTGGAAGAAAAACAGTTTCTGAATTTGTTATTAATTATGAATCATGCCCACCTGCTTTTAAAATTCAAGTATCAACAGATGGTATTCATTATAAAGATGTTTACAAAGAAGAAAATCTTGCAGATGGTGGACCAAGTGCTGTTAAAGAAATTCAAATTGATGCAACGAAAGCACGTTATGTTAAATATGTACAACTTAAACGTTGGAAACATAGTCGTAGTGGAAAATATTTTAGTGGTAGTATCTATGAATTTGAAGTTTATAAAGAAAGAAATCATGCAACAGCAAGTGAAGTATTAAAAGCTGCTAGTAAGGAAGCTCCTCAAATTGATGGAAATAAGCTTGTTTTACCAACAGTACCAGAAGGATTTGAAATTAGTTTATATGGTTGTGATAATAAACAAGTTGTAACAATGGATGGAACAGTTATTCAACCATTAGAAGATATGAATGTTAATGTTTTATATCAAGTTAAAAACTTAAAAGATGATAGTGATGTAGCAACAAGTGAAGAAGATATTAAATTTGTTGTTCCAGGAAAATATAGTAAAGAAGAAAGTGTAAATGCAAAACCTAATGTAATGCCTGGATTACGTGAATGGAAAGGTAATGAAGGCAAGTTCACACTTACAAAGAATTCTAAAATCGTTGTTAAAGATGAAAGTTTGAAAGCAACTGCTAAACAAATTCAATTCTATTTAAAAGAAATGGTTAAAAAGAATTTATCAATTGTAAGTAGTGGAGAAACAACAGGAGATATTGTTTTAACTAAAGATAGTAGTTTAGATGTTTTAGGTAAAGAAGGCTATACTTTAGATATTAATGATTTAATTGAAATTAAATCTAATTATGAAACAGGTATTTTATATGGTGGTATTTCTATTACTCAAATCTTATCTCAAGATGAAGGTAAAAATAATATCGCTAAAGGTATTGCTAGAGATTATCCAAAATATGAAGTAAGAGCAGGTATGTTAGATGTTGCACGTACATATATTCCTATGGATTATTTAAAGGAAATGACAATTTATATGGCTTACTACAAATTAAATGAAGTACAAGTCCATGTGAATGATTATTGGGGTGCAACAGGATATTCAGCATTTAGATTGGAATCAACAACATATCCAATGATTACTTCTACTGATGGAAGCTATACGAAAGAAGAATATAAAAATTATCAAAAAGAAATGAAAAATTATGGTATTGATGTTATTACAGAAATTGATACACCATACCATGCAGAATGTTTTAGAAGTATTCCAGGTGCAAAAATGTTAAAAACAGGTGCTTTGGATATTAGAGAACAATCATCTTATGATATTATTGAAAATCTTATTGATGAATATTTAGATGGTGATGATCCAGTTATTGAAAGTGATAAATTCCATATTGGAACTGATGAATATGATAAAAACTATTCAGAACAAATGAGAAAATGGACAGATCATTTCATTAAATATGTCAATAATAAAGGTTATAAAACAAGATTATGGGGTTCTTTAGGTAGTCGTGGATTTAATGGAACAACACCAGTTTCAAATGATGCAACTGTTAACTTATGGGCACCATATTGGGCTGATGTTAAAGAAACATATGCCTCAGGATATGATATTATCAATACATGTGGTGGATGGTTATACATTGTACCAGGTGCAAATGCTGGTTATCCAGATCGTTTAAATATTTCTACATTATATGATAAATTTGATGTTAATAACTTCTCACCAAGTAGAAAGGTAGGACAAGGAACAGCTATTATGCCAGTTGCTCATCCACAAACAAAAGGAGCACAATTCTGTATATGGAATGATATGACTTCTTATGGTGGAGGATTTACATGGTTTGATATTTATGATCGTTTTAAAGATGCTGTTATGATTACAAGTGAAAAAACTTGGTATGGTGAAAAAACAGATGGTCAAACTGCTGCTCAATTTGTTGAAAGAGTAAATAAACTAAATAGTGTTGTCCCAGGTGCTAATCCAGGTAGAGTTGTTGAATCAGCTGATAAGAATGTTACAATAATTGATTTTGAATCAGTTAAAGATAATAAAGCTATTGATTTATCAAAGAATGGTTATGATGCAACACTAAAGAATGTTACAATTGAAAAAGGTAATGGTGGTCATGTTGCTACATTGAATGGTGATGGTTATGTTTCATTACCATATCAAACAATTGGTTATCCATATACAGTAATGATGGATGTTAAATTAGATAGTAATACACCTGAAAATACAGAAATCTTTAGTGGTAGTGATGGTGTGATGTATGCTAATGTTGATGGAACTGGAAAAATTGGTTATAAGAGAAGTGGTTATACATTTACATTTGATTATGAACTTCCTAAAGATAAATGGTTTAATTTAGCACTTACATGTGATCAAAAGAATACAACTTTATATATTAATGGAAAAGCAATCTCAACTGGAATTAATATGAAAACAGCAATTAAAAACAGAAAAGATTCAAGTACATTTGTATTACCAGTTGAAAAAATATTAAATAACGCTAAAGGTAGTGTAGATAATATTAAAATCTATAATATTGCTGATGGATTAGGTTATATTTCATTAGAAAACTTAGCACTTCATAAAAATGCAACAGCATCTTCTGTCTATCCAGGAAGCAATAAAACACCTGATTTAGCAGTAGATGGTGATAATAGTAAATCTACTGATAATCGTTGGTCAAGTAAACGTGCTACAGGAAATGGAAGCAATGAAGATAGTGGACAACATGGTACAAAAGAACAATATCTTACAGTAGATTTAGGAGATGTTTATAAAGTTGATAAAGTCTTTATTTCTTGGGAAGCAGCTTATGCTACAAAGTATACTATTCAAGGATCATTAGATGGTGAAAACTTCTTTGATATTAAAGTTGTTGATGATGGTAAAGGCGGAGAAGAAACACATGATGATTTAGGAAATAAAGAAACAAGATATATTAGAATTTTATGTCGTCAAGCAAAAACAGCTAAGTATGGATATTCAATTTATGAATTAGAAGTTTACCAAAGTGCTAATGAAGAATTAAGAAAACTTGCTCAAGCTGGAAAAGATCAATTATCTCAATTTGAAGCAGGTAATAAAAATGGAAATATTGCTAAAAAAGATTATGACGAATTAGAAAAAGCTTATAAAGATTATTTAGATTTAGCTAAAGGTGAAAAGATTTCTGATGAAGAAATTGGTAGATTGTTAAAAGAAGTAACTGAACTTAATAGTTCAATTGAAAGTTATGTTATTTATTCTAAAGATGAATTAAATGATCTTTATCAAGCAATGAAAGCTTATAAAGAAAAAGATTATACAAAAGATAGTTTTGTAGGATTTAAAGATCAATTAAACACTCTTAAAGATGTGATTGATCAAGCAGATGATTATCAAAAAGTGAATGATACTTTAAAACAATTAAAAGAATTAGATAGTACTTTAGTTAAATTAGATAGAAGTAAATTAGAAAAGATTATAAAAGAATATCAAGAATTAAATGAAGAAGATTATACTGTAGATTCTTGGCAACAAATGAAAGAAATATTAGATGCTGCACAAGCTGTTTACAATAATCCAAGTTTAAATCAAGAAGATATTGATCAAGCAGTTGCTTCATTTGATGGTGTTCAATTGGTTCAAAGAGGAAATGTTGAAAAACTAGAAGAATTATTATCATCTATTAAAGAAAGTGATTATACAGTTGCTTCATGGTCACAATTTGATTCAATTTACCAAGAAGCTAAACAAATGGTAAATGATTCTTGTAATGTTGATCAAAAAGCTGTTGATGAAATGATTGAAAAAGTAAAAGATTCTATGCAATTACTTGTTAAAGCAGGAAATATTGATGATTATCAAGAAGCTGTAGATAAAGTAAATAATAAAGTAGGTCAATTAGATCAATCTAAATATACAAAGGAATCTTGGGATAAACTTCAAGAAACATTACAAAAAGCCAAAGATTTAGCTACAAAAGAAGATGTTTCTCAAGAAGAATTAGATAACATGTTAGCTTCATTAAATGATGCATATGATGCTTTAAAAGAAGCAAAAACAGATTCAGTAATTACAGATACAGCTAATAAAACAGATAAAACAAATACAACAGATAAAAATACAACAAAAACAGGTGATGATGTTTCATTATTTGGATATGTAGGATTATTATTTATTGCTTTATTAGGATTTGTTTACAGTAAAAGATATGAATAAATAGTAATGAAAAGAGTTTCCTGAGGGAAGCTCTTTTTGTTTGTAAAAAAGAGGTTGGTATTTTATAATAATATTATTATAAATGTGTAAAGGAGAAATATATGAGTAATCAAAATAGAAAAAATATGGAGTTCATTCACTATTGTAATACGAAACTATCAAATATAAATGAATATAATATTATTAAAGTAATTATTGATAATATTGATCATATTTCTTCTTTATCTTTGGAAAAAATAGCAGATGAAGCACATATTTCTACATCTTCTGTTAGTCGTTTGATCTCTAAAATAGGATTTGATTCTTTTCAGAATTTTAAGTATCGCTTAGAAAATGAAAATTTAAATTTAAAGATGAGAAGAATGCTTACAAATACGCAAAGATTTATACGTTCTCGTGATGAAGATATAGTAGAATCTTTGTATGTTGATGCAGTAGCTAATTTACAACAAACTCGTTTAAATTTAGATATTCATAAATTAAGAGAAATTATTAATGTTTTAAAAAAGAGTAATAGTGTTACTTTTATTGGTGATAGTCATGAATTAGCTGATTTTTATACTTTGCAATTAGATTTATTAGCTAATGGTATTCCTGCATTTTAAATTGAAGACAAAGATATTAATTTAGTACATATAAATTCATTAAATGAAAAGGATACAATTGTATATATTAATTTATATAGTGAATGGTTTGGGAAATATCAAAAGGAAATCATAGCTCAAGCTAAGAAAAATTATGTGAATATTATTATTTTTAGTCAAGATGATTTGAATATAGAAGATGTTATTATTTATCATTATGGAATAAAGAATACATTAAATGATGGATATTTTTCATTACCTTATTTAAATAAGGTGTTATGTGAATTTCTTTATAAAGAGTAGCTTGCATTTTTTGCAAGCTGTTTTTATTTATTGAAAATAACTTTTATTTAAGATAATTGTTCATAAAAATGTAACCGCTTAAAATAAAAGTATCAAAGGGAGGACATTATGAAAAAAATATTAACGTCATTAGTAAGTGCAACAATGTTGTTGTCGATGAGTACAACACTTACACATGCACAAAATATTTCACTTGGAGCAAATGTTAACGCTGATACTACTTCACCATCAGGGTATACGGTTACATTCAATTATGATACAAGTGATGATACAAAATGGACAGATCAATCTAAAATAAAAGTTACTGGTTCATTTGATTATTATAGGGAAGGAACAACATCACCTGTTTATACACCTGAACAATATGAAAACGGAATGAATCCAGCTAATACAGGAAATTATTCTAAAGAAATGGCAGATGAAGATGGTGACAGAATTTATAGTACTTCTTTTCCTATTACAAGCGGAGCTTTTCAATATTCCTATGTATTAGACTATGATGGTGATTTTAATACTAAAGATGATCAAATAACGATTGCTGACCCTCGTAATCTAGCTAGATTTAATTCAGCACAATCAACTTATGAAACATCTTGTTTAAATACAAGTGTCGTTTATGGAAAGTATGATGCTGTTAAACAAAGTCAATCACATGATTACTCATTTGTTTTACCTGCAACACAAAATCAAGGATCAGTTGATTATGTCAATTATACAGGAAGTCTTACAAATAAAGATTTAACAGATGTAGAAGTTTTTGATAAAACAACAAAGACACATCAAAATTTAGGCATTTATTTACCTAGTGGTTATGATGCTCAAAGACAAGAACCTTATAAAGTTATTTATTTATCACATGGTGGAGGAGGAAACGAAGTAGATTGGTTTTCTTATGGTCATGTAGATAATATTATGGATAATCTAATTAATAATGGACAAACAGAACCTACAATCGTTGTTACTGTTTCTAATATGGATTATAGACTTAATGAAATAGGAACTATTTGGAATTTTGATTTGATTAGAGAAAATGTGACTGACTATGTTATTCCATATGTTGAATCACATTATAATGTTTCTAAAGATGCACAAGATCGAGCATTTGCAGGATTATCAATGGGTTCATTGACAACATCTCAAATGTGGTTAAAAAATTGTGATAGTTTTGGATATTTTGGAGCTTTTTCAGGAGCATACTTATTTACTGATACGTATCGAACTAATACATCTGAAGATTTACAACAACTTACAACTAAAACATTTGATCAATTAAATCAATCTAAATTATTAGTAGCAGGAGGTTATACTAATATTGCTCTAGGTATAATGGGTGAATTTGGAAATGGACGATCAACAGGTAGCTTAGATTATTTATTGAAAAAATATAATTTTACAAATTATAAATCAGAAGTTGTAGATGGAGCACATGATTGGTTTACATGGTCACAACTTTTTAAAGAATTTGCATCTGAAGTAGTTTGGACAAATGAAAAGAAAGTTGTAGAAGATGATAAAAAAGATAATGTTATTGAATCTCCTAAAACAGAAGAAAAAGTATCTGCAGTTAAAACAGGTGATCAAAGTTTGCTTGAATTAATGGCTATGCTATCTGTTTTATCTACAGGAGCATTTGTAGGAATTAAGAAGTATAAAAATATTTAAAATTTTAGAAGAAGAAAGTCAGTTTAGATTTTCTTCTTTTTAAATAGATAAAATAACATCATCGTGATAAAAAAATATTGATTTGTAAAATTACTTCAAAGACATTGACTTTGTAAAAAAAAAAGTCTAACATTACAAGTAACCATAAAATAAATACTTCGATAGGAACTAGTAAGTACTATTTCAAGGCGTAGAGAGATTCTGGTTGGTGAAAAGAGTTGTTTGAGTAATACTGAACTCATCCTTGAGTGGAGCGCTGAACTTAAGTAGGTGGCTACGGTATGCAACCGTTATTTTGTAAGAGTATGAACTATTATGTAGCGTACTTAGCGAGGTGGATAAAGTGATTTATTCACAAATTGAGGTGGAACCACGAAGTAATATAACTCTCGTCCTCAAAATGGCCGGATTGGCTATTTTGAGACGGGAGTTTTTTTATATTATTAAGGAGGAAAAGGAAATGAATTACGAAAAGTACAAGAGATTTGAAACAATTAAATTAAAAGACCGTACTTGGCCTGATAAAACAATTGAAAAAGCACCAATTTGGTGTTCAGTTGATTTAAGAGATGGAAATCAAGCATTAATTACACCAATGAAAATAGAAGAAAAAGTGGAAATGTTCCAACTTTTAGTAGACTTAGGATTTAAAGAAATTGAAGTAGGTTTTCCTTCTTCAAGTCAAATTGAATATGATTTCTTAAGATTATTAATTGAAGAAAATTTAATTCCTGATGATGTGACGGTTCAAGTATTAACTCAAGCAAGAGAACATTTAATTAGAAAAACATTTGAAGCTTTAAAAGGATTAGATAAAGCCATCGTCCATGTTTACAATTCAACTTCTATTTTACAAAGAGACGTTGTCTTTAACAAAGATAAAGATGAAATTAAACAAATTGCAATTGATGGTGTTCAATTAGTAAAAGATTTATCAAAAGAATTTGAAGGAAAAGTTATTCTTGAATATTCACCAGAAAGTTTTACAGGAACTGAAGTTGATTATGCAATGGAAGTATGTGAATCTGTTATGGATACATGGGGAGCAAGTAAAGATAATAAAGTGATTATCAATTTACCTTCAACTGTAGAAATGGATACACCAAATGTTTATGCTGATCAAATCGAATGGATGTGTCGTAACTTCAAAGATCGTGAAAGAGTCATTGTTTCTGTTCATCCTCATAATGATAGAGGTTGTGGAATTGCTTCAACTGAACTTGCTTTATTAGCGGGTGCTGATCGTGTTGAAGGAACGTTATTTGGTAATGGTGAAAGAACAGGAAATGTTGATGTTGTGACTGTTGCTTTAAATATGTTCACTCATGGAGTTGATCCACAATTAGAATTAGGAAGTATTAATGATATTAAACATGTTTATGAAAAATGTACAAAAATGGATATTCCACCAAGACATCCATATGTTGGACAATTAGTCTTTACAGCTTTCTCTGGAAGTCACCAAGATGCAATCAATAAAGGAATGCATGCTTTAAGAGAAAGAAATTCAAAGATGTGGGAAGTCCCTTATTTACCAATTGATCCAAGTGATTTAGGTAGACAATATGAACCAATTGTTCGTATTAATTCACAATCTGGTAAAGGTGGCGTTGCTTATGTTATGGAAAGCATGTATGGCTATCATTTACCAAAAGGATTACAAGTGAACTTTGCAAAAGTGATTCAAGATATTTCTGAAGAAGAAGGAGAAGTTTCACCAGAAAGAGTTTATGATACATTTATTGAACAATATGTAGATATTAAAGAACCATATGAATTTATTAAACAAAAATTAATTGATATTTCTGAAGATGATTCTGAATTTGAAAGAAAAGCAGAAATTACATTAAAAGATCATGGTGAAGTAAGAACAATTGTTGGTTATGGTAATGGACCAATTGATGCTGTTAAAGATGCATTTAATGAAAATGGCTTTGTTTATACACATTTCTTAGATTATAGTGAACATTCATTATCATCAGGATCTAGCTCAAAAGCAGCTGCTTATGTTTATTTAAGAGTTAAAGGAAGTGCTGTTCAAGAATATGGAGTAGGGGTACATCCAAATATTACAACAGCAACAATTAAAGCAATCATTTCAGCTATGAATAGAATTCATAAACAATTGAAAAAATAGGGAGGATTAAAACATGGATAGACTTGTTTTGTCATTACTTGTTGAAAATAATCCAGGGGTATTAAACCGTGTTGCTGGTTTATTTAGTAGACGAGGATATAACATTGAAAGTATTTCAGTAGGACAAACAAATATTAAAGGAATGTCACGTATGACAGTCGTTTCTACTGGTGATGAACAAATTTTAACGCAAATTGAAAAACAATTAGGGAAACTTGTAGAAGTCGTTGAAATTGAAAAACTTGAACCAGATGATTCAGTTTATCGAGAACTTGTCTTAATTAAAGTAGATGCAAATGCTGATCAAAGAACAAATATCAACTCAATTGTTGATATCTTTAGAGCACATATTATCGACGTTTCACCAACTTCATTAATTATAGAAGTTACTGGAAATACAAGAAAAGTCAATCAGTTATTAACGATGCTTTACGGATTCAACGTGACAGAAATTGCCCGTACAGGACTCGTTGGAATGCATAGAGGAAGCCAAGAAGATTAAGGGGGATATTAAAAATGGCAAAAATTTTTTATGAATCAGATTGTGACTTATC
>ERZ791931.551-NODE-551-length-40449-cov-90.768233_pt1 | contig 40449 bp, 42 predicted proteins | sample MGYA00510127_ERZ791931 | MGnify/ENA primary metagenome ERZ791931 (study PRJEB30046, sample SAMN00792067) | human gut metagenome | study: EMG produced TPA metagenomics assembly of the A metagenome-wide association study of gut microbiota in type 2... | reverse complement strand
TCTGCAAATTTTCCTCGCTGTTGTCGATAATCACATACTGGTTGTAGATGTGGTTGCAGGAGAGCAGCAGCCCCACGGGTGAGGCGAAGGAGAGGCGGCAGTCCGAGCGGTCGGTGGAAAGTTTCTCGTAGCGGATGTCGGTAGCCACCTTTCCGGGCAAATCCTCCGCGTCGGAAAGGGTATGCAGGCACAGGCGGTTGTCACCGATGCGCATTTCTTTTGCCGAGAGGTCGATGTCCTGCAAGGTCGTGTCGCCTTCGGGCATGAGCGAGAAGTAACGCTCGATCAGTCCGGTGGACTTCTCCGTCCCGACAAGCTCGTCGGTGGAGAGGCGGCGCAGCCTGACAAAGCCGCTGTCGTTCATGATGCGCTCGAACTGTTCGGTAGCTTCCATGAACTTCCCGGCGGTTTCCTTGTCCAGCTCCTTCGGGATGATATGCCCACGGCACAGCGTGCTGAAGTTGCTCTGCATCCGGTTACGCTCCTTCGTCGTCTTGGTCAGGTAGAGATAGCAGGAATGTTTCAGGTACGGACGCTCATTAAAGTGGCGTTCAAAGGAGCGGCTCAGAAAACTCATGTCGTCCTTCTGTAATTCCGGCTTGTAGCGTTCCTTGATGAACCAGTCCTGCTTATGTACGACGCAGAAGTCAGGCAGCACCTTGATTGCCTTGCACCAGCAGCCGTGTATCGCCTCGTACTCCGCGCCCGTCACGGTATAAAGCTCCGGCAGTTCCACCTCAAAAGCCACCGTGATGTCGGCGTCTTTGGAAATGATGCAGCCATGCTCCACCGCCAGCAGGGGGAACTTGTTTTCCAGTGTTGTCATTTTGGATGTATTTCTCATGTCGTTTCTTCCTTTCGTTGCCGTTTGAATAATCGGGTGATCCGCCGCCGGTTGATAAGGTATCGGGGATGGCTCCTTGCCGCTCCCAATTTCATCAGCCCGTGTTCGCCGTACCGGGCGTTCAGCGCGAAGGTCTGCCATACGAGGACGGAAGACGATGCCGCGCCGAAGCCGATACATATCCACTGGTCGATGCCGACCATGTAGAGGATGACGAACAGGACGAAGAGAGCCAGCAGACCTCCGCAGAAGATGAAGAGGTACTGAGCCTTCAAACCCTTGAACTCGACCGGACGGCCGATACCCTTGTTTATCGGGTATTCAGCCATACATTGTTTATTAAAGGAAGAATGAGCGCAGGATAGTCGCAGCTACAATTAAAAAGATGCACGCGCCGAACCACGAGGCTGCGGTTTTCGAGGTATCCGGGTCGCCGGATGAAAACTTGCCATAGACTTTTACGCCTCCGATAAGACCGACCACTGCGCCGATGGCATAGATAAGTTTCGTACCGGGGTCGAAATACGAACTCACCATAGAGGTGGCTTCGTTGATGCCTGCCAGACCGTTTCCCTGCGCAAATGCGGAGGCGGTTGCGGCAATCATAAGTGCCGCAGAGATGATGAACTTTTGTCTGATGTTCTTATTCATAAACTGTTCTTTTTGTGCCGTCCAAAGGGTGGATAGTCCTTTTTCGGGCGGTTGATACTTGATTACTTTACTTTGGTTTTAGTGGTTGCCCGTTTGTTTCTACGGACTTGGGGCTGTCCGTTGCGGGTTGGCTGTACCTTGTACCGCCGTGCGCGTGGGTGTCGTCATTTTACGTTTTCATTTCCATTCTTTTTTAGTTGTTATACATAGTTTCGGAAGTCGAACTCCTCGATGTTGTCGGGAATCACGAACACCTTTTCCTTTTGTTGTGTCACGGTCATGTTCACCGTGTCCACGAAAACTGCCATCGCCTTTGCAATCCTCTCGCTCATTGCTTCATCGGTCAGGCGTTCCGTTATTCTTGTGAAAAGCTCTGTCCCGTCCAGTTCCGTCATGACCTTTCCGGCGTGTCGCATTTCCTCATCGGATGGTGATTCCTTCCGTATGGTGTGTACTGCCATGTCAATATCCTCGAAGCTACTTCCCGAAGCCTGCTTTTTGTCTGGTTCTTCATCCTCCGGTTCATCTTCTCCGTACTCCAGTTCCGAGGGCGGGATGCTCGTGAAGGTTTCATCGAGTTTGTCCTCCGGTACTTGTGTCGGGCGTGAGACGGTTTCCGTGTTTCCGTCGTCAAAAGTAGCCTCTTCCTCCGACAGCTCAATGCCTTTTTCCGAAGTGGCGGCTTCTTGCGTCGGTATGGCAGCGGTTGTCCGGGTTGATGCCATTTTGAAACGGCTCTTGCCGATGATGTCCGATGTTTCTGCGGGAGGTGTTTCCCATGCCGTTTCCTGCTTCACCTCCGTGCCGTCCAATGACCGCCATAACCCGGCAATGCCTTTAAGGAAGCGGACGAATCTCGTTTCCATGATGCGGTCGTAGAGCAGCAGGAACAGGAACCACAGGTTGCAGCCGACCGATACGGTCAGGAGAATCATCGTCATGCTCATAAATCTATTCTGGGGACTGCGTTTAACATACGGTTCAGTTCGTCACGGTGTGTACGGAGAAACTCGCTTACCACGTTCTCAGTGAAGTCGGCCATTGTGACTTCACCATCACCCAGCCAGCGGACAATCATGGCAACCTTGTCATGGGTCTCTTTGCTGATGGACACTTGTTTTCCTTCCCTTGCCTTGAAGCCTGATTTTTTCAGGAAGGCGCGATAATCATTCTTTTTTCTTCTCATTTCTTTTTCTTTTTGATGATTAAAATACTGCGTCGTAATTCCGGGCGTAAAGGCTCTTTATCGCCTCTTCGCACTGGTTGAAGTGGTGTGTAAGCACATGGTCGATATAGGCGGACAGCGATAGCCTGTCATGCCCGATCACACGGGTTATACGCATGATGCGGTCGTGGTACTCCGGGCGCACGTATGCCATCTTTCCCTCGCGTGCCTTTACTTCGGGTTCACGGATGAAAAGCCGTTCATAGTCCTTTTCGCCGCATTTGCCACTTACCGGCACGGGCGACAGGATTTCCACACTCGCTTGCACTTGGGCAAGCATACCTCCGCCGTCATGGTGCGGACTTCTGTTTTTCTGGTTCTTTTCCTGATTCATATCCATATTCAAATTAAGTCTTCACGTTGTTTCTTGTACAGTTCGTTTATTTTCTCCTTGTGCTGTTCCAGATGTTGGCGCAACACGGTGTCCACGTAGCCGCCTACCGAGATTTCCCGTCCGGCGATGTCATTCACGATTTTAAGAATCTTGCTGTGTACGTCCCGGCTGATATAGACGCACTGGCGTGTCTTTATCTCGTTGCGGCGGAGGAACAGACCTGAATAGTCGTCCTCCTGCCGTTTGCGGCGGGCGGTGTCTTTCTGCACCTTCTCCCTTGACGGGGATGCCGTGGGCGGTGGTTCCGTTTCCGGGACGCTCTCTTCTTCGGGGGCAGGTACGGGCGGCTCCTGCGCACGGTACAGGGTCCCGTCCTGCTTGCGTCTGCCGATGGAGGCTATCAACAGATCCTCGTCAATGCCTTCGGTGTTCACTTTCCTGCTGCCCATGTTCATTGAGGTTTGATGATACGGCTGATTTCTTCCGAGAACTCACGGATGCCGCTCCCTTTCAGCAGGGATGCGTCCATCGGGAAGATGGTCGAGCGGAAAACGCTCTTGCGCTCTTCCGAGAGGTCGCGCCGGAACTTCTTGCTGTCGGGCAGGCGGGTGGATAACACCGACAACCCCATTTCGGCAATCACATCTTCGTATAGGTCGTACAGCCCGTTCTTCTCCCTGCCGTCCACCATCGTCCAGAACAGGTACAGCCCTTTTGTTTTCGCCTGCCCGGTCGTCATGAGGTTGTCACGGAACATCACGGCGAATTGCAGGGTGCTTTCCACGACGAAGCGGTCGGCACTCATGGGCGCGAAGATGTAGTCCATCTGCGAGAGGGTCTTTACCACGCCGTTGCTTTTCAACGTTCCCGGCATATCGAAGAATACGATGTCCGGTTTCACTTCTTCGGCAAGCATCCTTTCGGCATCGTCAAGGGCGTTGAGGGCGTCGCTTGCAATGACCGGATAGGCGTTCTTTTTTATTTTGCGGAAGTGGTCACACGCGAGTGCCTTGAAATAGAGGCTCTCGTCGATAAGTTTCGTTTCACGTTCGCGCAGTCCGTGGATGCTGTGCTGCGGGGCGTCGCAATCTATGACGGCGACATTGTGACCTTGCACGTTGTGGAGGTAGCTGGCGGCAAGAGCCGTGACGGTCGATTTGCCGATACCTCCCTTTTGTGTTGCGAATGCAACGAAGATTTCATTACTCATGGTTCTATTGCTTTTAATGGTTGATGAATTGTTTTCCTGTTCCTGTACGGAAGCGGTGACATACATATCCGCGTCCGTGAAACACTGACAGATTGGTTCGTCACGTATCCGCTTCAATGGTGAAGCCGGGATTCGGATAACCGGTGAATGACGGCATTGCGTCATGAAGTCATTGAATCCATAAATCACCGCGTCACTGGAAAACCGGGTATCCGACGGTTCGGATTTTCGGTTTGGCAAATATCCGCCGAAGCGGTTTGCCGGGTATCTGAAAGTTCCTTTTTCCATATCTTCAAATCGTTCGTTTCTTGAATCATGCTGCAAATAAACAAGGATATTTTTGAATCCGTACCACTTTCCCGGCAAGTGGCGGCATGTTGCGCCGGTTGGCACTGATTGTCCGGTTCAAGCCTCTGTCCGATACCGTTTTAAGGGCGTAACTTTGCACCCGAACGGCAGGGTTCGCCGCAGGTGGCGCAGCCCGGAGTTTGAAAGGCATTTCCCCAATCCGTCCCCGACGGATTTTTATGTTCACCTGAACATAGCAAGGTATGTTTTCAGCCGCTCAAAATATTTTGAGCAGCCACGAAAACGCCTTGCCCTTGCAGGGGGCGGGCTTACCCTCCGAAGTCGGGAAGCCTCTCAAACCTGCGGTGCTGTGCCTCGAAGCGGCGGCTTATGTCGTCAAACCGCTAAATCCAAAGTAATATGAGTGAAAAAAGAAGAAACAAAGGCGGGAGAAATCCCAAACTCGATCCGGCGGTGTTCCGATACACCGTCCGTTTCAGCGAGGAGGAACACAACCGTTTCCTCTCCATGTTCGAGAAGTCGGGCGTTTATGCCAAGTCGGTTTTCCTGAAGGCGCACTTCTTCGGACAGCCGTTCAAGGTGCTGAAAGTGGACAAGACGCTGGTGGACTACTACACCAAGCTGTCCGATTTTCATGCGCAGTTCCGCGCGATAGGCACAAATTACAACCAAGTAGTGAAGGAACTGAGGCTGCATTTTTCCGAGAAAAAGGCGATGGCGTTGCTCTACAAGCTGGAGCAACAGACCGTCGAACTCGTAAAACTGAGCCGTAAGATTGTGGAACTTTCAAGGGAGATGCAGGAAAAATGGTCGCAAAAATCAGTGTAGGAAACTCGTTGTACGGCGCACTTGCCTACAACGGGGAGAAGATCAACGAGGCGAAAGGGCGGCTTCTGACGACTAACCGCATCTACAATGACGGTACGGGAACGATGGACATCCACCGGGCGATGGAGGACTTTCTCGGCATGATGCCCGTGCGGTCGAAGGTGGAGAAACCGGTGGTGCATATCTCGCTCAATCCGCATCCCGATGATATTTTGACGGATACGGAGTTTCAGAACATCGCACGGGAGTATTTGGAGAAGATGGGCTTCGGTAACCAGCCATATCTCGTTTTCAAGCACGAGGACATCGACCGCCACCATCTGCATATCGTGACGGTCAGGGTGGACGAGGACGGCAGGAGCATAGACACCCGGAATAACTTTTACCGAAGCAAGCAGATAACACGCGAACTGGAACGGAAATACGGGCTGCATGACGCGGAACGCAAGAACCGCCGTCTTGACACGCCGCTGCGCAAAGTGGACGCTTCTGCGGGCGACGTGAAGAAGCAGGCGGGGAATGTGATTAGAGAACTGAACCGCAGGTACAAGTTTCAGACGATGGGCGAATACCGCGCACTCCTTTCCTTATATAATATGACGGTGGAGGAAGCGCATGGCAATGTGCGCGGACGTGAGTATCACGGGCTGGTTTATTCCGTCACGGATGACGCGGGCAACAAGGTCGGCAATCCGTTCAAGTCCTCACTGTTCGGGAAGTCTGTGGGCTATGATGCCGTGCAGAAGAAGTTTGCCCGTTCCAAGCAGGAGATTAAGGACAGGAAACTTGCCGACATGACGAAACGCACCGTCCTTTCCGTACTGGAAGGCACGTATGACAAGGAGAAGTTTGTAGCCACGCTTAAAGGGAAGGGCATCGACACCATACTGCGCTACACGGAGGAAGGGCGCATCTATGGAGCCACGTTCATCGACCACCGCACGGGATGCGTGTTGAACGGCTCGCGTATGGGCAAGGAACTTTCCGCCAACACCTTGCAGGAATACTTCACGCTGCCTTATGCCGGACAGCCGCCGATTCAGCTTTCCGTTCCGGTGGAGGAACCGGAAAACAGGCAAGGATATTCCAAAGGGGAATACGAAAGCCATTCCGGTGGCATGAACCTGTTTGCCCCTGAAGGTCCGGCAGTGGATGCCGAAGAAGAAGCCTTCATCCGGGCGATGCAGCGCAAGAAGAAAAAGAAGAAGCGCAAGGGCTTGGGAATGTAATCAGGAGTATCAACAATCAAAAAAATCAATGTATGTCACAACAAGAAGACGATTTGAGGGCATTGGCGAAAATCATGGATTTTCTGCGTGCCGTGAGTATTATTTTAGTGGTCATGAACGTGTACTGGTTCTGCTATGAAGCCATCCGGCTTTGGGGTGTGGACATCGGCGTGGTGGACAGAATACTGATGAACTTCAATCGCACGGCGGGGCTGTTCCGTTCCATCCTGTACACGAAACTGTTTGCCGTCCTCCTGCTTGCCCTGTCCTGTCTGGGGACAAAGGGCGTGAAGGGCGAGAAAATCACTTGGAGACGAATCTGGACAGCCCTTGCCGTTGGCTTTGTGCTGTTCTTCCTCAACTGGTGGATACTGGCTTTGCCTCTACCGATAGAGGCGGTGACGGGACTGTATATCCTGACCGTTGGCGCAGGTTATGTCTGCCTGCTGATGGGCGGTCTGTGGATGAGCCGTCTGTTGAAGCACAACCTCATGGACGATGTGTTCAATAACGAAAACGAGAGTTTCATGCAGGAAACGCGGCTTATCGAAAGCGAGTATTCGGTCAATCTGCCGACACGGTTCTACTACAAGAAGCGTTGGAACAACGGCTGGATAAATGTCGTGAATCCCTTTAGGGCTTCCATCGTGTTGGGTACGCCGGGCAGCGGAAAATCATACGCAGTGGTAAATAATTTTATCAAGCAGCAGATTGAAAAGGGCTTTTCGATGTATGTGTACGACTTCAAATTCAGCGACTTGTCCACGATAGCCTACAACCATCTGCTGAACCATCCGGATGGCTACAAGGTGAAGCCGAAGTTCTATGTGATAAACTTCGACGACCCGCGACGCTCGCACCGTTGCAATCCCATCCACCCGGACTTCATGGAAGATATTACAGATGCTTATGAGAGTGCGTACACGATTATGCTCAATCTCAATAAAACGTGGGTGCAGAAGCAGGGCGACTTCTTTGTGGAATCACCTATTATTCTGTTTGCCAGCATTATATGGTATCTCAAAATCTATAAAGGTGGTAAGTATTGCACGTTTCCCCATGCCATTGAGTTTTTGAACCGTCGTTACGAGGATATTTTCCCAATTCTTTCCTCATATCCCGAACTTGAAAATTACCTCTCACCATTCATGGATGCTTGGCTCGGTGGGGCGGCTGAGCAGCTTCAAGGGCAGATAGCAAGTGCAAAAATTCCGCTCTCGCGCATGATTTCCCCGCAACTCTATTGGGTAATGTCGGACAGCGAGTTTACGTTGGACATCAACAATCCCGAAGAGCCGAAAATCTTGTGCGTGGGTAATAATCCCGACCGTCAGAATATTTATGGTGCGGCTCTCGGTCTGTATAACTCCCGTATCGTAAAGCTCATCAACAAGAAGGGGATGCTGAAGTCGTCGGTCATTATAGATGAACTACCGACGATTTACTTCAAGGGACTGGATAACCTTATCGCCACCGCACGAAGCAATAAGGTTGCCGTGTGTCTGGGATTTCAGGATTTCAGCCAGTTGGTGCGCGACTATGGCGATAAGGAAGCCAAAGTCGTGATGAACACCGTCGGCAATATCTTCTCCGGGCAGGTAGTGGGCGAAACAGCAAAGACGCTTTCTGAACGTTTTGGAAAGGTCTTGCAGAAACGGCAGTCCATATCCATCAACCGGCAGGATGTTTCCACCTCCATCAATACGCAGATGGACGCGCTTATCCCGCCAAGCAAGATTTCCGGCTTGACGCAGGGAATGTTTGTCGGTTCTGTGTCCGATAACTTCAACGAGCGTATCGAACAGAAAATTTTTCACTGTGAGATTGTCGTGGATGCTGAGAAGGTGAAGCGCGAGGAAAAAGCCTACAAGAAGATACCCGTCATTACCGACTTCACGGACGAAAACGGTAACGACCGCATGAAGGAAACGGTGCAGGAGAATTACAGGCGAATCAAGGAGGAAGTCAAGCAGATTGTTCAGGAGGAACTGGAACGGATTGCCAACGACGAAAATCTGAAACATCTGTTACAGCAGAAATAACATAGCTGACGGGGTACAATGAAAACGGGCGGAGCAAAGTGTCAAACTTGTTCCGCCCATTATTATCTTCAGGGATTCTTTGTTTATCTTCTCATGCGCTCCATCTCTTCGTCACGGAGCATTTTCTCGTTTAGTTTTTCCTGCATTTTGTCAAGGAAGTAGGTGCGGCTCTCGTTCTTTCGGCGTTTGATGTCGATGTAGAAACGGTAGCAGTCCTTTGATTCCACGCCGAATATCTTGTACAGGAGTGGAGCAAGCTGTTTGAGCGGCATATTGCCGTTGTTGATACAGCCCATCTCGTTGATGCCGTATATCAGCTCCACGAGGTCGATGGCGTTGCCTGTCCATTGTAAGGGTGAGGCGATATTATCGTTTGTGTTGTCGGTGGATGTTTGGATAGGGATTAGTGGTGGCACTTGGGGAGCGGCAAGAAACTTCTGCATCTTCCTTACGAAAGAGAGAGCCTTGCTGACATAGTTGGCTATTTCCTTCTTTTCTTCGGGAAGGTTACGCACGGGATGATGCTGTAATTCGATTTCGATGTAAGCCAACGCGATGATGGTCCGGTTCGTGTCCGGGCTGCCGATACACAGTTCGATCACTTGGGTGGCGAAAGCCGTGTATGCAGTTTCCATATTGCAGTCACCGGCTTCATTTATGAGACGGAAAAACTCGGTTTCCGCTAATAAAAAATAATTCATATCCTGTCAATTTAGAAATTTTACACTCTGTTTTCAGTGTGCGCACATGAATATGAATTGCAAAAAACGGTTCCAGAAAACAAAAAATCCGGCACTCTGTCTGGAAGATGCTGGATTTCAAATTGATAAAGATTGATATTTTTTATCAGGCAAGAATTGCTATCAACTTATAATGTTTACTATCAGTACATTATTCCATTTATGGAAGTACTCAAATGTATGCAAGCAGAACATTCCTGTTTATATAATGGTTTCAATGTTTGTATAAATGCTGCGGCACACGCCATTGGGATATCTTTTTTGTGAGGTAAGCGTCCAGTATGTTTCCGGAAGTGCCGATTTGAAGAAATGTCGTCCTGTTCCGGATATAAAAGGCACGGTATAGAGGATTATTTCATCCACCACACGCATTCGTAACAGACCGTTGATATAGTCGGAATTGTCGGGCATGGCTTCCGCCAGATAGTTGATGTTTGTGCTGTCCTTACGCCATTCGTCAAGCATGGATATTGAATAATCCGGAGTAATATGGTAAAGTGCATTATCCCTTATTTCATTGATGCCGCATTGGTCAAGGCACAGTTCCTTATACGCTTTGCCATATAAATCGGAAAAATGACACCCGTCCATTGAAAGGACGGCAAGAATCTGAACTTTACCCATAATTTTCGTCTCTTTTTTATTTGGCAAGGGGCAAAAAAGTAGCGTGCAATCCACACTACTTTCAAGCGACGGCTCTGGTAAAGCCTTTTACGGAGAGTACGTGAATGCACGCTATGCGTAGGCATAGCATAAGCATCACGCAATCGTCTCCGTAGTGTCAATTTACCAGATTTTCGCTCGAAACGCCTTGCGGTCTTATGTCTATATGTCGGCGGCGAAAAGCTCTGCCAGTCGCCGTTTTTTCTCAAATGTCATGCAAAGATAGCCATTTTCAGTGAATTGCCGGCTATGATTGCCTGAATTTATACTTCAATCCATATTCTTCCAGTTTGTTGTACAGCGTTGTGCGGCCTATTCCGAGCAGTTCGGCGGCAACCTTGCGGTTCCCATTTGCCTGCTTCAAAGCACGTAAGACACGTTCCTTGTCTTCCGCATCGCTGCGCAGGGCGAAGCTGACGGGAGAGCTCTGTTGCGTCACGGCGAGCTCCAGATGCTCTTTCGTGACAAGCCCGGTCTGAGCCTGCAACACCGCACCCATGATTTTCTGCCGAAGCTCACGGACATTGCCCGGCCACGCATGGGTCAGCAATGTCTTTCGTGCTTCACCATCGAAGCCTGCAACGCAGCACTCCAGTTCATTATTTGCTGCCTCACGGAAGAATTCCGCCAACGGCATAATGTCCTCTTGACAGTCACGCAAGGGCGGAACAGTTATCTCAAAGTCATGCAGGCGGTATAATAGATCCTGCCGGAAACGCTTTTCATTGACCGCCTTTCCCAGATCCTCGTTGGTCGCGGCAATGATGCGGACGTTGAAACTTCTATCCGTCTTATCACCAACAGGACGGTATCGCCGCTCCTGTATCGCACGCAGAAGCATCTGCTGGGTTTCCACAGCGAGATTGCCCACCTCGTCCAAAAACAGCGTGCCACCTTCAGCCTCATGGAAATATCCTTTCTTGGCACTGTCAGCACCCGTGAATGCTCCTCTGATGTGTCCGAAAAACGCCGATGGCGCAAGTTCTTTGGAGAGTGAACCGCAGTCCACAGCCACAAACGGCTTTCCTGCCCGTTTGCTCTTGTCGTGCAACAGGTGGGCAATATGCTCCTTGCCAGTACCGTTCTCTCCGAATATCAGCACACTCATATCGGTGGGGGCTACCAGCCTTATTCGCTTCATGATGGCTTGAAACGCCGAGCCGTCACGGGAAAACACGGGCATACGGCTTCGTCCTGCGTGTCGTTCCTTCAATATGCTGCGGAGCAGAGGGACGAGTTTGTCTTCCACAAGCTGCTTGGGTATGTAGTCCAGCGAACCGAGTTTCATGCTTTCTACTGCCGTATGCACTTCGGCATAGTCGGTCATGATGATGAACGGTTGCATCATGCCATCCTTTCGCATCCAGCGCAAAAGGTCGATGCCGTCGCCGTCGGGAAGACGCAAGTCTGAAACTATTATGTCGTTTTCTTTTGCTTGTTGCACAAGTTTCTTTGCAGTCGAGAGGTGGAAAGCCTGCACGGTGCGGAAGCCCTCGCGTGCCAGCAGGTTGCAGACAAACTCGCAATACACGATGTTATCCTCCACCACGATGATTCTTGTTTTATCCATTATTATATTTTCTCCTTTCTTCTTTTGCCAGCCGGATGATCTCTGAACCCATGTCCAACACGGCTGTCACTGCATTGCTCAATGCTTCATGATCAGGAATGGTACTCCCATGAAGCAGTTTATAAAGTTCCCTTAATGGCTGGTCGGCACGGAGTATCTCCCACGAGCTGCGCAAGTGGTGTGTCAGGGCGTCCAGTTCCTGAAGGTCTTTCCGTAGTTCCGCCTCCCTGACCGCCTGCATTTCCTTTTCTGTTTCCGCTATCAGTTTCTCCAGCATGACGGCTTCATTACCGTATGACAGCAGGGAGGTGAAATCCGGCTTTTCATTCCGGTTACTTTTCATGGCGCATTTGTCTGAAACCTCCATCAGTTCCGATATGGAGAACGGTTTGAGCAGGCAACCGGAAAAACCATGTTCCATAAGTTCTTCCTTGCTGCAACTGCCCGAAGCGGTTGTCACCACCACCGGGATATCCCTTGAATTGCCAACGTTGGAAGTGCGCAACAATTCCAACAACTCGAAACCGTTTATATCCGGCATATTCAGATCCGTCAGAAGAAGGCTGTATTCCTTTTTTCGTATCAGTTCTATCAGCTCCGCAGCATCGGTGCAGGTGTCACAATGTATTCCTTCCTGTGCATACATTTCTTTCAGCATAAGGAGCAGCACTGCGTCATTATCAATGGCGATCACCTCATGATATGCCTCATTTTGGCGGACATATCCTTGACGGGATTGTTCCGGCTGTTCCTCGGCTGCCTGCATGGGGATTTCCACAATGAAACAGCTGCCTTTGCCTTTCTTACTCTCCAGCCATACTGTACCACCAAGCATTGCCACGATACGTTGCACGATGGACAATCCCAGTCCGAAACCGTCTTTGGTGGCGGCATTTGACAGACGTTCAAACGCACCGAATACCCGTCGCTGTTCATCTTCGGTCATGCCCGTACCCGTATCTTCGACGATAAGTTTCAGCAGACCGTCATCATAATCCGTTATCAGGGATACGCCGCCGCTCTCGGTAAACTTGATGGCATTTGACAGAAGATTATTCCCGATTTGCAAGATGCGTTCCTTATCGGTCAAAACAACGGCGTCCGTGTGGCAATTTATTGTAAGAGCCAAACCATTGCTTATTGCAAAAGGCATAAACTCAGTTTCAAGTGTGTGGGTGATTGTTGAAATTCTGCACGGGGCAAAATTCGGTTGTTCCTTTCCGTTGTCCAGACGGAAGAAACTTAGCAACGTGTTGAGCATTTCACGCATCCGATTGGATGATTGTTGAATGTTTTGGATATATGACCCGATTTTATCAACATCGCAATCTTTTTGCATTAGTCCGGCATAACCGATGATTGCAGTCAACGGTGTACGAAGTTCATGGGTGATGGTATGTACCGCTTTCTTGCGGGAGGTTATCAGTTCCTCATTTCGCAGGGCAGATTGTTTCAACTGCCTGATTAAATCTGCCGATTCTCGCTTGTACCGTTTAATGCGGATGGCATCGCGATGAATGACTATGAACAGCACCAACAATAACAACAGTATGAATAAAGCTAATCCTCCGATTTGTATGAACGACATTTTCCGCATGGCGGCTATCTTTGATTCCTGCAATTTCAAGTCAGATTGCACGTTGCAGTCAATTTGATGGATCAGCAGACGTAATTGACTGTTGAGAATGGCATTATGCGCTATAAGGCTGTCTGTCTGTTCGGAAAGTATCCGGTTTTGAACCTTCTGGCCGGCAATCACATCGTTGTTCAGGGAATGGAGCATCGAGGTAGTTGCCGAAGGCTTTGCGCCCTCCTTTTTGCCGAACAGACCTAAAAATCCTTTGCGTTTAGCATTATAGGGACTTTCATTTGCGCTTTGCCTGACTATGACCGGTACTCTATCAGCTATACGCCTGTTGAGTATCCTCTGACGAGAATGTATCTCTGCCAGATCTCTCATCAGCCTCTCTTTGTGTGCCAATATGTCACGAATGCTGTCTATCCCTATACGTTCCGAACTGAACACCTCGCGGAAGACACACAGCGTACTGTCAATTACCATCCTTTGATGATGGTATTGTTCCGCATCCTTCTCGTTCCATTCCGCTACTGTTTCTCCAAGCAGTGACAGACCGGTAATCTGCATATTAAGTTGATTGATATTTTTCCGCAGTTTGCTTGCCCTGTTGTTCTCTTCTTCCAACAGAACCAGAGAGTGCTGTTCATTGTGGTACATATATCCAACCAGCAATGACAGAATTAATATGGAAATGTAGCCTGCTGCTACCAATATGCGATATGATCTCATGCACCCTATGTATAGTGTTTTATGAAACTTTCATTTGTCAGGAATATGCGTGCCGTCATAGCCGCATCTTCCAAATCTTGCCGGAAACGCACTCATGATTCTCTGTTCCAATATTTCATCCTTCTCTCGCACCATTCCTCGTATCCCTCTTTTTTCAGTTCTCCGGGTGTTTTGAGAACCTGCCGGTTACAGAAGTCGGTAAAATTACTTGCAGAAAGGAACCGGTTGCGTTCCGCCACTTCCTTCAGGGTAAGTTCGGGACGGTAGGAAAGGTCTTCTTTAATACGGCATATGCGCTCCTGCCGGAGCCAGTCGGTCGCGGAACAACCGTAATATTCTTCAAAACGGCTTCGGAAATGGGAATAGCTCATGCCGCACATTCCTGCCAGATCCTCTGCTGTAAAGGTGTGCCACTTATACATCTTCACTTTCAGGTGGAAGACTGCTTTTTCCAGTTCTTTCAGACGGCTTTCCGCATATTGCATTTCATATTCTTTCAGAGGGCTGGAAATATGGCGGAGGGTGTCACGGCGCGCCCTGAAAAAGTAGTCGCACACCCGGTTGGTCACGCAGTTAAGATAGGAGCGTCCACTCATACAGCGGAGTAGGTCGCAGAAAAACATCAGTTCCGGTGTCCGGTACTCCGTTTCATAAACGGCTACGAGGTCATTGCACAGGTAGCAGAATGCAAAATCTTCTGGGGAACAAACTATCAAAGCCATATAAGGCTTATAGTCGCGCATGGCAAGCGATGGCAGTTCCGGCATACCCCTGAACGTATCCACAATTAGTCGCAGCACCTCTGCATCATGGGCTAAACTCTCCATTTCGCGGATCATGCGACTTACTGAATACCGCTTTTTTACCAGTTCTTCCACCTTGTACGCTATGCCGTGCAGGCTTGCAGAGTGTCTGGGATATGTATCGGCTGTGTGCCGTAAAAGGGCTGTCAATCTCATTTTATCGTTTTTGTGGCAAATATCGGGCTTATAGGGTGATAAGGAGTTCCAAATGTTGCCGAAAATTTCAACACGGTCATATTTTCCCTTGCCGTTGCAACGCTTCAAGGAAAAAAACGATAAAGGTCGCTGCCACATACAGCGCAAGAACCCATGCACCGGATTTGCGTTGCACCGGACTTTCATCGTCATACCTGGCTATAATCCTGTCATAACGTTTCCTGAAAAAGAACCGCCAGCTCAACAAGGCAATAATGCCGCCCTCGATAATATAGTACTGAATATCGGAGGGATATGCGACAATGCCGTATCGGGTCAGCATCCCCCATACGGTCAATACGTTGGTACTCAGCAAGACCGAGAACATAAGCATCCCCATAAACACGGCTCCTTCCGCCAGAGAGGAATGGAGCCATAGTCTATAAAACCGATAATACAGATAATCTATCATAACAGCATATCATGTTGAATATCACTTGGTCATTCCTGTAAGAAACTCCTGCGGATGCTGCTTGATGTATGTGCCTATCATCGTGTAGAGTTGTCTGTCATTCTTCATCAAGGCATAGTACTCATCATCGAAGTCATCAAAGATCTTCTCCTTATATCCTTGTGCAAACCCTTCTTTTGTTCCGTCCCGGACGGATTGCAGCTCCTCCCGGCAGGCGGCATACCGCCTGTTGGCGCGCTTCACCAGTTCCGCGATCCGGGTCGCGCCGAGCTTGGCAAAGGTTTCCCCGGCACGTTCCGCGCGTTCGCCGCCGGAATTGTAATAATACTGGTTGAAGCCGCCGTTGACGACCTCGGCATGAAGCTCGACGGCGCACATTATGCCGTCAAACACCTCGCTTTCCATGTCTCCGGCCAGCTCGCCGTCAATGTATTTTCGGCAGAGCTTGTCGGCGGGCAAACGCCCTATCTGTTCTTCGGTTATCCGTTCGGGACGCCTTATCCCGAACAGTTTCTTTATCCAGTGTATCATCTTGCTGTTTTTCTTGTTGACCAAGCGGGGCAGAGTTAAGCTGTTAGCCCGTTGTTATAAATATGTCCTGTTTAATCTAACAGGATATTTAATACGCCGATTCAGTTATTCCGCCGTTTTTATATAAACTTCTGTATATACATTTTTATGACGTATAAGCACTTCATGATTCATTGCGTCATAGTATTTCTCTCCTATCCAGTGGAAGCAAAGAGTATTACCTTTTATCGAGTATGATATGACATCTGAAGTGTTACTGCCCCCAAATAATATTTCAATGTCATTGGATGAAAAAGACAGTGAAAATTCTTTTGCCTTGTCATTATAAAAATCCCATCCTAAAGTGCCTATACAGCTTTTCCATGCCGGCATTTGATTATTTTCATCCTGAATCGGTTTGCCTAACAGGAAATATACATTCGCGCCGATTTTATCCCCGTTTTTGTCCTCAATCCACGAATCGACATACACCCGATAGACATCCGCATTTTCACGAATGGCTTTCTTCCTTGAATCAAAAGTCTGTACATCATAAGGGGAACAGAATACATAACCATGTTTTGGAAGTACGGCAACTTCTGGAGCCATATTGATGAAATCCGGCAAACCAATATCGCTTATACCTTGTTTCTTTCCCATATCGAAAATCGGGAAACTGGCGCTTTTGAAATTTCCCTCGTTTGTGATATACACATCAGAATTTCCCAAAGTTACTTTTCCGTTATTTTCATTCATCATACGTAAAGACGATGTTCCATCCGGGAACGGATTAAGTTCTTCATTATCATCACTGCAACTGCTGATACAAAAGACGCAAAGGAATAATGTCAGTATCCCAAATAATTTTTCAGTTCTCATATTATCTTTTTCTATTTAATGATTATTCTAATGGTTTGGTGAAGAAGTGTGTTTAGGCATCGTTATCTGTTAGTACCTGAGTTCACAATTCCTTGACCGTATATTCTTATCCAGTTCTTTCCAAGAGCCTCATAAGGTGCGTTTCGGGGCAATGGCGGCAGATTGATGATTTCGTTCATGAAGCGGAGTGAATGGTCGGGATAGACTAATGCCTGCTTTCCGGCAGGATAGTTGTTATCCCGTTGCCATAATGCAAACTCCCGGAAAAAGGTTGGGGATGACGGCATTTCAAGCCTTGAAAACTCCGTTTCAGTCAATACCCGACGGGCAAAATTGTAAAGACCGTGAGCCGGAATGCAGAAAAGTTTTTCAAACGACATCATTTCTTGGTCGTAATACCTGTAGTTCTCGCACAGGGTGTTCAGGCTGCGACCGGCTTCTGCCATATCACGATTGACCAACGCCAACATGAAATGCGACAGCTCTTTATACCATTTGCCTACGGTTTTCTGTCCCAACAATTTTTCCGCTTCCGCCATTCCTCTTTTAATGGCAGCATCATCGTGCAGGTAAAGCCCCATCATCATGTTGCCCGGAGCTGTCCATACCATGTGGTATGCTTCACTGAAGCCATAGGCATCGTTGCAGTCAAGCAAAGAGAAATCATTGGCAGCCATAAGCAGCCAGGCATTGCGAATGTCATAATAGTTATAATTATGCCACAATTCCTGCTTGGCATACTGGTATTGTGCATCGTTCACTGCTTGCCAGTCCTCTTTTCGGAATGCCCGGTACAGGAGATAATAATATGGGGTTCTGATCATCATTGTCCAATGTCTTATTCTTCTTGTAATTTCCTCTGCCGGATTTTCATCCAATGGTTTTATGCGCAATTCACGATACCCGTCATAGGGCATATCGTCATCATGCAGATATTTGACATACTTTTTTGTCTGGACATTCAAATATTCTTCCAACGTGAGAGGAAAGAAACTCCGGGCAACCACTTTGTCGCTTTGGTATTCCTTGATGTATTTTTTAGTATTTATCTCTTTGCTCATGATTGATAATTCTAATTGTTGGTACTAATGGGATAGCAGGGAACGGCTTGTCCGTTATCCTGCGTTGTTATCAACCTGTTCTAACCTCAAAGTTTATCAGACCGCTTAAATCTGCCGATTGTTTGCGTGCTAATATCAATGTATGAAAGTGTCTTGACTATCTCAATATTTTCAAGGTTCTCACTTCCACCCATTACCAGTAGTGGGGAATACCCGAAACACTCGTCAAAGTCCGGTGTTCCGAGTTTCTCTTGTATTGTAGGATAATTTTCTAAATCAAACCAACCTTTCAAGGTGCTTTTATTGAAAATTATTTTGTTCAGCAGTAATACGAGATTATCAGGGAGTATTAAATACGTTCCGTATCTGACATTCAGATAAACGATGTAGTTATTCAGTTTCGGATTCTTTACGTAGGCAAAGACATCACCGAAAGCCGTACACATGAATGGCAGAAACGATTTATCATAGTCCATGACATAACAAGAGTTTAGCACTTCTTGGTAATCGGACGGATTTATGATTTTAAGCATCCCGTCACAATAACTGCCCAGCCCAACTTCTTGCCATAAAGTAGTCAGTTCGGTATAAGACAAATCGGCATATTTAGCAATAAAAGTATCATCTACTGCTTGCCTGATACTATTGAGGTTCTTTTCTAAAAATTTCTCGTACATATTTGTGCGCTTTATGGTTGATAATGGTTTGGTGAGAAACAGCGTTTAGCTGTTATCTCGACCTTGTTATAAGCCAAATTTTTCTGTTATTATATTCTTTATCATTTTAGCATCTGTGCTATTCAGCATATAAATGCTGCATAGTTTACTAAGAGCTTGCTGTATCTCTGCATCCATCATCCCTAAGTTGAACATTATACCTAAAGGAAGAAACCAAGAGTTAGGAACTTGCTCGTCCTCAATCTTTACCTTTGGGATATGGCTTTCTGCGTCATTTTCACAACTTAATACACACCCTCTGTCTTCTTCTTGTAGATTTCCGGTAGCATCTAATTCGGCACAATAGAAACGCTTTTCTTGGCTTCTCTCATAATAGCCATAAGCGCAACGATATTCCCATAAATCTATCGAGAAGTAATAGACACCGCATTTTGCCGAAAGCCTTTTACCCAATGTTTCGTAAATATATCGCAAACATTTCCCTTCAACGATATAATATCCGTTAATGACTGACGAAATCAATATCTTATCCACTCTCGGTAAAAGGTCATTAAGATAATTGTCTGCATTTTCATAAGTAGTACAAAGTATTGGGTTGTTATCCCACTGCTCATTTTCAGACAAAAGGTTTAGTCCCAATATGTCTGCAACATCTTTTCTAACGGATGCAGGTATTAAGATCCAATCAGCACAGCTAAAATGTTCTTGTACTTGTTCGTTCATAATTTGGTGTACTATTGCTTATAATGATTAGAAAGAAGCATCGTCAGATGCTATCTTTCGTTGTTACTAACTTATTTATAAATCTTAATCCGGTGAATAAACATCCAATCCCGATAAGCGGATAAATAATGCCGCATAAGACCGCAAGTATATTCAACCCTCGTTCATCTCCTGCGAAACCGTCCAAACCGACAACTTGCAATAATAGGTTTGTAATTTGCCAAGCCAATAGATTTTGGTCTATACAGATAAAGGCAAGCCACAAAAGTACAGAACAACATTCCATGCCGAACCATAACATGATAGCTTTGGGATGACGGAAATATAGCTTACAGACTTTGTAGATTATCAGCATATCTAAAACCACCAGCGCACCTAATAAGCTATATTCCATAACACCATACATTCCGAACAGCCGTCCGAAGCCTAAGCCGCTAAAAAAGAATGTTATCGCTATCAGCAAAAGGCTGAAAGCTGTCAATGATAGTATGGATTGGACTGTTTTATTCATTGCACTATTGTTAGTAATGGCTTGGAAAGGAACGCCGTTTAGGAGTTATCTTTCCTTGTTAGATGTTTCTTTGTTTTTCCATTCTTGCATAAGTGATAATAAGTCATTAGAATATTCAACCGATGTAATTCTTGGTCTTTTTTCTAATATCCTGTTTTCTTCTGTATGCTTACATAAGTGTAGGAAATAGTCTTTTAATGAATTTGCAATCTTTATCTGTGATTGTTCATTATCAGAAAAATCATGTGAAATGAAATACACAGATTGTTCACTAATATTTAATGCAATGTAATCACCCGGAGTAGCTTCCGCAAACGGCAAGAAATCGTGTCCGAAAATATCCGAATTATTCTCTAATACATCAAGTAGATATAAGGATGCTTCTTGACATAAAGAGAGGAATTGACCAAACTCTAAGAATGTGGAATTTCCCAGTATGGGAATGTTTGTCGTTACATTAAAACCAACTTCATCATTAAAAGTATGTCCCTGATATTTTTTTAGGATATTCCACAAGAGTTTGGGAATATCTCTTTTAAGATACTCTTCGATTAATTTAATCTCGTCATTAAATATCCGAGTATCTAATAAGTTCTCTTGGCTTACATTGTATAGTCCGCCAAGACTATTGAAATGGTTGAATATTGCTTTCATATCACTTGCATATTACATCTAATGGTTAGCAGGGAACGGCTTGTCCGTTATCCTGCGTTGTTAGCGAAATTATTTTATCCACTCACAGAAACTAAGTCAGATACAACTTTCTTCTTTCAATTATTTTTCTTAGCCATTGAGGGGTGTATTCTTTACTTCGTGGATAATCCTCAAATGCTCCAATAAGCCAATCGGGATTATTGAATATGTCGGAAATGGATGTTATATCATCGTAATTAAAGGATATATCATAAGAATTGCCTTTTTCTATTGTTATACAGCATTGCATCCATGCTCCTTCTTTGGGGGCTTGTAGATACATATCTTTGTGGATATGAAACAGACTGTTATGAATAAGATTTTCTATACTTTGGCAGAGTGTTATTTTCTGAATTTCTTCTTCCCGACAACAAGTAATGTTCATATAAGAAGCAGAAATGAATGTATAGCTTAATACAATTTTATTCCAGTCTTTCGTTTGCTTGTCCGTTGCTTCTATCAGCGCATGTACCAGTTGTTGTATTTGATTTGACACATTTTCAATCTGCCAACTTTGTGTGCGTTTGGGAATAGAAATCTGATTTTGCGACTTTTTAGGTGTTGGTTTTATCATTGTATATGGTGTATTCGATTTTTCACACATACAAAGAACCATATCAAGATACCACAACCAATATTCCTTGCGTTTCTCCGCATTACCTATTTCCATGAAAGGATTGCTGCCCGAATAGGCTATTGAGCATATAAAATCCGCATTCCAGCTTTCAAAGTCGAAAGCATTATCATCTTCACCGTTATAATCCTCTATCTCCAATATGGAAGCTGCATCATTCCGAATAGCATATCCTAAAGCGATGATTGCCGACCCTGCCATATCTTCGCAACTCTCAATGGATTGTTCCGCATAATTGCATAACCGTTCCACCGAAACCGATATGCTTTCGGCAGTGCCCTTATTCTTGTAAAGATAACTATCTATTTCGGACAAGACACTGTATAATGGGTTTTCATTGTCATATTCCTTTGTAAAGCAAGAACAGACTTTCTTGCAACACTCGCATAATACTTTTTGTACTATACATATATCGCTTATTTGTTTCATCAAATCAACACGATAGGGCAAAGGCAAATGCCCCATACTGTTTTGATTGATTATTTCTTTCAGTTTTTCTACTTGCTGTATCATACTGGTTTCTGTTTTCGCTAATGGTTAAGCGGGGAACGCTGTCAAGCGTTATCACGCTTTGTTATCAATATTTTAATCTGTTCTAATGTATGCGAATAATGCTTCTTGTTAGGCGTGAAGTACACATCCTTTAATATTGGATTTTCCAACAAGGGAGATAAGTCGCCGTTTTTACAATTCCAAAATCTAAATGATGATAAGGATTTCATACCTTGAATAAATTCCAAATCGTCCAAATCAGAAATGAAGAGATTGTGAATATTTTGATTGTATGCCAGCACGGAATAATCATGTAGCTTACTATTCTTCTCAAATGAAACCTCTCCGATATAATCTAAATGGTTGATACTACTAATGTCAATTAGTTTTCTGTTGTGTGCTAAAACTAATGTATCTATTTGAATTAAATCTTCTATGCCTTTCAAACATACTATTTGCGATTGATAGATATGTAATGTTTTTATGGATTTCCAGTTAGAAAACAATGACATGTCTTTTTCGGTCAATTTACTAATAACCGCACTTTCTAATTGTTCCAACTTATCCAAATTTAGGAAGTTTTTATTATAAAAAATCCCAATATTTCGGAGTGATGAAAAACGAGCGAAGTCTATATGTAGATTCACTTGTTGACAATAGAATGTTTCTAATCTTTTAAGGGAGTAGATATATTCAAAGTTGGCTACATTCGTAGTATTGATATTCGTAATAGATAAGCATACTATTTGGTTTGCGACTTTCTCAAAAAGTTTGAAATCCATTACCGAATTATCATCAATATTCCATGTGTCAATCTGTAAACCGTCACAATCATTTGCAAGGGCATATTCTATACTTTGCTCAAACTCTTTGGGTTCAAGCATTAGTTTTTTCTTGCATTTATTTGTTTCAGAATCATCTATTCGCATACTCACCTTTTTATTGATAATGGCTAAGCGGGGAACGCTGTAAGCGTTATCCTGCTTCGTTAGTAATTTTTTTCTGTTGTGAATTATTAAGACGTTGAACTAACATCTTCTTGAACTCTGTACTATTACATTCATTTATAAGTTCTCTATATTCAAGAGATTTTATTTCTGAATACACAGACTCTATTAAATGTAGTAATGTCCATTCTATCCCATATAAAGCAGTCGGAGGAAAGAGCTTGATTAAAATATGTGCTTCATCCAAAGTGACAGGTTTAACTATCTTGCCTAATAAGTCTGCATATTCATCAACTAATGCAGCCGTTATTCGTTCATCTGCTTCATCGGGCATTGCACCCATTAAAGCTAATTGTTCAACTTCTTTTCTCATAACAATGTTGTTACTAATGGTTTGGAAAGGAACACCGTTTAGGGGTTAGCTTTCCTTGTTATCAATTCTATATTCTTCATATTCAAGAAACGCAGTATCAACATCTCTTTCTAATAGGTAGTAGAAACAATCTTGTATCATATCAACCCATTTTATGATTTGCTTTTGCTGCTCTTGTGTAACAAAATCAGCCCCGTCAATCCACCTCTTACCCAAATGTATAATGCTATACACATCACTTAATAGGGTTTGTTTGATTGTCGGCTTCATAAAATCATCCGCAAGAACTTTAAGACATTCCATTATCTCGATAAAATTACACTCATATAGTTTCCCTTGAAATGGACGAAGTGAACCAAGAAATCCATTTTCCCATTTCTCATTTTCTATATCATTGTTTCTACAAGAATGGAAACTTAATAAAGTATATGCTTCTTCCTTTGTCATTGCGTTTCTGTTCAATTATTGATAATGGCTAAGCGGGGAACGCTGTAAGCGTTATCACGCTTCGTTATCTATATTTTCAACTGAATCAGAATGGAATTTTAGAAGCATAAGCCGCATAATATTTTCCTTATCTTCCCAATAGTCCTCGTCTATTTTATTCAACTTGGTGATTTCGTTCTCTGTCAAATGCTTGGGAATATCCCATAGCTCTTGTAATTGGCTGTCATTTTCCAATCTTTGGATGATGCTGTATGCCTGTATAAGAAGTTGCTCTGTATATGTTGCGTTAATTGCTCCCAGTCCTTTGATTGCAAGCAAATAAGCATCATAGCCCCAATTACAGAAGAATTGAAGAAATCCACCATTATACATTTCAAGTTCCAGCCAATATAATGCGGCGACCATACTGTCTGTTTCCCCCATATCTTGATAATCGGGACGAATTTCTGTAAACTTACGTCCAATAGGGGAAAAGGATTGCTCCCAATATTGTTCTAAATTTTCCATTCTTATTGCTTTTGTTATAGATAATGGTTAGAAAGGAGCATCGTCAGATGCTATCTTTCGTTGTTACTAACTTATTAAATCTTTATTGTATAATTTTTAGCCAATGACGATGTGTTATTATAAAATAAAGTAATACAACCAAAATGGGATAAATCATCCATGATATGAAGGAAGAAATCTTTTGACTATTAAATATCAGAGGTTTACTTCTTATAATTTCCATACCTTTTTTCCCTTTTATATAATACGAACAGAATGTCTTATATAATAAAATATAGATTATGATGAAAAACACAAAAGGGGTTTTATAATTGAAATTCTCCTCTATCAGTAGATATGTCAATACTATAACAGGAAGAAATAATATTCCACATATTATCTGTATCGTCCGCTCATGTGGATTTTCCAATATAAATTTATCCCTATTAAATATGAATATCTGATAATACATCGCATCTAAAATGAATTTTATCATAAAGAGTTATTCGTATTGTTAGTAATGGTTCAGCAGGGAACGGCTTGTCCGTTATCCTGCTTCGTTAATAACTCTTTTCTTTTCAATAGATATGAAATACCTATTGCCAAGAACAAATAAGAAACAAGAATTTGGCTCGCCAACCATACAAAAATGAAATCATCAATATTGGGTGGAAGATATGCGTCATAAGGTGAATATTTAAGTCCACTCCAATATTCTTGCATTTTTTCTATTTTGAAATAGTAGGTATAAGACCATATATTGAAACACAATAGAATGGTTATCGAAATCGCTCTCAAGGCTATTTTATGCAAAATAATATCCAAAATTACAAACAATAACAATGCGACTATCAACAAGAACGCTTGTAAAAATGGAGTGAAATCCATTGTTCCATTTGTATCTACTATACATATAGACCACCTTAAAATACCTACTATTATTCCGAATAGGAGAAAATAGGCTGTATGGTATATCTTGTTTTTTATGTTCATCTTTAAGTTGTTATTAATGTATTTATAAGATCACCTGTTGGTGTTGTTTGTTTTGGTAAACGACACCCAGCAGGTGTGTTTCCTAATCTCTATTAGCAACAATCAAATCATTATCGTTATTATGGACATTTAAAGTAAAAAAGATATTCCTATAATGATTAAAGCAATAGATGCAAATATGTATCTATATCTTTTTGTAGAAAACATTGCTCCTATACAAGAGATAGATACAGCAAATTGCATACATTTTAAACTTAACTCTGTAGTCTTAAATATACACATAGACAAAAAAGATAATGCCAAAACAAATATTATAGCATTCAATATATATTTCAGTTTCATATTACTTTGATTTACATTGACCTTATTATCAGTAGCATATAAATTGCTCATCCTATCCCAATAACCAATCCTATACAAGAGAACAAGGTGAATCTCTTTTCCTTGTATTTCAGCACATAGACCAGCCCGATAATAGCACATAAAGGAATAATAGCTGCACCTTTTGTTAATGCCTCTTTTTGCACTTTCGTGGTCGGAGTTTATATGCTTTCCCTCCAAAGGTCAGTTTCTCGCAAGCTACTTTATAGCCTTCGCTGTTAAAATAATACCGGTAAACATATTCTTCCTTGCCTTCTGAACCTGAATAGGATGTGCTGCTTGGACGGGTTGTTTCCCCGTTAATTGACAACAACGGAGGATTCTGATCGGGACGAGTATTGCAGGTAAGGGTGGCACAGTATCTCACGTAATCTCCGACCAGTTGCTCCACATTCAAACTGCATTTCAATCTTTTTCTGTCCACTCCGGCAGGATTTACATGCACACGACATTCAGGAGTGGTATAGGTACGGTTCCCTACCGTTACAGATGCGGCAGGGAGCTGAATCTCGCCGCTTTTCCTGAATCGCACAAGATAGCTGAAACAGGTTTCATCACTCTTGCTTCCCACTCCGTTCACAAGTGTGTAACTGCTACATTTATGTTGTTTCGGACCACTCACCACTTCAATGTTGTCATTGAATACCGGATAAGAAGCCGTGTCGAACTGGGAATTGACCAAAGCATACGTCAGTTCCACCACTTGTCCCGCACGGATCTCCCGTATTGTGTCTGCCTTTATGTGGAAATACACGGAGTCTGCGGTAGTCGAGGCGTACACTCGAACTCCCGAAAAAAATACATACATCCATATACAACAGATTTGTATGTTCCTGATTGACTTTCTTGTTATGTATCTGACCTCTTTTTTCATTTATTGATGTATCATATCAAACATTGCCGTAATCTATTCTTTCTTGCTCTCACTATATAATGACGGGACAACATTCATGAATCGTCCAATGAATCAAGCGGATTCGGTATGCTCGACTTGTGGGCACTTGTAACATGAAGGTAGATGCTCGTAGTCTTGATGTCGTTGTGTCCCAAAAGCTCCTGTATGGTTCTCAGGTCCGTACCCTGCTCCAGTAAATGGGTGGCGAAAGAGTGGCGGAGCATGTGTACGTGTACCCGGTGCTTGATGCCCGCACGATCGGCGGCTTCCTTCAACACTTTCACCAGTGCGCTTGCCGAATACTTTTCTCCGGGGGTATCGCCCTCGAACAGCCATTTTTGCGGGCGATATTCCTTGAAATATTCCCGAAGTTCGCACAATACCTTCTCCGACAGCAGCGAGTAGCGGCATTTTTTGCCCTTGCCCATAATGCGAATCAGCATACGTTCGCTCATAATATCCTGCGGAGTGAGGTTAAGCAACTCGCTCCTTCTCAATCCTGCGGAATAAATCAACGAAATCATACAGCGATGCTTGCGGTTTGCAAGGCATGAAAGAATGCGCCGCACCTCGTTGCGGCTCAACACTTCGGGCAGGCTCTTGTACTCTTTGGCACGGGTGATACCGCCGTAGTATTGCCGTTTGCCGCCACGCACCTGCTCATAGTAGAACTTGATGGCGTTGATGCGCATATTCTGTTGCGACACCGAGATTTTCTTCTCGTTCACAAGGTAGAGTATGTAGCGGTTGATGTCGGCAACCTTCAGACGGTCGATGTTACGCCCCTTGTGATATTCCATGAAGTCGCTGAAATAAGCCTTGTAGGTCTTGACGGTCGAAGGGCTGTAACGCTTCTGTTCCAGCAGTTCAAGATAGCCTTTCGGCAGCACATATTCCCGTTTTGGCTTGGGATGGCGTACATATACACGGCTGTAGTCAATATAGGCGTGCGGAGAATAGCGGTCATAGAAGGCGGGAAGGCGGAAAACGGTGGCTGGAATGTAGCCGGAGCCGTCCACGACCGCAGCCACGTCGGTGTCCTGTGTCAGCAGCAGGGTTATGGCTTGGCTGTCCGCGTAGTCCACCCGGATGCACTCCTCACCGTTGTACCTGTCTTTATGCAGGACGATGCTGCCACGTTGTTTTAGTATCTTATCCATAATTTCCCGGCTATAGATTCCATGACCCCAAAATTAGCGAAATAATCCGAAAAACAAACCGATTGGTTTGTTTTTAACACAAAAAAAAGCGGCTGAAAACACAAAACCGCTCGAATTTTAACATTTCAGGCTTTTAACAGCGAATAGACGAAGCGCAGTTCCCTTGCAAGCCGTTGTATGTCAAGCCCCCTCAAAAAAGACTGCTCAAAAGACAGACCGAAAAACACCTGCCGGAACAGCATGGCTGTGTCCTCGATGTCCACATCCTGCCGTATCTCCCCTGTGTCCTTTGCCGACTGTATGGCGGCTCTCCAAAACTCGTAGTCCTGCCGGAACATGCCTGCTATCTTTTCCTCCACATCCGGATAATAAAGCCGTACCTGCATCATAAGATGGTAATAATAGAAATTGAAGCTGCATCCTGCCGGATTGTTGCCGTCATCAAGAAGCGATATGAGTTTCCGCATGGTCTGTTCCACACCTTTTATATATTGTTCGATAAATTCCGACAGGGTGGCAGCCTTGAACCGGAACTTGTTTGCCACCGACTGCATCCCGAACACGTATTTATCTATAACCGCCACGAAAAGGTCCAGCTTTATCGGATAATAATACACAAGCCCGGCTTTCGTCAGCCCGCAGGCTTTTCCGATCTCTACCTGACTTGCCTTCTCATAATTCATCTTGGCGAAAACGCGCAGTGCGTTTTCAAGCACTTCTTCACGGTTGGTTATCATGATAAAATTAAATTGATTGATATTTATCTTCCAAAGATAGGACATTATCTTGAGATACAGGTAAGAAACGCTGAAGAATCTTCCATATTCAGATAGATAGACCGACCGCGTCTGCATAACAGTGCGGTCGGTCTGTAATGGCATGGGTCATATCTTTATCCCTTTCGGGCGGTTTTCATTCTTTAACTGAAAACCCGGACGTCCGATGATGACACGGTCGGCAATTTCATTGCCCGATGGACTTCGTTCATTCATTGGGTTGCGAATCCGGGGAGCTTCCTCGGTATGCTGTGACGGCAAGTTCCGTACACCTTCCGCATCCGGTCTGACCTCCTGCCCGTCGTTTTCCTTTTCGGCGACTTCGGGCGTAGGCGGCGCAAGTTCCAGCTGGATCTTGCGGTCAAGCGCGGCAAGTTCGGACTTCAACTGTTTCAGCTCGTCCTCCTTTTTCCACACCTTGCCCGCTATCTCCTGCAACTGCGGAATCTCCTTTTCCAGCACCTCGTTCTTTGCCTTGTACTGGTCAATGATAGACGGTATCCTCTCCATAGCGTTCAGAAAATTGCGTGCGGCGGCTACCGGGTCAGCCATCGCCAGATGCCCGTTGTTGTAGGTGTACTTGTAGTTTCCCTCCACCACAAAGCGGTTGTCGGTAAATTCCAGCCCCTCTTTGAGCATCCTTTCGCTGACCACCTTTATCGGAAAACCGTAAAGTGCCCCGACAGGCTTGTACAATCCGCCCGTCGTGGCGTTTTTGGCGATTTCCTGCAAACGCTTCCCGATAATTTTCTCATCCGTTGAATCCACACCATCCACCTTGACAAGATTAAGGCGGTTGCCTTCCTTATCCGTCCGCACAACCGAAAGAAACCTGTTCCAGTCTTCCGTCATAGCTTCGATGAAAGCCGTGTTGTTACGCAGTTCTCCCGTCTTGGATTCCAGCTTGAACTCCGAATCCCGCTTGCCCTTGTTGAACGACTTGCGTTCCCCTTCGAGCGAGGCGATACGCTTCTCTAACTTCGCCTTATCCAAAAGGTCGGTATTGCCGGAGAGCAACGCCATGTACTCCGAGAAGTTCATGCCCGATTTCTCGTCCATAGCCCCCTCATCGATGGTACGTGCGCCCATCGCCCCGCTTTTGAGCTGCGAGATGAACGTCTGCTTGCAGTGCAGCAGGTTGAACTTGTAGCTGTCCAACGACTTCTCCACGGCATAGATGATGACATCCACGTTGTTCCCGGCAAAATGCTTGGCAATCTCATTCCCGGCTCTAACTCCACGTCCGTCACGCTGTTGCAGGTCAGACGGTCGCCACGGTGTATCAAGATGATGAATAGCCACACACCTTTTCTGCGCATTCACGCCCGTTCCGAGCATAGAGGTGGAACCGAACAATACACGCACCGTCCCGGCATTCATGGCGTCTATCACCGCTTTGCGTGCCTTGTCGGTCTTACACTCCTGAATGAAGCGCACCTCGCTTGCCGGTATGCCGTAGTCCTCCGTCAGCTTCCGCTTTATCTCGCTGTACACGTTCCACCCGTCGCCCGGCTGGTATGTCCCCAAATCCGAGAAAACGAACTGCGTTCCCTTATGCGCGTCGTATTTATGGTAATACTCCGCTATCATTTTGGCGCAGTGGCTCGCCTTGTTGTCGGGGTGGTCTTCGTAATTGGGGTCTATCATGCGCATATCCAAAGCCATCTTCCGTGCGTAGTCGGTGGCGATAAGCATCTTTGCCTTCTCTTCCGTTTCAGACAGCGGCATCCTGCCCAATAACGTGGCGTCGCCAGTCTTCGCAAATTCCATCAACTGCTTGATGAAATACTCTTGGTCGGGCGTAGGCGGTATGTGGTGCAGTAGCTCGTTCTTGTACGGACGATCCACACCCACGTCCTCTGCCGTGCGGTAGTCGGTGATTTCGTTGTAAAAAGCGGCAAGTTCCGGCACTTTGATGAAGTAGCGGAAACGCTCTTTTTGCACCACATTATTAGTCACATTGAACTCGAAGTCGGTCGTCTTCTTGGCGAAGATAGCCGCCCATGCGTCGAAGCAGCGGATATCCTGCCGTTCCAGTTCCTTCGGACGCAGATACTTGAAGAGCAGGTACAATTCCGTAAGACTGTTAGATATGGTCGTGCCGGACAAGAATGTCGCTCCCAAGTCCTTGCCAGTACGCTCCTGTATGGTGCGTATGGCAAAGAGCATATTCAGGGCTTTCTGGCTTCCTTCCGAGTTTCCCAACCCCGCCACACGGTCATGCCGGGTATTGAAAGTCAAGTTCTTGAATTGGTGGCTCTCGTCTATGAAAATGTGGTCGATGCCCATTTGTTTGAAGTCCACCACGTCGTCAGTGCGCGACTTGATGGCATGTTCCACCTTCTCCAGTTTCGCTTCAAGGTTGTGTTTGCGTTTCTCCAGCCCTTTCAGCATCGCCCGCGACACGTTCTTGCCCTGCTGCCGCAAGACTTCGAGATTTTCCTCCACCGTGTCAAGTTCCGCTTGCAGTATGCGCTGCTGCAACTCCGGCGACTGAGGTATTTTCCCGAACTGGTCGTGCGACATAATGACGCAATCATAGTCATTGTTCTTGATGTTGTTAAAGAAACGCACACGGTTGGCAGTAGAAAAATCCTTTTCCGAAGCGTAGAGGATGCGGGCATTCGGATAGGCAGCCTGATAAGTGGCGGCAATCTCCGCCACATTGGCTTTCAGACCGATAATCATCGGCTTATGTGCCAAGTTCAGACGTTTCATTTCATGCGCTGCAATGCACATTATCAGCGTTTTACCTGTTCCAACCTCGTGGTCGCAGATCCCGCCGCCGTTCTGTTTTATCATCCAGACGCAATCCTTTTGCGATGGATAAACGCTTTGAATACCACGGCTTGCCAGCCCCTTCAGGTTGAGGTCGGGGAAGGTCTGGTGCGAGCCGTCATACTTGGGGCGCACGAAACAATTGAACTTGCGATTGTACATCGTCGTAAGCCGTTCCTTGAATTGCGGCGACTGCTCTTCGAGCCATTCGGAGAACCCGTTGCGAATCTCGTCAATCTTGGTGTTGGCAAGCTGGATACCTTCGCTGTCACGCACCTTGATATCGTTGCCATGTTCGTCCTTGCCTATGGACTTCATCATGTCCGGACAGGTGTTGTGCAAGGCGTGTTTCAACAGGTGCATACCGTCATAGTTCCGGTAATAGCCCTTCACCAGAAACTCATCCGTGATCTTCATGGTGCGGTAGCCGCACGCCACAGAAAATTCGTCCATGCTGGCGGAATAGGCGATTTTCACGTCCGTACCGAAAAGATGGCTCATGTAGGCGGCATACACTCCCGTGGGAATCCAGCGTTCACCGAAGTTGAAGTCGAGGTCTTCAAAGGCGATGCGCTGCGGTTCGGCTTCCTTCAACGCGTCCAACGCCTGCTTTATCTCCGGCAACCTTTCGCTTTCCGGATTGTTTCCCATCCATGCCTCTATGCGTTCCGCTTTCTCTATCACGTTCCCCGCAATGAAGCGGTCTTTAATCTCGTAACCGGTTACGAGCGGATTGTAGAAGATACGTCCTTTGAGGGCATGGAGAAGTTCCTCTTCCGTACTGTCGGTGATCTCCCGCATATAGTCGAGATTGACCGTACCGAACTTGTTGAGCGATGCGGACAAGGCTTCTTCGGGAGATCCGACGTTGGCATGGTTCTCCACCGAGAAGGAAACGGGACGGTCGAAGATGTCCGCCTTGACAAACTTGCCGTCCTCTGCACGTTCCAGCGAAAGGATGTCGCGTCCTCCGGCATCCATCATCACCAGTTTCACGTTCTGTTTGGCGTTAAGGTTGCCATAACGCATGACAAACTCGTCGTAACAGGTGTTCAGGTGTTCACGCCAAGGTACATTTTCCTCGCGTCTGTTCGATTCATAGCGGTACAACCGCTCGTATGCGTCACGGAGCGATACATACAGCAACGCTTTCTCTTTCTGGTAACCGGTTAGTCCAAGCGGCTGGAAGGTCGCACCGTAGGGAGTGATGTCCTTCAGATAACCGATGTCACGTGCCCTGTTTGCCACCAGCGAACCTTCACGCAGGTGCATTTCCGGCGTGCGGTGATAAGGACGCGGCGTAAGGTCGGGAGTTTCCTCCTTCGGCTTTTCCGCTTCAAGTTCCGGGAACAGGGAAGTGGCAGCCGTATCGGGAGTGGACACAATAGGATTGTCCTTTGTTTCCTTCTGTGTTTCGGATTGTTTTATTTCTTCCGTTTGTTCCGACTTTTTATCCAAATTACCAGAAGAAGGCACAAAGGTAGGATTCAGCGTGTCCTTGATACCTATCTTTTTTAGTTGTTCCTGCCTGTACCGTTCTGCTTCAAGCCGTAGGGCCTTGCGCCGTTCCGGTGTCAGGCTCATCATCGTTTCATAGAAGCCGTTGATGGGAGGATTGGTTTCCCAGTCCAAAGTGGCATAAATATCTTCTGGGTCGCCTTGCTTCCCGACATTTTCCGACTTTGCCTCCTTGCTTTCAGTTGTAGGCTTGACGGATTCAACAGAAGATGCAGCCGTAACCTGCGGCTTCGGTTTGGATGGTACACGCTTTGCCTTGTTTTCCTTTTTGGTTGCCTTTTTCTTTTTGGCAGGTTCTTCTATGGGCATACCCCAAAGGTCAAGCAGAGTGAGCTGAACGGCATTTGAATGATTCGTTTGGCGTGGCTCTATCTCTGGCTTTTCTTCTATTGGTTGCGGTTTTCCGGCTTGGGCTTCTTCCGTCCGTGCCGTGATTGTCGCTTCCGGCGTCATGGCAGGTTGTTCCGGCTTGACTTCAACGGCAACCGCTTTTTGCTCCCTTGCTTGCTGGATTGCGCCCGAATATAGGCGCATGGCAAGCCTCATGTGGCAGTCCTCGTCAAGCATACGGCGCAAGTCCTCCGCAATGCCTGCGGTTTTTCCCTCGTGCGTATAGACCATAGCGGGCTTACCGTAAGGATCTGTATCGAGCTTTGCGGACGTATGCACGATGCGTTCGGGATGATGGATGAAATAGGCGTTGTCCGTCAGATTCGTATTCGTGTCCGTCTGTATCACGGTCATCAGCCGTTCATCCTGCGACAGTTCCGTCTTATGCAGGTTCTTTTGCAGGACAATCAGGTCGCTGCCCACCTCTGTCCCCGCGTTGTCCGAAAACAGGTTGTTGGGCAGGCGGATTGCCGATACCAGATTCGCCTGACGGAACAGTTCGTTGCGCACGGAGGTCTTGGTGCTGTTCAATACACCCTGCGACGTGATGAAAGCCACGATGCCGCCGTCGCGCACCGTGTCCAGCCCTTTCAGGAAAAAGTAGTTGTGGATGGCTTTCTGCGCCGAGCGTCTGCCGAAAGATTCGCTCCTTTGAAACTCTGCGTCGAACACGGCTATGTCGCCGAACGGGATGTTGGACACCGCCAAGTCGAAATAGTTGTTGAACGGCTTTTCGATTTTCTCAAAACCGTCTGTGCGCATCTTTTTGTCGGGGTGGAGCTGCCGCAGGATCGTACCCGTTAGGAGGTCTTTCTCAAACGCCATCACATCCGCATCGGGATTGTGCCGCAATACGGCGTCCACGAACACGCCGACACCCGCCGACGGCTCCAGCACACGGGCAGGGCGGACACTGTAATCCGCCAGCACATCTGCTATGGTGTCGGTTATCTCTTTCGGTGTGTAGAATGCTGACAGCACGGAGGCTTTCAGCGAATCCACAAACCGCTTGTATTCCATGTCGTTCCGGCTGTTCTCCCGTATCAGCCTGTGCAGCTCCACGGTCGGGGCAAACAGTTCGAGGTCGGATTTCGCCCAATGGACGGCATCCGTCAGTTCCCTCGCAGGGTTCAGAATACATTTCAGCCCGCCGAAACCGCAATACTTCCGGAGTATTGCCTGTTCTTCGTCTGTCGCCGTTCTCTGTTCCCTCTCAAGGATGAATGCCGTCCGTATCGCCTCGATGTTGTCCCGCAGCCTCTGTTTGCGGTTAAACGCCATATTCCTCCATGTAGAGGACGACAGCCCCCGTCAGCTCCGTGTAGAGCAGGTCATAATCGGGCGACAGGGCGAAATTGTCGTCCGAGAGGTCATAAATGGAGAATACATTTCCGACAAGCGGCAGCAGTTTTCGGGTAAAGGATTCACGTTTCGCTTCCGGCACGTCGTCGGCAAACTCGTTTTCCACGACTTCGCGCAGGATGGCGTACTTGGAGTAGCGAAGCCCCTCCAGCAATATATTCATCGCCAGTTCTTGCGCTCCTGCGGTGGTATAGCCTTCGAGCCTTGCCCGTTCATACGTTCCGGCGGCACGGTCGGCGCGTTCACGGATAAAGGCTTCGTCGGTTGCCTGTTCAAACCTGTTTGTCCGGAGATATTCCAGCAGGTACAGACCGTAATAGGAAAAGTCGGTTTGCCCCTCGTTTTTCTTCTTGTTGTTCATTACTTTGGAATTTAGTGGATTGGTAAAATCATGACCGGGATAATTGTCTGAAAGGAGAAAGAAAAGGCACTCGGTATCCCTCCGAGTGCCACCACTAAGTCCAAAGTATGAGTGTAATCCGGTATCGAAGAACAGTTCATTACTCTGAATCAGTGGCAAAGTTAATACTATTTCTTCCGTCCTGAAAATTTCTTGGTCGTTTTCCTTTCGGGGAACACGAAAGTCGTGTTGTAGTCCCCGTCAAAGGCAACCACGGCATCGAAGCTCTTGCCCTGCTTGCTCTTGAAGCCTTTGAGCAGCTTTGTATGTCCGTCCGTGAGCAGGTCTTTGAGCTCATCGTCGGTGAGGGTACGGTTTGCCTTCAGGCGGAACACGGGCAGCCCGCACTCCGCGTTGTCGCAGCGGACGACCTTACCGTAAAACTGCATACTTCCCGTTCCGCACTTGGGACACTTGCAGCCGGAATCCCTGCGGGCGAACAGCTTGTCGCACGAGAGCAGTTCGGAGGTAATTTCCCGCGTGTACGCCTCTATCTCCTTGTGGAAGGTATCGGCAGGAAGTTCCCCGCGCTCAATGCGTGCCAGCTCCTTTTCCCATTCGCCCGTCATGGCAACGTCGGCGATGCGCATCGTCTTCACGACCGAGTAGAGGGCAAGCCCCTTTTCGGTGGGTACAAGCGACTTCTTGCAGCGTTCCATGTATCCCCGTTTGAAAAGCGTTTCGATAATCGCTGCACGGGTAGCAGGCGTGCCGATGCCGCAGTCCTTCAAAGCCTGACGCAGCGCATCGTCCTCAATCTCCTTGCCTGCCGTTTCCATAGCGGACAGCAGGGTGGCTTCGGTATGCAGCGGTTTGGGCTTGGTCTTTCCCTCTGTGATGGAGGCGGCTTTCAGTGTCAGCGTGTCGCCTTCCTGCCAGCCGGGGAGGATGGTTTCCTCTTTCTCTTCCTCGCCATAGACAGCACGCCACCCGGCTTGTTTGATGATGCTGCCTTTTGCCACGAACTCCGCTCCGGCACACTCCGCCGTAACAGAGGCTGTGTCTTTGACGCATTTTTCAGAGAAAGCCTCAATCAAGCGTCCGGCAATCATCTGATAGACGATACTATCTTCTTTGGAGAGGAACAGCGGTTTCTCGCCCGTGACGAGCAGGGCATGGTGGTCTGTTACCTTGCCGCCGTCCACGCTGCGGCGTGTCGGCACTGCCTTCAGATTGACTTTTTCTTTCCATTCGGGCAGATTGCCGATGAAGGCGAGCAGCTTGGGTATTTCCACGAACACGTCTTCTGGGATGTAGCGGCTTCCTGTTCTCGGATAGGTGATGAGTTTCTTCTCGTAGAGCTTCTGTGCGATTTCAAGCGTCTGTTCTGCCGTGAAGCCGTGCTTGGCATTAGCTTCCTTCTGGAGCGTGGTCAGGTCGTACAGAAGCGGAGTGTCCTCCGTCTTCTCCTTACGTTCTGCTTTAGTGACAGTAGCTGTGCCTGTTTCCTTTATCTTATTATATAGTTCCGTCGCCGGCTCTTTCTCTTTCCATTTCTCGGAAGAAGAGAATTTCACCACTTCGCCGTTGCCTCCGTCGGCAGCGATATGGAGCTGCCAGAAGGCTTCGGGTGTGAAACGGCGGTTCTCCCAATAGCGAGCGCATACCATCGCCAGCGTGGGCGTCTGCACTCGTCCGATGGAGTACGTGCCGTGTCCGGCGGCGATGGAGAGTGCCTGCGTGCCGTTGATGCCCACAAGCCAGTCGGATTCGCTCCGTGCTTTGGCGGCAAGGTAGAGATTGTCGTATTTGTTGCCCGCTTCGAGGTTGCGTAATCCCTCACGGATAGCTTTGTCGGTGAGCGAGCTTATCCACAGGCGCACGAAAGGCGTAGTACATCCGATATAATGGTAGAGGTATCTGAAAATAAGCTCACCTTCGCGTCCTGCATCGGTCGCCACGATGATCTGTTCGCTTTCCTTGAAAAGACGGGCGATGATTTTTATTTGCGACACCACACCGCTGTCGGGCTTGTAGCCTTTCTCTGTCTTTTCCTGACGGGGAATGAGCGTGAAGGTTTCGGGAATGATGGGCAGGTTGTCACGGACGAAGCCGCGTATGCCGTAGCCGTCGGGCATGGCAAGCTGGACGAGGTGCCCGAACGCCCATGTCACGGCATAGCCGCCTCCCTCGAAATATCCTTCCTCTCTTTTTGTCGCACCCACGATGCGGGCGATTTCTCTTGCCACGGATGGCTTTTCTGCAATGATTGTCTTCATGCTGATTACTTTTTATGAATTATTACTTTGGATTTAGTGGCGGACACGGGATGTTACATCTTCATGCCCTTATTGTTTCTCTTCTGAGGCTTCTCTTGCTGCTTTTGCTGTTTGTCGTCTTTCGGGGCGGTCTGTCCCTTCTGTAAAGGTTCTTTCAGGTTCTTGGTCGCCTCGTTGGTCTTGCCTTCGCTGTTCACCGCCACCTGTGTGCGGCTCTCGTTGGACGGGGCTACCTTCTGCGCGTTGTCGGGGTTGGTGTCGTAGCGATACGGGCGTCCCTTCTCCGGGTTGAACTTGATGTACATTGTGGCGTGGAAGCCTTGCTTGTCGGTCACGTTCTCCAATTTGATGGTTTTGCCTGCCACATAGTCGGCTTTCTGCTGCTCCGTGAAATTCACACCGCTCCATTTGCTGATGGGACGGATGCTGCCGTCGGCGTTCGTCCACGTGTTGTGGCGTTGCTCTTTCTGTGGGGCTGCGGAGTTTTCCATGCCTTGCGCCTGTCCCTGTGTGGGATTGTTCTTGGCTTCCTGCGTCTGGGCGGTACGGGGTGACCTGCCGGTTCCCGGTACGAACTCCACGCCTCGCTGCTCGACGTTCACTTGAAGAGTGGTGACGAACTTCCTTCCGTCGTTGCGTTCGATGAGTTTGTCGCGCACGGGTAGCCCGGCACGCAGCATATCCTGCTCCTGCTTGGTGATTTCCGTCTTTCCGATGCGATCCGGTATGCGCACCTTGTTTGCCGGAATGTCCGTGATTTCATTCGTCTTGCGGTCTATGCTGATGAACGAGGGGATGATTTCACCCGTTTCCCTGTCCACGATGTCCACAACCCTGCCGAGGTTGCCCGTTTCACGCAGGTTTTTACGGTCTTCGTCGGAGAACTTATGTTCCTTGTACTCGTCAAGTTTCTGTTCCTTGCGGATGAAGTGCGGCACAAGGCTGACATTGCCCTCGCTGTCCTTCTTGAAGGAGAGGCGGGCATCCAGCTCGAAAGCCTCGCCGCCGAACTTGGGTGACACCTTCACCAAGTCAGACTTGCCGTAGTTGAGCATCTTGGTAAGGTCGCCGGACTTTTCAAGGTCGGCACGTTTCACGCCCCATTTCTCTTCCAGCTCCTGCCAGTTGATTTTGCTCTCGTCAATGGGCTGGTAGCCCCGTCTGCCTTGCGTCTGTTGTTGCGGGCTTTCCTGTTTCTTTTCCATTTCTTCCTGCTTTTGTTCCGTCTGCTCCGTCTTTCCGGCGGTCTGTTCTTCCTTCACCTGCTTTTCGTAGCCGGAAGTGTCCACCTTGTGGGGCGCAAGCAGTTCCTTGTTGGCTTCGGGGTCTTTCAGCAGGTCTTTCATCACCTCCATCAGTTTGTCGGCTTGGTCTGCCGCGACACGGTAGAAACCGAAGCGGCTGGGTTCCTTGCACTGCCGGAAGAAGTTTTTGAAGAAGTTGTCCAGCACATCGCCGTGGCGGTCGAATTGCAGGAAACTCTGCGCATTCTCCGCTTTCGCGGGGGTACGCTTGGGGGAACCGTCGGCATCCAGCCCGGCTACCACGCTGATCTCGCCCGTCTTCTCGTCACGGACTATCAGCACGTCCTTTTCGCTTTTTTTCTTTGCCATTTGAAAAATGTTTTAATGGGTTATTTTTGAAAGAAATTATGGATACGAGCCTTGTAGAAGGCTATATCTTCTTTTTTGAAGTCCTTTACGTGTCCGGAAAGGAACGTCAGCACGTCCTCTTCGCTGTAATAGGTCTTTTTGCCGAGCGTCTTGTACGGCAACGCGCCGATGCTGCGGTAGCGTTGCAGGGTACGCTTGCTGATCTGGAGCAGCATACATAGGTCTTGGTTGTCGAACATCCTGATACGTTCCATCGGGTTCGGGGCTTTGCCGGACGGTTGCAAGGAGAGCAGCAGTTCGTCCTGCCGGTCGAGCCGTTCCATCAGCTTCTGCATCCAGCTCTCAAAATTGTTTCGGGTAAGCAGTTCCATACGTCACGTCCTCCTTTCTTTGGGTTTGCTGCCGCCCGTGCGCAGCGTATGGTTGCGTTTCAGTTCCGTAGGTGTTGCCGCATCCTCAACTATGGTGCAGTCCGCAAGCAGGCGGTCGATTTCTGACTGGCGGTAACGGCACTTGCCGCGCAGCACCACATAGCCGATGCGATGCTCGCTGCGCATACGCTGGAGGGTGCGGGTACTCACATTCAGCAGGTGCGCCGCCTCACGGGTGGTGAGCAACCTGTCTGCGGATTTTTCCTTTCTTTCGCCGGAAACGGCACGCACGTGTGCCGCTATCTCGGCTATCTGTTCCGTCAATGCAGTGAAGGCGGAACTTTCCATTGTTATTACTTTCATATTCAGTCCTTTCTTTTGGTTTCTGCGGCAAAATTCGGCAATAAACAAAAGGGGCTTTAACAGCTCACTACGTGTCTCACGTAAGATTTTTATCAGAAATGGCTCCGTAACCCGGACAGACGGCGCAACATACAGCCTTTCAGCGGGAAACGATATGCGTTCATGAGGATGGCGTTACCTTTGCGGCAAACCTGAAATGTTTTGAATATGGAAATTGTATCTATCGAGAAAAAGACCTTCGAGATGATGTTGGCATCCTTCAATGCCCTCTCGGAGAAGGTTGCCGCCCTGAAGCGCAAGAACGACGGAGGGCGGCTGGAAAGATGGCTCACGGGCGAGGAGGTCTGCGGGCAGTTGAGAATCAGCCCGCGCACGTTGCAGACGTTGCGCGACAAGCGGCTTATCGGCTACTCGCAGATAAACCGCAGGTTCTATTACAAGCCGGAAGAAGTCAGAAGGCTGATTCCGCTTATTGGCACGCTCTATCCCGGCGGCAGGTAATCTTATTATTCACCCACTGAATCCAAAGTTATGATGAACGAGAACAACGATGTTTTTACAATGGAGGACGAGCCGCTTGCCACCGTGGTACAGAATATGCGCAAAGGCTCTAAATGGCTCTCCGCATTTTTGGAAAGTTACCGTCCGCCGCTGGACGGGGAACGTTACCTGACGGACAGGGAGGTGGCGGAGTTGCTCCGTGTGAGCCGCCGTACCTTGCAGGAATACCGCAACAACAGGGTGTTGCCCTTCATCCTTTTAGGAGGAAAAGTGCTTTACCCTGAATCGGGATTGCGTGAACTGCTGGAGGCGAATTACCGCAAGCCAATAGAATAAAAGAAGCATGAAAACGAACAAAAAGGAAACGGACAACTCAAATTAGGCTGTCCGTTTCCTTTTTGTTGGCACGTATGCGTGTTCAGCAATACCCGGCTTCCCCGTTCTGTATGAACATCACGTATGCCTGTCGCTTTTCTTTCGAGAGAGCTTTACCCACCAGCCATGTGCGGAACACGTGCGTGCAATAAGTATTCAGCCGGAAAGCAACGGGTATGATGATCTCAAGCGAGTAAACATCCGCATACAGACCGTTTTCAAGTTGAATGTAGCGGCATACCTCGTAGTCATTCAACACGTCCGCTTTGAGGATGGCTTTAATGGTGGCGTTCACTGCCGGGACACCCGTGTGGAACAGTCCGGCGATTTCTCCGGCGGTCATCCATACATCGTTACCGGTTACGCTGACCGCCTTGTCCTCAATGATGATTATGTCACGTTTCATGGCTTCTCTGTTTTAGATGGTACAACCTGCAAATTCCTCGATTTGGTTCAATCTCGCGGCAAGGTTCTCCATGTCTTGATTGAGCTTCTCTTTGGTTATTTGTAGGCTCGGCAAACAACGCCTTTCCGCTTTACAGCGGTAGGTTTTCGTTT